>Ga0137366_10004679_pt1 | contig 10742 bp, 5 predicted proteins | sample SagtaG_8_FD_104938 | JGI IMG/M metagenome (GOLD analysis project Ga0137366, IMG submission 104938) | Vadose zone soil microbial communities from Sagehorn Ranch, Mendocino, California, USA - Sage1_L_60_16 metaG | ecosystem: Environmental > Terrestrial > Soil > Vadose zone | place: USA: California... | reverse complement strand
TGTGGTCTGCCCAAGGCGATGGCGGTCGAATTGTTCAAGCCCTTCATCATCCACAAGCTCGTGGAGAAGGGCATCGCCGAAACGGTGAAGCGGGCGAAGAAGATCGTGGAGAAGGAGTCGCCGGAAGTGTATGAGATCCTCGAGGAGATCATCGAGGACCATCCGGTCCTGTTGAACCGTGCGCCCACGCTCCACCGCCTGGGTATCCAGGCGTTCGAGCCGGTGCTCGTCGAGGGCAAGGCGATCCGGATTCACCCGCTCGTCTGCGCCGCGTTCAACGCCGACTTCGACGGCGACCAGATGGCCGTGCACGTGCCGCTCTCGTTCGAGGCGCAGCTCGAGTGCCGCCTGCTGATGATTTCGTCCAACAACATCCTCAAGCCGTCTGACGGCCGGCCCGTGGCGGAGCCCAGCCAGGACATGGTCCTCGGCTGCCACTTCCTCACCAAGGAGCCGGCGGACTTCGAGGCGCAGCTCAAAACGGCGCCGCGCATCGGCTCGATGGCGGAGCTGGAGATGGGGCTTGCCGTGAAGCGGCTCCAGTTCCACTCGCCGGTGCAGATGTGGCACGAGCGCCCGGATCTGCCGGGCCGCTGGGTGGCCACGACGGCGGGACGCGTGATCTTCAACAGCATCGTGCCGGTGGGACTGCTGCGCGACATGGGCTTCCAGAACAAGGTGATGCGGAAGAAGGATCTCTCCGAGCTGGTGTTCGAGAGCTATCGCCGCGCGGGGCTGCCCCCGACGGTGCAGTTCCTCGATCAGCTGAAGGAGTTCGGGTTCCGCTACGCCACGATCGGCGGTGTCTCGATCGGCGTCGCCGACCTCGAGATTCCGGGCGAGAAGTCGCCGCTGTTGCACGACGCGGAAGCGCGCGTCGAGCGGTTCCAGCGGGCGTATTCGACCGGCCAGATCACCTTCGGGGAGCGCTACAACAAGGTGATCGACGCCTGGACGCATGCGAACAACGACATCGCCGAGGCGATGGTCGCGACGATGCGGAAGTCGAAGGGCGGCTTCAACCCGGTGTTCATGATGTTCGACTCGGGCAGCCGCGGCTCGCGCGATCAGATCCGGCAGCTCGCCGGGATGCGCGGCCTGATGGCGAAGCCGCAGAAGAAGCTGACGGGCGGCATCGGCGAAATCATCGAGAGCCCGATCAAGTCGAACTTCCGTGAAGGGCTGTCCGTGCTCGAGTACTTCATCTCGACGCACGGCGCGCGGAAGGGTCTCGCCGACACGGCGCTCAAGACGGCCGACGCGGGTTACTTGACGCGGCGGTTGGTCGACGTCGCGCAGGACGTGACCATCACCGAAGAAGATTGCGGCACGATCCTCGGCCTCGAGATGTCCGCCTTGAAGGAAGGTGAAGACATCATCGAGCCGCTGCGCGAGCGCATTGTCGGGTGTGTCGCGCTCGAAGAGGTGATGGATCCACACGAGCTCGATGAGGACGGCCGGCCCAAAGTGCTGGTCGAAGCAGGCAAGCTCGTCATCGAGGAGACGTCGCAGGCCATCGAGGATGCCGGCATCGAGACGGTGAAGATCCGCTCGGTGCTGACGTGCGAGGCGAAGCGCGGCGTGTGCCGGATGTGCTACGGCCGCAACCTCGCCACCATGGACATGGTGGACCTCGGCGAGGCGGTCGGCATTCTGGCCGCGCAGTCGATCGGCGAGCCGGGCACGCAGCTGACGCTGCGGACCTTCCACATCGGCGGCACGGCGGCACGCATCGCCGAGCAGACGGTGCGGAAGACCAAGGTCGAAGGGGTGATCGAGCACGGCGACCGGCTGACGTTCGTGGAGACGCCGGACAAGCAGCGCATCGTCACGAGCTACGAGGGCGAGCTGATCCTCAAAGCGGCGCCCCACGGCGGTACGTCCGGGACGGCGGCGAGCAAGCTGGCGGTGCATTCGCGCTTCCAGGTGCCGCTCGGCGCCACGCTGATGGTCGACGACGGCCAACAGGTGGCGAAGGACGGCGTTCTGTTCACGTGGGATCCGTACACCAACCCGATCATGACGGACGTGGGAGGGTTGGTGCGGTTCGTGGACATCGTCGATGACGAGACGGTGCGCGAGGAGCTGGACGAGATCACCGGCCGGCGCCAGCGCGTCATCATCGAAGACCGGGAGAAGAAGCTTCACCCGCATATCGAAGTCGTCCAGAAGAAGGGCGACAAGGAGAAACGGCTCCGCGACTTCGTGATTCCCGAAGGCGCGCAGCTCATGATCGAGGATGGCTCCGAGGTATATGCGGGCCAGGTGCTCGCCAAGGTGTCGCGTGAGGCGTACAAGACGCGCGACATCACGGGCGGCCTGCCGCGCGTCGCCGAGCTGTTCGAGGCACGCCGGCCGAAGGATCCCGCCACGATCTCCGAAGTGGACGGCGTGGTGCGGTTCGGTGAGATCAAGCGCGGCAAGCGCGAGATCTGGGTGCATCCGGAGGAAGGCGAAGCGCAGCTGTACGAGGTGCCCGCCGGCAAGCACTTGCGCGTGCACGAAGGTGATCGGGTGCGGGCGGGCGACCGCCTCACCGAGGGTCCGGTGAATCCGCACGACATTCTGCGGATCAAGGGCCCGCGCGCCGTGCAGGAATATCTGTTGAACGAGGTGCAGGAGGTCTACCGGCTCCAGGGCGTGAAGATCAACGACAAGCACATCGGCGTGATCGTGCGCCAGATGTTGCAGAAGGTGAAAGTCGTCGAGCCTGGCGACACCGAGTTCCTGGAAGGCGAGAACGTGGACAAGCTCGTGTTCAGCGAGATCAACGAGCGCGCGGTGAAGAAGGGCGGCAAGCCTTCGACCCGCGAGCCGCTGCTGCTCGGCATCACAAAGGCGAGTCTGACCACGCAGTCATTTATCTCCGCTGCCTCCTTCCAGGAGACGACGAGAGTATTGACGGACGCGGCGATTCGTGGAGCCAAGGACGATTTGCTTGGGCTGAAGGAGAACATCATCATCGGGCACCTGATCCCGGCGGGTACCGGCATTTACCGGTATCACGACATCGAGATCGAGCCGCCGGAGGGGTTCACGCCTCCGACGCCGCCGGTCGAGGCGGGCATCGCCCCGGGCCCCGGTCCGGCGCCGAGTCCGTTCCCGGAGGAAGTGGAAGCGGAGTAGCGGGCACGCCATTGGCGTGCCCGCACTCCGGAAGGCGAGCGGCGCCCGGGAGCGATCCCGGGCGCCGCGTTTTTGTGCTTGCTCGTCTTGAGCCGAGGAGGCGATCATATGGGCATGACTGCGCCGATTTATTACACGGCGGACATGGTCCGCGCGCTCCCCGACGACGGCAACCGCTACGAGGTGGTGCACGGGGAGCTGCTGGTGACGCCGTCGCCACGACTGTGGCATCAAACGCTGGTTGCCCGCGTCTTCCATGCGCTTGCGACGTATCTCGAGTCTGAGCCCGTGGGTCTCGTATACGCGTCACCAGCGGACATCTCCTGGGGGCGGGAGGACATCCTCGTACAGCCCGATGTGTTCGTCATTCCGCGCGACGAAGCCCGCACGTTGGACTGGATGCAAATACGCACGCTGCGATTGGCCGTCGAAGTATTGAGCCAGTCGTCGCAACGGGCGGACCGGTTCACGAAGCGGCGCCTGTATCAGGAGCGACACGTTTCGGACTACTGGGTGATTGACGGTGGCCAGCACGTGGTCGAGGTGTGGACGCCGGACGCGTCGTTGCCGAGCATTGAGCGCGAGCGCCTCGTGTGGCGACCCGTCGGCACCCAGCGCGTGTTCACACTGCGGCTCGAGGAGCTATTCCGGCCGATCTAGCAGTCTCGAAAGATTGTCCCGAGATCCAGCTCCAGAGGCTGTGCGATGCCCGCCGGGTGCCAACGCAATCGTTGATCTGAAGCGATCGAATGTCGGCCGTCCAATCCAGAGATCTCGCAGCAACGCCGTTCGAGATCCACGATCCACACTTCGGCGACGCCGATGTGCAGATAGGCCTCGACCTTGTAGTCTCGGTCGTAATGTTTCGACGACGGACTCAGAACCTCCACGGCCAACCACCAACCGTTGATCTCGGTCCATCTCGTGCCTGGTCGAAATGTGGACGGGAATACCAACACATCCGGTTCCAGATGGAGTTTCGGCACGACCTCGATTTCCCCCGGACTCACCGCATAGGCAGGTCCGTCCGCGCCGAGGTAGTTGTTCAACGCGGTCATCAGACGCGAGATGACGATCTGATGGTCGGACGCCGGAGCCGGTGTCACGAGCAGGACGCCCTCGACCAGCTCGTAGCGCTGCCCGTCGTCGGGTAACGCGCGCACCATGTCCACGGTGAACATCGTCATGATCTGAGCCTCGGCCGGGGTTAGAGCAATCCGCCATGGGCCAACGTTCGGCACCATGGCGCCGCGAGTCTTACCCTTTCCATGCGGCGAGCGCCCCAAAAACTCGCTCGTCGCGCGGATGACTGTAGCAAAACGGCGCCCGGGATGGTCCCCGGGCGCCGTACTGCTTGATCGTCCGACCATTCTACGGCAGGGCGGCGCCTCCTGGGCAGCTCATCGGGGCAGGCTGGCCTATGCGGGCACGCGCGTCGCATTCCTGGTTCGGCAGCGGACTCGCCGACGCCACCGTGAAGTTTGCGGTAAGATCCTGCTGCAGCGTACCGAGCGCCGCGAGCCTGCCGAAGCGGCGATAGTCCACCCAGCGCTGTGCTTCTTGGTACAGCGACAACGTGCGCTGCAGCAGCACTTCAGACACGAATTCCGAATCGGTCGCCGGCGTGGGGACCGCCGAAACTGCGTTGGCGCCGCCGGAACCTGACCGTACCGCCGCCAGGTCAGTCCGGGCGCCAGCCGCGTCCGTCGTGAACCAGCGTGCCTCCGCCCGCAGGAGCACCAGTTCCTCGTTCCTGATAATGGGAATTGGCGTGACGTTGGTGGCATAGGTGCACGCGCGGTGCGTCGCGGTAACGCTCACCTCAGTCTGCGGCGACGTATAGGGAGTGGTGCAGGCCGACGTGCTGATGGCGACCTTGCGAGCATACCGCTCGTCTAGTGCGACGCCCGGGATCGAGTCGATCGACGGATGGACGTAGAAGTTCCGGTCTCCCTGAAACGACGCGCCGTTCAATATGTCTCCGGACGCGGTCGAGTACACGACGTACACGCCATTATCGCGGTTCGCGGCCGTCAAATCGGCGATCCAGGTCTGTCCGAGCGCCGTCAACGCGTTGGTATAGCAGGGCGCCCCACAGCCAAGCGAGCCACGCTTGGCCTCGACGCGCGCTTTGATCGCGCGGTTAAACTGCCCGAAGCCCGCCGGCCGGTTGGCCGCAACACTGAACGCGCTGAAGCCGGAGTGCATCGGGAAGTAGAACGACGTTCCAGCAGTATCGAGATTGCCTTTCGCGTCGTCGAGCAGGGCCGAGATCCACTTGTAGACCGAGTCCTGGCTGACGATCGGCAACACCGCGTTCACGTCATCGGTCATGTCGACGACAGCACCGATGGGGCCGCGGGCCTCGATGATAGCCAGCATGTCCAAGGCGATGAACGTCTTCAGCACGCCCAACGCGCCGGCTTTCTCTGGCCCCGTCAGCGCCGTCGGTGTTGGCGCTCCGATTGGTGTCGCGTTGACGGTCTGCATCGCGACGTACGCGTTCCGATAGTTGCTGTACCGCGCGCCCCACTGCGTCCCGGACTCGAACGCGTTGTTTTGCCTCCAGCTTCTATAGGGGCCGGTGATGAAGCGGCCGTCCGTGAGGAACATATAGTACGTCTCACGGCCGTAGCTGCCGAAAGCCCGGATCTGGACGGCTCGGTTGTCGCGATAGGTCGCGAGCACACCGACGATCATCTGACTCGTGGCGGTTCGGGGGTTCGTGACGGCCGCCCCCGGGTTCGGTGCGTTGGGATTCGTAAGGTCAAGACTGCAGCCAGTCAGGGTGACAGCGGCCGCCGTCACGAGACTCGCAAGAATGCGTCGCATAGTCCGGCTCCTCTCGTTGACGTTGGGAATAGATCCAGTGGTGTCAGATCGCATGGCTCACCACCCCACGTCCACGGACAGGTAGAACTGGCGGTTGCCAGGGAACGGTGCGAGATCAATGAACCGGTTCAGGTTGGTCGCGCCGAAGTTGTTAAACTCAGGATCGAAGCTCCAGTAATGCGAGAAGACGATGGGGTTGCGCGCTTGGAACGTGAGTCGCACCGAACGGGCGCCGAGCTGCCGAAGCCAGCTGTCCGGAGCCTCGTAGCTGAGCGAAATGTCTCTCACGCGCACATTCGTGGCGCTCTCGAGATAGGCACGCACATCGCCACCACCGTCCCACGAGTCGTAGCGGAACGAGCCCGTGGTGTACCCAGCTGGCGCATTGAGGTCCCACCCGTCACCCATGCTTGCTCGCGTGACCGGCGCGTCGAAGTCGCGCGACGTCCCACCCTCATCCCAAAGCGTGCGGGTCATGTCGGCAACCATCCCCCCCTGTTGCCAGCTCACGGTTGTGCCAAGCGTCAATCGCTTCCACCGGAACGAGCCCGTGAAGCCCATCACGAAGTCCGGGTTCGCGTCGCCAGCGACCGTATCACGGACTGCCGCCACCGCGGTCGGGTTCGTGATCAAGCTCCCGATCGGGAGGGGATTGCCGTTGGCGTCCAAGGGCACGTTCCCCCAGATCCACGTCGTGCGCCCACCGGGGCTGATGAAATTGCGGCCGAAAGCGGCACCGAATGAACCGCCAACCGGGAAGCGCGGGACGTTGGCCGGCAGATTCTTGATCTCCTGCTTGTTCTTCGCGAAGGTTGCCCGCAGCGTCAGGTCCATATCGCGGCGCTGCATCGCTGCCGCCGTCAAGCCTGCCTCAATGCCCGCGTTGGACAGCTCACCACCGTTGAGGATGAGGCTGCCGATTCCCCCCGAAGGGGTAGTGGCCAGTTGCAGCAGCAGGTTCGAGATGCGCCGGTTGTACCAAGTGCCTTCGAACTGAAGTCGCTGATGCAGGAAGGTGACATCGACACCCGCCTCAGTCTCAGTGAGCGTCTCCGGCGTGACGAGCGAGTCGCCCAATGTCCCGTTTTGAACGATGGTCGCGGTGCCGCCGATCGTGGTTCCAACGGCCCACACCACATTCCGGTCCCCATAGCGAGGCCGATTGCCCGTACGACCCCAACCAGCCCTGAGCTTTACTTCGTTGAACAGCTCCCCGAGGTTCGTGAACCGGTACGAGGCCGAGGCGCGGGGGAAGACGTGGTAGTTGTGGCGCTCGCCGTTGGCACTCGAGCGATCGGCGCGGATTCCGCCCGTAAAGGCCAGACGTTCGTCGAGAGCCAAGACTTGTTCGTTCGCGAAGAGCGCGGCGTCGCGGAAGTCTCCGAGTACGTTATCGGCGTCATCGAGGACGGTGCCGCTGTTGGTGGTCTCGACGCCTGCCAGGAGTCCGCGGGCACGGGTACGCACCACTCGGTTGTACTGTGTCTCCCAGGAGTACCCGACTGTTGTCGTGAGCGCTACCGCGCTGCTCGGCTGGTAAGACCAGTTGCCAGCGAACTGGAGATTGTAGTTGAAGATGTTGCCCTCGCTGCGCACCGTCCGCCCAAAGAACCCGTCGGAGCCCTCGTACTGAACGAATGACGGAGAGAAAAGATCGGCCGAGACCTGGGCACGATCGAAGCCGCCCGTGGCCGTCACGGAGATTTGGTGCTGTGCCGCGTCGAGAGCGGACCACGTCGCGCTGATGTCGCCGATCTGGCGGAACGTGAGCTCATTGAGGCGCAGGTAGCGGAAAGTCTCAAACGGGTTCGACATACCGTTCCCGCCGCCATTAAACGGGTTGCGCACGTAGCTGCCCGTGGCGTCTACGGAGTCGAGGTTGACCACCCCGGGCGTATAGGCGAACCCATAGATCGGTGACGTGTTCGTGTTGTCGTTGTTCGAAAGCCCGCGGTTCAAGTCGTTGCGGGTGACGTTGAGGCCGGTATGAACCCTGATCTTTCCGTTGATGAACGCTTGGTCAACATTGGCTCTGAGAGCGTACAACCGCGCGCCCGTGTTCGGCGCAATACCCGCCTCCCTACGGCCGGTCATGTTGAGGTAGTATTGCGTCGCCGGGGTGCCGCCGCTGAAGCTACCCGTGACCTCATAGGACGGATCGGGGTTCTTGTAGAATTCCTTCTCGAAATCGTGCGTAAGCGGGATCTGCCCGCTCGGGTAGAGCTGGGTCAGCAACCCCGTATCGGGTGACGTCGATCCATTACCGTATGCGAGATTGCGCACCTGGTCCGTCGTCGTGAAGTCCCGCGTGCCGAGGAGCCGATAGGCCACGCTTCGCCCTAGGCGGCTCGTGAGATTGAATTGAGGTGCGCTGCCGGGCGTTCCGCGCTTTGTCTTGATCACCACCACGCCGTTCGTCGCACGCGAGCCATACATGGCCGTCGCCGCTGCGGACTTCAGGACCTCGATGGACTCGATCTCGCTCAGATTAAGGTCCGCGAGTCGGTTGACGAGGGCGTCCTGATTGCTTCCAATGCCGGCAGGAGTCCCGCGGCCTGCGGCGCCCGTCACCGTGTTAGCTCCATCGGATACGGCGTCGTTCGAGATGATCACGCCATCGACGACGAATAGTGGTTGTCCCTGACCGAGAATCGACGTAGCGCCGCGGATCTGCACCTGGCCTCCGCCGCCGGGAGCGCCACTATTCATCGAAATCGTCGCGCCCGGCACCTTGCCCTGAAGCGCCTGTTCGAGTGCCTGCGCCGGAGCGCGGTTCACATCAGCGCCCGAAACCTGCACAGTTGCCGTCGTCGCGTTACGCCGCTCGAGCGTCGTCGCCTGACCTGTCACGACGACCGCTTCAAGCTTGAAGGGATCCTCGTCGAGCGCGACGCTCACGCTCGAGGTCGATGCGCTGACCGCGACCTCTTTGCGCTGGAAGCCGATCGCGCGAGCGAGCAGCCGAACGTCTCCCGGGCCCACCGATATCCGGAAGGTACCGTCGTTCCCCGACTGCGCCACGCCTTGGCCGCCGATCTCGACGATCGTCGCGCCGACGACCGGGACGTCGCCAGTGGTGCGAGTGACCTTGCCGGTCACTTCTCGATTCTGCGCGCCGGCAATCGCTGGCACCAGACCGAGAGCCAAGACTGCTGATGCAAACGTAAAAGATCTGCTCATGCGAACCTTACCTTTCTGGGATGGATGCGACTGAGCTCGTCCATCATGGCGCGAAAATATGAGGGCTGTTCCGATCCCCCACAACCACCTCCGTTTCTCAATGTGCGGGCTTTCTCTTTGGCACCCCACGCTTTGTCCAGACGAGGATGACTCCGCAGCCGGCATCGCGCCGCTGATACTGCGGCGGGGCACTGAAGAGGTTCGAGTAGACTTCGATCGCGAGAACCTCCGATGGTACGAGAGGGATCGAGGGGGTCTGGATCGGTGGAAGCGGGTAGTATACGCCGTCGATGAAGTAGGAGGGCGGACAGTAGTTCGCCAGCGCCGGGTTCAGGATCTGCCCTTGTCCGCGTTGGACCTCGACCGCCAGACTGGAACCGTTGGGCCGCAGCAGGACCCCAGGGACCATCCTGAACACTTCCTCGAACCGCACGGCGCCGCTTCTCTTGACATCTGCCGTGTCGAGGAAGTGGCCCTGTGCGGAATGGCTGCGTTTGGTGAAACCGACCTGATTCAGATACGGTTCGTATGCCGCTTCGACGGTCACTGGGTCGAGGACAATCACCGAGTCCCCAACGACGATGTCGACCTGTTCGACCGAACTGCCGCGTACTGTTGCTTGCGCGCGCCCGGACCTGTACCCCAGCGCGCGGGCTTCGAGAATGCCCGATCCTGCTGCGACGCCCTCTAGTCTGAAGCGGCCATATTCATCGGCCAGCGTCGAGGCATCACTCCCGACGGCGACAACAGTCGCCCGTGGCACGAGCCCTCCATTGCGATTACGGACCACTCCTTTGACCTCGCCGGTCAGGGGCGCCGTCGCCAGTGAGAGATCTGCGCGCGCGAACGCGCGACCCGCCAGGTCAACGACCAGCATGCCGGCCGAACCGCCTTCTGTGCGGCCCCGGATAACCAACGCCACGTCGGTCGGCAGACCGCAAAGCAAGACGTGGCCGGACGCGTCCGTGTTCGCTTCAACGACTCGCTCGGCGCTGCGTAATGACGGGCCGCCGATATCGTACGTCGTCCAATGCGCAGTCACTGCCGCAGGGGACAGAGGCTTGCCGTCCGCCGCATTGTGTACTACGCCGAGCACGACGCCCGTCTGGCGGAGCGGATCCTTGGGGCAGAGCATGTGGTGTGCTTGCGCGGGACTCGGCGTCGCGAGCGCGATGCTGGTGCTCTCGCCCGCGCCGACGTCCACGGTGACAGGGAGAACCGAAATCCCTGCGGAGTCCAGAATCGGATGATAGAAGGTGAGGACATAGCGGCCGGGCGACAGCGCGTCGAGCGTGAAGCGCCCGGCCGCGTCACTACGCGCCATGCGATTGGTGCTCTCGATCCAGACCTCGGCGCCTTCTAGCGGCGCGAGTGTGATGAGGCTGTCGTAGACGACCCCGCGCAGGACGCTGGGCGGGGCCGGGCTTTGCGCCCGAACCGGCGCAGCCGACAGCAAACCGAGGCCACCGAGGAGGATGAAACGCATCGTTCGGTCAATCCTACCGTTCGGGACGGGGCCCGCAAGCCGCAGACCGTCAGACTTCAGGGGGTTGACCTAACTGTAACAATACGTTTAGTTTCGCGGGCTTCGGGGGACTTTTTTC
>Ga0137366_10004678_pt1 | contig 10743 bp, 9 predicted proteins | sample SagtaG_8_FD_104938 | JGI IMG/M metagenome (GOLD analysis project Ga0137366, IMG submission 104938) | Vadose zone soil microbial communities from Sagehorn Ranch, Mendocino, California, USA - Sage1_L_60_16 metaG | ecosystem: Environmental > Terrestrial > Soil > Vadose zone | place: USA: California... | reverse complement strand
GACGGTTTCCGGGAAATTTCGCACGGTCACTGGGAAGGGATGACGCGGCGCGAAGTGGAAAAAAAATTTCCGAATGAAATCGCCGAATGGGAAAAAGATCCCTACACATTTGCCCCGGCGGGTGGCGAGAGCGGGTTGGCCGTAACGGCGCGCGCTTTGCCAGCATTGATCGATTTAGTACGCAAGCATCCCGGCGAAAAGATTTTGGTTGTGTCTCACAAGGCGACGATCCGACTTTTACTAAGTTCGTTGCTCGGATTCGATCCGCGGCGATATCGCGATAACCTCGACCAAAAACCGGCTGCGCTGAATATTGTCGATTTTCGAGACCCGACGCGCGCGAGATTGACCCTGTTCAACGACACCTCGCATTATGACAAGGCCTCCATTCCGGAAATTCCGAAAGCGAGCTTGTCGAAATGGTGGAACACTAGCGCCTAGTGCCGACTGTTCCCACGTTCAGCTGCCGTTCAAAATCGACATGTTGAGATTAGACGGTGATGAGATCCTTTATCGCCGAGGCCGCCGTGGGTAATGCGCAGCCGCCGGGCGTGTTTTTTGGTCAGTGGAAATGTTTTTCGGCTTTGCAAACCGCGCTTCCCTCTAGATATTGAAACGATAACTTTCTCCTGAAATGGATTCTTCTGCTTCGATCGAAACGCATCACGATCCACATTCACACGCGGCCGAACACGAGCATCACGAGCTCGGGTTTTGGAGAAAATATATTTTCTCCACAGACCACAAGGTGATTGGCATCCAGTACGGAATCACCGGGCTGCTTTTTCTGCTACTCGGTTTTTCCTTGATGATGCTGATGCGGTGGCAACTGGCGTATCCCGGCCAGGCGTTGCCGGTGATTGGCAAATTTCTCCCGCACATTTTTGGTGCGGGCACAATGCCGGACGGGAAAATGACGCCCGATTTTTACAACTCGTTAGGCGCGATGCACGGCACCATAATGATTTTTCTTGGAGTCGTGCCCTTAGCGTTCGCCGCGTTTGGTAATTTCGTTGTGCCGCTCCAAATCGGGGCGCCGGACATGACATTCCCAAAGGTAAACATGGCGAGTTACTGGGCGCTTTTTGTCGGGGGCAGCATCATGCTGACAAGCTTCTTCGTTCCCGGCGGTGCGGCCAAGAGCGGCTGGACTTCCTACGTGCCGCTAGCCGCAATTTCCGACACCGGGCCGGGACATAATCCGGTGTTTAACGGTCAGACGCTGTGGCTGATCGGATTTATTTTTCTCATCACGTCGTCGTTGCTTGGCGCCGTCAATTTCATCACGACAATCATTCAATTGCGTGCCAAAGGGCTGACCTGGATGCGGCTTCCGTTTTTCGTCTGGTCGCAATTTGTCACCGCGTTTCTTTTGCTGCTGGCGTTTCCGCCGTTGGAATCTGCGATCATTATGCAATTGATGGATCGCCTTGCGCATACCAGCTTTTTCCTGCCGAGCGGGCTGGTTGTGAATGGTGTGCCAATGTCGATCAGCGGCGGCGGGAGCCCTCTTTTGTGGCAACACTTGTTCTGGTTCCTCGGACACCCCGAGGTTTATGTGCTGATTTTACCCGCGTTCGGCATTGTGGCCGAAATTCTGGCAAACAATTCGCGCAAGCCGCTGTGGGGATACAAATCGCTTGTCTTTTCCGTGTTGGTGATCGGATTTCTATCGTTCGTTGTCTGGGCGCATCACATGTGGCTTACCGGCATGGGCACAGCGGTCAGCGCATTTTTCCAGACAACGACGCTGCTGATCTCTATTCCTTCAGTGATCATCTTGAGTGCGTTTTTCATTTCACTTTGGGGCGGCTCCATTCGCTTCAACGTGCCGATGCTTTTCAGCATTGCGTTTCTGCCAATGTTTGGGATTGGCGGTCTTACCGGTATCCCGCTCGCATTTAATTCGGCCGATCTTTACTTGCACGATACCTATTACGTCATCGCGCACTTCCATTATATCGTCGCGCCGGGCACCATCTTCGGACTTTTCGCCGGCGTTTACTACTGGTTCCCGAAAGCGACTGGCCGAAAGATGAGCGAGTTCTGGGGCAAAGTGCATTTTTGGCCGACGCTCATTTGCATGAATATGATTTTTCTGCCGATGTTTTTGCAGGGAATGGCGGGAATGCATCGGCGCTGGTACGACGGTGGACAGGGATGGGGCGTCGCGAACGAGCATACGATTTGGGGATTGACCGGGTTTCAATGGAACCAGCCGATCTCATGGGCAGCCTGGATAATGGGTCTCGCCCAAATCCCGTTCATCATTAATTTCTTCTGGAGCATCAAACACGGCGAAAAGGTCAACGACAATCCCTGGGAAGCCACGACGCTCGAGTGGACTGCGCCATCACCGCCGCCGCACGGAAATTTCCTTCATACGCCTGTGGCCTATCGCGGTCCGTACGAATACAGCCTCCCCGGGCGCGAACGCGATTTCACGATGCAGAACGAGCCGGTGGAACCAGCAGAACGCACTCGCAGAAAGCCGCCGGCCGAACCAGTTCTGGCTTAGGTCCGACGCGATGGAAATTCCGTACATAGTCTCCACTCGTCCCGACATTGGTCTTTGGAACGCCAAGATCGGCATCTGGCTTTTCCTTGCGTCGGAAGTGATGCTTTTTGGTGCGCTCTTTTCCGCCTACATTTTCCTGCGCATCGATGCGGCGCCGGGGACGTGGCCCCATGGGCTACTCAACGTCCCAGTAGGCACGATGAACACGGCGATCCTCATCATATCGTCGGTCACTGTCGTGTTGGCGTGGGCGGCGCTAAAGATGAGACGGTATCGCGCCTATTGGTGGTACATGCTGGCGACCATCTCGTGCGGCGTTATCTTTCTTGTTGTCAAACTTGGCTACGAATGGCCGCAGAAGTTCGAGCACTTCGGTGCTTACATTAAACCAGACGCACTCGCGAAGTACGAACAATACTTGGGTAACACACGACGCCTTGAAAAGGGACTCGAACCGCGAATCGAGATCACGGGTCACCTGCATAGTCAAAACGCAACGGAATACGAAGTCGCACTAGATCCGGTAAACGCTGATCCTGATGATCCGGCGATGGATCGGCCGCACTTTATACCGCTCCCGGTGACTGATAAAATCGCTACGATCGAGAAGGCGGATGTCCAGCGCGCGACGATGTTTCTGCCGACTCACAGCGCGTATTTCGCTAGTTATTTCACCATTACCGGTCTGCACGGCCTGCACGTCCTCGCGGGCGTGGTGGTCTTCCTTTACATGTGGCTGCCGGTCAGCAAAAAAGTCTATCAGCGCAACCCGGAACATCTCGCTAATCGCGTCGAGGTAAGCGGACTTTTCTGGCACTTTGTCGATCTGATCTGGATATTTGTGTTCCCGCTCTTTTATCTGCTTTAGCCATGAACAATCCACCTGATGTTTCGCAAGATCCCAAGGAGTACGAGGAATACGCGCACGGCATACAAAAGCACGTCAGAGGTTATCTGATGGTGGGCGCGCTCCTGCTCACGTTTACCGTGATCACCGTCGCGTTGTCGTACGTCCATTTCGGTACCGACAAGGCCAACATCGCCATCGCCATGCTGGTTGCGACCCTGAAGGCGGGAGCCGTCGCTGCGGTTTTCATGCATCTGGCTGCAGAAAAACGCCTGATTTACCGCATCCTGATTTTCACCGGTTTCTTTGTGATGGGGCTCTTCTGGCTTATCTTACTGGCGTGGTACGACTATCCGGTCTTTCGTTAAATGTCCCTTAAAGGCTTCCATATTGTTTTCATTGTTTTCTCGACCCTTCTCGCGCTGGGAGTGGGACTGTGGTGCGTCTGGGTCGATCTGGTGGAAGGCGCGCCGATTTATCTTGCAGGCGCGATCGCATCGTTTGTCACCGCCGTTGCGCTGATCGTTTATGGCATCTGGTTCTACCGCAAAATGAAACGGCTGCGGATCATCACATGAAAACGAAGATTCTGTCGGCTTTTCTGTTGCTTATTTTTTCGCCTGTTGGACAGGCGCTGGCGTGTCCGTTTTGCTACGGCGCAAAGGATGGAAAATCGACCGAACACATGGCAGTCGCGATCTGGTTTCTTTTTGGCGCTGTGATGTCGGTCCTGGGTGGGATCGGAGTATTCAGTTTTCATCTTTGGCGGCATGGACGGATGCCTGCCGAACCGCACCAGGAGATCACTGAGGAAGATCTGAGCAAATATGAGTAGCCTCGCACTGATCAATGAATTCCTGGGACAGCCTCCCAACGCGTCATCGCACGGATATCAAATTGATCACATCCTTGAGTTCTGCCACTGGTTCATGGGAGCGCTTTTCGTCGGGTGGTCGGCGTTTTTTATTTTCGTGCTGATTCGGTTCCGGAAACGCCGACAACCCGGTGCAGATCATAAGGGTGTGACGAGCGGCATCTCGACGCATCTGGAATTTTCAGTCGTCTTAATAGAGGCTGTGCTCCTTCTCGGCTTCGCGATTCCGCTTTGGGCGAAGCGCGTGAATCAGTTTCCACCGGGCAAAGAAGCGCTGCTCGTCCACGTAGTCGCACAGCAATTCAGTTTCAATTATCACCTGCCAGGGCCGGATGGCCAATTTGGGCGGCGCGATATCAGTTTTGAGAGCAACTCAAATCCGCTCGGTCTCGATCCCAACGATCCCGCCGGCAAGGACGATATCGTCACCGCTGGCGAACTTCATGTACCGGTGAATCGCCCGGTCATTGCCGAGCTTTCCTCAAAGGATGTGATCCACGATTTCTTTTTGCCAAGCATGCGGATCGCGGGCGACGCAATTCCCGGTTCGCTCATTCCGATCTGGTTCACACCGATTAAGACCGGAACCGAGGAAGTAATTTGCGGCCAGCTGTGTGGTCTGGGCCATTATGGAATGAAAGGCACGCTGGTAGTAGATACGCCGCAGGATTATGAAGCCTGGCTAAAAGAACGCGCCGAGTTGGCTGGCAGCGCACAAAGCGCCCCGTCGCCTTCACCCTCGCCTGGCGCAGCGCAGCCGCAAAACAAACCTGCCGCATCCCCGACTCCTGGCGGATAAGTTTTTCGCGCCAGCAGCGCACCCGCTCGCATTTGTCCCATCCGTCCCATTGGCCGTATTCTTCCTCTGTGGGAAAATCGACTAAGTGGCTGAATCGTTTCACATGGTTCATTTGCGTAGCCGCCCTCTTCCTCATTTGCAGTGGCGGAATGGTCACGAGCAAAAACGTCGGTCTCGCAGTGCCGGATTGGCCAACCACGTTCGGCTACAACATGTTTCTGTTTCCATTCTCAAAGTGGGTCGGCGGAATTTTGTTTGAGCATACCCATCGCCTGATTGCTTCAGCCGTTGGATTCCTCACGATCATTCTGGCGATCTGGCTTTGGCGCAGCGAAAGCCGGCGATGGGTGCGCAACCTCGGCCTAATTGCGCTCGCCGGTGTAACTCTGCAGGGAATTCTCGGCGGTCTTCGTGTCACGATGCTCAAAGATGAAATCGGCATCTTTCATGCGTGCATCGCGCAGGCCTTTCTCGCGCTGCTGGTGGTGATCGCGCTTGTAACGACAAGCTTTTGGCGGTCTCTCGATGAAATTGATATCAGTCAGAAAAAATTTGCGCCCATTCGAAGACTGGCCATGGCAATCACGCTCGCGATTTATGTTCAACTTGCGCTGGGCGCGACAATGCGTCATCAGCATCGCGATCTGTCAATTCTCGATTTTCCCACGGCAAACGGCGCGTGGATTCCAGATACAAGCGCGATGGCGCTGGCAAAGATCAACGCCTGGCGCGATGCGCGCGGTTTGTCGGACGTGGACGCTTTCCAAATCTGGCTACAAATGACACATCGTTTTGTCGCGCTGCTGATTGGAGTCGGTGTAATTGCATTTTGTTCGCGCGTTTGGAGAAACGCGCTTCAGGTTGCCGCGCTCAAGAAATTGTCGATCTGGTGGGTCGTATTTCTTCTCGGTCAGCTGACGCTGGGCGCTTGGACAATTTGGAGCAACAAAGCCGCCGACATCGCGACGGCGCATGTCGCGGTGGGGGCGATCATGCTATCTTTTGGTGTGGGCATTTCGGCCGTTTGCTTGCGCATTTCGAAGACAAGCCTTGGTAGGGCGCGACAAAGCCAGTCCGGCTCGGACCCGGGCGCGCCGCATAGCGAACCTGTCGCTGCATGAAAACCGCCGCGCTCGAAGTCGAAAACGCGAAGCATGCATTCGCGCGGAGGAGGTTCATTGCCGATCTCTTCGAGTTGGTCAAAGCGCGGTTGACGTCGCTTGTTTTGCTGACTACTGCGGTCGGTTTTTATCTCGGATCGGGGCCGTCGGTCGATTATGCTGCATTGTTTCGGATTGTGTTTGGAACAGCGGCCGCAGCTGCCGCGGCCGCCGCGCTCAATCAGTGGTGGGAACGCAAAGCGGACGCGCTGATGCATCGGACGAGAATGCGCCCGGTGCCGGCGGGCCGAATGCGACCGGCCGAAGCGCTCGCGCTTGGCCTTTTCCTCTCGATCTTTGGAGTTGGCTATCTTGCGCTGGCTTGCAATGCACTGAGTGCAGTGCTCGCTGCGATCACGATCACGATTTACATCTTTGCTTATACGCCGCTCAAGCGCGCCAGCACGGCGAACACGGTTGTGGGTGCCATCCCGGGCGCCATCCCGCCAGTGATTGGCTGGGCAGCGGCTCGGGGCGCAATCGACGCAGGCGCATGGAGCCTTTTCGTAATTCTTTTGCTATGGCAATTGCCGCATTTCTTCGCCATTGCCTGGATGTACCGCGAAGACTATTCGCGAGCGGGTTTCCGCATGATTTCGAGCGATGACCTGAGCGGCGAGCGCAGCGCCAGTCAAAGTGTGTTATTTTGTATTCTGCTCCTGATTTTGGGAGGCCTGCCTGCATTTGTTGGAATCGTCACGTTCGCGTATCTCGCGATCGAATTAGTGCTTGGCAGTTTATTTATTGCCGTTGCCATGCGGTTTTTGAGAGTCCGCACCAGAGAAGCTGCACGTTTGTTGTTTATTACGTCGATTGTTTACCTACCGCTGTTGTTGGCCGCACTCGTCCTGACGAAATCATGAATACAACTTCTACTACAATGAATCAGGCGCGGCCACGCGGCGGCATTGCCTGGAAGCTAACCCTGATTCTGATTCCGATTGTTACTTTGCTACTGTTACTTTGGCTGCGTCACATCGAAGTGGCAGCCCTTCGACAACGAACTGTTTCTTCCTACGGAACGGTCCCAGCTTTTCAGCTGGTGAACCAGAACGGGCAAACCTTCGGCTCCGCGCAGTTAGCTGGCAAAGTTTGGATCGCCGATTTCATTTACACCACGTGCCCGGGACCTTGTCCAATGATCAGTAGCAGGATGAGCGAACTGCAGAAACCATTGGAAAAATCTGATGTGCGTTTGGTCTCGTTTAGTGTCGACCCGGAGAAAGATACGCCGCAAGTTCTGCGCGGTTATGCGGAGAAATTGCAAGCAGATCCCGCGCGTTGGGATTTCCTCACAGGACCAAAGAGCGCGATCTACAAACTCTCGCACGATGGTTTCAAACTTGCCGTTTCGGACGGCAGCGATGAACGGGGAATTCCCGTGCATAGCACGCGGATGGTGCTTGTAGATCGGCGCGGTCAAATTCGCGGTTATTACGATGCCACTGAAGCGGACGCCGTAACGAAATTGCTCGCAGACACAAATCATCTGCTGCGCGAGCAGCCGAAATAGGAGGTTAGGCTGCCAGCCTGCAGGGAACGCCTATTCGCCGGCCTGGCAGCCCGGCGGCCGAGAGTCAGCCAAGGTGGCTGACATCCTGGTTATCCCCCGGGCTCTGGCCCTGCGTTTGGGCCTTCGTCACAGACCATTCGCAGATAATCTCGATATTCGCCTTTTGGCAGTCGATCGACGGTAGCGGCGAGTTGAGACTCCGTAATAAAACCGACCCGAAGCGCCACTTCTTCCAGACACGCGATTTTCAATCCCTGCCGGTGTTCGATCGTGGCGATGTAGTTACTCGCTTCGAGCAATGTTGTCGTAGTGCCGGTATCGAGCCAGGCCATGCCGCGGCTTAGCAACTTCACATGCAACTGGTTCTCCTTGAGATAAAGCAGATTTAAGTCGGTGATCTCCAATTCGCCCCGCGCAGATGGACGCAGTGTCCGACACAGCTCGACGACGCGCTCGTCATAGACATAAAGCCCTGGCACTGCGAAGTGACTCTTTGGTTGCTTCGGTTTTTCCTCAAGGCTGATCGCCTTTCCTTCAGCGTCGAATTCGACTACGCCGTACCGTTCCGGGTCACGGACTTGGTACCCGAAAATGCAAGCGCCACGCTCAATGGCCAGCGCGTCTCGGTAAAAGTCGAGTTTTCCGTAGAAAATGTTGTCCCCCAGAATGAGTGACGCGCCGCAGCCCTCGATAAATTTTGCCCCGATCAGGAAAGCTTGTGCGATTCCCTCGGGTTTCGGTTGTTCGGCGTATTCAATCCGAATTCCGAGATGCGCGCCGTCGTTCAAGTAATCGCGCAGCATCGGCAAATCCTTCGGCGTGGAAATGATCAGTACCTCGCGCAGGCCGCCAAGCATCAGCGTAGCCAGCGGATAGCAGATCATCGGCTTGTCGTAGATCGGGAGAAGTTGCTTGCAGACGATCTTCGTGAGTGGGAAAAGACGGGTTCCGGCGCCGCCAGCGAGAAGGATGGCTTTCTTCATTTTCGATTTTCGATTTTCGATTTTCGATCACTGCGACTCCAGCGCAAAAGTAACTCCGCCCATTCCTGCCAGAAACGCGTCCCAGCAGTCAAATCGATCCCGCTTTTTTGACTGACTCGTCCAAGTGCCTTCTGCGGAGCGGAACGAAACGTCGTCTTATCAACAAGAAACGAGTCGCCGCGGACTAATTGCCGATCTCTCAAACGACCGCCTACACACTCTGACAAGGCGTTCTGGATCCACTCACGCGGTAATGCCGGTCGCGCCTCAATCGTAGCGCTCACGGTAACATTGAGAAGTTTCTTTAAGATGAGCGCACAGACGAGGGCACCGGAACTCGTTGCGTGGACATGCGACACGTTTTTCTGCAGCTTGGCCAACGCGAGAGCAAAACGCGCCTGCCGCAAAAAGATGGCGCTTGGCGCCCTGGCGCTCTGCTGCGCACGATCCTCTTCCAGTTTCTGTACAAGTGCGTGGTTTGCCCGCCATTCGGCCTCGATGACCATCTGGTCTGGCAGAAATTCGAGTGACGGCGCCATTTTTTCCATCGCTCGCGTGTACCGCGCATGAGAATTCAATTCGCACACGATTGGGACGATTGGCACGTGACGTCGCTTCATCTCTTCAAGCTCGCGTTCGAGGAGCGGCAAATCTCTATCCGGCCATCGATCGATGATGTACGCGATCTGATGCTCCCTTGTAGCCCCTTCGCTGTGCGAAGCGCCGCGCTCGGTGGATTTCGTCGACGCACCCGGTGTTTTCTGCAGAAGCTCGATAAGTGGCGCTACAGTGTGCTCAATTTGGAAATGTTGTTCAATTCGCGCGCGCCCAGCGCGACCATAGTGCAATCGCAATTTGACGTCTTCGATGAGTTGTCCCAGCGCTTCGGCCAACGCCATTGTATCCTCGGGCGGAACGAGCAAACCGGTTTCGCCATGGACAACGGATTCCGGAATTCCAGCCAACCGGGTGGACACGACCGGACGCGCAGCCGCCATCGCCTCGATGATCACGGTTGGAAAAACATCGCTGGCCCCTTGAGCGTCTGTCACTGAAGCGAGCGCGAAAATATCAGCAGACTTGAGTTTCTCCAACACCGCTCCTTGGGACAGTGAGCCGAGCAGGTGAACCCGGTTTGACAGATTTAGTTTTCTAATTCTTGTTTCGAGATCACCCCGTAGTGGGCCATCGCCAATGATTTCACAGCTGAAATCGAGATCCCGGCGCGCAAGCTCCGCACAAGCGTCGATGAGGTACTCAAATCCTTTGAACGCAACCAGCCTGCCGATGCTGACGATGCGCTGCGCTTGGTTGATCGATGCTTCGTAGTTCGGCGCTGGAAAACGCGTTAGATCCATCCCGTTGTAAACACGGTGAATCCGGGAATCCGGACAGCGTTGGCCAAGCAGGTCGCGGCTGTAGTTCGTTTCGGCCGCAACGAACTCCGCGGCAGCGCAGATTTCACGCAACAGATCGTCATTGCCAAGGTCTTTCATGAAATCCTGTCCATGTGCCGTCACGCTGAACGGAATCCCTGAAATCTCTTTCAAGAACATCGCAGTGTGCGCTGCTCGATTCGCGAAGTGCACATGAACATGATCGACCCCGCGGCGCTTGAAATGGTCGGCAAAGTAAAGGGCATTGCGCGCGCGCTGTTCTGCCTTCAAGCCGGGGCCATATGTTCGCTCGTGCCGGTCAACCAAATCGCGCGGCCATTTGCCATCCGCTTTCGCGGTCTTTTCTGATAGCTTTAGAATTTCTTGCGGCGGCGCATAATGAATCGGCGCGCGCAAACAGGCGATGTGCTCGTGACGCAGGCTCGTAAGCGGCGGGTACACCGAGCCGATCTCGAGTTCCAAGCCGAACCGCTCCAGCGCCAGCATCTCTGCGTCGCAAAACGTCTGCGAAAGCACAGGATACCGGGAGTAAAGATAGCCGAGCCGCATCAAAATCGGATGATTACGCGCTTCGCGCGAAAATAGCAATGGTTGTGGTGGCAGGCGTGTCGCCTGCGATGGTTTCGAAAATGTGCAGCCGACACGGCTGCCT
>Ga0137366_10004671_pt1 | contig 10749 bp, 10 predicted proteins | sample SagtaG_8_FD_104938 | JGI IMG/M metagenome (GOLD analysis project Ga0137366, IMG submission 104938) | Vadose zone soil microbial communities from Sagehorn Ranch, Mendocino, California, USA - Sage1_L_60_16 metaG | ecosystem: Environmental > Terrestrial > Soil > Vadose zone | place: USA... | reverse complement strand
GGCGACGGCGAGACCCACGCCTACCACCTGCTCCCGGCCGGGGTGAGCAAGGCCGCCACGGCCGCGGCCTACCTCGCCGCGCGCGAACTGGGGGCCGGCAACGCGGCCGCGGTCGGCGACGGCCCGGCCGACCTCGAGATCGCCGACGCGGTTGGAGCCATGTTCCTGGTGGCCAACGGCGCCTGGGCCGCCCGGCGGGACGTGGGGCGGGAGGTGATCGTCACCGAGTCCAGCGCCGGCCGCGGCTTCGCCGAGGTCGTCCGGACCCTGATCGCCCACGGCGGGTCGGAGCGCGCCAGCGGCCAGGACAGGTAGCTTGGAGACCGCAGAGCCGCAAGAACGCACCACGCAACGAAGGGCGGGATTCCCATGGCTGAGCTGGTGGTGGCGTCCAACCGCGGTCCGGTGCAGTTCGAGATCGACGACGAGGGGAACCTCTCGGCCGGGCGGGGGGCCGGAGGAATGGTCGCCGCGCTGGGGCCGGCCCTCGCGGGCAAGGGCGGCACCTGGGTGGCGGCCGCGATCAGCGACGGCGACCGTGTGGCGGCCCGGCGGGTCGCGCGGGTCGGCCGCCGGCGGCGGATCGACCTGCCCCAGGGCCCGGTGCAGCTCCGCAGCCTGCTGATCGACCCGCGCGAGTACCAGAGCTTCTACAACCGGGTGTCCAACCGGACCCTGTGGTTCCTCCAGCACTACCTGTTCGACGTGCCGCGCCATCCGCGCTTCGACCGGGGCTTCCGCAATGCCTGGCGCAACTACCGCGAGGTGAACCGCGCCTTCGCCGCCGCCTGCGACGAGGAGGCCAGTCGCGGCGCGGACGTGTTCGTCCAGGATTACCACCTGGCGCTGGCGCCGGCGATCCTGCGGGAGCGGCGCCCCGACATCGGCATCGGGCACTTCACCCACTGCCCCTGGGTCGAGCCGGCGTACTTCGCGATGCTGCCCCGCTCCAACCGCGAGGAGCTGCTGGAGGGCATGCTCGGCGCCGACCTGCTCGGCTTCCTGGTGCCGCGCTGGTCGCGCAACTTCCTGCGCTGCTGTGCCGAGGCGGGCTACCAGGTCGACAGGGAGGCCGACACCGTGCGCGCCGCGGACGGCCGCGTGGTCCGCGTCCGCGCCTATCCCCTCGGGGTCGACGCCGACGACCTGCGCGCCCGGACTGCCGAGCGCGACGTGCAGACGCAGCTCCGCTCCGTGCGCGACCTGTCCCGCGGGCGCAGCCTGATCGTGCGTGTCGACCGCATGGAGCTGTCCAAGAACATCCTGCGCGGCCTGGACGGCTACGCCACGTTCCTGGAGTCGAATCCGCGCATGCGCGGCCGGGTCGTGCATTTCGCTCTGGCCTATGCTTCGCGGCGGGACCTGGCCGAATACCAGGCCTACACCGCCGAGGTCAAGCATGCGGCCGAGGCCATCAACGAGCGCTTCCGCACCAGGACCTGGGAGCCGGTGCGGCTCGAGGTGCGCGACAACTACCCTCGCGCGCTGGCCGCCATGGCCCATGCGGACGTGCTGATCGTGAACCCGGTGTGGGACGGCATGAACCTGGTCGCCAAGGAGGGCCCCTCGGTCAGCGAGCGGGACGCGGTGCTGATCCTGTCACGCAACGCCGGTGCCGCCGACGACCTCGGCGACGGGGCCCTGCTGGTCAACCCGTTCGACTCCGTCGAGCTGGCCGAGGCCATCGCCGCCGCCCTGGCCATGCCCGCCGAGGAGCGCGCCTACCGCGCCAAGCGCCTGCGCGAGCGGTCCGCCGCCCTGCCGCCGCAGGACTGGTTCTCGGCCCAGCGCCGCGACCTGGAGGCGATCCGGATCGGCTGAGCCCGCCGCGCGCTATGTTATCTCCCGGTAGTTCGCGCCGACGACGACGTGCAGGGCGATGTCGCGGGACAGCCCGGCCTGCGCCTGGCTCGCCGGGAAGATCTGCTCGAAGGCCGGGAAGCGCTTCTGGAAGGCCTCGGCGTCGGCCTTGTGGCCGTCTGTGTAGTAGACCCGGGAGACGGCGTAGCTGCCGAGGGCGGTGTTGGCTGCCACCACCTCGTAGCCGGCCTTGCCGATCAGGTCGGCCACCTGGCGGGCCAGCCCGGGAACGAAGGCCCCGTTCAGGACCTGGACGGTGACCCCCTTGGGCGAGCGCAGGGCGGACCCACCGGCGGGCTCGCTGGTCGCGGCGGTCGTCGTCGGTGGGACCGTGGTCGTCGGTCGGCTGCCCGAGGGCGGGCGGGTGCTCGAAGGGGCGGGCTGTGTCGTCGCCGGCGGCGCAGTGCGGCCCGGGCCGCCCGTGGCCGCGGCGCCGCTCGACCGCTGGCCGCTCAGCCGGTCCACGACGACGAACAGGGCAAGGAACACCACCAGCACCGCCGCCGCGCGAGCGGTCGGACCCGGTCGCAAACTCGACCTCCTCTGGCAGTGGGCACGGACGCCGGCGACAGGACCGGGCCGCTCGGGCCGCGGCCGTGCGGTCAGCCCCCGCTCGGGTTGTGCAGGCCGAGACTACGGGATGCGCGGCGCCTGTGCCGCGTGGCGCGCAACCGCCGCAACTGGTCGATCAGGGCCGGCTCGGCGGCGAACGCGGCGGGGTCGTCGAGCAGCCCGCTCAGCACCTGGTAGTAGTCGGCCGGGCGGAGCCCCAGCTCACGCCGGATCGCCTCCTCCTTGGCGCCGGCGTGCTGCCACCAGCGTCGCTCGAACGCGAGGATCGCCAGGTCGCGTGCTGGCAGGCCCCCCGCGCCGCCCTCCGCGGTCGTCGTTGCCTCGGGTGCGTAGTTCTCGGGGCGCGTCTCCACGCAGTTCTCCGTAACCGCCACCCGTCAGAGCCGCCGGAGCGGTGGCCGCCGGCTGCCCTGACGGGCGCAAGATGTAGTGGTCGGCGGCACGATAACCCCTAGATATGGTAAAGGCAAGCTGCTCTGGCAACGGCGGCCCGCTGTGGACGGAGACTTGGCAGCAGCCGGGGCGAGCGAGTAGATTGCGGCCCGCTTGATAACGGAATGGTCTCTGACCGGTAACAAGCTGACTCCCGCGGACACTGCGGGCGCAGAAGCCCCAGCACCGGCAGGCGCCGGTGCCCGGACGGGCCCCTCCGGCCCCCAACGGAGGGGAGGACCCCTTCCCCACGATCCAGGTCCGTCCCGTCCGGCCCACGGGGGCTCTGAAGGAAAGGAGGCTGGGCTTGCCGTCCTGCGGTCGACGGTCCCCCCACCGCCGAGCGCATCGTCGTGCGATGCGGACGCTGCTCGTCGCGACGCTCGCGCTCCCCCTGGCGATGCTCTCATCTGCCCAGCAGGACGGCGCCCAGGCCAGCCCCGCCCGCACCGCCCAGCTCGAGTCGCAGCTCGGGCGGCTGAACCAGCAGGCCGACCAGCTCGTCGAGCACTACCTCCAGGCCAAGCTCGCGCTCGAGCGGACCGAGCGGACCCTCGGCTCGCTGCGGCACGACGCCGAGCAGGCCGCCCAGGGCCTGCGCGACGCCCAGGAGCGGCTTGGCGCGCGGGCGGCGGCGGCCTACGTCGCGGGCCCGGGCAGCAACCTTTCGGCCGTCCTCGACGCCTCCGATCCCAGCGACACCCTCGAGCGCGTCCAGGTGCTGGACCTGCTCGCCAGGCAGGACGGCGACCTGATGGACGGGCTGAAGCTCGCGGGTGACAACTACCAGGTGCGCAAGCGCGCGCTCGAGGCGGTCCAGCGCCAGCAGGCCGGGCAGGTGGCGGCCCTCGACGCCGACAAGGACGAGGTCGAGCGCACGGTCGCCCGCACCAGGCAGGTGCTGGCCCAGGTGAAGGCGGCCGACCGCGCCCGGCTCCTTGCGGCGGCCGACAACGCAGGCGGCGGCTCCGGCTCGTCCGGCGGCCGGCCGCCGGCGCCCTCCCCCGCTCCGGCCCCGGCCCCGGCCCCGGCCGGCGGCGCGGCCGCCACGGCGGTCGCCTATGCCAAGGCGCAGATCGGCAAGCCCTACGAGTGGGGCGCCGCCGGTCCTGGCTCCTTCGACTGCTCCGGCCTGACCATGGCGGCCTGGGCGCAGGCCGGGGTGTCGCTCCCCCACTCGGCCGCCGCCCAGTACGACGTGACCCGCCACGTCTCCCGGGGCGAGCTGGTGCCGGGCGACCTGATCTTCTCCTACACCCCGATCTCGCACGTGGCCATCTACGTCGGCGGCGGCATGCAGGTGGCCGCCACCCACACCGGCGACTACGTCCGCCTGCAACCGCTCGGCAGCAGCATCGTCGGCTACGGCCGCCCCGCAGGATAAGCGCCCCCACCAGGGCATGCCTCCCCCGCCTCCCGGAGGATCCCCCGCAAGGAAGGCCCGCGGCCCGCGGGCCTTCCTTGTGCCCCGCCCTGACCTTGGGATCCACTTGGAGCCCATGACCACCTACGAAGGCCCCAGCCGCGTCGCGCCGGGCAGGCGCGTGGTCACCGGCACGCTCGCCGGCATGCTCACGATCGTCGCGCTCACCTGGCTGCTCTCGCTCGTGGTGGTCGGGCCGCTGGCGCTCGGCGCCGGCGCTGTGCTGGGGCACGACGGCCGTACCGCGCTGGTGCTCGGCGTGGTGTGCTGGACCGCGAGCGCCGGGCTGCTGCTGCTGCGCCCCGTCGAGGCGCGCTTCGCCCGGCTGCTGTTCATGGTGCGCCGGCCGTCCGAGCGGGAGCTGGAGCGGCTGCGGCCGGTGTGGCGGCAGGCGTGCCAGCGCGCCGGGGCCGAGCCGGACGGCTTCACCCTGCGGGTGGAGGACAGCGACCTCGTCAACGCCTTCGCGCTGGGCGCCCATTTCGTCGCGGTCACGCGGCGCGCCCTGGAGCTTCCCGACCAACTGCTCGAGGCGGTGCTCGCGCACGAGCTCGGGCACCACCGTGACCTCCACCCACTCGCCGCCACGCTCGGCTGGTGGTACCTCATGCCGTTCTCGCTGCTGTCGGCCGCGCTGCGGCGGGTCGGCACCGCCACGGTGGCGACGTCCCGCGTCTTCTCCGGCCTCAAGCGGCGGACCGGCCAGGTCTCCGGCGGCCGCCCGCTGGAGGGCGCGCCCGGCATGGTTGGCGTCCTGGTGATCCTCGGTGCCCTGGTGGTGGTCGGCACCGTCCTGGTGGTGCTGCTGTGCGCCGTCTGGCTGCCGCTGTGGCTGGTGACGCGCCTGTCGCGGCTGCTGTCGGCGGCGCTGTCCCGGTCGGCGGAGTACGCCGCGGACCGCCGCGCCACCGAGTCCGGGTACGCCGCGGACCTGATCCGCGTGCTCGAGCTGTTCGAGCTCGACGAGCAGCGCGCGCAGCGCAGCGCCGTCGCCGCCCGGCTCGCCTCCCATCCCCCGTGCCGGGCCCGCATCCGTGCGGTGCAGCGGCTGCGGGCCCGGGGCTCGACCGGCCGCTGATCTTGCTTTCGCCAGCTTCCTGGGCTGTTCTGCGCGCATGCGCAAGCTTTTCTGCTACCTTCGTCGACATGACGAGCTATCGGATCGGCCAGGCGGCCGAGCTGCTGGGGGTCAGCGCGGACACGGTCCGCCGGCTGGCCGACTCGGGGCGGCTGCCCACACGGCGCACCAGCGGGGGACAGCGGGTGATCGACGGGGCCGAGCTGGCCCGCTTCCTCGCGCAGTCGCCGCCGGCGCCGGAGGCCGAGGCGATCAGCGCCCAGTCGGCCCGCAACCGCTTCACCGGCATTGTCACGCGGGTGGTCAAGGACACGGTCGCCGCCCAGGTCGAGCTGCGGGCCGGGCCCCACCGGCTGGTCTCGCTCATGACCCGGGAGGCGGCCGACGAGCTGCACCTCGCCCCGGGGGTGCTGGCGGTGGCGGCGGTCAAGGCCACGAGCGTGATCGTCGAGCTGCCGTCCCCGACCTGAGGAGCGGACCCATGCGTCGCACCCGCCCCGCCGCCCCGTACGCGACCGGTGCTCTGAGCCTCGTCGTGGCCCTGCTGCTCGCGGCCTGCGGCGGCGGCGACCGCTCGGCCGGCGGCGCCACCGAGGTCAGGGTGTTCGCCGCGGCGTCGCTCGAGGCGGCGTTCACCAGGCTCCAGGACGACTTCACCCGGTCCCACCCGGGCGTGCGGGTCAGCCTGAGCTTCGCGGGCAGCCAGGCGCTCGCGACCCAGATCCGGCAGGGCGCGCCCGCCGACGTGTTCGCCTCCGCCGACCAGAGCAACATGGGCAAGGTCAGGGACCTGGTCGACAGCCCCCAGGTCTTCGCCGGGAACCTCCTGCAGATCGTGGTCGGCAAGGGCAACCCCAAAGGCGTCGAGGGCCTGGCCGACCTCGGCCGCTCCGACCTCAAGGTGGTGCTCGCGGCTCCCGAGGTGCCGGCCGGCAGGTACGCGGAGCAGGCGCTGGGGGCACAGCACGTGAGGGTCCGGCCGGTCTCGCTCGAGGACGGCGTCAAGGCGGTGGTGACCAAAGTGTCGCTGGGCGAGGCCGACGCCGGGATCGCCTACGTCACCGACGTGACCGCCGGCGGGGACAGGGTCGACGGCGTGGAGATCCCGAGGCGGCAGAACGTTCCCGCGGCCTACCCGATCGCGACGGTGAGGTCGAGCAGGCACGCGCTCCAGGCACGGGCGTTCGTGGACCTGGTCCGCTCGCCCGAGGGGCAGCGGGTCCTGCGGAGCTTCGGGTTCGCGCCGCCGCCCACAGCGTGACCGCGCCCGCCGGCGGGCGCGGGCGGCCGCCCGCGCTGTTCGCGCTCCCCGCCGCGCTCGCCGTGGCCTTCCTGGTGCTGCCGCTGGCCGGTCTGCTGGAGCGGGCGCCCTGGGGGCGGCTGGGCGCCGAGCTGACCAGCTCGCAGGTGCTCACGGCCCTGCGGCTGTCGCTGGAGTGCTCGCTCGGCGCGCTGCTGCTGTCGCTGGTGGGCGGGCTGCCGCTGGCGCTGCTGCTCGCGCGGGTGCCCTTTCCCGGCCGCAACCTCGTCCGCGCGCTGGTGACCCTGCCGATGGTGCTGCCGCCCACGGTCGGCGGGGTGGCCCTGCTGCTCGCCTTCGGGCGGCGCGGGCTCGCCGGCCAGTGGCTCGACCGCACCTTCGGGGTCAGCCTGCCCTTCACCACCGCCGGGGCGGTGCTGGCCGAGGCGTTCGTCGCCATGCCCTTCCTGGTGATCGCCGCCGAGGCGGGCCTGCGGGCCATGGACCGCCGCTTCGAGGACGCCGCCGCCACCCTCGGCGCCAGGCGCTGGACCACCTTCCGCCGCGTCACCCTGCCGCTGATCGCGCCGTCGCTGGGGGCCGGCGCCGCGCTGTGCTGGGCAAGGGCCCTGGGAGAGTTCGGCGCCACCATCACCTTCGCCGGCAACCTGCCCGGCGCCACCCAGACGATGCCGCTGGCGGTGTACCTGGCCCTGGAGAGCAACGTGGACGGCGCCATCGCGCTCAGCCTGATCCTGCTGGTGGTCTCGCTGGCGCTGCTGGTCGCCCTGCGGGACCGCTGGCTGCGGGCGCTGTGAGCCTCCACGCGCACGTCGGGCTGGCGCTGGGGGCGCTGGAGCTGGACGCGGAGCTGGCGGCCGGTGGCGGCGAGGTGGTGGGGCTGCTCGGCCCGAACGGCGCCGGCAAGACCACCCTGCTGCGCGCCCTGGCCGGCCTGGTCCCGCTGCGCGGCGGCCGGGTCGAGCTGGACGGCGCCGTGCTGGAGGAGCCGGCGAGCGGGCGGCGGGTGCCGGCGGAGCGCCGCCCGGTCGGCTTCGTGTTCCAGGATTACCTGCTGTTCCCGCACCTGTCGGTGCTCGAGAACGTCGCCTTCGGCCTCCGCGCCCGGGGCGTGCGCCGTGCCGAGGCGCGCCGGCTGGCGCTCGGCTGGCTCGAGCGGGTCGGCCTGGCCGGACGTGCCGGCGCCCGACCGCGCGCGCTGTCCGGTGGCCAGGCTCAGCGGGTCGCCCTGGCGCGGGCCCTGGCCACCGAGCCGCGCCTGCTGCTGCTCGACGAGCCGCTGGCCGCGCTCGACGCGGGCGCCCGCGTCGAGGTGCGCCGCGAGCTGCGCCGCCATCTCGCCTCGTTCGAGGGCGTGCGGCTGCTGGTGACCCACGACCCGCTCGAGGCCATGACGCTCGCGGACCGCCTGGTGGTGCTGGAGGGCGGGCGGGTCACCCAGTCGGGCTCCCCGGCCGAGGTCAGCGCGCGGCCCCGCTCGGCCTACGTGGCCGAGCTGGTCGGCCTCAACCTGTTCCGCGGCCGCGCGGCGGGCGGCACGATCGAGCTGGCCGGCGGGGGCACCCTTGTCGCCGCGAGCGGCGGCCACGGCGAGGTGTTCGCCGCGGTGCACCCGCGCGCGGTGGCGCTGTACCGCCAACCGCCCGCCGGCACGCCGCGCAACGTCCTGCCCGGGAGCGTCGAGGACCTCGACACGGCCGGCGACCGCGTCCGCGTGCGCGTGGCCGGCCGTGTCCCGGTCGTGGCGGAGGTCACCCCGGCGGCAGTGGCCGAGCTGGGCCTGGCAACGGGCGGCCCGGTCTTCGCGGTCGTCAAGGCCACCGAGGTGGCCGTGTACGACGCATGATCCGGCGGCCTCCGGCTGCAATCGCCCGCGCCGAATCGGAGTTATCAGTTGGACAGGAGTCGCTTCCTCTGGCGCAAGGAGACGCAATGGCAGCCTTACCGCATGCGAGCCCGCCCGGCCCACCGCGCTGGACGCCCGTACGGCGGGTCGCCCGGCTCGCGCTCGCGCTCGGCTTGACCGCCGCCCTGCTGTCCCTGGCACCGGTCGCGGCCGCGCAGTCGCACACCGCCTACCACCAGACCAACCTGGTCTCCGACGTCCCCGGCCTGGCCGCCCTCACCGACCCGAACCTGGTCAACTCCTGGGGGCTGGCGGCGGGGCCGACCACGCCGCTCTGGTCCAACGACAACGGCACCGACGTCGCCACCGTCTACAGCGGCGGGGTCAACGGCTCCGCGCCCGCGATCGTGCCGCTCGTCGTGCGCATCCCCGGCGGCGCCGGGACCGGCATCGTCTTCAACGACCAGTCGGCCTTCACCGTGAGCGCCGGCGGCGTCACCGCCCCGGCGCGCTTCATCTTCGTCACCGAGGCGGGCACGCTCAGCGGCTGGGCGCCGAACGTCCCGCTGAACGGCGAGGCCCAGCTCAAGGCCACGGTGCCGGGCGCCGTCTACAAGGGCCTGGCGACCCTCACCAACAATCAGGGCAGCTTCCTGTACGCCGCGAACTTCTCGGCGGGCCGCATCGACGTCTTCGACTCGAACTGGAGCAACGTCCAGCTCAGCGGTGACTTCAGCGACAGCCAGATCCCGAGCGGGTTCGCGCCCTTCAACGTCCAGGCGCTCGGCGGCAAGCTCTACGTCGCCTACGCCAAGCAGGACCCGGAGCGCACCGACGAGGTCGCGGGCCCGGGACTCGGCTTCGTGGACGTGTTCGACTCGACCGGGCACCTGCTGCGCCGGCTGATCCGCCGCGGCCACCTCAACGCCCCCTGGGGCCTGGTGATCGCTCCGGCGGGCTTCGGCCAGTTCAGCGGCGACCTGGTCGTGGGGAACTTCGGCGACGGCCACATCCACGCCTACGACCCGGCCAGCGGCGCCTTCCGCGGCGACCTGCAGGACGAGAGCGGCAAGCCCATCGTCATCGACGGGCTGTGGGCGCTGCGGGCCGGCAACGGCGTCTTCGGCAACCCCACCGGCCTGGCGTTCAGCGCCGGTCCCGACGACGAGGCCCACGGCCTGCTCGGAACCCTCGACGCCGTCAGCGGGTAGCCGGACCCCGGCCCTCCCGCCACCCTGCGCGGCCGTGGACCTACCCGGCGATCTCGTGCAAAACTGCATACCCGTCCGGGTCGGCCACGGCCGCCCTCTCGTCTTTGTGAGAGGAGTCTGGGATGGCTGCACAAAGCGTCGTCGGCGACGAGGTCGTCTATCCGGATGGTCGGCACGCGCTCGCCGGCCACGTCGACCTCTCCGCCAGCCCGCTCTACAACGAGGACCTGGCCCCCGTCCCGATCGAGCGGCGCACCTGGAACACCTACAACTACGCCGCCCTGTGGATCGGGATGGCCCACAACATCCCCTCGTACCTGCTGGCATCCGGCCTGGTCCTGCTCGGCATGGACTGGGTGCAGGCAATCATGACCATCGCGCTCGGCAACCTGCTGGTGCTGGTGCCGATGCTGCTGAACAGCCACGCCGGCACCAAGTACGGCATCCCCTACCCCGTGTTCGCGCGGGCCTCGTTCGGGGTGTTCGGCGCGAACCTGCCCGCCATCCTGCGCGGGCTGGTGGCGTGCGGCTGGTTCGGCATCCAGACCTGGATCGGCGGCCAGGCCATCTTCACGCTCGCCGGGGCGGTGATCGGCAAGAGCTGGACCGACGCCGCGCAGCTCGGCGGCTACCCGTGGACGCAGTGGCTGTCGTTCGGGGTCTTCTGGCTGCTGAACATCTACATCATCCTGCGCGGCATGGACACGCTGCGGCGCTTCGAGAACTGGGCGGCGCCGTTCGTCCTGGTGGTGGCGCTCTTCCTGCTGGTGTGGATGGTCACCAAGGCGCACGGCTTCGGGCCGATCCTGCACGAGCCGTCCAAGCTCGGCTGGGGCTCGAAGTTCTGGCCGGTGTTCTTCCCCTCGCTGATGGGGATGATCGCGTTCTGGTCGACGCTGTCGCTGAACATGCCGGACTTCACCCGTTTCGGCGGCAGCCAGCGCAAGCAGGCCATCGGCCAGATCCTCGGCCTGCCCACCACCATGACCCTGTTCTCGCTGCTGGCGGTGCTGATCACCTCGGCGACCGTGGTCGTCTACGGCCAGGCGATCTGGGACCCGGTGG
>Ga0137366_10004660_pt1 | contig 10757 bp, 9 predicted proteins | sample SagtaG_8_FD_104938 | JGI IMG/M metagenome (GOLD analysis project Ga0137366, IMG submission 104938) | Vadose zone soil microbial communities from Sagehorn Ranch, Mendocino, California, USA - Sage1_L_60_16 metaG | ecosystem: Environmental > Terrestrial > Soil > Vadose zone | place: USA: California... | reverse complement strand
CAGGATCGCTCGATCTGGCATGCGGCTGGCCAGCAAGGTTTCCAGGGTATGACGCTCGCGCTCTCCGGCGATAGCATCGCCAATGAAACTGATAATCACAAAGAAAGGGATCCAAAGCAAAAGAACCATGCCAAGTGGCGTGAGGGCCACCCACTGGGACCCGAATTGCAATGGGAGATAGATTCCCATAATACCAACCACGATCAGGGGACGTATCAGCGACCTCCTCCCACCCTGGAAGAGCAGGTCCTTCGATTCTTTCCACATCATGGTCCAGATGTCACTCATGTGTTTTCTTCCTCCATCAGAGTCAGGAAAACATCTTCCAGGCTGGCCTTTCCCCTTCGTACTTCCTCAACCTCTCCGCCTGACCTCACGATCAAGCTGACGAGAGGGCCAATCTTGCTCTCTCCACGCAGTTCAATGGTTAAATGACTATTGTGCAATGCGACATTCGCTACCTCCGGTCGCTCTCGCAGCAAGGTCAGCGTCTGATCGTTGAAGCCATGCCCCACGATCTCTGCCTGTGGACCGCCTGTCCTGGCGCGCAATTCATCAGGGTTGCCAACCGTCAGCAGTTTTCCCTGGCGAATCACTCCCACCTGGGCACAGAGCTTTTCGGCTTCTGTCAGGTTGTGCGTGGTAAGGAAGACCGTCACCCCTTCGCGCGCGACCAGGCTTGCCAGATCGGTACGCAAGGTCGCCGCCGCAACCGGATCAAACCCTGCTGTCGGCTCATCCAGGAAGATCAATGGAGGATGGTGAAGGAGTGCCCGTGCCACCGCGAGTTTTTGTTTCATCCCCCTGCTCCACTTGTCCACCGGATCCTTGCGGCGATCCCAGAGATCGAGGTGGGTGAGCAGTTCTTTGATGCGCGCCCGCCGTTCGGCAGCAGGCATATGGGAGATGCGCCCGTACAAGTCCAGGTTGTCTTCGGCACTCATGCGCTCGTACAGTCCCGCAAATTCGAGCAAAGCTCCGATGCGGGTACGAATTTCATCCGCCTGCGTGCGCGTATCGAAGCCAAGCACGCTGGCCTGACCCTGGGTTGGGTCCAAGAGGCCAAGCAAGAGATGGGTGGTGGTTGTTTTGCCAGCGCCATTAGGTCCCAGAAAACCAAAGACTATTCCTGCAGGCACCTCCAGGGAGAGATCATCGACCGCTTTGACTGTGCTAAAAAAACGTGAAAGGTGTTCTGTGCGAATGATTGGCCCAGCCATACCATCAAACTCCTTGCTCTCAGAAGTACTGTGTTGCGACACTGCCTTTCTCGAGCACCATAGCTCGATGTCTGTATGTTGCCGTACTTCGCGACGAAGCTGGATAGTGCTATCTGCTATAATGAATCTAACATATCGCTCTTGCTCTGTCCAGATAGAATATCTGGTTATGAGGGGTCAGTCTATCCTTTCCTGCTTGTAGAGGAGTAGCTGGTTATCTCTCGTGGGCTGGGATTACACTAACTCTGTCCCCTCAGGTGTATCTCTTACCTCAAAGCCAAGCGCAGTGAGTTGATCACGCAGTTCATCGGAACGTTTCCAATCGCGGGCTGCCCGAGCTTCGTCACGTTCGCGTACTAATGCGAGCGCTTCATCGCTGATGGCACGGGGCTTTTTGGCCTCGACAGTTTCAAGGCGCAAACCCAGCACTCGATCAAAGTCGAGGATCAGGCGACGCCGTTCCGCTGGTTCGATCTTGTTATTACGAGCTGCCTCACGTGTTATACTCAAGGCAGTCGGTAAATCCAGGTCGTCGTTAATCGCTGTGTGGAACGCATCACGTACCTGCTCAGCTGCCGTTGACCATCCCTGTTGTGTATCCTCTATTCCGAGCGCAGGTAGCTCGGCAAGATCGTCTCTCAGGTTGTTCAGTCCATTCTGTGCTGCTGCGATCGATTCATCTGTGAAATGTTGTTTCGATCTGTAGTGCGCTGTCAATAACAGGTAACGATAGGCCATGGGATCGATACCTCGCTCTTTGAGCGTGCTTACCAGAATGACGTTGCCCTTTGAACGCGACATCTTCGAGTTACCGAAGATGAGAAACTCATTATGAATCCAGAATTGTACAGGCTGCTTGCCACTTGCACCCTGACTCTGGGCGATCTCATCCTCGTGATGAGGGAAAACCAGATCCAAACCGCCAGTATGAATATCAAACTGCTCGCCCAGGTACTTCGTTGCCATCGCGGAGCACTCGATATGCCAACCAGGGAAGCCCACTCCCCAGGGACTGGGCCAATTCATCTGTCGACTGGCCTCTCCATGTTTCCATAAGGCGAAATCTTCAGGCGCGTCCTTATCTTCGGCTATCTCCATCTGCTGGCGACCATGTCCACCTGTTCGCAGTTTCTCGACTGTGTTGCCCGAAAGTTGACCATAATTGGGGAAGCGACTGACATCGTAATAGACATTTCCATTTACAGTGTATGCCAGCCCATTTTCTACAAGCTTCTCGGTCATTGTCTGCATCTCTGGAATGTGGTCGGTCGCTTTAGGATTGACATGTGCAGGCAGAATGTTCAGCTCAGCCTGGTCAGCAAGGTATTGCTGTGTATAATAGGCGGCTATCTCATAGGCAGAGCGACCAGTCGTGCGTGCCTCGTGCTCCAGTCTATCTTCACCGCTCTCCTCGGTATCATTTTGTAGATGCCCTACGTCGGTGATGTTACGCACAAGGTAGACATCATAGCCATTATACTCGAGCATACGACGCAGCCAATCGGATGTCATAAAAGCGCGGAAGTTGCCGATATGGATATCTCTGTAGACGGTGGGACCGCAGTTATATATGCCCACTCGCGGGGGATTGAGCGGTTGAAACAAATCTTTACTTCTTGTCAGCGTGTTATACAGGTAAATCGGTTTAGACGAAATGTTGGTCATGAGCATATATCTCCTCTAAAATGCATGTTCATGCGATGAAAGCTGGTTTTTGCGAGAGGGTAGCTCAGGCTGGGGTAGAGACGTGCGGAAAGGTACGATTATTATTACTGTATGTTCGAGGGCACGCCAATACGTTCGCAGGGGGCTGAGCTACCCACATTGCCTCTGCAAACGCCAGGACAGGTGCAATAATTCATTTGATAACTACGGTAGTTCACTATCTTCTCCAATAGCTCAGGCTTGTGAAATGTTTGTATTGCTAGTATAACATACTGTGCAACTGTGATAACTTTTTTATTTCAGATTGTAGCTCTACTTAGGAAGTTTTCAATGCCTCAGCAACGTGCTCTCTGACAGCAAAGTAGGTTGCCTGGGGATGGTGCACTACAATCGCAGCAGTTGATTGCTCGGGTACTAACTGGTAAGACTCAGTCAGGTCGACACCAATCGTGCTGCTGACAGGCAACAAACGAAAGACCTTTTCATGGTCTTCAAGATCAGGGATAGCAGGATAACCCCAACTATAGCGCCGTGCGCGTTGACCATCAAGGCCAAGTTCCTGGCGAATCAGCTTATTCGTATATTCAGCCAGTCCTTCTGCCATCTCGACGGCCAGCCCATGCGTGTAGTATGCTTCCGCATAATCACCCTCTTCCTGAAGACGTTGTACCGTGTCACTGGCAGCCTGGCCCATCGTCACAACTTGCAGTGCTACCACATCGATCTTGCCACTCTCAATTGACGCAAAATAGTCAGCAAGACAAAGGCGTTCGCGTTCGTGTTGTCTTGGGAAGAGAAAACGCGCAATTTCTAGCCGCGTACCAGTTCCTCCTGTGTACCCTTGCGGATCATAAATAAGCAGTTCATTGCCGCTAGATTGACATGGGAAGTAGCCATAGATCACACGTGGTTGCAAGTAGCGTTGTTGACGAGCCTCACGTAACATCCGTTCCAGGCGTGGTCGAAACTCTTTTTCTACAAGCTGCGTAAATTCTTCACCATGGGCTTTGCCTCCCCAATGCAAACGGAAGAGTGTATTCAAATCCATCGAGGCCGCAACGTCTTCGATGCCAATACGCTCGAGAACTCGAGGTCCCCAAAATGGTGGAGTGGGAATAGGGATATTGCGTTGTATGCTAGATGAAGGACTATCTGAACTATCAATGCCAGTGCCTGCTACCGCCGTAACCTTTTTGAATCGCTCATGTAACGCTTCTTCTTTGATCTGTTCAACATACTCAGCCCGCTCTTCAGGTGTATTCGTTAGCCTGTCGATAATCTCCAGTCCCTCGAAAGCATCACGAGCATAAAACACTCCAGGCTCATATGGAAGCGGCGTTGACTCCGGTGTCTGTTCGTCTACGAAAAGGATACGACGCCCATAAGAGCGGTTGATGGCAGCTCCTCCCACAATCACGGGAAAATTCAGCCCTCGCTTATGCAATTCTTTGACGCACAATGGCATTTGCTTTGAGGTGCTGACCAGCAGCGCTGACAGGCCGATAGCATCAGCATTGACCTCGACGGCCTTATCCAGGATCGTATTCAGTGGCACCTGTTTGCCGAGATCGTAGACGGTATAGCCATTGTTGCTGAGGATTGTATTGACCAGGTTTTTGCCGATATCGTGAACATCGCCAAAGACGGTCGCCAGCACAACTTTTCCTTTCGTATAGCCTTCCTGTTTCTCTAGATAGCGCTCCAGGCATGCCACAGCACGTTTCATGACCTCGGCTGATTGCAGCACGAATGGTAGAATGAGTTCACCTGCGCCGAAGCGATCGCCAACATCTTTCATTGCTGGCAGGAGCACGCTGTTAAGTACGTTGACAGCAGCTTCGCTCTGTGGAATACCCATTTCTGAGGCTCGTTCTTCAATCACCTGTTCGATTAATACCTCGATACCTTCTTTGTGCCGGTGCAATATTTGCCAGTGAATGTGTTCAGCCGTATTCATACCTTCTGTGGGATCAATCTTGCTATTGCTTGCATCAGCTTGTGGCTCGTGAGCCTCAAAGTAGGCGATGTAACGTGGTAATGCATCTGGACGATTGTAAATCAGATCTTCAGCAAGCTGGCGCTGTTCTGTATCTATTTCTGCGTATGGTGTAATATGCGTTGGGTTGACGATAGCAGCATCAAGCCCGGCTTTGACGGCATGATAAAGAAAAACACTGTTAAGCACTGAACGGGCGTATGGTTTCAGACCGAAAGAGATATTACTGACTCCGAGTATGGTGAATACTTCTGGCAGTTCTATCTTGATGCGTTTGATTGCTTCGAGTGTTTCGATGCCTGCCGTCTGTAGCTCTTCCTGTCCGGTGGTAATCGGGAATGTCAGGGTGTCAAAGATCAGCGCATTGGGCGCGAGACCGTATTCATTCACGCATATATCATAGATGTCATGAGCTATCGCTACTTTGCGTTCAGTTGTTTTACCCATGCCAATTTCGTCGATTGTGAGGGCCACAACGGCAGCGCCGTGCTCAGTCGCCATCGGAATAATGCTGTCAATGCGCTGGCGGCCATTTTCCATATTGATAGAATTAATAATCGTTCGTCCAGGATAGGTCTCCAGCGCCGCTTTCATTACATCAGGCTCGGTCGAATCGATCATCAACGGAGCCTCAACACCCATCGATAGTTTCTTGATGGTCTTTGCCATTTGCTCTGCTTCGTCTGTGCGCTCAGTAAGAGCGACACAGACGTCAAGAATATGCGCTCCTCCTTCAACCTGCTCGCGTCCAATACCGAGTAACGTGTCGTAGTCTTCGTTGAGTAGCGCCTGTTTCGCTTTACGGCTGCCCTGACTGTTGACACGTTCTCCAACCAGTAGTGGCGGGGGATCTTGTTGCAATGCCGTTGCGCGAATGCCGCTTGAGACGAATGGCAAAATGATATGAGTAAAATTCTTGTTGTGAAGGTTATTATCTGCGATTGGACGAGGTCGACGTGGTGCATGACGGCATGCTTTGACAATAGCCTGCAGATGCTCGTGGCTGCTCCCGCAGCAGCCACCTATGATATTGACGCCAAATTCGGTGATGAAATCGCTCAAGGCAGCTGCCATAGGCTCTGGTTCCATAGGATACACTGCCAGTCCATTGACGTTCAAAGGTATGCCTGCATTGGGAATGGTTGAAATGGGCAGAGGGCAGTTTTCGCTCAGAAAACGTACTGGTTCGCGCATATGTTCTGGCCCCGTCGAGCAGTTCAATCCAACGATATCCACATGCAGCCCGACAAGCGTTGTCATCACCGCTGCAATATCGGTTCCCAGCAGCATGCGTCCGCTAGTATCGAGCGAGACCTGCGCTTGAATAGGAACAGTGCGTCCGACCTCCCGCATTGCATGTCGAATGCCAGTAATGGTCGCTCGCACCTCCAGGATGTCCTGGCTTGTTTCTATGAGCAACATATCGACACCGCCTTGTAAGAGTGCAGCGGCCTGCTCGCTGAAAATCTCGACAAGTTGCTTATAAGTGATATTGCTCAGCAGCGGATCATCAGATGAGGGAAGCATCCCAGTAGGACCAATCGAGCCAGCTACAAAGCGAGGTTGTTCTGGTGTACTATAGCGGTCAGCAATTCCGCGTGCAATCTGTGCGGCTTTAAAATTTATTTCGTGGGTAAGTGCCCCAAGCCCGTATTCATCGAGTTTGAGACGACTGCCTGTGAATGAATCGGTTTCTATTACATCGCTGCCGGCTTCAAGAAACCCTGTATGGATTTCTTCAATGACAGAGGGTTTTGCGAGCACAAGGTATTCGTTGCAGCCCTCGGTGGCTTCTCCACCGTAGTCCTGCGCGGTTAGTTGATAGCTCTGTATATTCGTTCCCATGGCGCCGTCATAGATGATGACGCGCTGCGCCAGGGCTTCGAGGAATTTGCTCATGAACCCTCCAATCCTCCACTTTCATTAGAGATTTGTGTTGTTATGTTGCAAGAGCACTGACAAGTTCCCTACAAAAGTCTGGAATGTCTTCGACAACGCGGCCCCACACCATATTCGCCTCGCGAAATGCTGCTTCATTGACCCAGATACCCCCCGCGTTTTTGATGTCATCCTTGATGCCAACTGAACCAACAGCCTTGCGTCCCTGCATAATGCCTGCTGAGATTGGCACCCAACCGCCATGGCAGATAGTGGCAATGATCTTATCCTGCTTATCCATATCACGCACGAGCTGGAGAATTTTCTGATTGCGACGCAGTTTATCAGGCGCCCAGCCACCGGGAATGACAAGCCCATCCAGTTCGTCGGCCTTTGGGGCCTCATCTATACTCACATCCGGGGTCATTTCCAATCCATGTTTGCCATGTACAGTTTGTGTTGTGAGGCCAATCGAGATGACTTTAGCTCCCTCTTCGCATAGTCGCATCAAGGGAACCCAATATTCTAAATCTTCCACTTCCTGGGCAACCAGGTATCCAATTGTTTTTCCTTGTAATCGCATGGTTAGCATGGCTCCTTCTAGCTATGGATCTTCCTTTTGCCATTATACCATGCGTAATCCCGGAATGAAGGGATCCTCGTAGTTACTCCTCATCCTCTCTCAGAAGCTGCCGGGTGCGCTCCTCGCGTTGCTGCCGGATTATCTCAGTAGAATCTTCAAAAAGCTTTCCATTAGTCCCTTGCATAATCTGTTCACGTACTCGATAGACCTGTTTCAACAATTCAGGAGTTAAAGGACGTCTGTGTAGTCCTTCCATGCTTGTGGTTCTTACTTTGAACGTCGTGATATTTGATGTAATGCGTTGCAGAACGGGTTCAACCTTATCCACATCATAATCCTGGGCAACATGGTAAGAGAAATGAGGGTAGGGTGTGATGTAGACACCATACACTGAGAACTCTTGTTTTAATTCTGCCCATAATTCTTCGATGAGTTGATTATGCTTACTATCGAGGAATGAGACGATGCCGTCCATGGTTTATATTTCCTCCCCATTAAATATCTGCCAATGTTAAGGAGCAGGATAGTCGCCTATCCAGTGTACCCAGCCAAGTTGATCCTTGACAACTTTCCACATCTTTGTATCAGCAGTCCAGAGTTCGCATCCTACATGTTCGGCTAGTGCCAAGTAGTGAGAATCGTAGGTCGCAGACAGATTAAAGCGGTGCGCAAATTCCATTGCTCGAATGCTAATGGCTAGAGGTGATGAAAAATCAAAAACCAGCCCTTTCAAAATAACATCTGTCAGACTTTCTCTAGCTGCGTCAAGTGTAAATTTATCACTGCGAACTTTCTGAAAGAGAGAATTAGTAGCCTCATAAGCGAGTAAGATGGGTGCACGTATTACTACTCGCTCACTCGTCCACCTAGTGAGCAAAGCTAGAGCCTTGTTTGAATCTGACTCATGATATATCCATTTTAGAACTAAACTAGTGTCTACGACTACATTCTTCTTTATCACTGCTCTTCTAATTCCTCCAGGTATTTTGTTCGATCTTCACGCTGCTGTCGGATCGACTCTGCTGAGTCTTCAAAAAGCTCCCCTTTACTTTCTTTGAAAATCCGTTGGCGTACTCGATAGACCTGTTCCAGAAATTCGGGAGTAACAGGATGCTCTTCTTGCTGCGTAAAACCGACTTCATCAGGAACATTCTCTTCAAGAATCCGCCCCAAATATTCACTAATTGACAAATCGTTTTGAGATGCAGCCACCTTAATGCGACGGCGCAGTTCAGGGCTAATATCAATGGTGATGCGTGACCGTTTCATAGTGTTGGCTTCCTGTTGCTTGTCTTCGTTGTGAAAGTCTTCTTTACGTAATGCCATGATTGTTTGTACCTCCCACACCAAAAAATTTATCATCAGCTATGTGCATTAAATCATAACCATGGCAATATGTCAATCGGGCAATTAGTTGTCGTGGCGACAAGTTGACAAGTACATATCTTCTTGTTTAGTTCTAGCCAAAATGGCTCTATCCCCTTTTATCCAATTGGCTCTTGTATTCATTTCACTTTCAGGTCAAGATTAATCAATCGTAATTTCAATCTCAGGAGGCACGCATAACCATGACTCAAGAATGGCGAAGGGGCGAATATCTCATCAGCACAGACAAACATCTATTAGATCTTTCAGCCATACATAGTTTTCTGGCGACATCGTATTGGGCAAAAGACATTCCCTTTGAAACTGTGAAAAAATCTATCGAGCATTCTCTAAACTTCGGAGTATATATAGCGGGGAAGCAAGTTGGCTTTGCAAGGGTTATTACTGACTATACTACTTATGCCTATATTGGAGATGTGTACATTCTGGAAGATTTCCGAGGACGGGGGCTGAGCAAATGGCTGATGCGAGTGATCGTCAACCATCCTGAACTGCAAGGCTTGCGTCGATGGACATTAATTACCAGGGATGCGCATGAACTATATCGGAAAACAGGATTTACGGAGCCTCAAAATCCTGAGCGTTACATGGAAAAAACCGATCCAGATGTCTACAAAAATGGGGAAGTTTGACCCGGTTCGGTGCCTTCAAAGCCATTATGGTTGATAATCGAGTATCCACATGAGCCGTTTCACCACGCTCATGGGAAAACTACTCAAGAGGGTGTTTCGTGCTCCCGACAATACAGGATTCCCTAACTGCACCACCTGTCCAATCATATGTGCCAGAAGCGCAATCCTATTCGCGCGTGTGACCCGTCGTTTTTCATAACGCTTCAGGGCTGCAACAATATCCGTCTCAGCTTTAAGGCATTTTCCTAATTCAACCGCGTCCTCGATGGCTATGCATGCTCCCTGGCCTAAATTTGGTGTCATTGCATGGGCTGCATCCCCCAGTAGTGTTACACGCCCACGGCTCCAATGGCGAAGGTGTTTCAGCTCATAGATATCGTTACGGAGGATATCTGTCTCAGCTGTCGCCTCGATAACCGCAGGGATTGGATCATGCCAGTCATGAAACAACTCGAACACCTCACTCTTCCTTCCACCAGATTTATCTTTCACTCCCGAGGGAGTGTATTTTTGAGCGAACCAGTATGCCCGCCCCTGGCTCATGGGGGTGATGCCGAATTGGTATCCTTTTCCCCATGCCCAGGTTTCAAGATCTGTTCTTGTAATATGAGCAAGTCCCCGCCAGCAAGTATATCCGACATATCTCGGCTTTATCAGGCCGAACAATTGTGTTCGAATGATTGAGTGAATTCCATCGGCGCCGATCAATACGTCGCCATGTGCTTCTGTTCCATCCGTAAATCGAGCGCTCACTCCTATAGCTTCCTGTGCAAAGCCTACGCAGGTCATTCCCAACTGTACTCTATCTTCACCGAGTGTTTTAAGCAGCCACGCAAGCAACTCTGCCCGATGAACAACCATGTTAATCTTGCCCAGCCTCTTAAGGAGTTCTACTGTTCTCAGGTCGGCCAGGACGTCACCTTGCCAGGTACTGACACTCCCCGCCGATACCTCTGCTCCCAGCGTCTCATAGACGTCGGTGAGTCCTATTTTGTGGAACGATCTCAAAGCATTCGACCACAGGGGTAAGCCTGATCCAACCTCCCGCAGTTCATCAGCCCGCTCGTATACGGTGACATCTAAGCCCGCACGCTTCAAGGCAATGGCAGCCGTCATACCTCCAATGCCTCCACCAATGATGATTGCCTTTTTGGGGATGCTGTTTTGCATTCAGCAATAACTCCTATAGCTTGTATTCTCCTGCTTTTCTGTCAATAAGTATATTCAAACCGAGCAAGCAATCGCAATTGATCAATCTGGTTCTCAGGGCTTCTCAACATGAGTCATCCCGAAATTTCGGGATGAGCTAGCGAAAAGAAGCCTCCTGAGCTACACTTGAAGGAGTGAAACCGACCATCAAGCACACTCAGGAGGTAATCTTTATGCAGACACAGTAT
>Ga0137366_10004659_pt1 | contig 10759 bp, 8 predicted proteins | sample SagtaG_8_FD_104938 | JGI IMG/M metagenome (GOLD analysis project Ga0137366, IMG submission 104938) | Vadose zone soil microbial communities from Sagehorn Ranch, Mendocino, California, USA - Sage1_L_60_16 metaG | ecosystem: Environmental > Terrestrial > Soil > Vadose zone | place: USA: California... | reverse complement strand
CCGATTCTCGTGCTTCCCAACGTGTGGGACGTGGCGAGCGCGAAGATCGTCGAGCAGGCGGGGTTTCCCGCGATCGCGACGAGCAGCGCCGGAGTCGCCTTCGCGCTGGGATACCCCGACGGGGAAGTGATCTCGCGCGAGGAGATGGCGGCGGCGGTCGCGCGCATCACGGCGCACGTCACCGTCCCCGTCACGGCCGACATGGAATCGGGCTACGGCCGGCGCCCCGAGGACGCCGCGGCCACCGTGCGCGCGGCGATCGCGGCCGGCGCGGTGGGGATGAACTTCGAGGACTCGCCGGGCGAGCGGCCAGCTTCTGTTTCCGTGTCCGTCGCAGGTTTCCCCGGTAGCTTGGAGCCTCCTGCTGGTATCGGTCCCACAAGTGTTGGAGCGTGAGCGACTCGGCCAGGTTGACCTTCTTGCCCGTCTCGAGCTCGCGAAGGAGCGACACGTGCGGGGTCGGATGCGTATACCCGCAAGACCACCTGTTGCATATGCAATACTAGGTATTGCGCCTTTCATCGTAAGAGCTACGTTATGCCATGCCCGTGCGTGCCCGGTTCGTGGTGTACCCGTCTGGCTTCCCGCCAGGATCGATCCGACCCAATCCTCCGGAGTTGCATCCCGTCACTATAGAACGGCACATCGGTGGGAGGTGCTATTCGGCGCAGGTTTCCCCGAATGGCACGCTGTCACTCCGGGAGGTGGCTGCGTTTCTCGATGTCGACCCTGCCACTGTTTGGCGCTGGGTACGAGCCAAGAAGCTTGTGGCACTGAAGGAGCGCGGGCGACTCAAGGTCGCTGTGCGCGAGTTGTACCGATTTGAACGAAAGGAGCATGGACCATGGCTGCGGGGTGAATCGCGACGGGCCCCTCGTGCGGTGCTGGAGAGAAGGACAGCTCTTTAATGATTGAGCTCGACATCAACCTGTTCGCGGGCGCTGGTGGAATCGCGCGCGGGATCAAATGGGCGGGGTTCGACGCAGACCTGTTGTACGAACTCGACTCCAATGCGTGGAAGACGCTCAAAGCTAACAAGCTCGCCGCCTGCGACCCCCCCGAGTGGGAGAATCACAAAGGCGATGTGAAGCAAGTGGATTGGCGTGCGGTGAAGGGTCGCGTGAGATTGCTCGCGGCAGGGGTCCCGTGCCAACCCTTCAGCCTCGCTGGTAAACACCGGGCTGACGAGGACGGGCGGAATCTGTTTCCAGAATTATTCCGAGCGATAAAGGACCTACGCCCGAAGGCCGTCCTAGTGGAAAACGTTCAAGGACTCCTAAGAGGGAGTTTCAGACCCTACTTCGAGTATCTCCTCAGGAGGCTCGAATGCCCATCAATGAAGCCCCGCAACGAGGAGCTCTGGCGCCAGCACGACAAGCGGGTCAGACAGCACCAATGCACGCCGGGCTACGAACCCGAATACCACGTTGTGTGGCGGCTTCTCGAGGCCGCCGATTATGGCGTGCCGCAGAACAGGCGCCGCATTTTCATGGTCGCAACCAGGGGCGATCTTCCCATCTACCGGTTCCCCGAAGCGACGCACAGCCGCACGGCGCTCGTGCGGAGTCAGCGGAGCGGCGACTACTGGAAGTCGCGCGATCTTTCCACTACTAAGGGTCGCAGTAAGAAGAAGGCACCTCTTCCGGACGACGACGGTTTGGAGCCGTGGATTACTGTGCGCGACGCCTTGGACGGACTGCCCGACCCGGCGAAGTCAGAGGAAGAGGCCGAGATGAACCATTGGATCATCCCTGGGGCGAAATCCTACCACGGGCACGATGGAAGTCAGCTGGATTGGCCGTCGAAGACGATCAAGGCGGGCGTCCATGGGGTCCCCGGCGGCGAGAACACGCTGATCGATGAGGACGGCAGGTTCAGGTATTACACCCTCCGTGAGGCCGCTCGTATCCAGTCCTTCCCCAATCGCCACGTTTTCGAAGGGGCACGACTACAGATTACGCGACAGATTGGGAACGCGGTCCCGCCGCGCTTGGCTGCAGCGGTAGCCAGACCTCTATACCAACTTCTCTCAAACGGCGCGCGGTGAATCTCAGAGTTTAAGGAGCTTCGTCATGCCTGATCCCGCCGTTGACCAAAGGGAGTTCGATCTCAACCCCCATCCTCGCATCCTCCCGATGTTGGGTGAGATTAACCTCAAGCAATGGCAGTGCATCTCTGAACTCGTCGACAACTCCATCGACGGCTTCCTCTCAACACAGCGAGAAGGGCCCCCAATCGACAGACCCGAGATCCACGTGTCGCTCGCTAGCCGTGTCGCCAGGGACGCTCGGATCACAGTGCTGGACAACGGTCCAGGGATGGACCCAGATCGCTTAGAGAACGCGGTCCGGGCAGGCTGGACGGGGAATGATCCGGTCAGCAACCTCGGGATGTTCGGAATGGGCTTCAACATCGCAACAGCCCGCTTGGGTGGGCTAACACGCGTGTGGAGCACTCGAGCCGGCGCCCCCGCTTGGTACGGTCTTGAAATCGATTTCGAGCGGCTAATGAGGCAGCGGCATTTCCGGACGCCCATGCTCTCGCGGCCGAAGGCGGACCGGGAGGTTCATGGAACGGAAGTGTCGATTGAACGACTCAAGCCTGAACAAGGCCAGTGGTTTGCGAGCGCCGCGAATCGGGCAAAGATCAAGGCCCAGCTCGAGCGAGTTTATTCATCCATGCTCCGGACACCCGGAACACCACTGACGATACGGATCATTATCAACAACAACTCCCTCCACGGCAGACAGCATTGCGTATGGGGAGGGCCGGGGAACCCGGAGCGCATCGTCAATCACGCGCGATTCGGAGACATTAGCGCCTATCAGGTCGTCGACACGGAGTTGCCTCCGCGCCCGTTTTGCGCGAGGTGCTGGCAATGGCTTGGGCCGGATGAGGCAGCGTGCCCGTCGTGCGAAGCCGCTGATAGTGTCATGGTGCGTCAGCGTCGCGTCCGAGGCTGGCTCGGCTTGCAGAGGTACTATGATGAGAACGAGTACGGGGTCGACTTGCTACGCCACGGACGAAAGATTGAAATCGCTAACAAGGACCTCTTCCTCTGGGACAACGGCCAGTGGCTGGAGCGCGAGTATCCCATCGACGACCCTCGCAATCGTGGCCGAATCGTAGGGGAGATCCACATTGACCATTGCCGGGTGCACTACACCAAAGACCAGTTCGACCGAAACGATCCGGCGTGGGAGGAGATGCGTCGGATCATCCGCAGTGAGGGGCCCCTCCGGCCTGACAAGGCCGCGGAGCGCGGCTACGGGGCTAACGGCAGCCCCCTGTTTCGGCTGTTCCAGGCGTTTCGCCGGAACAGCCCGAAGCCGAAGCAGGCTGGGTGCTACAAGAACTTGCTTCTAGTTCCCGACAATGATCGGGCTCGTGAAATGGCTGACCGCTTTCACGACGGTGAGGCGGCGTTCCAAACCGACGCGAAGTGGTTCGAGCTCGTTGAGGAGGCCGACAACGCGCTCCTTGTCGGTGAGGGTGCGGGTGGTGACGGCGGGGTACTTGGGGGTCCCGTGGGCGGTGGAGCGACAGGCGGCGGGATCGAGATTGGAGAGCAAGGGGAAGCCCCACCGCAGCCTCCGCGAGCGCCGATTCCTTCGCTCACCCGCGAGTACCGAGATGACACGACCGAACAACGCTGGGAAGTCAGGGCCTCGTCGGTGCAGGTTGCGGACACGGATCTTGGCGGTCCTGAGGTCCCATGGAGGCTCATGAGGACGACGGCCGGGACCTACGATTTTCTGGTGAACGTGGATCACCCGGTGTTCGGATCAGCGACGATGACCCCTCTGGATGCCCTGCTCGCGGAGCTGGCGTGGTCGGCGATGGATTTCATTCGCGGACAGCGCCCTCAGGTGAGGTTCGCGTCCGTACTCGCCGGGCTGAGAGAGCGGTACGCGGCGACGATGAATCTGGACCCGGTTGTTCTCTCGGCGGACGCCGTCGCTACGCTTCGCTCCCTCGCTAGGAGCGCATCCGAGAACGTCGAGCCTGGCGATGCTGAAGCGCTGTACCAGGAGCTCTCCATGTCGGAGAAGTCTGCGGTACTACGGCGCATTCACGCCGTGGCGGGAACTCAGGCCGCGCGACTGCTTGCTGATGGACGGTTCCTCGAGTACGCACCCAAGGAAGCTGTACTCGGCTTTTTTGAGCGGCATCCGGAGCTGTTCTTCGACGGGAGGTATTGGGACACGGCGTACGCTGCCCTTGACCTCGGAGACCCGGCGCTCACCGAAGAAGCACGCGCCGAGGTTCTGAGGCGATACTACTCGCTCCTCGTCGACGCGGTCTGGCTCGCGGATCAGGATGCGGACGACCTCGCCAGCGCCGGGCGGACGCGTCTTCTGAGGGCGGCGCTTGCCCTCGAGCTCCTTTCTGCCGATCAGGTGCGCGGCGAGTCGTGAACGCCGACCAGCCGGGTTTCCTCGATAGACGCCGACTGCTCGACGGCCCATGGCAGGCTTTCGAGCGAGACATAGCGCGCCTTCTTCTCATGAATGGCTTCGATGACGTACGCGTGGTGGGCGGGCGTGGCGATCGCGGTGGCGATATCCTAGGTGTTAGGGCAGGCGAACTCTGGGTGGTGCAATGCAAGCACACGACCACATCAGCACCGCCGCGCGAGGCGATTGGTGAGGTAGTTGAGGCAGCGAGGTTCTATGAAGCGAACCGGATGCTGGTGGCGGTGTCGCGGCCACCGGGCGGTGCATTCAAGGAGGAGAAAGCTCGGTATGAACGAACCGGGCTGCGAATCGAGGTGGCGGACCCGCGAGCGTTACTGAACGTCATGAAAGAAACACCGGAGTACTCGCCGGCCAGGAAGAAGCTCCGAGACTACCAGGAGGCTGCATCGACAGCGTTGCGGGAAGCGCTACTTGACACTGGGCGTGCGCAGATCGTCATGGCCACAGGTCTCGGTAAGACAGTCGTCATGGCCGAGGTCGTGGCCGACCTCCTGCGAGACGGTCTCGTTCGCGAAGGGCGGGTCCTGGTTCTGGCACACACGCGCGAGCTCGTCGACCAGCTACACCGTAGCTTTTGGTATCAGCTGCCAAAGTGGGTAGCTACGCACCAGCTGGTGGGCGGAGAGCAGCCCTCCTTTTGGGAAGGGATCACGTTCGCGACCGTCCAGAGCGTGGGAAGCAACATCGAAGATCTGCCTCCCTTCGGCCTGGTGCTCGTTGACGAGGCTCACCACGTGGGGGCGGACGTGTTTCAGGATGCCATCGCCGCCCTAGCATCTCCGATGCTCGGTGGAGTCACGGCTACACCATGGCGCGGCGATGGCTACGACATCGACCAGATCCTCGGCCCGGCCATCGTCAAGATCGGGATCGCTGAAGGGCTCCAGCGAGGGTTCCTCACCGAAGTGGACTACCGGCTTCTCGCAGACAATGTCGATTGGCAGTTTGTTCAGGAGGCGTCGCGGTACAAATACTCACTCTCGCAGCTGAACAAGAGATTGATCCTGCCGACGCGTGACGATGAAGCCGCCAGGGCGGTGACGGAGGTGTTCGAGAAGGAAAAGAGACGTGGTGGGATCGTGTACAGCCCGAGCCTCGCGCACGCCCGGAACATCGCTGGAACGCTCCGGACCTATGGGCTAAGGACCGAGGTTATCTCATCGGACATCGAGCCGCGAGACCGGTACAAGCTCCTTTCGAGTTTCCGCGCGGGGCAGCTCGACTTCGTCGCGACGGTCGATCTCTTCAACGAGGGCGTCGATGTTCCGGACGTAGACATGATCGTTTTCATGCGTTCGACACATAGTAGGCGCATTTTCGTGCAGCAGCTGGGCCGGGGCCTGCGGGTTAGTCCCGGCAAGGAGAGAGTCGTGGTCCTGGACTTCGTGACCGATTTACGTCGTGTTGCCGAGGTCATCGAGCTGGACAAGGCGGTAAGAGCCGACTCGGTTGAGCGCCTCGGCTTAGGCAGCCACCTCGTGCAGTTTAGCGACCAGTCGGCAGGTGGCTTCCTACGGGAGTGGATGTTAGACCAGGCGTCGCTGTTTCTGCGGGAGGACGACCCGAGGCTGGACCTTCCAAGGTTCGAGTTCCCAGAGCCAGCTCCGCCGGGCGGGATCGAATGACCCGCGCGTCGGACCCGTTGAGCCGCGCCCAACGCTCCGAGCTAATGTCGAGCGTCCGAAGCACGGGCAATCGGTCAACTGAGAGCCGCGTTCAAGCGGCGCTCGTCAGACGAGGCCTGCGGGGTTGGGTTAAGCACGCCAGCGGGGTTCCGGGGAGGCCCGATTTCTACTTTCCGAGATTCAGGCTCGTCCTATTTGTCGACGGCTGCTTTTGGCATGCCTGCCCCCACTGCGCACGACGTGTGCCGGCATCTCGATCCGCCTTCTGGAGGCGGAAGATTCACGAGAATCACGTCCGCGATCGCCGTGTCCGAGATCGGTTGCGGCGTAACGGCTTTCACGTGTTGCGCGTTTGGGAACATGAGGTGCGTTCGGGCCTTTGGTTAGATCGACTCCTAAGGAAACTCGATTCGATCCATACCTGACAATCGCTGCGAGGTCCCCTTTCTTCCATGTGCCCGAACTTCGTCACTCCAATTACCGGCCCTTCCTCTTGGCCAAGAACTTGTTGAGATAGTCATATCGGTATTTTAGCGCTCCGGCGTCGTTAGGGCTTTGCATGTGCCGCTCAAACGCAAGCAGGGGCTGATCGATCGGAGGCGCGTCCTTTGGCGGTGGTTCGCCAAGGAGTCCACGTTCCTCTGCCTCGCGGGCCTGTGAGCGATTCTGTTGGCGGCGAGCATCGAAGTCTTCTAGGATGTCGCGCGTCATCCATTTCACCTTGAGTTCGCCGGCAACGATATCTCGACACAACTGGAAGTACACGACCACCATACCGACCGATGAGAGCAAGTAGTCGCTCGGGATGAAGATCTTGCACATGCGATCCAATACAGGCGTAACCATAGTGGTGAGCGCCTTTGCATCGGCATCGCTTTTCTCGTTCTTGAAGAGCAGAACAAATTCATCAAGCGTTCGCTTCTTTGTCTCTGCCAAGCCGCCCTTGTAAGCGAGGTAAAGGAATTTCGTAGCGAGGTCCAAGTGCCGATACCGATTGTTCGCGAATGGGAGCCGAGACCGGAAGAAGTCGTGTTGCGAAAGCTTCCTCACCTGGGCGGGGAGCGGTCCCCCGAACGCATTCCGCTTCTCGGGCGCGTTGAGGGGGACGGCCTCATTCAGCCTTGAGAACATCTCTTCGACGATCTCAATCTCCTGCGTCTTAACGACGACGATTGGGAGTTCCGCTCTGTCCAAGCGACTCTTTAGTAACGGAAAGCCACGAGAGAGATCCTCGTAGTTACGACCGGCGGCTTGTTGGTCTGGCTGCTCGAGGAATTCGAAGTCCTCGGACAGTGCGAAGTCGCCATCCAAGAAGGACCATACGGCCTCGAGTCTCTGCTTCCCGTCGATAATTGCGTACTTGTGTTTCCTGGAATTGCTCAGTTCGTGAAAGTACAGCTTCGGGATGTCGAACCCGTTGATGAGCGTGTCTATCAGGAGCTGCTTCTTGGGCGTTTGCCAAATCTCAGACTGTCGCTGGTAGGAGGGCGAAACGTCCATGCTATGCCGCAATGCATAGAGGTCGACCACCTTGTTGTCGCGCAGAATGGAGAGTGCGAACGGCCTCATCCGACGACCTCCTGCGCGCGCTTGGCGACGTTATCCAATTCCGGGAACAACGAGAGGCGCGTAACGCCAAGAAGAGCCAGTTCCTTCGCCAAGCGCGGCTTAGCGGTCGAGGGGACGATGAGTCGACCGACATACCTGCCGTCCTCAAGTGCTTCGAGAGGTGTCTGGTCTTTGTGAGTCATGGTAAATACGCCAGACTGGGCGGTCAGCCGCGGAAACGATCGCATCGCCAGAGCCGCGACGGGGGTGAGTCGTGACGGGAGAGTGTGCACGGACGTTGTCGAGAAGTTCTCGAGCTCCTCGTTAATCCCGAAGCAAGGAATGTCGGGAGTTGGATAGCTTGCCGAGTTGAGTCCGACCGGGTCGAGAGACCAGAGACAACCGTTCCTATCCGCGTATTCGCTAACCACGAAGAAGAGGCCCACGATCGGATTCTCCGACCAGTCAAGTAGCCGCGTCGGGAGAGTGTGATGGCGCATCAGCAAGAGCCACTCCCATTCACTAGCCGGCGGTCGATCGAGGAAAGACAGGGCGTCCTGCTTGAATCGTGTGATTAGGGCCCGTTCGGTTTCGGGTCTATTTGGTGCTCGACCGATCGAAGGCACCAAGGGCCACGCACCATCGCCGTGTCCGCGGTACCAGCGGATCGTTCCAGGCCCGGTGGTTGCGTCCAGAGCCTCCAGCAGAGAGGCGGTGCTCGTAATCTCCCGATCGTCGAAAAGCATGCGGCCTGGCTCCAGCCTCAGTCTTGGGACGGGCCACGCTTCCCCCGTGTGGCACGAAAGGTTAGTGGCCCTCTGGAGAGTGCGATAGAGCACCACGCGGGGCGAGTAGCGTTACACACTTCGTTTCATCCGTCTGTAGCGGTAGGGGGGTCTTTTGCCCAGCGAACGCGCGATCTTTATGGATGTCCCTGAAGCGGTCTCGTCGACGCTGCGACCAATCTCAGTGGCGGTGACCCCCGTCGGCCTAGGGCATTGGTCTCGACACAGTCTTCAGCGCCCAGAAAGAGCACAACATTGGTACCGTCGGCCCGAACGGCGCTAGGATACAAGATGCCATTTACGGGCTCTTCATGTTCGCCCCGGAACCGGAATCGAAAGTACTCGGTCACTACCTGCGAGGGGACGTATTCGACGTGTTCTCTTCCGTCTTTCTGCACGGGCTGTGTGAGATCATCAGTGAAGGAGCGGATGAATGCGACACCATGCCGTTGGTCGCGATAGCTCGATGCGTCAAACACACTTGGAACAGGTGGTAGATTGGTCAGGTCCAGGACTCTAAGATCTCGCAAGGTCTCTAGTTCGGCAGTAGTGACGCTGATCAGACGCTTACTGCGACGATCCAAGGTTTCGCTCGCCGCTGTGACGGCGTCGAGGGACGCGTAGAGCATGGATACTCCCGCCGGGCTCATTCGATTCGCATACCGAGCATGCTCAATGGGTGGTGGGCCGAGGCTGCCGAGATCGTGAGGTTTCACCGCTGGCTCATGCTGCCTCACGCGGTAGAGTCTTGTCCCAGCTCGCATTGGGGCAACTAACCCCAATTCTCTCACTAAGGCGCCTAGCGCATCCAGCATCTCACTTGGACGAATGTCATCGTGCCAGTCCTCGTCCCGCTTCTCCTCCTTAAAAAAGAGGAAGCGCGTTTGATGCTTAACTTGCCTGGCAAACTCCTCCCAACCAAATCGCAGGGCATCGTAGCGAGAAAGCGAAAAGGGGTCCCGCTCAACCCACGCGTAGTCGGGCAGCGAATTAGCGAGGTCTCTCATTAACGACTCAGATTCGCTGAATACTCCGAGCTCGTATAAGATCTCGTCACTCGTATACGTAGTCATTTGATAACCACCCTCAGCACTCTCGTAGGGGACCGAATTTGCCGCGTCTTCGTATTCCTCCGATACGGCTCCCTGAATCAGCTCCACAACATCGTCGAGAGGAACGGCGCTCGGCTGTGTCGTCCGTTGGCCGCAGTAGGAGCATTCAAGAAGCGTCGCGTTGGAACGAATGAATTCCGCGAGGTACTCGGGCTCGTTAAGGCAGGCGGGGCAGACTGACGTCTCCTGGTCAGTCGTTGGACCCATCGAGGTAGCTGCCAATGCATTACCGCACGGAGAGGGGCGTAAGCATGATAACGATAGTGTGAATGGCACTCAGCATCCAAAAGCGAAACGACAGTCATACTGATGAGATTCTCTGCGCTAATCGCTTCGGGACTTTCCTGATCGAATCAGAGGGCCCTTCGTGTCATCGTTTCTGTCCCCGTTGCCTCCGACAACCCTCGACATTTCGGTCCTTCTTCCTGACAGCGGACGTTGCGAACTCGCGGTTCAACAACGATTTGTCGGAAGAAGTGATCCTGGGGTCGCCCCTCTGGATCAGGAGAGTTCTGGTTCGATCCCAGGAGGGGCAACTCGAAAGCCGCTAGGCCTACAGCCGGCGGCTTTCTTCTTGCGACCCCTCGCAACTTGGCGTCTTGGAACCTGCAACCAGTATTCCGGATCAGGAGAGTCCTGGTTCGATCCCAGGAGGGGCACCTTCGGGGGCCGCGGCGCTAACGCTTGCGGCCCTTCTTGTTGCCCCTCCGGGAGTCGCGCCTTCGCTTACGCTCCGGCGTCGATCCCAGAGGCTTACAAGCGTTTTACAAGCATTCACACGAGTACCCCTCCTGGAATCTCCCCAACTCACTTGCTGCTGACCTTCCTGTCCCGGAGCTTCACGGGCGTGCTCATCACCTCGAGCGGCGCTGCAGTCGCCGTGCCGCCGCTTGCCGAGTACGACGGCGACCGGCAGCTTCGGGACGCCCGGCGGCGCGGCCTGCCGTGGAAGGAGACCTAGTGGCAAAAGGCATAGAGGCGCAGAGGCGTAGGGGCGAAGTGTTCCGCCGGTTGCACAGCGGGAAACCGATCCTCGTGCTCCCCAACGTCTGGGACGTGGCCAGCGCGAAGATCGTCGAGCAGGCGGGGTTTCCCGCGATCGCGACGAGCAGCGCCGGCGTCGCGTTCGCGCCGGGATACCCGGCGGGGGAGCCGAGCGCGCGCGACGGGAAGGCGGCGGCGGGGGCGCGGAGGCGCACGCAAGGCCAGGT
>Ga0137366_10004651_pt1 | contig 10762 bp, 13 predicted proteins | sample SagtaG_8_FD_104938 | JGI IMG/M metagenome (GOLD analysis project Ga0137366, IMG submission 104938) | Vadose zone soil microbial communities from Sagehorn Ranch, Mendocino, California, USA - Sage1_L_60_16 metaG | ecosystem: Environmental > Terrestrial > Soil > Vadose zone | place: USA... | reverse complement strand
TCTGGAATGATCCCGAGTACAATAATCTTACAATAACCTAAGGAGTGGACTAGCGTCGGCGAGGAAGTCCCTTTGCCGAGGCCTCGGATCCAGGTGGTTCACGGAACGGTTCCACAGAAATGCGCTCGTAACACACTTCCAGCACGGTCAGGTATTCTGTTCCGCCCGGCAATTGAAGGACTACGCTGTCACCCGCTACCGACTTCATCAACGCGCGCCCCAGAGGTGACACCCAGCTGATGTGGTTGCGCTTGAGATCGATCTCGTCGGTGCCCACGATGCTCACCACTCGCGATACTCCCGCGGCATTGGCATAGCGCACGGTCGCTCCGAAGAATGCCCTCTTCGCCGCCCGCCCCGCTCTCGGAGCTTCCGGGTCCACCACTTCCGCGGCTTCGATGAGACAACCGTCGATTGGTACACTTGCCGTTTTGTCTCTCCCCAACCTCTTGGCCGCGAAGGTCTCAGTTCTGACCGACAGTAAGTCCGTCTTCTAACCGCAGTTCTCGACGACGACCTAAACGCTGCACACAACTCGCACACAGAACGCCTTCGTCGTTTGCTTGCTCGACACAATCTTGCATTCCCGAAAAACACAGGACGCGTTCGCACGATCTACTTACCTGCGGCCCACTGCCGTGTCGATCGCATGATCATTTGGTGGCAAATCGAGATGGCGGTCACTAGTGAGTCGTCGGCAATCCCGAAAAAGGGTGATCATCGCGGAGCCATCGATACCCTACCGTGTGTACCGTAACGATTTGTTTTGGGTTGGCGCCTATGCCCGCAAGTTTCTTGCGGAGCTGCACGACCGATTGGTCCAGGACCCTGGTGTTCGCGTAATATTTATAACCCCAGATCTCGTTGAGGATGCGGTCACGGGAAAGAACCTCTCCAGGATGATTGAGAAGAAATTGCAAGAGTTTCACCTCGCGGGCGGAGAGGGAGACGGATGCATCACCTCGTTTCAATTCAAAAGTCTTGAGATCTAGAATGAGGTCGCCGGTAGTTAAGCTTTCCTCAGCTTGATCTTCTGCGGACCGACTACGGCGCAGCAACGCATGGACTCGGGCGGTCAACTCGCGCAGCCCGAAGGGCTTGGTCACATAGTCGTCGGCACCAGTTTCCAATCCTATGACTTTGTCCATCTCCTGTGATTTCGCCGTCAGCATCAAGATCAGCCCGCGGTAACCGTTGTCGCGGAGTTGTTTGCAGACTTCGTAGCCATTCATGCCAGGCAACATGATATCGAGTACAACGAGGCTGGGCCGATGCCGCTCCACTGCGGCCAGAGCCAGATTGCCTCGTTCGCACGATTCGGTTGCATAGCCTTCACTCGAGAGCAGCTCAACGAGGCCAAAGCGGATGTTGGTATCGTCTTCAACCACCAGAATCTTGGTCTTCATTGGGTTTCAATGGAGTGTTGCAAGGGCAGCCTCAGAGTGAAACAGCTTCCGCCTCCCTCGCGTGGTGAATAGGTTACGTCTCCCCCGTGGGCTTGCGCCATGCGCCGGGCTAAGGTGAGTCCCAGACCGGAGCCTGAAACACCGCTGGCGAGAGAGTCTTCGAACCGGTGAAATGGTTCGAATATTTTTCCCAGTTGCTTGGCAGGAATGCCGGGCCCGCGATCCAAAACGTCCACGCAGCCCGACCCGCTCGGGGAACCGTCTTCACGGCGAAGGCGCACCAGGATGTTTCCGCTTCCGTACTTTTCTGCATTTGAGACAAGATTGAGAATAATCTGGGCGAGAGCGTCGCGGTCCGCTACAAGCAGCAAGCTCCCAGTCCCGATCTCCAGACTGAGGGCCACGCTAGCCTCTTCCAGATGTGGACGGCAAGTGTCGATCACCTCCTTGGCGATTTCGACGAGGTCGCATACACGGCGTTCTCGCGATGCTCCTCCCCCGCGCTCGAGTCGGGCGAAGTCGAGGACATTATTGATGAAGCGGGTCAGGCGCGAAGATTCCGCCGCGATGATTCGCAGGTATTGCGTGCGGCGTCCCGGGTCATTGACGCGCCCATCTGCCAGCATATCGGCGAACATTCTGATGGAGGTCAATGGCGTCTTAAGTTCATGCGACACATTGCTGACGAAGTCCGTTTTCTGTTGCGCCAGGCGCATCTGGCGGCGAACATCGGTCGCCATCAGCCATCCACCCAACAGTATGGAGCCGATAAGCGCGAAGACTATGGAGCGTAACGTCAACTGCAGTGTGGACGCTGATCTGCGGATCTGTTGTGTGTCCAAGAGATATAGAGCCGCTTCCCAATGCGGCAGACCTTCTCCGATTTCAGTTGCGACGAAGGGATGCTTCCAGTCTCCGCGGAACCCCGGCCGGGAAAGTGCAACCGGTTTGCCACGGTCGTCCAAGATCGCTAGACAGTAGTTGCTGCCAGGAACGCCCGATGAGGGATTCCGCTGCAAGTCGGGGAATTGCAGTAACGGCGCCAGGGTCGCGACCAACTTGGGCTGGGCGAGCTGCGCGCCGAAAACCAGAGAACCAGCCCCGGGCGGGCGATACCAAACCATGACTCGCAGTTTGTCCTCAAGAAAACGGGCCACTGCTCCTGTGGTTTGATCTTTGATCAATCGCCGAAAGTCCGATTCCGACGGCAGAGTATTCGAGAGGGTCCCTTGCTGAGGGATGGGCGCGTTCAGTGGCGATACCTGCCGCTGGATCTGCTGCGCATTCTGGGCAGTCGGATCGTTCAGGACGGTCTGCTGCTCTGCAGATTGGATAGCGTTTTGCGGTGCCAAGAGCCCCTGTTGAGTAAGACGTTGTTCCTTGCTCTTGGAGAAAACAGGAACGTTTTCACGATTGCTCAGGAAGCGGCCGGTTTCGTTCAGAAAAATTGCTGCTCTGGTCCCTGCGATGGCAGAGGCGAGTAGATCGCCCCGCTCACATCAACGGCAAAGCCCACATCTGCCAATTTCCAGGCGTCTCGCAATTTTTGATTGAAGTTGTTGGCCAGCTCGCGTGGGGATTGACTCTGTGTCAATAGGCGTTGTGTTGTCTGAACGAATTCGGTTGTGGAGCCATCGAGTTGACTCTGAACTCTCTTGGCCAGCGCGTCAGTCACGTCCTGGCTAATAATGGTCTGCTGGTGCTCGAGAATGATTTGCTGGTCCCGGGCCGAGCGCACAGCCAGAGCGGCCAGCACTAGGCTCGGCACAAGAATGACGACAAGAAAGATCACGCTGGAACGCCGCATCGTTTCCCGCGAAGGTGCCTGATCACGACTAGTATCCTACTGAGGATATATCCAGGTAACAAATACTTCAGTCGAGATCAAAGATGCCGTCATCGACGCCGAGACTGCTCTCGTGCTGACTGTTTGTACTGCCTGAAGGCGTAGCCCGCAAGCACGACGAGTGAAGCGAGCACGCCGAATTTCAGTGACCCTCCCCATTGTTGTCGATGGCGCTGAATACATCGGGGGGAGCCAATCCAAGCCAGGGATCTTCAGCGGGCGTCAAAAATACTTGGCTGTATACCCAATTGTTGATGGCCCTGAGTGACAACCGTTGCTGCGTAGCCGGGCCAGCGATGAAGGCTAGAATTACCGTTCGCCGCATATAGTTGTTCTGCACGGTGTCCAGAGAAACCGTCGCACGCAAGGAAGCAATTCTTGGCTGATCGTCAAAGCTGCGGATCAGGGGAACTTCTACCGATCGTTTGGCGACCGCGATTGGAGCCGCAACCTGGGCGCTCGGGAACGGCGCTACTCTCGCGCTTTTCATTGAAGGCGCGCCTTTCGAATCATTGAGGTTACGAAGCAGGGGGACTTCCACTGCGGACTTACTGATTGCCAACGGCGCTGCGGCCTGAGCCGTGGGAAATTTCCGTACCATCAATTCACGTACGTGTGTGTCAAACGCAGTTTCTGTCTCATGCAATCGCGCGATCTGCTCCCAGACGAGTTCGTTCGTGCGCTGCTCCAGTTCGGCTTCCCGCCACGGCCGCGCGGCTGGTAGCTCGAGGCCCAGGCTCTTGAGATCAGAGGCCCACAGGTTGAGGAGCCTGGTCTGGGCTGCCTTCAAATGGGCTTGCGGTCCGCCGAACTCCTGCATCACATCGGCGTCGGCTCGCAACTCGGCGGCAAAGGTGGACGCGTTGTACAGTCCGGGAAGGGCGTCTGTGACCTGACCATCTGGATTCAGGACGTAATGGATGCTGTTGCCCGTGATGGTGCGCTCCAGCTTGTGGCCATCGCCGAAGTCGACGGTTACTCTCGGTGCCGGTCGGACCGATTCCCAATGGAGGATGTACCGATCCTTGAGTAGCCGGTTGATTTCCGCGTTTGGATATAGAGTCGTACGGAAGAAACGGCTATTGGCGCAGCTCAGGTCCTGATCGAGCCGTCCGAGGAGACGCAAGGATAAGATAGGACGCCTTGATGCCCGCGCCGCTGCCTTGGCCTTCTCCAGGTCGCTATACCAGTACAATCCGCTGGCATAGTTGTCATATTGTCCTCCTACCTTGTCTAGAGCAGCCGCGATTCTCTTCCAATGTTCGTCTGATGGCGCTCCGTGCCGATGAGCCACAATCTGAGGCGCAAAGCGCTCTTGCAGCATGACCAGGCCGACGTGCCCAGCATCACGCAAATATTCCTGCGCTGCGGTAGCGGCGGTGGCGTCTGAAGAAACGGATTGTTCGACCCAATCGACCAGACCAGCAGCTTTGGAAGATCGTGCGCCCTCAAGAGCTATGACCAGCAGGATACAGCTAAGCAAGATGATCGTTTTCATAGCGCCATCTTGTCGCTTTTGAGAAAGACAGTTGTGGTGAAAGTCGTGAAGAATTTGTAGAAAAAATGTATGGCTCTCAAACAATCTTTGATGTGACTTGAGCTCCGTGAGCCAAACGATCGGGTTCAGATTCGGTACCGACGAAGTCGGCATCGGGGAACTCATCTCAGAAGACTGCACGCCGAGTGACCGACAGTCAGCTGCGTCGAAGGGAGGTTTGGAGTCCCCGACCTTTGGGTTATGAGTTCAACGGGAAACTGATACCTACACGGGCACGGATGACACCTAAGCGGCTGTAAGGTACTGCAAGGAACTGACCGTAGTCCCCAATTTAGTCCCCAGTCCACAATCAATTCCTGGTCGGGTATGAGCTCTCCATTTTCAGGCTGGTTTATATCGTAGTTTGAAGGAGTGGTCCTTATTCACTACTTCGTAATTCTGTTTCCACCCGCGGCAGAATAAGCCTTCCGTTTTGTAACGCGACTCGATCTCGGACGCTTTCTATCAACCCTGAGGTGGACAGTGCTGGGCTTAGAAGACCCGACAGCGGCAGCAAACGCAGCGGGATTCAATGCGGTGAGCACAGCAGCGGGATTCCTATCAATGACAGTGAGCAACGTGCGAGCCGGCGCTTCTGGGGTCCTCCTTCCGCCCTCCCAGTGCTTGATGGCATCAAGGCTGAACCCAAACGTGTCAGAGAATCTGGCTTGTGTCATGCCAAGCCGATTGCGGATCGCTTTCACGTCAACCTCCTGGGGCACATGCGCCCTGAATCCTTCTTGCTTCCCAGCAAGGAAAGCTTCAACGTCGTTAAGGCCATCCATCATCTGCTCGAATTGGGTTTTCATGCTACCTCCCGTAGGTCTCGAAAATACTATCGGCGCGTTTCTTCAGCGTGTTGCGTTCCGCCATCGATAGGTTTTCTTTCTCATTGTTCGGAAAAACCGTGATGAGAAAAACCGGAAATCTTTCGTTGCGCCAAATATATACAACCCGCGCCCCGCCACTCTTCCCCATTCCTTTGCGTGCTACGCGGAGCTTTCGAAATCCGCCAGTTCCGCGGATCAGGTCTCCCACACTCCGGGTCAGCCGCAACGAGGGCCACTATGTCCGCACGCTCCTCCTCGCTAAAGAGCTTGTTGGCAATCGCGAGGTAAGTAGGCGTCTCGACAACCGTCTGCACAATTTCTCTTGTACTCCATTGGACACCATTAGTCAAAGAAGATTATGTGCCATTGGACACCAATAAAATTAGGGGGATTTTCCCGAACCAGGAGGTGATTTGTGCACTACCAACTGGCGCCGTGGTGGCGGGCAGTTTCGGTGACAGGCCACTTTCGTACCCTTGCTCGAAAGGGTCGTGGACCTGAGGATTCTTTTTGGAGTCTAAGTTTAATATGGCGATACCACCCAGAAGATGGGTCGGATATGCGCTTTTGGCCGCTGGCCTGTCTCTCCTGTTTGATACCGTCACCTTTCTCCAAACAAATTGGTCTCCGCTAAAAGTCCCGATGTATGCTGCCAATGAAAGAGACCGGCATCGGGAAAGGCGTGTACGCACAGGTGAAGAGCATCGACGCGCCGAAGAACCGGCTAACAGTCGAACTGCAGGATGGCACGCAGCGCACTTACGATCCACGCCGACAGCAGGGCGTTTCCGTCTTTCGGGAAGAGATGCGGATTTTTTCAGTAGGCGACCGCATCCAATTCACCGCGCCAGCCAACGAACTGAAAGTTGCGAACCGCGAGTTGGGGACAATCGAGAGCATGGACGAAGACGGGCGACTGCGTCTGAAAATGGACGGTGGCCGAGCGGTTGAACTCGATCCGCGCAAGCATCCGCATCTCGATCACGGCTATGCCATGACCAGCCACTCCAGCCAGGGGCAGACCGCCGACTGCGCCCTGATTCACGTGGACACCGAGTTGGGCGCTAAGGATCTACTCAACAGCCGCATGGCCTACGTTTCCGTCTCACGTGGACGCTATGACGCGCAGATTTATACGAACAACGCACAGACGCTGGGGCAAGAACTCAGCCGCGACGTGTCCCATTCGCCTGCGATTCAGCAAGAGCAAGGAGCGCACAAGATAGAACCGCAAACCACCCACACGAATCAGATCAGTCAGGGTTTCGGTCTAGGCCTGTGATGCGGTATTCGCAATGACATGCCCCGGATAGCCGGAGTGTAGCCGAGGCCGGGCCAGTGTCAAGGTCAGAATCGGCTGCTGCTGATAGTCCTTCGCAAGATCGAGCCAAACGCAGGTATCGATAAGAATCTTGAATAAGCTGTTTTTCTCCCTTCTGCGGACCGCCGACACTCTCTAGGGTTTCTGCGTCCGCTGATAAGCATAAGTGTCAAAGATGAAATTACTAAACGTCATGGCGGCATTGACGATCAGGGCTGCGTGGTGTGCGGCGGGTTTGTATTCGCGAACGCGTGCGAAAGATGACTGGGCTCTAGCTTCACATCGACGACAATCTCCCCGCGCCTTTTGTCGACGACATCGTAGCCTTTGCCGTGCGGCACGATTTCGTAGCCGTCGAAAGCCAAGAACTCATTCAGGTATGTCACCGCGTCCTGCAGATTGGCGGGCTTCTCTTGCTTCGTCTCCTTGTCATAGACGGTCGTTCCCATGAAATCCCGCGGGTCAACCGCGGACAGAATGACCTTCTTCATTGTCGGTGTGTCGTTGAACTGGCAGATGCAGTCTTCGGCGAACATCCATCGTGACGGAAAACCTTGACCATAGGTATGGTTGGTGCCGCACTCGTTGAAGAAGCTGACGAGTTTTGGCCCTCCCCGGTAGGGCGATATCCCCTTGTCACCCGTGATGATTTCTCCGAGCCGCTTGACAGTTCTTTCCGAGATTTTCATTGTGCTGCTCTTTCTACTTACCGCCCTGCCAGAGCCGCTTTCAGATCATCATGCTCAAATGCCGATGCCATGCGGTCGATTTCGTTTTTGGCGAGACCATGCCGTGCGGCTGCGTCGCGCCACTTAGAGACAGCCTTTCCGACCTGTTTTGCTATATTGCGCGATTTGCCGTCGTCCAGATCGAAATACCCCGCCACCTCCACTGCCAGCGCAAGCGAGGCCGTGTTGTCGTCTTCGTTGATCGCGGTGCTGAGAATGCGCGGCTTGATGTCGGTCGGCATCGGGTTGAGGTCGTAAGCAGGCGACAGACGCCAGCCCGCCTGGCCTTCGTACAGAAAGCCGTGATTCCGCAGGTGGTCGTCGGTGTTGGAGATCAGTATGTTGAAAACCAGCCGCCGCCACAGCGCTTCCATGTCGGCTTGCGGCGCAGCACCGTGCTGGCGCAGCGCGTCAACAATTTCCAGATAGCTTCGGGTTTCTCTGTGTTTCGATCCGAGCATGCTCATCGCGGAGAGGAACGGGATACGCCGTTCGCCGTCGCGGTCGAAGCGCATCAGGAGGAGTACAGACTTGCCGGCGATGTTTTCGACACGGGATTGGGGAACAGGGATGCCAGATTTCTGCGCGAGGGACAGTGCGACCGCCTCCCAGGCCACCGTGTTGATTTCATCATCCTTGCGTGGGAATTTCGCGATAGCAAGATGGCCGTCCTTCTCCCTGACGGATGCCTTTGGCCTCGCGCCGCCAAGTGAGGAGCCGGGCGCGAATAGCATGCGCAGTTCCTCCTCGGTGTCCTTCTCTTCCATCACATGTTCGGCCGCGGAGAGCAGTTTCGGGAGCTCGATCAGCGGGGGAATGCGCTTGACGGCTTCCTCCCGCAGGAAGGGTCCGCCTTCTTTTTCCGCGAAGCGCAGCGCGCCCTGACGGGCCTCGTCGTCCACCAGAAGGAGGAAGTCGATTTCCTGGAGGGTGCGCGGCGCTCCGCCCTCGCGCTCCGCGCGCCTGCGTTCCATGCGGCGCATGAGCGCTCGCCCCCAACGGTCGGGCGCGGAGTCGCCGATGGCGCCGAACATGGGTGTGTCTGCCGGCGTATGAAACGGGCCGGGACCAACCTGCAGGGCTGGCTCCAGAGAGAATCGGCAGGATTTTCCAGCCACGTCTTGCCGTATTCGAAGGTGGCGCCTTCCTTGTTCTTCCGCGTACGGGCCCACAGACGCCCCATCAGGTGGGGGACGCCGTCGAGGTCCACGTATACGAAGGTTTCTTTGTCCATCACTTGTCTTTCGTCCGTTTCGGGCTGCGCGCTACGCGAATGCGTTGCGGCAGGTTTTCTTCTTCGAGCTGCAGGCCCACGGGATCGTTCTTCGGTGCGGCGAGATCGCCCAGTCGGTCCGCCATGCCCAGCACAAAAAGGACCCTGGCATATATCCCGACCGCGACGCCGGGATCGCCCTTTTCAACCTTGACGAGGGTCGTGCGACTGATCGAGGCGCGCTGTGCCGCGATGGCCGCGGGAATGCGCCGCCGCCGCCGGGCGTCACGGATGTCGCGGCCGAGCTTGCGGAGGGCAAGCCTTACTGGGAGTGGCATTATGACGGATGATCGGCTGGTCCTCATAGTTAATGTCCACAATAATGGTCGCTAATGGCTGTAATGTACATTATTATGAACGTTACGTCAACCTCGCCTACTCCTTAAATGGTACCTTGGAAAGCCGCGGCGCAGGTCCCGAGACCTGCGCGGCCCAACCCGTTTCTTCAATCACGTGCCGGGCCACGTGGACGGCCAATGAAGGAGAGGCTCAGCCCATACATTTTTCAGGTGCCCTTATAGTTGAGCACCGGTCGCAAGGTGCGGATGACCTTCACAAGTTCTCGCTGCGCCTTAAGGACCGCACGAATGTCCTTGTACGCAGCGGGTGCTTCGTCCCTGAGTTTGCCTGTCAACCGGTAGTCATACCAAACGCCTTCCATTTGACGCCGAAGATCGCGATCGCTGAACTTGCTCCGCGCAGCGCCCCGGCTCAGAGCTCTGCCTGCGCCGTGAGCGCTGGAACAAAGCGCCTCTTCGCAGCCGCGTCCCTCCACATGGAAGCTGGGGCTGCCCATCGACCCTGGCAGGACTCCGGGCTGTCCCTGTTGAGCGGACATTGCGCCCTTGCGATGCACCCACAACTCGCGCTCGCCATGACGCTCAAGCCCGACATGATTATGATCGATGGCGATCATCGTCTCCCAACTGATGCTGCACTTCAACTTTCGCGTCAGCACCTTGCCCGTTTCCTCTGCCATAGCTTTGCGAGAAGCCGCGGCGAATTGCCGGGCCCAAAAGACATCGTGAAGGTACTCTTTGCCAGTATCCGATTCCGCATCGATTGCACGCAGTCTCCCTTCGACGGTTGCGCGCGCCAGATGATGGTCGCGGATCACCTGCCCGAGCGCTCGTGATCCGCTATGCACCATCAGCCAGAGCCGGTCCTCTTCGTCCGCCTGCATCTCAAGGAAGTGGTTTCCACTGCCGAGAGTCGCGAACTCGATCTCGCCCTCCTTTTGGCGAATTGCCTCTAGGCGGGCATGACTGAGCGGATCGCTTGGTATCTCCGCAGGTTGAGGAATGACCGCGTTCCGGTTGCGCCTGCGCGAGGGTACCGCACGCCCGATCTCGTTCAGCAACTGGGCGGCAGTCTTCGGATTCTTCAGCGCGGAGGCCTCCACGTCAACCGCGACTGCCAGCGTGCCGCATCCGATGTCGCCTCCCACTGCCTGGGGATAAATCACGTGAGAGGTCGCGACAACTACACCGATGCACACGTCAGCGGCAAGGTGTACATCGGGCATCACCGCGATTTGTTGGACATCCGGGGCGCACCGGAGACGCTGAAGCGCCTCCGACACGTCTCGATCCATTGGAGCAGCTAGCCAGCTTCGGAGCGGAGCCATCGACGAATCACTCATCGTCGCCTCCTTGCACCGAGACCGGCACAAACGACAGCTCTGGCGCTCGCTTTCTCGCAATCGCCATCGCCACCTCCGCCCGCAGACGCGATGCATCGCCACGGAGCGCACTCATCGCATCGACGACGGAGTAGCCATTCTGCACAACGATATGGACCAGTAGGTGACCGCAATCCGGT
>Ga0137366_10004642_pt1 | contig 10773 bp, 10 predicted proteins | sample SagtaG_8_FD_104938 | JGI IMG/M metagenome (GOLD analysis project Ga0137366, IMG submission 104938) | Vadose zone soil microbial communities from Sagehorn Ranch, Mendocino, California, USA - Sage1_L_60_16 metaG | ecosystem: Environmental > Terrestrial > Soil > Vadose zone | place: USA... | reverse complement strand
GGTGACGTGGGTTTTCGCTGGTGGCTATAGCGCTCAGGGCTGGATAGCTTCTAAGCAGCGCGCCGCCCTCATTCTGCGCGACGTGCTCGCCTGGGACGCCGCCGAGGTGGCCGCCCTGCTCCAGACCAGCGTCCCGGCGGTCAACAGCGCCCTGCAGCGCGCCCGGGCCACCCTCTCCGCCACACGGCCGGCGGAGAGCGTCACCGCTTACCCACGGCTGGACGATCACCAGCGGCAGCTCCTTGACCGTTTCACCGACGCGTGGCAGCGCTGCGACATCGATGCCCTGGCCGCACTGCTACGCGAGGACGTGATCTTGTCCATGCCGCCCGAACTCACCACGATCACCGGCTTCCCCAGCCCCGGCCTGTTCGGCAGGTTCGGCCTGCCCCTCACCTGCGAGTGACCGCAGCGGAGACGTCACGCATTCATATCTCAGCCCCCGCTCGGTCTCCTGTCTGGTCCGTGCACGAGACTGCTCGGTGATGAGGACCAGGGCCGTGCCCGCCAGCACGGCCAGGCCGCATAGCACGTAGAGATCGCCTTCGAGGAGACGGACGAGGCCGGGCGGATGGCCGGGCCACGATTGCGGGATGCGCCTGGAGAAGACCGCGGCGGCCGCCACTGCGGCCAGGCCGTGCCAGGCTGAGCGGCGCCGCCATGCGATGGCGGCCAGGGCCGCCACCAGCGGCGCCGCCCACACCCAGTGGTGGGTCCAGGAGAATGGCGAGATGAGCAGGCCGGTGATGGCGCAGCAGGTCACCCCGGCCAGCCGGCGGCCACGCCGGTGCGCCCACGCGGCGACCGTGATCCCGGCCAGGCCGACGAGCAGCGCCGCGATGGCCCACCACCGGTTGTCCGGGCCAAGGTTCCCGGAGAGCCGGGCCACCGCCCCGGACAGCGACTGATCGGACAGATTCGCCGGGTCACCGATCCGGTGCCGGTCATAGAACACGCCGCCCAGCCAGAACACCCGGGACGGTGACGGCAGCAGCGCGGCACCGATGGCGGCGGTCGCCGCGAAGGTCGCGGCCGCGGTAGCGGCCGCGGCGACCCGGCGGGTGATCAGCAGGTAGGCGACGAAGATCAGCGGGGTGAGCTTGATCCCGGCCGCCAGGCCGGTGGCGATCCCCTGCGCCCAGTGGCCGTCGTGGCGGCGCAGCAGGTCGGCCCCTGCCAGCGCGGCCACGATCAAGTTGACCTCGCCCAGGCGCAGCGTGTAGGCGACCGGCCAGGTCAGCAGGGCCAGCGCCGTCACGGCGAACACCGTCTCCGGCCGCCGCCGCACCCCGGCCGCGCCCAGCGACAGCGCGCACAGCGCCGCCAGCGCGCCGATGCTCGCGGCGGTAATAACGGCGGCGAGGTCACCTTCGGGCGCGCGGGCGGCGATGCTGAACAGCGCGGCGGCGAATGGCGGGTAGGTGAAGCTGTACCGGGCCCCGGGGGCGTACAGCGTCCCGCCGCGGGCGGCCTGCTGGCCGCCCCACCAGTAGACGTGGACATCCCACAGCGGCCAGTGCGCGCCCGGAGCAGCCAGCCCGGGAAGCAGGTACGCCATCAGCGCCGCCAGGCCTGCCAGCATCGTGGCCACCCTCACCCAGCGCAGTGCCGCCGGGGGCTGCCTGGAGCTCACGTGCATGGGGTGGTGACGGAGACAAAGACCCGGCCGGCGTGATCCCATTCCTCGAGGAGGTGCAGGCCGGCCGCTGCCGCGAGCTTGAGGAGCGCACTCACGCCCAGCCGGGCCCAGGGGAACACCGGGCCGCGCCGGCCGTCGGCGTGCTCGAGCCACGCCGTCATCCGCTCGTCGATGTCGTCGCGCTCCACCTCGATCAGCAGCCGGCCGCCGGGAGCCAGCAGGCGCGCGCAACGGCGCAGCAACTCGTCGGGGAAGCCGCCGATGCCGATGTTGCCGTCGGCGAGCAGCGCGGTGCCCCACCGGCTCTGGCCTGGCAGCGGATCGAACACCGAACGGTGCAACGCGCACGCCCCGGCCCGGTGCACGCGAGCCACGGCCGTGCGGGAGATGTCCACGCCGAGCACGGGGATCCCGCGTTCGGCCAGCGCGATGGTCAGGCGGCCGGGACCGCACCCGATGTCGAGTACCGGCCCCCGGCAGCGGCGCAGCAGCTCCTCATCGGCCAGGTCGGGTGCCCCGCACCAGCGTCCGACCTGGAGAGGCAGCGCACGGCCGCACGCCGTCCGCAGCAGCAGCCCGGCATCCGACATACCCAGCGCCTCCTCATAGAGGCCGATCGCCCCCGCGTTCATGCCTGCTCTCGCGCGGCACCGACCGGACCCGCCGCGCTGGCCGGGCCGAGAACCGGGTCGAGCTCGCGTGCCCGCGCGGCGAACCGGCTCAGCGGTGCCTGACGCGCCACGGCCACGGCGTCGGCCGCGGTGTCGACGTCGCGAAGCCGCGGCAGCTCGGCGACACGCAGCCCGGCCGCATGCAGCCGGGCACGCTGAACGGCGCCGGTGTCCGCCGTGGACATCGGCACGCCGCGCACCAGGGCGGCATCCGGTACCCGGAGTCCGAGCCCCCAGAACCCCCCGTCGGCCGCCGGGCCGAACCAGGCATCGGCGACCTCCCAGTCCACCGCGAGCAGGCCGGGGGTGAGCTGCGGCGTGTCCATGCCGATCAGCAGTGCGGGTCCGGGTACCGCGGCGAAGGCGCCGGCCAGGCGCTCGTCGAGGCCGCCACCGCACTGCGGCATGATGTCGAACCCGGGCGGCAGCCACGGTCCCGGCTCACCATCGAGCACCAGCACCCGGCGGCGCGCTGGCGCCGCGAGCACGGTGTGCAGGGTGTCGGCCAGCGCGGCCTCGGCCAGGGCGGCGGCCTGCCGGGGCGTGCACGGCGGCACGAGGCGCGTCTTGACCCGGCCGGGAACCGGCTCCTTGGCCATGACGAGCAGGGTGGTGCCTGGTCCCGGCACCGGGCCGCGGCGCCGGCCTGATGCGGTCACCGGGCCAGCACCCGGCTCATGTCCCTTACGGTGCGCACGGAGCCGCGTACCGTCCCGGTCACCTTGGATTTCCCGATACGGGGCAGATAGGCGACCTCGACCTCGGCGAGGCGCCAGCCGGCGGCGGCCGCGCTCAGGACCATCTCCAGCGGATAGCCGAAGCGGCGGTCGGCGAGGTTCAGGCCGAGCAGCGCCTCGCGGCGCGCGGCGCGCATCGGGCCCAGGTCGCGCAGTGGCACGCCGGTGCGGCGGTGGACGCGGCGGGCCAGTTCGCGGTTGGCCAGGCGTGCGGGCAGCGGCCATGCGCCCCGCCGGGAGGGCGAGCGACGGCCGAGCACGAGGTCGGCTTCGCCGGCCAGCAGCGGCGCGGCGAGCCGCGGAAGCTCGCGCGGATCCAGGCTGCCGTCGCAGTCGCAGAAGGACACCAGGTCGGCGGCCGCCGCCAGCAGCCCGGCGTGCGCAGCCGCGCCGAACCCTCGGCTCGGTTCCGGCACGACCGTGACGCCGAACGATCTGGCGAGCGCCCCGGAACCGTCGGTCGAGCCGTTGTCCACCACGATCGGCCGGAAGCCGGACGGCATTCGTCCCAGCACCCACGGCAGCGCCGATGCCTCGTTCAGGCAGGGCAGGATCACGTCCACGGTCACAGCAGCGACGTTACGAGCACGCCGGGCCAGGCGGCAGGGAGCGCGTCCTTACGGGATGAGGAACTCCGCCTTCCTACACTCGACCTATGAGTGCGCGTGTTCTCGTGGTCGACGACGATCCGACGGTCGCCGAGGTCGTCGGCGACTACCTCCGGCGTGCGGGCATGGAACCCCGGGTTGCGGCTGACGGGCATACCGCGTTGCGGCTCGCCGGCACGTGGCGACCGGATCTCGTCGTGCTCGACGTGATGCTGCCCGGCATCGACGGTCTCGAGGTGTGCCGTCGGCTGCGGGACGCCCGGGGCGAGCAGGCCCTGCTGCCGGTGATCATGCTCACGGCCCTCGGAGGAGAGGATGACCGGGTGCTGGGACTTGAGACCGGCGCCGACGACTACGTGACCAAGCCGTTCAGTCCCCGGGAGCTTTCCCTGCGAGTGCAGGCCGTGCTGCGGCGCGGTGCCGCACCCGGGGCGGGACCGGCGGCGGCATCGCCGCCGCTGCGCTCGGGGCGCATCGAGGTCGACGTGGCGTCCCGGCGGGCCCGCCGGGACGGCCGGGAGCTGTCCCTGACGGTGCGCGAGTTCGACCTGCTCGCCTTCTTCATGTCCCACCCCGGACAGGCGTTCACTCGCGCCGAGCTGATGAAACGGGTGTGGGGGTGGTCGTTCGGCGACCAGTCGACCGTCACCGTGCACGTGCGCCGGGTTCGCGACAAGGTGGAGGACGAACCGGCGTCGCCGCTGCTGCTCCGGACCGTCCGGGGTATCGGCTATTGCTGGGATGCGGATCCCCCGAGGGCGGTCACCCCGCCAGTTATCTCCAACCCGTAAGGTAAGCCGTCCCGAGGCGGCCGGACGGAACGGGAAATTGCCCGTGACGGCTCCGCCTGCAGCGGCGAATACCCTGGTCAGCGCGGTTTGGCCGGACCGCGGCGGGCTCGCGTGCGGTGGCCGGGCGCACCTCGGCCCCACCCCGCCAGACCGGACAATATGTCATATAGGCGGACAAAACGCTTCCTGGTGGCCGTTTGCCCTTTGCGGCGCGCGTGCGTCTAATGCTCAGCGTGAGCAACCTTGTCTCGCACCGTGACGACAGCGCCGGGCCTGCGACAACGTCAGCACCCGAGCCGCGGGTCGAGCCGGGCCCTGGCGACGCGGCCGGACGGGCGCGCGTCCCGTCGCGCCGCCGCTGGGACCCGCCGCGCGCCGTGCGGCTAGCCGCGGCGCTCCTCGGGCTGGCCGCGATCGCCACCTACCTGGTCATCGCCTGGCAGCGGCTGACCTACCCGTTCCCCCTCGAATACCTGGAAAGCAACTCGCTCGTCGAAGTGCAGCGGATCCTCGGCGACCACCCGCTCTACGCGGCGCCCGCGGTCGGCTATGTGCCGGACGGCTACCCGCCCCTGTACTTCGCCACCTCGGCCGCGGCGGCCAGCGTGCTCGGCCTGTCCTATCTGCCGTTGCGGCTCGTGTCGCTGGTGTCGTCGGTGGCCTGCTTCACGGTACTGGCCCGGCTGGTCCAGCGGGAGACGGCGAGTGCCGCCGCCGGGATCGCCGCGGCGGGCCTGCTGGCCGCGACCTATTTCGTCACGGACACCTGGTTCGACGTCGCGCGGGTCGACTCGCTGTTCATCGCGCTCAGCGTCGCCGCCCTCTACGCCGCGCGGTCGATGCGCCGCACCCGCGGGGCCGTCGTCACCGGACTGCTGCTCGCGGCCGCGTTCCTGGCCAAGCAGAACGGGCTCGCGGAGGGGGTCGCGGTGCTCACCGCGCTGGCGTTCGGCCCGCGACGCCGCCTCGCCTGGCCTGCGGCGCTGACCTACGGCGCGGTCCTCGGCATCAGCACGCTGGCGCTCGGGCTCGCGAGCCGTGGCTGGTATGTGTACTACGTCTTCGTGCTGATGACTGAGCACACCCTCAAGTACGCCGCCTTCGGGCAGTTCTGGACCGTGCACCTGCTGCCCGTGCTCGGCATCGCCTGCGGCGCCCTGGTCCTGGGGGCGCGGCGGACGCCCCTGGTGCTGTCCGCCGGCTGCATAGCGCTGGTCATCGAGAGCTACGCCGCGCTGGTGCACAGCGGCGGCGCGGTCAACGACCTGCTGCCCGCGTACCTCGCGGTGGCGCTGCTCGCCGGGCTGGCGATGGGCGACCATCCCGGCGGCCTGGTGAGTTCGTGCGCGGACCGGCTGGCCCGAGCCCGGATCGCGAGCCGGCGGGCGGGGCAGATCCGCCACTGGGGCGCCGCGTCGGCCGCCACGCTGGTCATCGTGCAGCTGGCCGTGCTGGTGACCGGCTTCCATCCGGGCCGGGCGATCCCGACGAGCGCGGACCGCGTGGTCGGCTCGCGGCTGATATCAGGGATGCGCGCACTCGGCGGCGCGATCGCGGTTCCCTCCGACCCCGGTCTCGACCTGCTGGCCGGGCTGCCCGCGGTAGCTCATCAGGGCGCGACGGACGACGTACTGCGCGGGTCCGATCCCGCGGGCATGGCGAGCTTCAGGAGCAGCGCCGCACGCGCGGTGGCGGCGCGGCGATTCAGCGCGATCGTGACCGGGAACGCCGGCCCGCCCGACGGCTTTCCCCGGGACCTGATGCGGTTTTACCGCCGCTGCCCGCAGACGTTGCTGTCCGGCGTGCCGCCTGCCCAGTTCCAGGCGGTGGCGGGTCCCCCGGGCCGGCCGGTTTACCTATGGCTTCCGGTAGGGGGCGCCTCGTGCGCGGCGACGGTCCGGACGCTCGACGGCCCGGCGACCGCCGCGGCGGCGGCCCGGGTACGACGGCCCGGCAGTTCAGGAGGCACGACGTGAAAGACGACGAGCGGCGAGCCGGGATCCGGCGCTCATCCGCACGGCGAACCAGGGACAGGCTTGGCCGGCTGCGGCGGCCGGGCGAGCCACCCGGCCCGTTCGGCCGGTCCTTCTGGCGCAGCCCGATCCGCGGCCCCTGGCTGACCTCCATCCTCGGCCTGATCCTGCTGGCCGGCGTTTCGGTGGTATTCGTGACCGGCCTGCTGTCCTACGCCGCCTACAACCCTGACCTCAACCGGATCAACGACCAGACGCATGGCAAGGGCCTGCTCGGCTTCTACCTGTTCTCGTGGCCCACGCATCCGGTGTGGCTGTACCGGCTGAACCAGGGCGTGCACGTCACCCTCGGGCTGGTGCTCATCCCGATCCTGCTGGCCAAGCTGTGGTCGGTGCTGCCGAAGCTGTTCGAGTGGCCGCCGCTGCGCAGTCCCGCGCACGCGCTGGAGCGGCTGTCGCTGCTGCTGCTCGTCGGCGGGGCGGTGTTCGAGTTCGTCACCGGGATCCTCAACATCCAGCAGTGGTACAAGTTTCCCGGCTCCTTCTACACGCTGCACTACTACGGGGCCTGGGTCTTCGTGGCCGGCTTCGTGGTTCACGTGGGCCTCAAGAGCCGGATCGTGATCAGGTCGCTGCGGGCCCGCGGCCTGGTACGGGAACTGCGCATCGATACCGCCCATACCGAGCCGGAACCGCCGGGCAGCTCGGATCTCGTCAGCCCGGCGCCCGCCGGGCCGTCGATCTCCCGGCGCGGCGCGCTGGCCTTCGCCGGAGCCGGCTCGCTCCTGCTGCTCGCCGTGACGGCAGGCCAGTCGCTGGGCGGCCCGCTGCGCCGTACCGCGCTGCTCGCACCGCACGGGCAGGACCTCGGTAACGGACCCAACGACTTCCAGATCAACCAGACCGCCGCCGAGGTAGGCATCAGGGCGGAGGAGACCGGTGCCAGCTGGCGGCTCACCCTCGGTCGCGCCCTCCCAGCCGGTCCCGCGCCCATCCGCCTGAGCCGGGCCGAACTGCTCGCCCTGGAGCAGCACACGGCGCACCTGCCGATCGCCTGCGTCGAGGGCTGGTCCACCGGCAACCAGGCCTGGACCGGAGTGCGGCTACGCGATCTCGCCCGGCTGGCCGGGATCAGCCACCCGGCGAGCGTGCTGGTGGACTCGCTGGAAGAGGGCGGCACCTTCCGGCACGCCGTGCTGTCAGCCGGGCAGATCATGGACCCGGACTCGCTGCTCGCGCTGCGGGTCAACGGCGCGGACCTGTCCCTGGATCATGGATATCCCGCCCGCGTGATCGTGCCGGCCAATCCCGGCGTGCACAACACCAAATGGGTCGCCAGCCTGACCTTCGCGAGCTGACATGAGACGTCAGCTGCGCTGGTACGGCGCCAGTCCGCTGCACCTGCTCGCCCTGCTCGCCTGTTTCGGCCTCGCGGGGTATGCGGCCGCCCGGCTCCTGTCCTCCCATCCGGTGGCGGTCGTCGTCTGGTTCTGTGGCGCGGTAATCGGCCACGACCTGCTGCTGATGCCGCTGTACTCGCTCGCCGACCGGTCGGCCGTGGCCGCGCTCAGGCACCGCGAGCCGCAGCTGCCCACGGCACCATGGATCAACTACCTGCGGGTACCCGCCGCGTTGTCCGGCCTGCTGCTGCTCGTGTGGTTTCCGCTGATCCTGCGGCTGCGGTCGCCCTACCACGCGTCGACGACGCTGTCCGCGGATCCGTACCTGTGGCACTGGCTGGCGGTGACGGGCACGTTGTTCCTACTGTCCGCCGTCGCGTTCGCGCTGCGGCTACGCGGCCAGTCGCGAACCACCGCACCGCAAGCCGCCCGCGAGGGAGAGGGACAGCAACCCGCCGTCCAGCAAGACCTGGAAGACCAGGAAGCCGAACGGGCGGCCGGCGAGCTCGCGCGACCAGACGACGAAGCCGATGATGACCAGAGCGGAACCTCGTCCGGCCAGGAGCGGCGCGCCGCGGAAGAACCGGTCACGCCCAGCCCGGTCCGCAGTCAAGCCGGCGGCCAGCACGAACCACGGGCAGGCGACGGAGCCGGACAGGCAATCCAAGCCCCGGACGGCAACGAATAGCAACCAGATCGTCCGGGGTTTTCGGCTACAGCTGGGAGGCGGACCTTCGTGAACGCGCAGATCCAGGTCGTCCTGATCGCCGCGAGCTGCACCAGCGCCGTGGGGCTGGTCGGCCTAGGCGTCATCTGGCTGCTGCGCCGGGCCTCGCTCCGCCTGCTGCTCCAGGTCAGCGGGGCCGTGGTGGTGCTCGCCGTGGTGGCGGGCACGCTCGGTACCGCTCAGGCGATGTTCCTCTCCCCCCACGACCTGAATGTCGTCGTGATGGTATGCGTGGTGGCCGCCGTGGTGGCGGCCGGGTTCGGCGCCCTGCTCGGACGACAGCTACAGGCCAGCAGTCTGGCGCTACGCCAGGCCGCCCGGTCGCTCGGCGACCGGGACGGCGAGTACCGCTCGCCGGCCGGACCGATGACGGCCGAGCTCGCGGCGCTGTCCCGCGAGCTCGCCGAGACCAGCGAGAAGCTGACAAAGTCGCGCGAACGGGAGCACGCGCTGGAACGGTCCCGCCGCCAGCTCGTGGCCTGGGTCTCGCACGACCTGCGCACGCCCCTGGCCGGGCTGCACGCGATGGCGGAGGCACTGGAGGACGGCATAGCTGCCGAGCCGGCCCGCTACCACCGGCAGATCCGCGCCGAGGTCGCCCGGCTCGCCAGGATGGTGGACGACCTTTTCGAGCTTTCCTGCGCGCAGGCGGGAACCCTGCGCCTGTCCCCCGGCCCGATCGCTCTCGAAGACCTGGTCAACGACGCCCTGGCCAGCACGGAGGCACTCGCCCGGGCCTGCGGCGTGCGGCTGACCGGGATGGCCGACGCCCCGCTCGAGGTCCGCGCCGACCCTCGCGAGATGTCGCGCGTCCTCACCAACCTGCTGGTCAACGCCATCCGCCACACCCCGGAGGATGGCAGCGTGCACGTCGTGGCCGCGCCGGAACCGGGGGGTGCCCTGCTGGCGGTGGCCGACAGCTGCGGCGGCATCCCAGAAGCCGACCTGGCCTGCGTGTTCGACCCGGCCTGGCGCGGCACCTGCGATCGCGGCCCCGGCCCGGATAGCGGAGGGGGCCTGGGGCTCGCGATCGTACGCGGCATCGTCGAGGCGCACCAGGGGCAGGTGAGTGTCGTCAACACCGAGGAGGGCTGCCGTTTCGAGGTGCGGCTGCCGACGCCGACCGCGCAGCTTGAGGCGGCAACGGCACCTGGACCTTGAGGCTGCACCAACCCGGCCCCCCTGGCGACCCGGTGGGCTGACCCCCGCCGACATGCCAGTGCGTTCCCCGCAGATTCGGCTCGCGTGCCGGCTCGGCCGGCTGAGTTTGTCGGTGCCAGGTCGTACGGTCGGAATGTGAACCGGACCGACCGGCTGTACGCGCTCGTGGAGGAGCTTCGGGCCTGCGCGCCGCGCCGCCGCAGCGCCCGGCAGCTGGCATCGCTGTATGAGGTCAGCGCACGGACCATCGAGCGAGATATCGGGGCCCTGCAGCAGGCCGGGGTGCCGATCTACGCCGATGCCGGGCGGGCCGGCGGTTACACCGTGGACAAGTCGCTGACACTCCCGCCGCTGAACTTCAGTCCAGCCGAGGCTGTCGCCCTTGCGGTGGCGTTGGCGCGGGTCAACGTCGGCCCGTTCGAGGGCGCCGCCCGCAGCGCCATACAGAAGATCGTTGCAGCCATGTCCGAACGGAACGTGATCGCCGCCCGCGACCTGGCCGGCCGGGTCCGGCTGCTGGAGCCCGTGGCCGCACCGGAGACCGTCCCGGTGCCCTCGGTCATCGAGCAGGCGATCGTCGGGCGCCGGGTGCTGTGGATCTGCTATCTGGACCGCGACGGGAACCTCACCGAACGTGATGTCGAACCCATCGTCTACATGGCCGGTCCCGGCGGCTGGTATCTCGTCGGCTGGTGCCGGGTCCGCGATGCCGCCCGGTGCTTCCGCGTCGACCGGATCCAGCAGGCCGAGGTCACAGGCATGACGACCCCGCCGCGCGCCTTCGAGGAGATCGCGCCCTGCATCCCCGACCTCGTGGCCCGCACCCCTGTCCTGTAGCGCGCGTTGCGCGGTGCGCGCCTTATGGCCGCGCGTTCTGTGGTGCCGGAAACACCGACAGGGGAGTGTCGCCAGGGGGTCCGATGCTGGAGTCGCAGGGATCGGACGACTCTGGAGGAACGATGAACGCACCCGCCTACAACACCGTGGCCTGGTTCCAGGTAGGGACCACGGACTCTGAGCAGGCCAAGCGGTTCTATGGCGACCTGTTCGGCTGGCGGTACACGCT
>Ga0137366_10004641_pt1 | contig 10773 bp, 9 predicted proteins | sample SagtaG_8_FD_104938 | JGI IMG/M metagenome (GOLD analysis project Ga0137366, IMG submission 104938) | Vadose zone soil microbial communities from Sagehorn Ranch, Mendocino, California, USA - Sage1_L_60_16 metaG | ecosystem: Environmental > Terrestrial > Soil > Vadose zone | place: USA: California... | reverse complement strand
GCACGGAGTTGTTTCTGCGGAACTATCTCGAGTCGAGTCGGTCAGATCCGACTCGTGAAGAACGCGCAGAGTCGCGCACTCGATGCCGGTGCAAGCCGACATGAACAATGATGCCATATAATGCCTGAAGGCGAGGTTTAATTTGTTCATGAGCGTCGACAAAGCTGGCGAGATTGTTAGACGGGCGATGGCGGACCGGAGCGTATACGACGCTATGGCGGCACGCGAAAATGAGGTCTGGGGAAAAATTCTGCTGGATCGGGAGCGTTCCGAAGCGGCAATTGAGGATACAAAAGCGAGCATCGAACTCCGTGTCGCTCGCCATTTTTCCTCTCGGTCAACACTTGCGCGGGAAAGAAAACTAAAGTTTGAACACGGCCTGACTCTCGGATGCGGCGCGGGGAGAGGCGAACGCGAGCTCATCCGGAATGGAGTGTGCCGGACTTTTCATGGAATCGATATCTCAGAGAATGCAATAGCCGCGGCGCGCGAAATTGCGAAAAAGCGGAGCCTGCCGCTGACCTACGAGGTGGCCGATCTGAATTTCTTGGAGCTACCGGCAAAGACGTTCGATTTAGTTGTAGCTCAGACCTGTCTCCACCATATCCTTTTCTCGAGCGGGTCGCGGAATAAGTATGGCGATTGCTGAAAAGCGATGGTTATCTCTGGATTCATGATTTCATTGGCGAAACGCAAGGGCAATATGACCTCAAGCGCATCTCCATCATGAACCAAATTCTAGCTATTCGTCCTGAAAAATTCGCAAAATAAGATTACCGGCCGGTTGGTCACAGATATTAGACGCCCCGAGCCAGGGCATCTCGCCTCCCCATTTGAGTCGATTCTATCCAGCGAGATCGTCCCAGTGTTTCAACGCTGGTTTACCATTGAAAGGAAAATGGAGTTTGATGCTTTCCTGCGCCTTGTTGTGCCACAGGGCACTCGCGCGGCGTATCTGCAAAATGAGGATACGAAGGCCCTGTTTGAAACTCTGATGTTGCTCGATCATTTGTGCATCAAAGAAGAGATTGTGCGACCAAGTGGCGGCCAATGCCTTATGCGTCCGAGGGGCGTTAGCGACATTCAGAAAATGTGAAAAACCCCTACGATGCTCCTGACAATAAATTCGCCACCAAACCTTTGGTGGGACAACTTGTTTAAACGTCAACATCTAAGCCGGCGCTGTGCTTGAGTCCAAAACCAGTCAATTTGTCAAAATGTTGGGGTCTGCTATCGAGTAAACGTGACATGTCCGGCTGATTTTCTCCTGCTTTGAACTCATTTTGCTCTACGTCTGAAGCGCGCGTTAGTGGACGAGGCGTGCCCGCGACATCGACCTCCGTGCCGGCCGATTCCCGATCGATCTATGTCGCGACAAGTGCTGAAGTGGACAACAACTGGCTACAGAATCGCGCCAACCGCTGGTACAAACGGGGGTCAAACCCCGACGATCTTACTAGTGATTACGCTTATCAGCGCCTACTGCAGAAATGGTTTATCCCGGAAATTGAGCCGAAATTCAAACTCCGCCCACAGGACAAATTCTACGCGATTGGGTCGTGTTTCGCCCGCGGAATTGAACATATGCTCGTCCAGCGCCGAATTGCTGTTGAAAGCGTAGCGCCGGAGTTCGTCAACCTTCAGCCGGTGAACAAGGAGGTAACAGGGCTCGGTTTCACAAATAAGTACAATACATTTTCGATACTAAATGAACTCCGCTGGGCGCTTGATCCAGAAGCAGTTTTCCCTATCGACTCAATTGTCCAAGTCACCGAAAGCACTTGGTTTGATCCACACATTACTCCCACGCTCGAGTTGGCGGGGCTCCAGGAAACTTTGGACCGCCGTGCAATGCTGCAAACAGTGAGCAAACGAATAGCGAACTGCCGCGCTGTGATTATTACATTGGGCCTGGTCGAGGTCTGGCGCGACTGCGAAGTGGACGTGTACACTAACTCTACTCCAGCCCGGTCAGTCTTGAAAACTCAACCCAAGCGCTATGAGTTTCACGTGACCAGCTTCGCTCAAAACTGGGCTAACTTGGAAGCGATACACGCTTTACTGACTCGTTACTGCCATCCTGAAGTCCGCATTGTAATTACGGTTTCTCCGGTGCCCTTGATGGCGACATTTTCAAAGATGGACGTAGTCGTAGCCAATACCTATGGAAAGTCTCTCTTGCGGGCAGTCGCTCAGGAATGGGCAGCCACACATGTTAACGTGGATTACTTTCCGAGTTACGAAATCGTGCAAAACTCCAGTCGCGCAGCGGTGTGGGAGCGCGATCTGAGACATGTCACAGGTGCCGGTGTGCAGCAAATCATGGAGTTGTTCCTGCGGAACTATCTCGAGTAAGGTCGGTGATATTCGATTACCCGAGTAGTTTGCGGAGATCTGAACGGGATTCCTGGGACGAGACAACGCTGTGCAAGTAATGTCATCGGGCTGTGAAATTCTGGTTAAACATTGCGCCGTTTTCGACTTCTAATCTTAGATAGGCCGCGGCGTCTCAAAAATGACCCGAACAATCGTCACGAAAACAATTTTGCTGACAAAATCCGCAACAAGCCAGTTTTGGGTTGGCGTATTGCTTCTGCTCTGCGCGTTGACGTTTTATTACTTCGCAGTTCTTAGAGTTGATTATAGCAAGACAATGCTGGTCGACCTTGCTCCCCATCCGGATGCTACAGAGTATTTCGCACAGGCAAAAGCGCTGCGCCGGGACGGGTGGCCATCCATACAGATTGGATACGAGAAGCTGCCATCGAGGTACCCTCCTGGCTATCCAGTGCTGATGCTTCCCTGGCTAAAGGTTCTGCCGGGAGCGGATGTCGTGCTGGCACCGTTTCGGACGAATCAAACGCTGGGTCTGCTGCTGCTTTTGGCCGTATTTGCCTTCTATGCATACCTCGCTATGCCGTTAACGGGTGGGTTTGCGGCGCTTTTACTTGCGACACTTCCCGGCTTCTTCACTTTCTGTCGTTCGTCACTGAGCGACATCAGCGCATCCGTTCTCATTGTATCGGCCTTTATGTTTGGCTACCTGGGACTTAAAGAAGAACGCCGCTGGAAAATCTATTTATCGGCGGTTCTTCTCGGTCTTTCAATAAACATTCGAATTCAGTCGCTTTTCTTCGCACCATTACTCCTAGCCATGGCTCTGCTCCCAGTGAGGGAGAGGCGCAGGCGGTGGTTTTTTCATTGCGCTGCGGTTCCCGTCGTTTTCGTGCTGGCGGCTAGCCCTGTGTTGGTGTTAAATACGATCCAGTTCCACTCACCGTTCAAGACAGGCTACGATTTCTGGACGCCAGTTTTTAGTAAAAACCACCTTTTCTTTTCTCTTCGCTATGTTCCGAAGAACGCCATTGCGCTGTGGAATGAATTCGCTCTGGGGCCACTCGGATATCACACTGCGAATATTTTTGGCACCGGTACTTCCTTTGTACCGGCCTTCCTTCTTCTAACTTGTGCAGGATTGTTCTTTATTCGCCTCGATCGCTTTGTTATCTGCGCCTTTTTAGCTTCGTTGACCTTTCTGGCTGTGATCCTAAGCCACCATTACCTACTTGTTGATGCAAGATATTACCTGCCTCTTCTAATCCTCGCCATCCCCGTTGCCGTGCTGCCGGTGACGTGGGCCGTAAAGAATCTTTTTACCGGAAGACGGATTATTATCGCCTTGCCGATTTTTGTCCTGTTTGGCGCAGCGTGCTTTGGGTATCCCTCGCGTTCCGGCTATAACACAGTGGGCGTCGACCGATCGCAAGCGTGGGACGCTGTTCATTTTGCTCACCGGCTTCAGCGCTCTCCCCACTTTGCCGCGCAGAGACATTTCGCCAAACTGTTGAAACGGCAACCCGGAATCGTTCTCTCCGATATTGATCCTGTTTACTTGAACGCGCTTTTGCCGCGTTCGTTCGTCGCAGCCCCGATTGATGGAAATCACCGGTACAAGTGGAGCTACACGTGGCGTTATGACCGGCCGGAGGCTCTGGCTCTGGTCAAACGCGGCTTGGAACAGTCGCTTCCTGTTTACGCGCTGTTCGTTTCCCGACATGAGGTGACTACCGAGCAGTCGCGCTTGCCTGCCGTTCCCGGATACGAGTGGTGTGTTCTAGATAACTCCGGCGGCAAAATTCTAAGGCTCGCTCCGGCCGGAGTCGATGAGACGGCCCCATCGGGTTGATACGCTAGACAGCTCTTTGCAGACATCTTCGCGCCCGAAGCTTGACTAGTGCAAAAATCTCTCCAACCGGCTATATTCGCAGGCCTGCTTTTGCTGGCAGCTTACCTTCGAATAACGGGATTGGCCTGGGGACTGAACAGCGGATATGGCCATGACCGGAACTTTCAGCCGGACGAATTCGTGAGCCTCAGGGGCGCCCTTCAGCTAGATCTACTAGCCGGCCGTATAGCAGCGCCTGGCGCATATTTCGAGGGCACCTTCAATTATTATCTCTGGGCCATGCCACAAGCAGTGCTCAAGATCTCCGGTACGAAAGATGCACATCCTAGCAACTCAATAAGTAAGAAAGATTTTTCTCGTCTCCTGTATATCTGCAGATGGATGTCTGTCCTATTCGATCTCGGTACAATTATTATTGTATTTCTTGCGATTAGAGAAGCGACTCAGAGTTTCTATCCGTCCCTGGTAGGGGCGCTGTGTTATGCTGTTCTGCCAATGCAGGTGATCTACGCACATTTCATGAGGACTCACATTTTGAGCAATTTATTGTGCGCCTTGGTCATCTGGCTGTCTCTAAAGCTCCGGAAATCCCAGCGGTGGCAGTTGCTTCTTTCCGTGGGCCTAATTTCTGGTTTGGGAGCAGCAACTCGTTATCCTGTCGGCATCATCGTGGTGATTCCGTGCCTTTATTTGCTATTTGTTGGTGGCAGCAACTTGCCAAGCAAGGTCCGACTTTCGGAACGGGCGAAAAACTTCGTTGCAAGCCAAGTTTGGTTAATTGGTTTGGGATTTGGAATTGGGGTGTTTCTGGGCCATCCGATGCTGTTTTTTGATCCGTCGAGCGTCATAAAAGCAATCACCGGGGAAACGCTAAAATACGCGTCGTTACAGCAGTTCAGCCCGAGGCAATTGGTGAATTTATCCGTGGTCTGGAGGTATATCACTTACTTGATTCCATTCGCGATGTATCCCTTGCTGTGGCTGGTTTTTTACTGTGCAATCGTATATCTTGTTTTCAGGCGCAGCCTTTACAGCCTATCCGTTCCGATACTGATCTTCTCTCTTTTGTATCTGTACTTCATGGGGAAAGGCTACCTTGGACCATATGCTGCTCGCGTAACCATGCTTTTGTTTCCTGGATTTTGTATACTCGTTGGCATAGTCTGCGCCGACCTGCAGTTGCGACTGAGGAACAAGCAGATACTTGCTGTTTTGACCGGCGCGATTCTTCTCGTCCTCGGGCCATCGGTAGTCTTCGACATGGCATACGTTCGCGCGATGCAGCAAAAGGATGCTCGCCAGGTTATTCGGCAAGATCTCCAAAAGGCGATTGGCGAGGCGCGAGCGACCATTGGCGTCTCGCGTTCGGGACATTATTTTTACACTGTCATGCCCGCTGCAAAGCCATTGAACAGCGAAAAAGTGACAGTTCAGTTACAAGACCCGGGGCAAAACGCTGACTTCTTTGTGGTAGGCTTCCCAAGTCAGATTGATCCGGCAGAAATCAACGCAACTGTTCAGCAGGTTGAGGCGCAAGGAAAGTTCAAATATGAAAAGAGCTATAGCGTTCCCGTAAAGATTTTTGGACACGAGTTTAGCCTTGTGCGCTTTCCTGAGGATATGACCTATCCTTTTCCAACGATTTTGCTTTTCCGGGCTAAAACGCCAACGTAAGACTGATCACCAGCTGATTTGAAACGTCTCTCCCACGTCGGCTTCGCAGCAGATCATTGCAAAAGAGTCGGGATTCCAAAGAATTCGATGCCGCAGACCGTGCTGATGTCCGACAGACCATCCGCCTCCCGTGCCGGTGACCTTCTCCTGTTGTCGGTGGCCGCTGGCGCGTTTTGGACTCTCTCCTATCAGTTCGTTCTTATTCTCAGGTGGCCAGCGAAGACGATTATCTGGTGCTTTCTGCTTATCGCTATTGCCGGTTTCTTGTTGTTAGGGCGGCTGTGGAGGAAAACCAACGCAACACCTGGGCGGGGATATCGGTTTCACCTTTCCCAGGTCCTTCTAGTAGCTCTGGGCTTGCTCTGCGCAATTACGGTTCTCTTTGTTCGACGACCGAACCAGGATGACGTAGTTTATTTTCACAGAGCTCTGAGCCAACTCTCGGCATTGGACCAGCCGATCTTTCTCCGCCAGACAAGTGTCGATATGGACGCCGCGGCCTTTTCACCAGTTCATCTGGCAACCAGCTTTGAGATGCTCATGGCTTTTCTGGGGCATTACCTTGGAATCGATCCTCTCTACTTTTACCAAATAGTCGGCCATGCAGTGGCCGTGTTCGCGATTCCATTTGTCCTTTACTGGTGCGCACGACGATTTGGATTGGATCGCTGGCCAGCGGCGATCGGAGCGTTACTCGGAGTGGGATTCCTGCTTGTGGACAATCCCGGACCGGCAGTAGTTGGGACTGTTTCGCGTTACTGGACGTTTGGGATGGCTGCCAGTTATTTGTGGCAGGGTAAAGTGATCGTCTGGATCTTAGCTTTGCCACTCGCGCTTGCGCTGAGCTATCGGTTTCTCAGTCAGGGCAACCGAAGCGATCTGGTGTGGCTAACCCTTTTGGGGATCGCCAGCGTTGGCGTGAGTAACCCGGCGCTTTACTTGATTCCCGCTGTTATTGGGTGTTCCTGGGCGGCTTTCTTCACGACTGAGCTGTTCGAACAGAAGAAAAGTGAGGATCTAGAGAAGCAAATTCGTCGTGGCCTGTTCTTGATAATACCGCTCGTCTATCCAATCGGAATATTGGTTTTGTTGATGATTAACATAATTCCAAAACCAGTCGACATAAGCAGGTATGGCCCAACATACATGCCATGGGTCGAAAGTATGAAGTTTTTCGTAGGGGGACCAGCAGAGTACGTTCGCAACATCGTGCTTATGATTGCTGTGCCGCTGGTCGTTATCCGGCGCAAGACCGGACTTTTTCTATTCTGTTACATTTGCGCGGTATGGCTTTCTTGTTTGAACCCTCTGCTTGGCCCCTGGTGGATGCGACACATCATGGCTTTGTGCCACCATCGCTTGAATTACCTAGTGCCATTACCGTTGCTCTGCGCCATGCTGCCAGCGGCGGGTCCCCGGTTTTTGGGAAGGGCGCCGGGCGGTCCTCTCGGAGATCGACTTCTTCTTGCGAGCGCGCTCCTGGCGGTCATTATCAGTTTCCTTTACAGTTATCGTGCACTGTCGATCACGCCGATTAGCGGGCAGGCAGGTTGGAAATCGCCGCTCGAATACCAGCTGGTGAAAGAGAACACGGATTTTGCTCGGGCCGCCGGCAAATATATTGAACATAATAAACTGCTCGCTCCGACATGGACGGCGGGTTGCGAGCTAGCGCTACTGTTCCCGGAAATGAAAGTCGCGGCTCCTCGGTTTGTCACTCATTATTTTACCAATGCTGGCAATCCGGAGGAGGGCATTCTCCGCCAGCAGGCGCAGGCTTTTGTCGAGGGAGACCGCTCCGAAAATTCCAAACGGCTTCAATTGTTAGAAGCGAAATTTCGCCAGGTGATAGAATCCGGTCGCGCAAATGCCATTGCCGTTCCTGAGTCTGAAAGTCAGAGAGTATTGGCGACGCTAAAATCAATAAACCCCGGCTGGCATCGCGTGTTGGAAGCTGGCGGGCTGGTATTAATCTTACCAGGTAATGGTGAACGAGACTAGAATCAGAAATGTCGAACGCGACAATGTGCGCCATTACCGCGTGAGATGTTACTTCGACGATGCGAACAGATTCACGTACCACTCTGGGGTCTCGCTAACTGAATCAGACCGGAAGGGTATGAGCCCACGCTTTGTTACTTGGCAGATCATCATGTTTTTACTCTGCAGAGTCTCGAGAAGTTGAAACCAATTCGCTCCGGCTTGTTTCAGGCCGTATGGCCAAAATTCAAGGAGCAACTTGGCATTGGGGTTGTCGGCCAAGACACGATTGGCCCCGCGCAAGGCATGAAGCTCATACCCTTGAATATCCATTTTGATGAAGTCAACGCGTTGGCCGGGTTTGAAGTAATCGTCCAATGCTATGATATCGATTGGCACAGCACGGCGTGAATCTCCCTCGCTCGCATACGCCCGGTGATCGACGTTTAGTTTATCAGAAACGAACAGTTTGGACCTCCCGCTACATTCTCCCACCGCAGCCTGACACAAGCGCACGTTTGCGAGCTTACGCATAGCTGATTGCAGACGCTCAAAATTCTCTGGCGAAGGCTCGAATGAATGAACAAGGCCAGTCAGACCAACACAGCGGGAGAGAAACTGCGAATAAATACCTATGTTCGCACCAGCGTCCACGACAACATCTCCCGCGGACAAAATTGTCTTCAAGAGCCGCCGCTCTGGGCCATCAGTGTAAGCTTTGAAAGCATGATAACACAGTCGGTAAATAGGAAAGGCGTGTTCGTAAGCCTTATTGCCAACTCCGCGAACAAGCGAGACCAACGGGATCACGACGGAATCACGAGCGAGTTGAGGGAATGCGGCAACGGCCGTCTACCAGTACGACTGGTCGAAAGCTAAACCCCACGGCAGAGAAACGGAACTCAGGCGCGATCACTTTGTCGCCGGAGTTTGACTTGGCCGCCGCAGAATCAAGAGATACAATTGCGGGCTTCATCAGGGGAGTACGCTTGGCGCCAATATAACACTAGAAAAGAAATTAAGAAACCATACGTTCGCCCAATGCGGCTTCGCTGGAGAGAGCTGTTTACGTCAAAGGTGGACCCAGACATGCACTGGGGTCGATGGGATTTCGTGGGTCTCGGGCTCGCTGTTTTCGCTGTCATTTGGGTCTTCGTGCTCAAACTTGAGACATTCTATGATCTTGGCTATACATCTGACCTCTTCGTGAATGTTCAGCTTGCTCGAGGTTGGCTTGAGGGTCGCGGCTTACTCCAAGACAACTGTTTTGGGAACGTGCTTGCGATTCACACCTATCTTCTGCTTCTGCCGCTCGGACTTATAGCAAAGCCGTTCGGCGCTCCCGGCTTGCTATTCGTGCTAGCCGCGGCGGTAGGAGCGACTTACTTCTGGGCAACGCGTATCCTGCGTCTTCTCGGCGTTGACGGGGGCATTGCAGTAATCGCAGCCGGGGTAGTTCTCACCTCACCGCTTTCGGTTGCGTTCTACCAAGAGCCGGGCTTCGGATTTCATGTCGAGATTCTCGCCCCGGCGTTATGTTTAGTCCTGTTCTATTTCCTACTTCAGCAGCGGATGATCCCGTCAATTGTGACAGCGCTAGGTGTCATCAGCGTGAAGGAGGATGCGCCAATTGCGGTGGCCCTGGTCGCGATCGTAGCAGGCGTTGAGGCATGGATTTCGTCAGCAGGCAAACGCCCGCGCTGCCGCTTTAACTGGCCTGCGGCGATCACACTTCTCTTGTCTGTTTCCGCGATCCCGCTCTTACTCGCGATTTCTTGGTCACAGTCGCCAACGATCTACGCTCGTCACTCGGTTGATCGCCTTCGTATCGTGGCACCGGGAAGCTTATCCGGTCCCGGACCACTTTTCGTGTTTGTCGCCTCCAATATTGCTCATTGGCTTGGTAGCAGCGTTGTCCGTCAATGGCTGTGGATAATGATCGTAGGCAGCTTTGGGACAATCTTGTTGCGTCCGTACTATTTGGTTGTTGGTGTCCTCACAACTGTGGTCGCATGGCTCATGGCCCGGAACGACCTGCTGTGGGCGCCACGATTTTTTTCCACTGAGGCACTGCTTTGGTGTATTACGTTGGTAGGTTTTGCTTCGATTGTGCGCGCTGCACAGTACTGCAACAAATGGACGCGGAAGGCAGTGCTTACGATCGCAATTGCAATCGCAGCATTGTCGGCGTCCGCGCAACTCGCGCTTGTGCCGCACGCTTACTGGGCATACCTCCCTCGTCCCGCCAGCCTCTACTCGCCGCAGGAGCGACAGCAAGCAGACGAGCTGTTCGCGCGGTATCGCCGCGAAGGGAAGCCCGAGGAGCCTGTTGTTGCCTCAACTTGGCTGTTCCGGTACGCGCACGACCGAAACCTCTTCTGGCTCGATCGGCTGCGTGACCGGCCTGCGCCGATCTGGATCCTTGGTGATAGCGCCGACTACTACGCCTCCCTCAGGATCAGCTCAGACACGATAAACCCGCGGTCTGGAATTCACATCGAAGATTATGCAGTGATCGACCGTCGCGGTCGTTTCGTGTTGCTCAGGAAAAAGGAGTAACAACGTAAGGACGCGATGTGATTCGAGATATGGGGCAACCATGGGCAGTGCGGCGCAGACTAACCTGTCGACATCAACGTCGCGCCTGGGTTACGGTGAAAAAAGCACAGAAGCGCGGAAGGCGGCCACTGATGGCGAGGTCTGTTGAAAATAACGTGTGATAAAGAAAATGCGGAGACCCGCAGCCTGCGCGATATCCCACCAGTAGGCATGTAGGATGAGGCGCTAAAAGGTCCAATCGAAAGACGCGCGAGAGAGGCTCCGGCTTGGAAAAGTCCCTCAACTGATCACGGTAAAGTTCGCGATACCAGAAAAGAAGATTTTATTGACGGCGAGCCGTGCCCGGTTACGCAATGTTGCGGCACGATCTTTCG
>Ga0137366_10004639_pt1 | contig 10775 bp, 7 predicted proteins | sample SagtaG_8_FD_104938 | JGI IMG/M metagenome (GOLD analysis project Ga0137366, IMG submission 104938) | Vadose zone soil microbial communities from Sagehorn Ranch, Mendocino, California, USA - Sage1_L_60_16 metaG | ecosystem: Environmental > Terrestrial > Soil > Vadose zone | place: USA: California... | reverse complement strand
CGGATCCGCTCCAGGACCGACGCGAGCATGATGTTCATGATCCCGATGCCGCCCACCACGAGCGAAATGGAGGCGATCGCGCCGAGCACGACGTTGAAGATCGTCTTGGTGCGCTGCTCTTGGCGGAGTAGCAGCTCCGGCACGGTGATTTCGAAGTCCACGACCGTGTTGTGCCGGCGGGCGAGCATGCGTTGCAGGACGTCGGCGACCGAGGGCACGTAGCGCGATTCGGTGACGCGCACGATGATCCGGTCGAGCTGGTTGCGGTTGATGCGCTCCTCACGTTGCTGCTCGGACTCCGTCGGTGCGTCGTTGGTGGTGACGGTGACCTCCCGGGCCGCCTGCTCGATATCGCGCTGCGTGAGCTGCGCACGGTTCCGGAAACGGATGAGCACGGTGCGCACCGGGACGTAGACGTCCATGTTGGCGTCGCGGATCCCCAGGCGTTGCGCGGTTTGCTGCGTAAGGCGACGATCCTGGAGCACGCCGACGACGGTGACCCAGCTCTCGCCGACCTTGAGGGGCCGGCCGATGGGATCCTCGGTCGTGAAGAAGCGCGTGCGTACGCCATGGCCGATGATCGCGACGGGAAGCCCGCGCTCCACCTGCAGCGGGGTGAACGTCGTTCCGGTGGCAAGCGCCAGGTTCGTGAGGCGGAAATACGTGGTGTCCACACCCACCAACTTCCCCGACCGACGCAGGCCCTCCCGAGTGAGCGACGTATTGAGGACGACTTCCGCGCTCGTTACCTCCACCTCAGGAACGACCCGGCCGATCGCTTGGGCGTCCGCGTAGGTGAGGCCGGGCGAGAACTTCGTCACCTTCTTGTCGGGTTGGTCGGCGGCGGGGCCCTCCCGCTGCTCCACCAGCGGCGTGACCATCACGTTGTTCGAGCCGAGCAGCCGCATCTGCTCGAGGATTTCACGCTCGGCCCCCTTCCCGATCGCGAGCATCGCAATGACGGAGGCGACGCCGAACAGGATGCCCAGCGACGTGAGCGAAGCTCGCAGCTTGTTGTGCTGCACGGCCTCGACCGCCGTGCGCAGGCTGAATCCAACGTGCGCGATGAACTGGCGGCGCAGCTCGGCGAGGTTCACCGCACTGGCGGTGGAACCGCGATGCCTCCCCGGGGTGCGGTGTCACCGCCCGCCACGGGCAGGCTGACGCGCACGGAATCCGGGAGACGCGTCAGCGCGATTCGGTCGTGATCCGGTGGAGGCGTCAGCAGCACCCGGTCGTTCTCCTCGAGGCCGCGCACGATGACCACTTCGTCGTCGTTCATCGGTCCGGTGATCACTTCCTGTTTCACGATGCGTCCACCGGTCTGGCGATACACCAACGGGATGCCGGCCGCGCTGCTCACGGCTTCGAGCGGTACGTACAGCGCCACATTCAGCTTGAGGGTCTCAATCGCGTTCCCCGTCGTCATCCCCGGACGCAGCGTCGTGTCCGAGCCCTGGACCGTCACCTTCACTTCGAAAACCTTCGCGTCGGCGTTCGGCCGCTGTTCACCGACGTTCGCGACACTCGCCACGGTTCCGCTGAGGTGCTTGGTAGGATCGGCATCCAACGTGAGGGTCACGGGCTGGCCGACGGCAAGCTTGCGCACGTCGATCTCGTTGACGTAGGTCACCGACTCCATTTGCGTGAGGTCGGGCAACGTGGCCACACCCGGCTCCCAAGCGTTCACCTGCGAGCCAGCCGTGCGCTTGCGGCCGTTCCATTCTTTCACGTAGATCACCATCCCGGGCGCCGGCGCGCGGATCGTGAAGCCCGCCATCACGTCCTCCACGACCTTCAGCAGATTGCGCTGCCGCTGGAGATCAGCGCCCACCTCACGCATCTTCGCGCGCGCCTGCTCGGTCTTGGTCTCGTAGTCCGACCGAGCCTGGGTCAGCGCACGGTCCGCCCGTTCGTAGTCGATCGCGGCCTGGCGCTGCACCGTGGGCGCCTCGTAGACCGACTGCTCCTTGGCGAGGCGTTTCTCCTCCAGCGCCAACTCCATCGTGCGAATGTTCTCGCGCGCCGTCGAGAGCGTGAGCGTGGAATCGAGCATCGCCTGCTCGTACTGCGCCTGCGCCTTCTGGAGCGCGAGCCTCGTTTCGTCCAGCTTGTTCGCCAGGGTCGAGCGGTCCAGCTCCGCGACCACGTCGCCCTGTTTTACGATCGTGCCTTCCGGCACGATGGACTGGATCTTCATCTGCCACGCGCCCGCCTGCTGCGCGCCGGCGGGGGCGGTGATTTGGACGAACTGCCTCGCCCGCAACTCACCGGAGGTGGTGACCGTGACTGAAAACGGACCGCGCTTGACGCGCGCGGCGAGGGAATTGTCCGGGGCTGCGGGACCGCGCGCCAGCAGCCAGGCGCTGGGGACGAGAATGGCTATTCCGATCCCGATCAGTTGCCGCCGAGTGGGACGGAACGTCTGCAGCGTTGCCAGGGAGGGAAGTCGAAGCGCACGCATGGTGTTACCTCACGGGGGAGCCGTAAGTTAGACACAATCCAGCCGTTTTCCGTTCCACGCTAGATGGCCTACGAGCCGCCGAGCCGCTGCGCGACATCCCGACTCCACGCCGCCTGTTGGTCCGCCAGGAGCCCATGGTTCGTCTCGGCATCGTAACGGCGCTGCTCGACCTTCTCCTCCTGGGCGAGCCGCTGCGCCAAGCCGTTCAACTTCGCATCGGCCTGTGCGCAGGGGCGTGAGAGATCTTTGAATACCCGCCATATCCGGCGGGCGTGCACCTCGGCCAGGTCGAAATGCGTCTGCTCGTGGCGCAGGACGCTCCGGCGTTGCGCGCTGTCGTTCAAGACGATTGCCTTGACCCAGGAATCCCGCGGCCGGAATCCGACGATCACCCGAACTTCGAACACATCACCTCTGCACTTCCAGCCGGAGTACAACGTGTACGAGGTCTTCGCGCCCTCCGAGCCCTCCGAGGGCGGGGACCCCAGGAAGTCGCTCCAGGCGAGCGGCCGTTCTGCGGACCACGCGAACGCGTGATCAGCGGCCAGATCGCCGCGCAGCAGGTCGTCCAGCACACTCGACGCTGGACTCGGGACGGGACCCCGAGCAGGACGAGGAGCCGCATGGCTGGCGCACCCTAGGGTCACGACGAGCAAGACCGCAACGGCGAGTCTCACCGCAGGGCCACAATTCTGCCTCGCGGCGGAATCCCCGCCTCCAGCTCCAGAATCCCGACGCTCGGCGGAATCCCAAACCGGGGCGCCCCCGCCCCGCCCGGATTCATGACCGTGACAGTCTTGTCGACGAGCTCGAGCAGCGGCCGATGGCTATGACCGAAGATGATGATCTCGGCGTGTGGAAAAGCCTCATGTAGCGTGACGGGATCGGGGCTGCCGAATTGATCGCCGTGCGTCACGACAATGATGAAACCATCCAGCTCGATTTCCGCGACTCGGGGCAGCTGGGCCCGCACGTCGAGCCCATCGGTATTGCCGTAGACCGCCGTGACGGGCGCGAGGGCGCTCAGCTCGATTAACAGATCGCTGCGCCCCACGTCGCCACCGTGCAGGATGTGATCGACTTCCTTGAAGATCTCGAATACCTGCGGCCGCAGCATGCCGTGCGTATCCGAGATGACGCCAAGTCTCACGGCGCTTGCGACGCCGTCACATAGAAGTTCTCGTCCACGCTCAATTCGCCCGCCTGCGGTGAAGCCTCCAAAGTCTGCCACGCTTCGGTGGGACGGAGTAGCCGAGTTCCCATTCCCGGAATCTGGACCCGGATCGGCATATCGAACCCGGGGACGACGTTGGCCCAGTGATACAAGAGCGTATTGCCCTGTACGCGGTATTCGAACAGGGGGATTTTCGTCGTACTGAGATACTGCGCGAACACCTTGCTCAGATCGATCCCCGCCTCGTGGCTGATGTAGTCCTCGACCTGCTTGCCCGTCACGGTTTGATGATAGAAAGTCTTGTTCAGCCCGCGCAGGATGTCACGCCACTTCGCATCGTCATCGATGATCGCGCGGATCGTGTGCAGCATGTTCCCACCTTTGGGATACATGTCGCCTGAGCCTTGCGCGTTCACGCCAAACGCGGGCACGACGGGCCGGTCGTTCCGCACTCCGCGCCGCGCGCCGACCATATAGGCCGCACCGGCGCTCTTCCCGAGGCGGCACTCGGTGTAGATCCCCTCGGCGTAATTGGCGAAACTCTCGTGCACCCACATGTCGGCGTGATCCTGGGCCGAGATGTTGTTCCCCCACCACTCGTGCGCACTCTCGTGGACGATGATGAAGTCCCATTGCAGGCCGAGTCCCGTGCCCGACAGGTCGCGGCCCAGGTAGCCGTTGAGGAAATGGTTGCCGTAGGCGACGCCGCTCTGGTGCTCCATGCCGAGGTGCGGCGTCTCGATCAGCTTGTAGCCGTCGGCGTACCATGGGTACGGCCCGAACCAGTGCTCGAAGCAGCGCAGCATCGGGATCACCTGCTGGAACTGCCCGCGCGCGGTGTCGGCGTGATATGCGAGTGGCCAGAAGTCGAGGGTGAGCTTTCCCGCCTCACCGTCGAGGGTGTCGCCGAAGTGTGTGTACCCACCCGCATTGATCTCGGCGTTGTAGGTGTTGATCGGGCTCGTGACGAACCACTCGTAGGTGGAGGTGCCATCGCGGTTCTTGGTGGTCGCGCGCAGCCGGCCGTTCGAGACGTCGATCATCGGGTCGGGCACCGTGATCGCGATGCGCTGGCTGTCGGGCTCGTCGGCCAGGTAGTCCTTGGTCGGCCACCAGACGCTCGCGCCGAGGCCCTCGTTGGCGGTGGCGATCCAGCGATTGCCGAGGCTGTCGGTGGGGAACGTAAATCCGCCGTCCCAGGGCAGCCGCCGGCCCACGCGCGGCTTGCCGTGATACCACACGGTGACCGTCCGTGTCGTGCCCGAGCGCTGCTGCGCTGGCAGGGTGACGAAGACGGCGTTGCCGTCGCGGCGGTAGGTGAGCTTGCGGCGATCCTGTACCATGCTGTCCACCACGAGCGGCTGCTGCAGATCGATCTGCATTTCGCGGGCGGGCTGCAGCACGCGATACGTGATGCCGTTCCAACCCGTGATGCTGGAATCCTGCGGGTTCACGCGCGTGTGCAGGTCGTAGAACTGTACGTCCCACCAGGCCCGCGCGGGCCCGTTCGAGCCGCGCAGCGTGTCGGCGTGGGTGTAGTGTGTGGTGTCCTGCGCTCCCGCGAGCGCGAACGGTGACGCAGCGAGAGCGACGATCAAGCAAGCACAGCGCACGAGCGGCTCCAGGAATCGGTGTTGCGGAAACTGCGCGCGCGGTGCGCGCCTCGCAACCGTTAGGCCTCGCGCTGGCTCCGCGTGATCCACATGAGCAGTCCGGTAATGACCTGGAACACGAGTCCGAGACTTGCGAGGGACACGACGATCTTTCCCGGGATCCCCCCGAGGTCGCCGGTGTGAATCGCGCGATTGGCGATCACCATGCGCGCACCCGCCGGCGCGGTGCGCGAGCCTTGGGCGAACAGCACCCGACCTGTGTACGAGTCGATCAGCACCTGACTGCGTCCGCCGGGCGTGCGGTCCTCGGGGTAGCGCGCGCGGATGAAGTACGCCTCATCGCGCGCGGGCACGTCCGCCTCGAACGGCGCCGCGCCCGGTAATGCCGCGCGGGCGATCGCGAACGCGCTGTCGAGTCCAATCTGCACGGCATTGGCGGCCGGAATTGGGACGTGCGGATTGGGGCGAGGCACGGGTTCCGAGCCCGTCATCGTGTAAAACAATCTGGTACTCGTACGCTCGAACCCGATCGCGATACCGGTACCACAAAGCGCGAGCAGCACAATCAGCGAGACCACACCGATGGTGTTGTGCAGGTCGAACCAGCTGCGCCGGGCCGCACTCCCGCGCCAGCTGATGCGAATGCGTTTCAGCGGCCACCACAGATACAGACCCGAGAGCAGCAGCACGAACAGCACGAGCGCCGCGCCCGTAACGACCTTTCCGCCGAGGCCGCCGAGGCCGCGGAACAACAGGTGCGTGTGCAATTGATGGATGACGTTGAGAAAGACCGGGCCGCCGAACCGTAGCTGCCCGAGGATGGCACCCGAGTAGGGATTCACGTAGACGAGACCGCGCGACAGCCCGACCTGATCCGACAGTCCCGGTCTCGTCGCCACCTGATAGCCCCTGATGGTGTCGTCGGGAAATGCCTGCTGCACGGCAGCGCCGATCTGGGCGAGCGTGAGCGGGCGAGCGCCGGCCGGCGCTGCGACATACCACAGGTGTGGATGGAGCGCGTGCTCGATCTCCGGCTCGAACGCCATGATGGAGCCTGTGATGCCCAACAACGCGATGAAAACACCGGCAATCAATCCAAGCCAGAGATGCATAGTAAAAAGGACGGTTCGCAACCGCACGCGCTGCTCCAGGAGGTTTCGAAAGGGAGATGCCGCTTGCACTGCGAACGTCGCGCTAGACCTGCACGAACACCCGTTCGCCCCTGAATTTCTTGCCGCGCGGATCCCAGGGAAAGAAGATCACGACGCGAAACTCGACTGGGGCCCCGGTCGCAGCGCGCGAAAGCCACTTGCCCTTTTGCGTGCCGGTGACCGTCGCCTCTTCACACACACCCTGCGGGCCAATCACGATCTGCTGCAGATCGAAATGGATGTCGGGAATTGCACCGAGCAGCTCCATATAGAACCGCGTGGCACCGGCGTGGCCTTCCCATCGGGCGCCAGCCTCGCCGACAACCTCGTAGACGCAGTCTGGGGTCAGCGTGGCGATCAGTCCGGCGATGTCGCGTTTGTCCTCGGCGATCGAATGCGACTTCCACAGCTCGCGGATCTGGCGGTACAGCTCGGGCGTCACCTCGCGCGACAGGAGCTCACGAACGTCCATCGCTACCCCTGCCACGGTTTGATCAGGTGGATCGGGAGCCCCATATGGTCGACGACGCGCTGCACGACGAAGTCCACGAGCTGACTGATTTCTTTGGGCCGCTGGTAGAAACCCGGAGCCGCCGGAAGTATGGTCGCGCCGGCCTCGGCCGCGAGCGTCATATTGCGGAGGTGAACGAGCGACAGCGGCGTTTCCCGCGGCACGAGCACGAGCCGGCGCCGCTCCTTGAGCGTCACGTCCGCCGCGCGCTCGATCAGCGAGCGGCTCGTCCCCTGCGCGATTGCGGCCATCGTGCCCATCGAGCACGGGCACACGACCATGCCGAGCGTCTGTACCGATCCTGACGCAGGCTGGGCACCGCGGTCGGTGTCATTGAACAAGCGCACGCAGCCCCAATCGCCGCCCGTCGCCTGTTTCAATGCCGCTTCGTCTTTGATCCCGCATTCTTCGGCAAGGAGACGCCAACCGTGCGCGGAGATCAGCAACCAGGTCAGCACATGATTCGTGGCGAGCACCTCGAGCAGCCGCACGGCGTACGGCGCACCGGAGGCTCCGGTGATGGCGAAAACGACGGGTGGGGAAGAGTTTGACACGGCCCGAATAATACCCTCTGGCTAGAGGCGTCGCGCGGCGTTAATTCGGACCTATCACTCTTCTCGTCGAGGCATCTGATGCAGTCACGCGTGCGATTGACCTTCGCCGTTGCTGCTCTCGTCCCCAGCGTCGCTCTTGCCCAGGCGCCCGCTAGCAGCACCACGGCACTCACGCCGCCCGTGGCGGCGGTACGGCCGCACCGCTTCGACGAGCATGACAACGTGCGGGTCGATCCCTACTACTGGCTCAAGGATCGGAATAACCCGGAAGTCATCAAGTACCTCGAGGACGAGAACGCCTACACCAAGGCCGTCATGGCGCACACCCAGGCGCTTCAGGAGCGGCTCTACGAGGAGCTGAAGGGACGGGTCCTGCAGAACGACCAGTCAGTCCCGTTTCGCGAAGGCAACTACTTCTACTATACCCGCCTCGTCGAGGGCAAGAATTACGCGATCTACGCCCGCAAGCGCGGCTCGCTGAGCGCCCCCGAAGAGATCATGATCGATGCCAACGTACTCGCCGAGGGGAAGGCGACGTTCCTCATCCGGGCGTGGGAGGTCAGCTCGGCGGAGGATCTGCTCGCGTTCGCCGCGGACACCACGGGTGGTCGGGTCAGCTCAATCCGATTCAAGAATCTGCGCACCGGCGAAATGCTTCCCGACATCGTGCCGCGTGCCATCGGCGGCATCGCCTGGGCCGAGGACAACCGCACGCTGTTCTACACGAAACCTGATTCCGTGAGCGTGCGGCCCTATCAGGTCTACCGTCACCGGCTCGGCACGCCCGCGGCGACCGACCAGATGGTCTACGAAGACAAGGATGAGACGTATTACGTTGGCGTGTTCAAGACCAAGTCCCGCGCGTACATCATGGTTCAATCGTCACAGACGATGGCGACCGAGTACAGCTACATCCGGGCCGACCAGCCCGACGCGCCGTTCAAGGTCCTCATCCCCCGCGAGCGCGGTCACGAGTACTCCGCCAACCATTTCGGCGACTACTTCTACATCTTGTCCAACGACCACGCCAAGAACTTTCGCCTGATGCGTACGCCTGTCGCAAAGCCGGGCCGCGACAACTGGCAGGAAGTTATTCCGCACCGCGCCGACGTGCTGCTCGAGGACTTCGAATTCTTCCGCGACTATCTCGTCTTGACCGAGCGGAAAGATGGCCTCGTGCAGCTGCGGGTGCGCCCCTGGAACGGTACCAACGAGTACTACCTCGACTTCGGCGAGCCGGCGTATCTCGCGTATGTCAGCACCAACCTCGAGTTCGACACACCCGTACTGCGCTACGGATACACGTCGCTGACGACCCCGTCATCGACGTACGACTACGACATGCGGACGCGGCAGAAGACGCTGCTCAAGCGTGATCAGATCCTCGGCGGCTTCGATCCGGCGAACTACGTGAGCGAGCGGTTCTTCACGACCGCGCGCGACGGCGCGCGTGTGCCCGTCTCCCTCGTGTACCGCAAGGGAATCGCTCGCCCCGCTCCGCTGCTGCTGACTGGATACGGGTCCTACGGCTCGAGCTCAGATCCAACGTTTTCGTCGGACCGGCTCTCGCTGCTCGATCGCGGCTTTGCGTTCGCGATCGCCCACATTCGCGGCGGGTCGGAAATGGGTCGCGCCTGGTATGAGAACGGCCGGCAGCTGCAGAAGAAGAACACGTTCAACGATTTCGTGGACGTCGCGGACGATCTCATCCGCCGTGGCTACACGTCGGCCGATCGCCTCTTCGCGCGCGGCGCCAGCGCCGGCGGGCTGCTCATGGGCGCGGTCGTCAACATGCGGCCGGAGCTGTTCAAGGGCGTCGTCGCCGGCGTGCCCTATGTCGACGTCATCACGACGATGATGGACTCGACGATTCCATTGACGACCGGTGAGTACGATGAATGGGGTAACCCCCATGATTCGACCTTTTACCGCTACATGCTGTCGTATTCACCGTACGACCACGTCGAGCAGAAGGTGTATCCGAATCTGCTCGTCACCGCGGGCCTGTACGATACGCAGGTGTTGTATGTCGAGCCGGCGAAGTGGACCGCCAAGCTGCGGGCGATGAAAACCGGCACCAACCGGTTGATCCTGCGGACAAACATGGAAGCGGGGCACGGCGGCGCGTCGGGTCGGTACAAACGCTGGCGGGATGTCGCGTTTGAGTATGCGTTCCTGCTGGATCTCGCGGGCCTGGGAGACAAACCGACGCCCTAGCGCCCCCGGCGGTTCGGCGTTGGGGAGCGTTTCGGGTGTCGGGGCGGACCCTTCGGGACGGGGGACGAGGGACGGGGGAAGTGTAAAACCGAGCGCTTAGGGTTCGTTGTACCCTTCCCGCGTCCCCCGTCCCCCGTCCCTTTTTTCACAGGATCCGATCCACCAACGCGCCCAGAAATACGACGATGCTGACAATCCCATTGGCCGTGAAAAAGGCCGCATTCAGTTTTGACAGGTCACCCGGCTTCACCTGGCGATGCTCCCAGCCAATCAACGCCACCGCGAGCGCCACGCCGCCGAAGTAGGGCAGCCCTAGACGGGCGCCCATGCCAAAGAAGATCAGCGCCGCAATGGCGGCCCCGTGCAGCAGCTTTGCTACGATGATCGCCCACCCCTGTCCCATCCGGACCACCACTGACCGCAAGCGCTCGGTCCGATCAAAGGCTTCGTCCTGGAGCGCGTAGAAGATGTCGAACCCCGCCACCCAGCACATCACCGCCACCGCGATGACGAGCAACAACCACCACGGCTCGCTCCAGGCGCCCGTGATCGCGATGTAGCCGCCTACGGGCGCGATCGCGAGTGAGCCGCCGAGCCAAAAATGCGTCCAGTCCGTGAAGCGTTTGGTGTAGCTGTAGGTCGCGATCCAGATCAGGGCGACCGGCGCCAGCGCGGCGCACAACGGATTCAGCGCCCACGCGGCCCACAGAAAGATCACCATCGCGGCGAGCACCGCGACCCATGCCTGGCCGATCGTCAATCGCCCACTCGGCAGCTCGCGACCCTTCGTGCGAGGATTGCGCGCGTCGATGCCGCGGTCGGCGATGCGGTTGAACCCCATCGCCACGAACCGGGCGGCCGTGAATGCGATGACGACGAGGATCCCGGCACGCCACGTGACCGGCTGCTTATAGGATGCGACGATGACGCCCAGCAGCGCGAACGGCAGCGCGAAAACTGTATGTGGGAGTTTGACGAAGTTGACGTACCGCACGAACAGGGATTCGCCCGCGAAGGTCTGATGCTCACGCGGCGTCACAGTCAGCGGAGGGTCTTGAGGTATCCGAGCAGCATCCCAAGCTCGTCGTCCG
>Ga0137366_10004636_pt1 | contig 10777 bp, 7 predicted proteins | sample SagtaG_8_FD_104938 | JGI IMG/M metagenome (GOLD analysis project Ga0137366, IMG submission 104938) | Vadose zone soil microbial communities from Sagehorn Ranch, Mendocino, California, USA - Sage1_L_60_16 metaG | ecosystem: Environmental > Terrestrial > Soil > Vadose zone | place: USA: California... | reverse complement strand
TGTTAATATTATGAGCGTCAAAGGCATGGTCTTAGAGGAGACCTTGTTAGTACATGGCCACGCGATGCCATCCTCTGCTAGAGCAACGATAAAGAGAATTGTAATGGGGCATATTCATCCGGTTTTCTCGAGAGGCAATAGCGTTCTCAACGGGCGACGTATTTGGCTGTATCTTAAAGTGAAGAGAGAGAAAATATTCCCTGGAAGTGAAGGAACGCTCGACATCGTAATCGTGCCCTCCTTTAATAAGGAAGTCCCTCCGATGGTGATTCAAAAAGGCGAGGCTAATTCAATTTCTCCAATAATCAACAGGGCGCTTGAGTATAACGCAATTAAAAAGGCGCTGGTTGTAACATTGGATGGTTCGATTGTTGCTGACGATAGTAACGTAGTGGCAAGGCTACTATCCTGAACCTGTTTTGTAATAAAACAAGAATAATAATATGTGATCTCAAGCGCTACTGTTCATAGTTTAACATAATCTCGCATAAAAGTCAATGTTGGAGTATTTGTCCTTAACCATTCTAGTGTTTTGATGAACGAATTGGCTGCTTCTAAAGTAGTAAGGACAGGGACTCCCATCTCGACAGCTTTTCTTCTGATTTGATATTCGTCATACAACATTCCAACATACTTTTCAATTGTAGATGTTGAGGGGATATTTATAATAAAATTAATTTTGTGTTCAAATAGCAAATCTGAAATATTGGGTTTGCGCTCTGGCTCGCTAATTTTGTAAACCTCCTGGATATTTTTGAAGTAATTATTTACCAAAAATTCAGCCGTATGCTCTGTTGCCATTATGTTGTAACCCATGAGTGAAATAAGTGAAATCAACGGCATCAATTTTTCCTTATTCTTCTGGCCCCCGATGGTAATTAGTGCTGACCCAGATAACGGAAGTGCGTATCCCGCGGCGGTATACGCCTTAGACAATGCATCGTAAAAACTGTTACCAAAGCATGCAACTTCGCCTGTAGATTGCATTTCTACACTAAGCACGATGTCAGCTCCTTCAAGTTGCATAAAAGAAAATTGAGGGACTTTGATTCCGAATCCTGAAGTCTTTAACCAGAGATCTTTCGCGTTTGTCGGAAGAGCCCTTCCAGTCATTGCCGTTGCTGCGAGATTTATTAAATTAATTCCAACAAATTTTGACACAAATGGCATTGATCTTGACGCTCGGATGTTTGCCTCTATTACCAATACTTCATCGTCCTTGATGAGATATTGAATGTTAAAGGGACCCTTAACCTTCAACGCTTTACCTATTCGAGTTGAATAATCCACTAACGTCTCGGTAGTTTTTCGGTCTAGTCTCCACGGGGGTATACACATAAGAGCATCACCAGAATGTATACCCGCATTATCAATGTGTTCTATTATGGAACCTATTAGAACATCATTTCTACCTCCTACAGCATCAACTTCAACTTCCGAGGCGTCTTGTAAAAACTTGCTGATCACTATTGGGTAATCAGGACTAACTCTCGTAGCATCTGTCAAAAATTGCTCTAATTGTTGTTCGGCCCAGACAATTTTCATGGCTACCCCACTAAGAACATACGACGGTCTAACTAAAACAGGATAACCAACGGTTTCTGCAAATTGTTTAGCTTTTGATATGCTAGTAAATTTTTTCCATGCAGGTTGGTTAATATTCAATGAATCCAATAATTTCCCGAATTTTTCCCTATCCTCTGCTCGATCGACGTCCACACTGCTTGTACCGACTATACTAATTCCTTGTTTGGCTAGCCTCGGAGCGACGTTATTAGCCGTCTGCCCACCTACACAAGTCACTATACCAGCTGGCTTTTCTTTTTCAAAAATGTCCATTATTCTTTCAAAGGTCAACTCTTCAAAGTATAATGTATCAGAAATGTCATAGTCCGTAGAAACGGTTTCCGGATTGCAATTAATTATTGAAACATTATGGACCCCATTTTCTTTTAGACCCCATACAGTGTTTACAGTTCCCCAATCAAATTCCACGCTACTCCCGATCCGATAAGGTCCAGCGCCAAGTACAATGATGCTTCTCTTATCTCTTGTTTCCACCAACATGTCATCATTCTGGCCACCATAGGTCAAGTATAGATAGTTTGTTTTTGCAGGCCACTCGGCAGCTAGGGTATCGATCTGCTTTATCACAGGTCTTATCCCAAACCTGTGTCTCAAACTCCTTATCTTTAGTTCGTCGATGCCTAAACAGCTTCCTATTTGTTTGTCTGAGAACCCGATCCTCTTTGCTTCTTTGATAATATCTTCATTAAAGTCAGAGTGTCGTCGTAACGTATACTCCATATCAATTATGTTTTTAATTCGGATCAAAAACCATGGATCTATCGCTGATAGCATACTTATTTTTTTTAAAGTCATACCCGCTTGCATCGCTTTCACAACATCAAATATAACCTCGTCAGTGGGATGGAGCAATGCTTGTTCCATTGTTTCTGTATTCTCTGTATTCCCTTCCTGTCCTTCCCGTGTTTCCGCCTTTTCTTCATCTTCCTGTGCTTGAAAGTTTGACACATCTGGCTCAACTGCGGGTGACGTAACATGGTCTCTCTTGAGGATTCTGGCTGAAACAGAGTTCTGGCTTTTTTTGTCTTCATAAGGATTGGCAACAAGGCCATCTTTCCCTATCTCAGACATCCTAATAGCTTTTTGCAATACTTCCTCGAAACTTCGTCCTATGGCCATCACTTCACCGACTGATTTCATTGTGCTTCCGAGTTTGCGTTTCACAAGTTCAAATTTACGAAAATCCCATCGAGGCAGTTTGAGTACTATATAGTCTAATGAAGGTTCAAAACAAGCTGTGGTAGCTCGGGTAATACTATTAGTCAACTCAGGCAGAGAATAGCCTAGCGAAATTTTTGCAGCCATGTAGGCAAGTGGGTATCCTGTTGCTTTGCTCGCAAGCGCGGAAGATCTGGAAAGCCTTGCATTTATTTCTATAACGCAATACTTTGGAGATGTCGGATCAAGTCCGAACTGAACATTGCATTCTCCAACAATGCCACAATAGGCCGTCGACCTCTGCGCTGCTGAGCGTAACAAATGGTATTCAGAATTATTCAATGTTTGCGATGGTGCTACGACGATATTGTCTCCAGTATGCACGCGCATTCCAAGGATGTTTTCCATATTGCATACAATAACGCTATTTCCTTTGCCATCTCTCATAACCTCGTATTCGATTTGTTTCCAATCACCGACATACCTCTCGATTAGGACTTGTCCAACCATACTGAGTGATAGTCCACGTCGCACAATCTCTTGAAGTTCGTAATCGTTGTAAGCAACGCCGCCTCCTCGTCCGCCTAGCGTATATGCTACTCGAACGATAACTGGATAGCCAATCGCTCTGGACACTTTGGATGCAGTTTCTAAAGAGTACGCAGCGGCACTGCGTAAAACAGGCACACTGCTTCTTATCATGGCGTTTTTGAATAGCTGCCTATCCTCTGTTATCTCAATCCCCTTTATTGGAGTACCCAGAATGTTGATCCCGTACTTTTTCAGTATTCCAAGCTTGTGAATTGCAACGCCGCAATTGAGTGCAGTCTGTCCTCCGAAGGCTAACATTATGGAATCTGGTCGCTCAGCTTCAATGACTTTTTCAACATAGCTGGCATTAATTGGTAGTAGGTAAACTCTGTTCGCAAACCTTGTATCTGTCTGAATGGTCGCAATATTAGGATTAATTAAGACGCTATTGATGCCATCTTCTGTTAGAGCCTTAAGGCATTGTGAACCGGAGTAGTCAAAACAGCGGTCAGTATGTCTGACTCTCGCCTGCTTCCCCGATTTTAATTGCCCCGCTTCCAAGAACAAGAACTTTTTTTATTGTTTCATTTTTTGGCAAATTTCCTCCTCTCTACTGGTTTTTTTTTCTTCCTTGCCGCAGACATCTTAACTTTTGGACTACTGTCAATATTCTCATTGTTACCTTTAGTTGTTCGGGAAGCTTTGTTGAAATCGTCAAGCAATTCTTTGAATCTATCAAAAACAAATATGCAGTCATAAGGCCCCGGAGACGCCTCTGGATGAAATTGCACGGCAATTATCGGTTTAGATTCATGTTCAATTCCCTCTATTGTGTGGTCATCTACATTTGAAAACCATACTTTAAAACCAGTCCCCTGAAGGCTTTCAGGCTCGATTCCATAGCCATGATTCTGACTAGTGATGTAGGTGCGATTACTTCGTAAATCTATGCATGGTTTATTCTGTCCTCGATGACCGAATTTTAACTTGTAGGTATCGGCTCCTGCTGCCAATGCTAGAATTTGGTTTCCAAGACAAATTCCCAAAGTGGGTATTGACGCCCTGATGAGCTCGCCTGCAGTTTTGATTGCAGTTTTGCAAACTTTTGGATCTCCCGGACCATTGCTGATCACTATACCCTTTGGTTTATACAACATCACCTCTTCAAAAGAAGTATCCCACGGGAGGCTTACCACCCTGAAACCGATCCTGAGAATATTACGGATAATGCTGTTTTTTGTGCCGGTATCTAATAATACAAGGGTATCCCTTGCTTTATCGCCATGTTCACGAGGAATACTAGTCGAAACTTCTGGCATAAAATTTTGTCGATCATACTGCTGGTTTTTTATAAGGCCAGACAATCTTGATCGCACCTCGATCTCTGAGTTAGCCGACGAGACTTCTTGGAAGGCCCGAATGCTAATCGCACCAATCATCACTCCATTAATTCTCAGTTTCTTCGTAAGCTCTCGAGTATCGATATTACATATCCCTGGAATCCTTTCTTCGTATAACCACTCATCAAGGGTTTTGACACAACTCCAGTGACTTGCTACGACCGATAGGTCATGAATTATTAATCCTCTGACTTGGATACTATCAGATTCAAAGAATCTAGGCAATCCAAATTCGTCAGTTTCCTCTGCACTAGGAACACCATAATTTCCGATTAGAGGATAAGTTAGACATAATATCTGACCGCGGTATGAAGGGTCCGTAAGTGTTTCCGTGTATCCAACCATACCCGTGTTGAAAACGACTTCGCCAACTATTTCAGCAGGATACCCGAAACCAATCCCGTCGAATATGCTACCGTCCTCTAGAATGAGCTTGCCTCGATCTCCGAAGTACGTCCGACGTAGTGTTGGAATTTTTGACCCTTAGCAACTCTTCGGGACTACAAATTTAAGTTTTGCTTTTGATTTGTACTTCGTTTGTATCGCGTCCCATTGTTGGCAATCATACTTCAGATAAAGCATACCACAGAATCTATCCCATGTCATGGCGAATTCAATTCGCTGACTATTCACTTCAGAGCTATGGGAGTAGAGAACATGGTTAGTCGAGGATTTAATCATTAACTAAATATATGCTGAACTGATCTACCCTCTTGGATGACAAAAAAAACCAGACGGCAGCAGAACGTCAAAAATAACAAGTTTACATTTTCCAAATATAAATATGCTATAATGATTTTTGGGGGGATCGCAGTCATTGTCGCAATAGCTGCCTATTTTGGAATACATTCTTTAGTTCCTGTGAATGGTAATACTCCGGCTTTTGTTCCTCCGATAAATACATTTATGAAAGCAACTCACTCACCTCAAACGGGTTGGCTGTTCACCAGCCAATCTACCGCGGCTTCGCGAGGTAATGGCATGGGAGCAGGATTTAACAGCCCGACGATCTTCTTAAAGTATGGTGCGCTTGACTCGATCCACTTAATCAACGAGGATGCGGATACACGCTCACTTCATAACCTGAATATAGATGCATTTAACGTACATACCAAAAGCCTAGGGTATTTTGAAAGTCAGTCCCAAACGTTCATTGCAAATAAAATTGGCACATTTGTCTACTACTGCAACATACATCCGGAGATGAGAGGCGTAATAAAGGTTGAGCAATGATAAATTTACCTTAACTACTAAGACTTATTGACTGCCTAGAGGACGCTCTATTTCAACCAGTCTATCGGGATATCCTGGTATACCCCGTTAGGTAGAACGCGTCTAATAGAAATAGGCAGTGCTTTGGAATCTAATTCCACCGTTGCCAGCGAGATTGAATCTCTTATCTCTTGTGGTACTCTAATAAACGCAGGGGCTCCCAAAGAAAGCTGTAAAGACCTCGCACCCGTGATTCTTGCCTTTTCAAACCGCGTAATGCGTGCTGGTCCGATTAAGACCTGTGTGCCATTGGGGGTAATCTCCTTGAGTTCGAATTCAATTTCAGGATAAGTTACAACTTCATCTTCAGGGCGGTTCGATTTCTTGACTGGAATCTCTCCCAATTGTAACTGAACTTTTTGAAGGCTAGCTCCATGTTTGATGGCTATTTTTTTCGTGGCTGGGGAGACACCTCGCTGGCTACGAATCTTTTTCGTACTCGAGGCCCGCTTAGGAGTTTTAGTTTTAAATTTTTTGGAAGGTGACTTTTGATTTGCAGAATGTTTAACCACCAAGAATGCTCCAAAAGATAACAATTATATAATTAAATGTTGCGAATTTTTCAATGTCCAGTCAACTAAACCTTCCCTTTTCAGGTGTTCTGGTTAAGGTGAAATAGGTTCAACACGGTTTCAAGGATTCCTCTTATTTTAGAGATATCAAATAAGGGACTGGTTGAATGCGAAATTATTCGTCATCTTTCCCCGATCACATCTACAATAATTTTAAAGGGTTTGCCTCTTAAGGGTAGGGCTCACAAGCTGGGAGAAAATTTAGTATACATAGAGACCGGGTTAACGATAGGAGCAGAGAAACAACGATCTCTATTTAAGCGCGGTGAGATGGCTTACTTAACATCTAACGGTTCGCTGTGTATTTTCGTTAAAGATTCTGGACCGATATACGCTATGAATCCAATAGGAGTAGTTAGATCCAACCTCCATTTAGCAGAGTCGGCGCAGAGAGGAGACGTAATGATTCTGAGGTGTGTTAATTAAACATGCTCGATTAGCTGGTACACTCTGTGGCCGCTATAACCACCAACACTTTTGACTATGCCTTTTGCTTCGAGTGATTTGATAAATGCATTAGCTACAGAAATTTTTACACCCGCAGCTCTCGCTACACCTTGAATCGTAATTGCCTTCATACTCTGTATCGCTCGCCTGCCTTGTGAATCCTCCACCAAAACCGATAGCTTTTGTTTCTGCTGGACCTTTCCTAAGGGCTTCTTGCTTTCTTCTTTTTTTACAGGTATATCTCCTTGACCAGAAGCCGAAGAAGCTTTTTCAGATCCCAAAGGTTTTTTCTTGCTGCCGCCCATACAAGCAATACGGATTTGTCGCGTTTTATAAATTGTGCTTCAGTTTAGACATTGCTCATGTTCTTTACCAATTGCTTCGATGGTTTAAGTTAATAGCACTATTCCCAATAATGATGTAGTAAAGAGTGTTTATCGTTTTTATTACTATGCAGCAAGTCGATCCAAAAGATATATGAATTGTTTGAGTTTTTCTCTAGGGACCACTGCTCCACACGCTTTTTCGTGTCCTCCCCCACTTCCACCTATTTCTGAACTAATCTGATTTACTGCTCTTCCTAGATGCACTTTACAGGATTTGTTGCCACGTATAGAAAAAATATATGAATCAATCTCGTCTTTTAACTTGTAAACCATTGCAACTGGTCTTTCTGAAATACCCAAAACAAAGTTAACGATCATACTGGCTGATAGCGCCGAATTACTTTGCACATACGCAATATTATCGGATTTAGTTATAGATCCTTCTATTTTCTTAATAGCGTCAGAAACCTTCTTGGCGTATCTCTCCGCTATGGAGAAACCACCCTCTATATCGTGAGGATATTTCATGTCTGAAAGGAAATTGACAATCTGTATTAGAAATTCGTCGTCATGCTGTTTGGCAGAAATTATATAGGAAAGCACAGTTGATTCTAACATTAGAAATTGCCTATCATATCGCGATACGATAGCAGATGCCATAGGTTTATTTTCCATATAATCAGTCAATGAGCTGGCAGCAGCAAAAAAAGCCGCATGTGGTTTTAATTTCTTTTTGAATTTATTGTATATTTGGACGCTGCTGCATTCCTCAACTGAGTGGATCATCAATACTCCCATTTTCTTTAGTGCGAAAATGGTCTCTCGATTTAAGTCATGATGATCAATATATATGACCTCGGGGCCATTTGAGATAATTTTACTGATACTAGCCATGAATTCTCCCTCATTTTTTTTACTCAAACCCAAGTCACTAACAAAAATTCGATCAAGTTTGGGCAAAAAGTCCGCAGTAGCCAGTCTATCGAGGCTAGAGATAATATTAGGGTAATCGACTAGAATGATAAATTTAGCATTAAACGCTGCCTTGATCAATACGGCAGATAAGATACCATCGACATCCTCTTTATGCGACAGACACGCTGTTATAGACATTGGTTTCATACAAAAATTCCTAAATTTAAGTTGTGCGGACGAAAGGCGGTTAGTTAATAACGACCTCGTAGCTTCATTTTTTATTGATATTGAATCCCGTTTCTTAACAGCCAATATACGAAATTCTTCTTCCAAAGTTGCGGAATTTGCATTGATAACTTCCACGAGTCGATATAGTGAAGTACGTGGACTTATGGTTTGACCTAAACGTCGTTTGCGCTCAGCTTGTCCCCAAACATCTCGCACGGGACTTTCTGAAAGATATGACCTCGCACTCAAAATTGCACAGTTCGACATAGGTGAATCAGTGCAAACGGCAGATTAGAATTGTAGACCTAAATAAAATTAAGGAATGAATTTCGGCCCAGACTTCATGAACGGCCTGTCTTTCCTGTCAGGGGTTTGACTTTTATTGTTAGCTTAAAACTTGTCAATATATCTTTACATCTGTTTCGGATTGTAACTTCAGTCACTCCGGCCAAGGTTGATAAATCTATCTGTAGAAGATTGACGCCCAACAGTATAGCAGCTAGATATATGTAAGCTGCAGCCAGCCCGTTAGGTGATTTACCATCTGCAAGAAGGTGATTGTTGGACTTGTGAGCAATTTCAATCGCAAGCCTCTCTACCTTGGCTTCAATTCTTGCCATGTTTGCGAGTTTGGCTATGTAATGATCAATTGCAAGCGTTACTGGAATCGGTAGTGACGTTACCGTGGTTGTTGCCGCTGCTGAAAGTAATACTGATTCCGAGGCTGCAACGGCTTCTGCCATAATCGGGTAATGACTAGACGATGACGTAATGAGCTGGGATGATTGTTCTGTAAAGACGCCCATCTCCATAACCATCATTCTATAGTATTTAGATGCTAATTTTAGGCTAGACCTATCCTTCAGAGTTATGCCAGTTGCTTGAACTATTTCTTCTAACGATCTCACTACAGAGCACCTTTTACAGGCAAGATAAATTGTTGCTGCCGCCATGGAGTTGATAGATTTTCCTTTCGCACTACTCCTGTTCTCAAAATTTCGATAGATCATTGCAGCTGTTTCCACCAGTATCTTCGGAAAGCACATTGCTGAACAAGTTTCGTTAATCCTGGATAAGACGTTTGAGAGTCTTCTCTGTTTTGGAGAAGCTACTCTTATCCTTGAATGCCACTTCCTCATGTTATTCAACTGTTCTGCCATTTGGCAGTCAATTGATTTGCCGCTGTAATCCTTCGAACCAAAACCAATTTCGGTTCTCAAGCCGTAATCATGTAATGAAAGGCTTGTGTATCCGCTAGCACGTGTATTCTTTGACCTTTCCTCAAAGTCAGAGGAATTGCTTTCAGGACCATAATCATCGACCTGATCCATGACTACACATCCACATTTTTGGCAAATGTATTCACCTATGTTGTAATCATGAATCAACCCAGATTCGCACTCAGGACACTGCGTGTAGTATTCTGTTGAATTCAAATCTTGATCACTTCGTCATTGTATTAGAGATTGATATGATCCGCGTTCCTGCCGTGATGTTCATAAAATTAAATTTTGACCTGTCGAGAAATTTGTTGTGCAAATTCAAACCCCTTATATTGACAAGGTTACCCACGTTATAGAACGTTTTTCGGTTGCTTGGTTTATTAAAAATAAGCTTTGCTGAATGAGGCATACATTTCTGGATCAACACACCCGTTCAGGAGTAGGAGAGGATTATTCTATTTATTTAGGATGGTCATAACAATTTACCAGAATTAGAAATATTTTTAGTCCCTGCTATCAGCTATGGAGTAGTCTAATTTAGATTTGACATGAGAGAGATAATAAGTCAAATTCTGGATGAAAAACATTTTGTCTTTCATATATTATAAAAATTGACAATCAGGCTTATTATCGGATAGATATATCTATGACATGAAAGAATCTAGCGACGAAATGAAATGTATGAAAATTGCTGTATACTGCAGATTTGGGGGGGAGTCGGTTGTCTAGAAGACTTGCAATCTTTGCTTTTTGGTTTCTGGGATTTGGAATAGGTTTTCTCGGATATCTATCCCTTCCAAGCATCGCGCAATGGTTTGCTCTGGCCATACCAAATTTCCTGAACCAAGCAGTTATTGGAGCGCTTATAGCAGGGGTTGTCGGATCAGCGATCAGTACGTTTTCAATCGTAACATGGGCTAACAGGAGCGCGGCGGTTTAACGTCCAGGTCTAGTTATATGCATTTCTCGGATTCCTCAGCCCCTTCTTCTTAACTGCTAGCAAATAGTAAGGGGGAGCCTTGAACCGAATTAATGGAATTGAAATCAACTTGGATGTTTTTTGAACCAGTCGAAACAGAACATGCAGTAAAGAAATCATCGTCTAAAAAAGACGGAGA
>Ga0137366_10004631_pt1 | contig 10779 bp, 8 predicted proteins | sample SagtaG_8_FD_104938 | JGI IMG/M metagenome (GOLD analysis project Ga0137366, IMG submission 104938) | Vadose zone soil microbial communities from Sagehorn Ranch, Mendocino, California, USA - Sage1_L_60_16 metaG | ecosystem: Environmental > Terrestrial > Soil > Vadose zone | place: USA: California... | reverse complement strand
CTCCGCCGCGAGGATGTTCACCATGCCGGGCGCGAGGCCGCAGTCGGGAATGATCGAGACCCTGCGCGCCTGGGCTGCGGCGTCGAGTGCCTTCTGCTGGAACACGATCTCGGTGTTGCCGCCCAGGTCGGCACAGGGGACGCCGGCGTCCACCGCCGCGCGCGACACCGCGAGGTTGAAGTAGTACGGGGCCGCGTTCTGGACCGCGTCGTGCCCGCGCATCGCGTCGCGCAGCGCGGCCTCGTCCTGCACGTCGAGCCGCAGCAGCGCCAGCCGTGTACCGACATGCGGCTGGAGCACCCGGGGAATGCGGTCCGGCTCGAGGTCGGCGACCGTGACCCGCTCCACGACGGGTTGCTGCAACAGATCATAGGCGCAGGCGGACCCTTGCAGGCCCGCGCCCAAAACCAACATGCGCATGACGCGATTGCCTCCGGACGGCGTGAGGGAATGCGGCGGCGGAAAACTAGCGAGGCCCGGTCGACGCCGGAACCCCGGCGCGGGGTTAGATTCGCGCCGAGATGACCCAGGCCGACCTCACCCGTGAGCGTCTGGTCCGCGCGGCGCTCGAGCTGTTCACCGCGCAGGGCTATCACGACACCACCACGCCCGCCATCGCGAAGAAGGCCGGTGTGGCCGAGGGCACGATGTACCGCCACTTCGCCGGCAAGCAGCAGTTCTTCAATGAGCTGTACCGGGCTTCGGCCCGCTGGGCCGACAAGCTCGTCAAGGACGCCGACGCGTTGAAGGTGGGGCCACGCGAGAAGCTGGCCGAGCTCGCCCGCGGGCTCGTGGCCGGCGCGGCGCGCGAGCCGGCCGTGGCGCGGCTGTTTTTCGTCCAGCGCTCCGACGATCTGCTGGACGAGGAAAGCCGCAAGACGGCGCGTGAGTTCCGGATCGACCTCGAGGGCGTGATCGCCCAGGCCAAGGCCGACGGTTCCGTGAAGCCGGGGGCCGCGGAGATCTGGGCCGGGGTGTGGCTCGCCGTCGTCACGCTCGCGATCGAGCGCGTCTCGGCGCGCGACTGGGAGGAGACGCACGCGGGAGTGAAGCTGGCGCTGGACGGGGCTTGGGACGCCATCGCCGCCCGCGCCTGAGTCGGGCGGGGCCTCGCTTCGCGACAAAAATACGCAGTCGCTGCGCGAGACCCCGCCCACCTCAGGCGTTTCCAGACCGCCCGACCGCCCGTCCGCCTGACCGCCGTAGTTCAAACAACTCGATCTCCGGCGGCGCGAACACGCGGATCGGCACGCCGACGACTCCGATCCCGCGGCTCACGTACAGCTGGCTCGCCCCGCGCTGAAAGTGGCCCATCACGTACTTCGTGATCAGGCGCCCGGGCGACCAGCCGATGAGCGGCAGGTACAGCTGACCGCCGTGGATGTGCCCGGCGAGGGTGAGCGGAATGCCGCGCGGCGCCGCCGAGTCCCACGCGCCCGGGCGGTGGGCCAGCAGCACGCGGAACGCACCCGGCGGGGCGGCGGCGAGCGCCGCGTCGACATCCCCCGTCTGCGGGTCGTCCACGGTCCAGTTGTGAGGATCGTCGATGCCGAGCAGCGCGAGAGTGGCCCCGCCCCGCTCGATCACGTGGCAACCGTTTTGCACGAACACCTGCCCCGCGTCACGGCACCCGCGAATCACCTCGCGCTCCCCCGTGTAGCGGTCGTGGTTGCCCAACACCGTCACCACGCCGAGCGGTGGCCGCAGCTCCCGAAACGCTCGCACGTACGCCGGAATGTAGGACGGCGAGATGTCGATCATGTCCCCCGTCTGCACGATCAGGTCAGGGCGAAGCGCGTTCGCCTGCGCCACGATCTCCTGCATCTTGTCCTCCCCGAGGTGGACGCCGGCGTGCAGGTCGGAGACGTGCAACAGCGTGAGCCCTTCGAGTCCAGCCGGCAAATCGGGGAACCAGAGCGTGCGGCGTGTGAGCTGGGGAAGCCGATAGGCGCTCCAGATGCCGTAGGACGACAGCGCGGCGCCGGCGCCGGCGTACGCGTAGGTGGCGCGGGCGAGGAAGCGGCGGCGCGACAACTGTGCGCTGTGCGCAGTGCGCGGTTGTTCACGATTCGCGGCGGGATCGCGGTTCGCATCGGCGGCAACCGCGTACCGCGCACCGCGCACCCGGCCCGCCAACCACCACACCCCCTTGCCGAGCAGGTAGACCGTGACCAGCGCGCAGAAGATCCATCCCAACAGCTGCCATGCGATCCAGGGGCCGGTGAGCGGGAGCCGGCCGACGCTCCACATGGAGCCGAACAGCGCGCGTTGCGCGACGAACACCCACGGCAGGTTGAACGTCGCGAACACCAGCGCCAGCGCGACCCGGATCACACGCGCCCGATGCGGGCGGCTGGGGTCGGGCAGGCGCGCCCGCAGGTAGAGGTACAGCAGGACCTGCGGCGCGACAAAGAGAAGGAGATAAATTAGGCGCGTGCTCACTCGCTCCAAGCTCCTGACCTGTCTGGTCGCGGGGTCGGCCGCGCCGCTGCGCGGGGCAGCGGCGCAACTCACCGCCCCCGAACGCGCTCACGCCCTCGCCACGGTCTGGGCCGAGGCCCGTTACAACTTCGCCTACTGGGACCGCGTGCGCGTCGACTGGGACTCGGCGCTGCGGGTGAACCTGAAGCTCGCCGCGGAGCCGCAATCCGACCTGTTGTTCTACCGCCGCCTGCGGCGTTTCGTCGCCCTGCTGGGGGACGGGCAGGCCGCGGTGCTCGCGCCCCCGAATCTGCGGTCCCGGATCGCGCGCCCGCCGCTGCTGCTGACGAGCGCGGCGCGCAGACCGTTCATCATGGACTACGCCGAGAACGACGAGATGCGCGTCGCGCACCCCGACCGGCTGGCCGAGATCGTCGCCGTCCAGGGCGTCCCCGCGGAAGCATGGATCCGCGACTCGGTGCTCCCCGAAACCGCCGCGGCGACGCCCGCCGACCGCTGGCAGCGCGCCGTCGCCTGGATGCTCCAGGGCGAAAAGGGCACGAGCCTGCATCTGCTCGTCCGCGTGCCCGGGGGAGATCCCCGGGGGCTGAGCGTGACGCGGTCCCTGTCGCTCAACGACCGCTGGCCGCTCGACCCACCCGCCTTCGCGGTGGACTCGCTTCCCGGCGGCATCGCCGTCGTGCGGATCGGCTCGCTCGCCGACCAGGACGTCGTGCGCCAGTTCGACCGGACGTACCCGGACTTCGGCGCCGTGCAGGGGCTCGTCCTGGATCTCCGGGCGGCGAGCGGCGGTCAGACCGAATACGCCTATCAGCTGCTCGCCCGCCTCACAGACCAGCCGTTCTCGGCCGTGCGCTGGAAAACGCCGCAGTACCGCGCGGCGTTCCGCGCGTGGAACCTGCCGGACTCCGCCATGACCTGGTACGGGCCCGACGTCGGAAGCGTTGCGCCGCGACGCGACCACCCCCCCTACGGCGGTCCGATCGCGCTGCTCGCGTCGAGCGGGACCTCCGGAGCCGCGGAAGATCTCCTCGCCGCATTCCGCGCGACCGGCCGCGGGGTGATCATCGGCGAGCCATCCGCCGGGAGCGTGGGCGACATCGCCACCTTCGCGCTCCCCAAGAACTGGAGCGTCCAATTCCCGGTCACCCGCCACTCGTTCGCCGACGGGACGGAGTACGCGGGGCTGGGCGTGAAGCCCGACCTGCTCGTAGTCCCGACGGTGGACGACCTCCTGTCGGGCAACGATCCGCTGCTCGACCGGGCGCGGGAGTACCTGAAGGGCGGCAATAGGCGGCAATAGGCGGCAATAGGCGGCAACGGTTGCTGCCGCCGTGTGCCGCCTTCTGCCGCCCTAGCGATCGAGCGATTCCCGAAAGAACGACACTACCGCCCGCCACGCGCTGTCCGCGACCTCGGGCCGCTCGCGCGTGCGCAGGAACCCATGGCCGACGCCGGGATAGACCGTGTAGTGGTAGCTCTTGTGGTAGGTCCGGATCGCCGCGTCCACATCCGGCAGCCCGGCATCGATGCGCGCGTCGTTCTCGGCGTACACGCCCAGGCCGCGGGCGCGGATGCGGGCCACGGCGAGCGCCTCGGGGCCGGGGCCGTAGCAGACGACGAAGCCCGAGAGCGAGGGGTTGTTCGTGGCGTAGCGGAAGCTCTGGCCGCCGCCCCAGCAGAACCCGATCACGCCGATGCGGTCGGCCCGCGCCGCCTTCAGGCGCCGTACGTACGCCACCGTGGCGTCGAGATCCTGAGTGACCGTGTCGGGGGCGAGCCCCGCGATGAGCTTGCGCGCCGAATCGGGGGACGGAGGCGTACCGCCCCGGCGTGACAGCAAGTCGGGCGCGATCGCGACGAAGCCATCCTTGGCGAGCTGCTCCGTGGTCTGGCGGATGAAATCCGACATGCCGAAGATCTCGTGGATCACCACCACGGCCGCGGCCCGCTCGCCGCGCTCGGGATAGGCCAGATACGCGGTGAGGGTATCCCGGCCGCTCGCAAACTTCACATATTCGGCGTGGATGTCCGCGCGGTGGAGGGCGGTCGAGGGCGGTGGAAGGCGGTGAAGGTTGGGCAAAGCGAACAGCAGCCCCGCCAGTGCGACAGCCCCGCCGCCTACCTGCACCGCCCTCCACCGCCTTGCACCGCCCTTCACCGCATCAGTTTTCATCTCTCCCTCCCATTCGCGTACACGCCCACCAGCGCGGATTCGCTGGGCGGCATCTTGTCGCGGCTACGCAGCGCTTCCTCGGCGGCCCGCTCCACCTCCGCCGTGACATCCGCCTCGATGTCCGCGAGTCGCGTCGGGGCGACGCCCCGCTGCTTCAGGTATTCCTCGTACAAGCCTATCGGATCGCGCTTCCCCCAGCTCTTGAAGAGCTCATCCGGCAGCGTGTCGCGCGCCTCGCGCTCGTCATGAGTGGCGTGCCCGCCCATCCGAAACGTGTCCGCGACCAGCAGCGCGGGCCCCTCACCCCGACGACAGCGCTCGGCCGCGAGTCGCGTCGCCGCGTAGGCATCGAGCACGTTGTTGCCGTCGAACGCGCCACCCCGGATACCGTAGCTCGCGGCCCACTCGAGAAACTGGCCCGGGAGGTGATGGCGCTCGAGCGGGGTGCCCAGGGCCACCTGGTTGTTCTGGAGAATGAAGATTGCGGGCAACCGGCGGACGGCGGCGAAGTTGGTGCCTTCGTGCGCCGTCGCCGTGTTGGCGGCGCCGTCGCCCACCCAGGTGAGGGCGACGCGCGGCTCGCGCCGCAGATGAAACGTGAGCGCGATGCCGCTGATGACGGGCACCATGTCGCCCACGTGCGAGATGGGTTGCAGCACGCCGCGCTCCCAGGCGCCGACGTGCAGATCGCGGCCGCGGGAGGGCGAGTCGTCGCTGCCGAGATAGCCGCGCAGCATGTCGGCGACCGGCATCCCCAGCTCGCAGCACGCCGCGGCGTTGCGGATCATCGGCGCCACGACGTCGCCCCCCCGGCCGCGCTCCAGGGCGTGCACCGGCCCCACGGTGACGGCCTCCTCGCCCGTCCCGAGCCACGCCTTGGAGATCACTCCCGTGCGCACCCAGCGTTTCAGCTGGATGTCGTGCAGGCGGGCGCGCAGCAGCCCGGCGTACAGAGCGATCATGCCCTCGGGCGCGAGCCGCGCGACGATGGCGGCGCGCTCCGGGTCGCGCTCCAGCGTCTCGCGGAAGGCGCGCACCAGCCCGGGGTCCGGCTGCCATTCGACGTACTCGGGCGGATCGAAGGCCGGGAAGCGCCTTATTTCAGCCGCTCCTTGATCTTCGACAGCAAGCCGCCCTCGTGGAACGTCGACAGGGCGTCGGCGAACTCGAGCGCGGTGGTGTAGCGGGCCTCGGGGTTGGACTCGAGCGCGCGTCCCAGCGTCCTTTCCAGACCATCGGGGAGGTCGGGCCGCAGCTGGCGCAGCTTGAGCGGCCGGCCGCGCAGCCGCGCGATCATCATCTCCTGCGCGTTGCGGCCGTGGAACGGGAGCTTTCCCGTGAACATCTCGAACGCGACGATCCCGAGCGCGTAGATGTCGGAGCGCGCGTCGAGCTGCTTGCCGCGGATCTGCTCCGGGCTCATGAACTCCGGCGTACCGAGGATGATGCCCGTGGCGGTGAGCTTGGCGATGGCCGGGTCGGCGCGGCGTTCCTTGGCGAGCCCGAAATCCATGACCACGGCCCGATCGCCCGCGGGCTCGTCGGTTACGAGCATGATGTTCTCGGGCTTCAGGTCCCGGTGCACGATCTGCAGCTCGTGCGCGTGGTGCAACCCGGCGCATACCTGGCGCAGCACGGCGATCCCGGGGGCGACCGGCATGGGACCGGCCTTCACCTCGCGGTCCGAGAGCAGCTCGCCCTTGAGGAACGGCATCACGAGGTAGATCAGGCCGTCCTCGGACTCACCCAGGCGCAGGATGCGGCACACGTTGGGATGGTCGAGCCGCATGGCGAGGCCGGCCTCGCGCCGCAGCCGCTCGACCGAACTCCTGTCGGTGGCGAGTTTGGGCGAGAGCACCTTGATCGCGACGTCCTGTCCGGTCGCCACCTCGCGCGCCAGGTACACGAACGACATACCGCCCTCGCCCAGCTTTTTCTGGACCTGGTAGCGCGAGTCCAGGACGTGCCCCGAGAGCGAGGAGGCGCGCTCCAGCCCCAGCTTGGGTTTGCTGGGCGTGCGCGCGGCGGTGCCGGGGGCGGAGGGGCCGGGAGGGGCAGGCGTTTTCGCCTGCACCTCGACCAGCATGTTGCCGTCGCGGGCGCAGAAGCGCGCGGTATCGGTGTACACCGTGCCGCACTTGGGGCAGCGCCGCTCGCTCATTGACGCACCAGGTTGCGCCCTTCGTTCTTGGCGCGGTACAGGGCCTGATCGGCCAGGGCCACGAAGCTGTCGGCGCTCGTGACGCGGTCGTCGGGGAACGACGCCAGCCCGATCGAGATCGTCAGGTTGAGAGGATCCTCTCCCGGATCGGCGAAGTCGTGGTGCATGACCCGGCGCCGCAGCCGCTCGGCGAAGAGCGCGGCGCCGTGCAGCGCCGTCTCGGGCATGACCACCACGAACTCCTCCCCGCCGTACCGCGCCGCCTGGTCGACCGAGCGTACTTCGCGGCGCAGGATCTCGCCAACTTGGCGCAGGACGGAGTCGCCCGCAATGTGGCCTCGCGTGTCGTTCACGAGCTTGAACCGATCGATGTCGGCGAGCAGAATGGTGAGGGCCAGGTTGTAGCGGCGCGCCCGATCGAGCTCGGCCTCGAGCTCTTCCGACAGCGCGCGCCGGTTCAAGCAGCCGGTGAGGGCGTCGGTCGCCGCCAGCTTCTCGAGCCGCTTCTTGTCCGACACCGCCGTCTCGAAATCGTAGGCCTTCTCGATCGCCGCCACAGCCGTGCGAATCACGGTCTCGGCGAACCCGGCGTCGGCGCGGGTGAGCGGCGGGTCCTCACCCGTGGTGCGGAGGAAGAAGACGCCCAGCTGTTGGTCCTTCATGGAGAAGGGAAGCGCCACGGCGGAGCGGGTCGGGACGGTGATGCCCTCGCGCTGCCAGCGCACCCGCTCGGCCTCGTACAGCGGATCGGTCGAGACGTCCTCGACCAGCACCGGTCGGCTGCCAGTGAGCGCGCGCTGAATCTCGGGATAGCGCGCCAGCTCGATCTCGAGGTTGCGGAGCATGGGGTTCTCGTACGCCGCCACCACCACGCCCAGCTGGTCTCCCGGCTTGGCGAGCACCATCGAGCACTTGGAGATCTGCAGCACGCGGGCCACGCGCCGCACCAGGATATGGTAGATCTCGTCGGGCTTGAGGGAGTCGGTGACCTCGTGCAGGATGTCGACGATCGCCGCCCGGCTCTGCGCTTCATCGCGGGCGTGGGCCAGCTCCTGCGCCGAGCGGATGTGCGCCTTCACACGCGCCAGCAGCTCGCGCACCCGGAACGGCTTGGAGATGAAGTCGGCGGCACCGAGCCCGAGCGACTTTACCGTCGCCTCCTCGGGCGGCATGGACGAGATCATCAGGACCGGGACGTCGCGGAACCGGTCGTCGGCCTTCATCTTGGCGAGCAGCTGCAGGCCGTCGACCTTGGGCATCATGATGTCGAGCAACAGCAGATTGGGACGCTCCTCCTCGAGCTTGCCGATGAGCCCTTCGCCCCCGGGGGCGACCACCACGTCGTAGCCGTTTTCCTTGAGGATCCAGGTCAGGGTGCGGACCAGGGACTGGTCGTCGTCGGCGACGAGGATCTTGGCGGCGGCTTCGGGGCTCAAGCGCCTTCAATCCTCGAGGAGCGCGGGGTCGACGTTGCCGCCGCTCACGACCAGCACGGTGGGCGGGACGGGCCGAACCGCGCCGGAGCGGAGCGCGGCCGTCGTCGCGGCGCCCGATGGCTCCACCGCGAGGTGGCCGTGACGCCAGAGAAACTGCACGGCCTCGCGCAGCGCGTCATCCTCCACCAGTACGACTCCCGCCAGCCGATCGCGCTGCGCGGTCAAGTGCGCGAAGGGAACGGCCCCCACGCTGAGGGTGATCAACCCGTCGGCGAGGCTCGCCGTGCGGTCGAGCCGCACCGGCCGGCCCGCGGCGAGCGAGCGGGTGAGCTTTGGGGCGCCCGCGGGCTCGACGCCCCACACCCGCGCCTCGCTTCCCGCCGCGGCGAGCCCGGTGACCACGCCCGCGATGAGCCCGCCGCCGCCCACCGGCACGACCACCGTGCGGACGTCGGGCAGCTGCTGCGCGATCTCCAGGCCTACGGTCGCCTGGCCGGCGATGATGTCCGCGTGGTCGAATGGCGGCACGATCGCGAGCCCGCGCTCGGTCGCGATGGCTTCCGCCCGCTGCTGGCGGTCCTCCGACGTCCGGCCCGCAAACACCACCTCGCCTCCCCAGCGCTTGACGCCCGCCACCTTGACGGCGGGCGCGGTCTCGGGCATCACCACGACCGCAAGGACGCCCACGAGCTGCGCCGCGTACGCCACGGCCTGGCCGTGATTGCCGCTCGAGTAAGTGATGACCCCCTTGCGCCTGGCGGCTTGCGGCAGACGGCTGATCGCCGTGTAAGCCCCCCGCAGCTTGAACGCGCCCATCGGCTGGAGGCTCTCGAGCTTCAGGTAGGCGTTCAATGGCTCGACGAAGCGCAGCGGCGTGCGCACCGCCACGCCGGCGAGCCCGGCGGCCGCCTCCCGCACGTCCTGGGCGGTGACCACGCTACTTCTTCTTGGCCTTCTTCTTGGGCTTAGGCGCGGCCTTCTGCTCTTCGTCCGCGTCGCCCTCGCCGTCGTCAGCCTCGTCTTCCTTCACGACCCGGGCCACGTCCACCACGAGATCGCCCGAGGTCAGGTTCATCACCTTCACGCCCTGGGTGTTGCGGCCGGAGATGCGGATCCCCTCGACCGGCACCCGGATCATGATGCCCTTCTTCGTGATCATCATCAGCTCGTCGTCGGGCAGTACTTCCTTGAGCGCGACGATGTCGCCGGTCTTGTCCGCCCGCTTCAAGGTGATGATGCCCCGTCCCCCGCGGTGCTGCACGCGGTACTCGTCGAGCTCGGAGCGCTTGCCCATCCCCTTTTCGGTCACGGTGAGCAGGGTGGACTTCCGGCGCACGACCACCATGTCGATCATGTGGTCCTTCTTGTCGAGCTCGATCCCTTTCACGCCGGTCGCCGTGCGACCCATGTCCCGCACGTCCTTCTCGTGGAACCGGATGCTCATGCCGTGCCGGGTGGCGAGCACGATGTCGTTCCGGCCGTCGGTGACTTGCACGTCGATCAGCTCGTCGCCCTTCTCGATGTTGATGGCGCGGATCCCCACCGAGCGCGGGTTGCCGAACTCCGAGAGCACGGTCTTCTTCACGACGCCCTGCTTGGTGGCGAACAGCAGGAACTGGTCCTCGGAGAACTCCCGCACCGGCACGAGCGACGCGAGCCGCTCGTCGGGCTTCATGGCGATACAGGAGAGAATCGGCTTGCCGCGCGCGGCGCGCGCCGCCTGCGGGATTTCATGCACCTTCAGCCAGTAGCACTGCCCCTGCTGGGTGAAGAACATGACGTAATCGTGGGTCGAGGCGATGAACAGGTGCTCGACCCAGTCGTCTTCCTTGGTGTGGGCGGAGATGACGCCCTTGCCGCCGCGCCGCTGGCGGCGGTAGGCCGAGACCGGCAGCCGCTTGATGTAGCCGGCGTGGGACACGGTGATGACCATGTCCTCTTCGGCGATCAGGTCCTCGATCGAGAACTCGCCCTGGTCGGCGACGATTTCGGTGCGGCGCTCGTCGCCGAAGCCGTGCGCCAGCTCCGCCAGCTCTTCCTTGAGGATCTTGAGCCGGCGGGGCTTCGAGCCGAGAATCTCCTTGCACTCCTTGATGAACTTGCGGACTTCCTTGAGCTCCTCCTCGAGCTTGGTGATCTCCAGGGCGGTGAGCCGGGCGAGCCGCATGTTGAGGATTTCCGCCGCCTGCTTCTCGGACAGCTTGAAGCGCTTGCGCAGGGCCGCGTCGGCCGTGGGCACGTCTTTCGCCTTGCGGATGATCCTCACCACCTCGTCGATGTGGTCGACGGCGATCTTGAGGCCTTCGAGAATATGCTCGCGGTCCTGCGCCCGCTTGAGCTCGAACTCGGTGCGGCGCGTGATGACCGTGTGGCGATGCTCGATGAAGTGCTCGAGCAGCTCCTTCAGGGCCATCTCCTTGGGCGCCCCGTCGACCAGCGCCAGCATGATCGCGCCGAAGGTCACCTGCATCTGCGTGTGCATGTACAGCTGATTGAGGACCACCATCGGCACGGCGTCGCGCTTGAGCTCGATCACCAACCGGATGCCGTCCTTGTCGGACTCG
>Ga0137366_10004626_pt1 | contig 10788 bp, 9 predicted proteins | sample SagtaG_8_FD_104938 | JGI IMG/M metagenome (GOLD analysis project Ga0137366, IMG submission 104938) | Vadose zone soil microbial communities from Sagehorn Ranch, Mendocino, California, USA - Sage1_L_60_16 metaG | ecosystem: Environmental > Terrestrial > Soil > Vadose zone | place: USA: California... | reverse complement strand
CCCGCAGACCCCGACGCGCCCGGCGAGCCGGGCGATCCGGATGCCGGTGCCAGCCCAGCTTGGGCTAGCACTGCGGCTAGGGCCCCGGCGGCCACGGCGGGCCCCTCGAGCAGGGTGACGGGCTCGCCCCGGTGGTTGGTCCGTGACCAGGTCTTCGCGCCGCCCGGCGGGCGCCGGCTCATGGCCGAGTAGGCGAGCCTGGCCGCACCCGCCGCGCAGGCTCCGGCCGCTACTGCGTATCCCGCTCGCCTCATTGGCCGGCCTTCTTTTTCTTTGTTGTCGAGGTGGTGGGTGTCGCGCTCGCGGAGACGCTCGGCGTGGGCGCGGGGCTCGGCGCGATGGCGGTCGCGCCGTTGGCGGTGAACCCGTAGCTGCCGGCCTTGCCGCCGGCCAGCTCCATCGCGAGCGCCTGCATGGCGACGGTCTGCCCGGCCGCCAGATCGGCGTCGTCAACCGAGGAAACCCGGCTGGACACGTTGTTGGAGCGCAGCACCGCGATCGGGCTGCCCGCGCCGGAGCCTGTCGATGAGCCCACGACCACAGTGGCCGCGCTCTTGGCCGCCAGCTCCTGGACCACCGGGACGAGCACCTGGGCGAGCTGGTCCGCGCTGCCGTCCGACGGCGCGGTCTGCGGGGTCACCACGACGGCCAGGCTGGCCGGGGTGCCCGGCTGACCGCTGGTGCTGAGGAACTGGGACGCGGCGTAGGCCTGCAGCATCGTCGATGCGTCGGTGCTGGTGCCCTGGCTGCCGCCGGGCGTCCCGGCCGCCGACCCCGCCGCGCTGGTCAGTATCTCGCTCGCGATCAGCTGGGCGGCCTGCTGCTGGTAGGTCGCGCTGGCGTCAAGCTGCAGGCCGGTCGGCTGGGCCACGGCCAGGGTGGTCTGGTTCAGGCTGTCCTGGGCGGTGCCGCTGGTGTCGAAGAACTTCGGCTGCAGGTTGATCTGCCCGGTGACGGTGGCGCCCGCGTGGATCGCGGCGGCGGTGATGCCGCTGACCACCGTGGACTGCGCCCCCGGCTCCGTGACGATCAGCAGCCGGTGCCCGGTCAGCAGGTTGTGCAGCACGGCGGGCTCGACCGCCTGGGCGTACATCTCGCCCTCGGTGGCCTGCTGCTGGGCTATGTCCCGCTGGCTGCTGACCTGGCCGAGCTCGTTCTGCAGCTTCGAGGTTGTCTTGTCCAGCAAGCTGAACGCCGGGCCTTGCAGCTCGGTCGAGCCGAGCACGATCCCGATCGCCAGCGCCAGGAAAACCGCGACGATGGAGACGAGATGGTAGCGAAAGTCGATCACTAGAGTTTTCCGGTCAGCCAGTAGGTGAAGGAATGCCAGGTCGCTTCGAAGTACCTGGCCAGGATGGGGCTGGCGGGCGAGAACACGACGGCGACGAACACGGTCACCGCCGCGGCGAGCACCAGCACCAGCAGCGACCAGCCGGAGATCCGGCTGTGGTACAGCTGGTGCACGCCGCGCGCGTTGACCAGCTTTGATCCCACCCGCAGGTGCGTGATGAACGTGCTTGACATCCCCGGCCTGCCCTTGTCGAGGAACTCCTCAAGCGTGTGGTGGGTGCCCACCACGGCGATCAGGCTGGCCCCCCTGGCGTCGGCGACGAGCAGGGCGACGTCTTCGCTCGTCCCCGGGGCCGGGAGGGTGACGGCATCCAGGCCGAGCTCACGGACCCGGGCCAGCCCGGGGGCGCGGCCGTCCGGGTAGGCATGCACGACGAGCTCCGCGCCGCAGCACAGCGCCTCGTCGGACACCGAGTCCATGTCGCCGAGGATGGCATCGGGCTGGTAGCCGGCCTCGATCAGCGCGTCCGCCCCGCCGTCCACGGCCACCATCACCGGCTTGTACTCGCGGATGTAGGGCCGGAGCGCGGCCAGGTCCTCGCGGTAGTGATAGCCGCGCACCACGACGAGCACGTGCCGGCCGTTCATCTCCGTGTCCATCTCGGGCGGCTGGATGCCGCGGGTGAGCAGCTCGTGCTCACGCCGGAGGAACTCGAGTGTGTTCGCGGCGAACGACTCGATCTGCACCCCGACCATGGACCGGGCCTCGGTCATCGCCGTCTGCACCAGGTCCTGGGTCAGCGGGGTGCCCTTGGCCACCACGGTGTCGCCGAGGTAGAGGGTCTCCTCATCGAGCCGGACGACGACACCGTCCGCGACCTTGACCAGCACGTCCTGCCCGACCCCGTCGACGACCGGGATGCCCGCGTCGAGCAGCAGCTTCGGCCCGAGGTTGGGGTAACGCCCGGTGATGCTGACCGAGGCGTTGACGACGGCCGCGACCTTGCGCCTGATGAGCTCCTCGGCGCTCACCCGGTCCAGGTCGGAATGGTCGATGATGGCGATGTCGCCGGGGCTGAGGCGCTTGGTGATGTTCTTCGTCCGCTGATCGACGCGCGCGACAGCCACGATCCCGGGCGGCTCCCCAGCCTTACCCCGGTGCAGCAGCGGAAGCTTCACGGACGGCGCCTTCATCGAGTTCCATCCTGCCAGAGCAGGAACGCGCCAATGGCCATGTTGGTCATCACGGCGTGTCATTGAATTAGCGACTTAACGTCACTAGCAGTCGTGGCCGATGCGCCGCAAGGTACCACCTGAATCTGAAACTTAGCTGGGAGGACGGTTAGGCGCCGGCGCGCTGGGCAGGGGTTCGCGGTCGTGTCAGACGGATTAGGTAAGGTTGAAATCGTGATCAAGGGGGCGCGGTTTACCGAAGCCGACGCGGAAGCGCATGTTCACGGAATCTGCTTCAAGACGGGCCCGCCGGAGCGACTGGGCGTCGAACTCGAGTGGCTCGCGCGCGATCGCCGCGATCCCGCGCTCCCGGTGCAGGCGGAACAGGTAACCGCCACCCTAGCCGGGTTCGGACCCGAAGGCCGCTCGGACGAGGAAGGTTACCCAGGGCAAGAAGCCCAGACCGTTCGGTATCAACCTTTTTCTCTTCCTTCTGGTGCCTCGCTCACGGTAGAGCCCGGCGGGCAGCTTGAGCTCAGCTCGGCCCCCGCCGCCACGCTCGATGAGCTCGTCGAGGTGACCGGGCGCGACCTGGCCGCGCTGCGTGACGCGGCCGCAGCGGCCGGCCTGGAACTATGCGGCTACGGTCTCGACCCGCTGCGCCCGCCCCGCCGCCTGCTCGATCTGCCGCGGTATGCGGCGATGGAGAAATTCTTCGACCGCGAGGGCCCGTGGGGCCGCCAGATGATGTGCGGCACCGCGTCGGTCCAGGTCTGCGTGGATGCCGGCGATGACAGCGGCAGCCTGTCCGGCTACCGCTCACGCTGGCGGATGCTGCACGCCATCGGGCCGGTGCTGGTGGCCGCGTTCGCCAACTCCCCGCTGCGGGACGGCCAGCCGACCGGCTGGCGTTCGGCCCGGCAGCAGGTGTGGTCCAACATGGATCCAGGGCGGACCCGGGCCCCCGCGCTGGATGCGTCCGACGGTGACCCGCGCGACGCCTGGGCCACCTATGCGCTGGACGCCGAGCTCATGTGCGTGCGCGAGCCCGGCTCGCAGGACTGGACCGCGCCGGCCGGGGTGACCTTCCGCGACTGGCTGCGGGACGGCGGGTCGGGGACGCTGCGGGCACCCACCGCCGAGGATCTGGACTATCACCTGTCCACGCTGTTCCCGCCGGTGCGCCCGCGGGGGCACATGGAGCTGCGGATGATCGACGCGCAGCCTGGCGACGGCTGGATCGTGCCCGCGGCCGTGGTCACGGCGCTGGCCGACGACGACCGTGCGGCCGACGCGGCGCTGGCCGCGGCCGAGCCGGTGTGGGACCGGCCGGCCACCGAGGACCCGTGGCTGCGGGCGGCTAGGTACGGCCCCGCCGACCCAGTCATCGCTCGCGCAAGCGAGCAATGCTTCGAGACGGCGGAGGCCGCGCTGATGCGCTCCGGCGCGCCTGCCGAGATCCGCCAGGCGGTCACTGGGTTCATCGAGCAGTACGTGCAAAAAGACCGATGTCCTGCCGACGACCAACTGGACGGAGTTCGATGACGGAGCCACAGCTCGACCCGGAAACCCTGCGCGGGGTCATCGCGCGGGAACTGACCGGCGCGCGGCAGCGGACGACGCTGCTTACCGACAGCGTGGACGAGGCTGACCTGGTCAGACAGCACTCGCCGCTGATGTCCCCGCTGGTCTGGGACCTCGCGCACATCGCCAACCAGGAAGAGCTCTGGCTGCTGCGCGAGGTCGGCGGCCGCGAGCCGATGCACCCGGAGATCGACCCGCTCTACGACGCGTTCGAGCACCCGCGGTCGGAACGTCCCACGCTGCCGCTGCTGCCGCCCGCCGAGGCCAGGGCCTACGGCCACGAGGTGCGCGGCCGGGTCCTCGACCTGCTCGACCGCGCCCCGTTCAGCGGGACACGGCTGCTCGGCGACGGGTTCGCGTTCGGGATGATCGCCCAGCACGAGGTGCAGCACGACGAGACGATGCTGATCACCCACCAGATCAGGGCGGGGGCGCCGGTGCTCGCCGCCCGGGCACCCGACCCGGCGCCGGCCGACGCGTTCCGGCTGCCGGCCGAGGTGCTGGTGCCCGGCGGCCCGTTCACCATGGGCACCTCCACCGAGCCCTGGGCGCTGGACAACGAGCGGCCGGCGCACACCGTCCAGGTGGCACCGTTCTACCTCGACACCACGCCGGTGACCTGCGGCGCTTACGCCCAGTTCATCGACGACGGCGGGTATGACGACCGGCGCTGGTGGACCGCGGATGGCTGGGAGCACCGGCAGGACGCCGGGCTGACCGCGCCGCTGTACTGGCGGCGCGAGGGCCGGCAGTGGACCCGCCGGGTGTTCGGCAGGCAAGAATCGGTCGTGCCGAACGAGCCCGTGCTCCACGTGTCCTGGTACGAGGCCGACGCCTACGCACGGTGGGCCGGGCGCAGGCTGCCGACCGAGGCCGAATGGGAGAAGGCGGCCAGGTTCGATCCCACGACCGGCCTGACCCGCAGGTACCCGTGGGGCAATGCCGATCCGGACACCTCGTACGCCAACCTCGGCCAGGCCTTCCTGCGCCCGGCGCCGGCCGGGTCGTACCCCGGCGGGGCGGCGCCGTGCGGGGCCAGGCAGCTGATCGGCGACGTCTGGGAGTGGACGAGCTCGGACTTTTCGCCGTACCCGGGGTTCGAGGCCTGGCCGTACAAGGAGTATTCGGAAGTGTTCTTCGGCCCGGAGTACAAGGTGCTGCGCGGCGGGTCGTTCGCGGTCAGCCCCGTGGTCAGCCGGGGTACGTTCCGCAACTGGGACTACCCGATCAGGCGGCAGATCTTCGCCGGCTTCCGTACCGCGCGGTCCGCGGTCGCGGAGTCCGCCTGATGTGCCGGCACCTGGCCTACCTCGGGCCGCCTGCCTCGCTGCGCTCGGTGCTCATCGACCCGCCGCACGGCCTGTACCGGCAGGCCTGGGCGCCGCGCCGTCAGCGACACGGGACGGTGAACGCGGATGGGTTCGGGGTCGGCTGGTACGCACCGGACGACCCGGACCCGGCCAGGTACCGACGGGCGGTCCCGATCTGGGGCGACGAGTCCTTCGCCGACGTCGCGCGGGTGACGTCGGCAGGCGCGGTGCTGGCGGCGGTGCGCTGCGCCACCACGGGCACCGATCCCGGCATCGCCGCGGTCGCGCCGTACGCATCGGGCCGCTGGCTGTTCAGCCACAACGGCGTGCTGGACGGCTGGCCAGCGGCCGCCGCCGGGCTGGCAGGCACACTGCCCGCCGGGTCGCTGCTCGGGCTGGAGGCCCGGGTGGATTCGGCGTTGCTGTGGGCGCTGGTCAGGCACCGGCTCGGGTTCGGCCTCGGGGCCGCGGACGCGCTGGCGGACACCGTCTCCGCGGTGCGGGCCGCCGGCGTGAGCGGCCGGCTCAACTTGCTGCTGACCGACGGGCGGGTGATCGCGGCCACTGCGGCCGGCGACACCCTGTGCTACCGCGCGTCCGGGCCTGCCGTGGTCGTGGCCTCCGAGCCAGGCGACGACGGGCCCGGCTGGACCGAGGTGCCTGACGGCTCTGTGGTCACCGCGACGGCGCGGCAGGTCAGCGTGGCTCCGCTGGCCGCACCGGGCAATCCTGCTTCACCTGAGCCTGCTACACCTGACCAGAACACCGAGGACGGAAGGATCGCGATCCGATGACCGGAAATGCCGGGCGTAAGTCCCGGCCTTCAGGGCGACACTCCTTGGAGCGAGTTCACCAGCGCGGAGACGGCCACCGTGGGCTGGTACCCGGCCAGCAGGTGCACATGGTCGTCGTCCCCGGTGAACTCCGGCGCCTCCGCGGCGGGCACGCCACACCGGTACTTCGTCACGAAGATCAAATGAATGTGGAGGGCGGAAACTACGAACCTGCCGCGCCGGCGATTCCCCAGGAATGTCATGGGCTGTTGCTAAGATCTGGCGTCGTGCAGGTGAGATACCGGTACCGGATTTACCCGGCGCCGGGCCAGCAACGGGCCCTGGCGCGGGCCTTCGGGTGCGCCCGGGTGGTGTACAACGACTGCCTGAAGCTGCGGGATGCCTGCCACGCGGTCGGGGAGAAGATCAGCGACACCGAGGTCCAGCGGCGCGTCATCACCCTTGCCAAGCTCACCCCCGAGCGGGCTTGGTTGGCCGAGGTCGCGTCGGTGGCGCTGGTACAGGCGTGCCAGGACGCGCGCCGCGCCTACCGGAACTGGTTCGATTCCCTGTCGGGTCAGCGGAAGGGCCGCAAGGTAGGGCACCCGGCATTCCGGCGCAAGCACCACCGGCAGTCGATCCGGCTCACTCGGAACGGGTTCGCCTTGCACGGCCAGCGGCTGTATGTGGCCAAGGTCGGCGACGTGAAGGTGGAATGGTCGCGGGACCTGCCGTCGGTCCCGTCGTCGGTCACGGTGATCCGCGAGCCGGACGGCCGGTACTACGCCTCGTTCGTGGTGGAACGGCAGGCGACGCCGCTGCCGGCTTGTGACCGCGAGGTTGGGGTTGATCTCGGGCTGGCCAGCCTGGCCGTCACCTCAGACGGCGACGTCATCCCGAACCCGCGGTTCCTGCGGGGCAAGGAACGCAGGCTGGCCCGCGCGCAGCGGGCGCTGTCCCGCAAGCAGAAGGGCTCCGCGAATCGGGGCAAGGCCCGCCGCCGGGTCGCGGTCTTGCACCGCAAGGTGCGGGAAACCCGGCTCGACCACGCGCACAAGACAGCACTCCGGCTGGTCCGCGACAACCAAGCGGTCTACGTCGAGGACCTGTGCGTGTCGGGGCTGGCCCGGACCCGGCTGGCCAGGTCAGTAGCCGACGCGGGCTGGTCGCAGCTGCTGCGGCTGATCGAGGAGAAAGCAGCCCGGTACGGCCGCATGTCCGCCCGGATCGGCCGGTTCGAGCCCACCAGCCAGGTGTGCTCGGCCTGCGGGGCAAACGACGGGCCGAAGCCGCTGCACGTCCGCGCCTGGGCGTGCGCGACGTGCGGGACGGTGCATGACCGCGATGTGAACGCGGCGCGGAATATCTTGGCCGCCGGGCGGGCGGACAAGTCAAACGCCTGCGGAGGCCAGGTAAGACCAGCACCCCTGCTGGCACCGGCCGGCGAGGCAGGAACCCTCCGAGGTGCCGCATGAGCGGCACGGCAGGAATCCCCGCCGTTCACGGCGGGAAGGACGTCAAACCACCACCTGCCTGGTTCTCCGCCGCGCTGGACGCCGCCGTCCAGGAAGGCACGACCACCGTCGACGGGGCCTCGATCGCCTACCGGGCCTGGGGGGACCCGGACGGCCGGAGCATCGTGCTCGTCCACGGCGGCGCCGCCCACTCCCGCTGGTGGGACCACATCGCCCCGCTGCTGACCGACGGCTGGCGGGTGGTCGGCGTGGACCTGTCCGGGCACGGCGACAGCGACCGCCGGGACCGCTACAGCCTCGACACGTGGGCCCGCGAGGTGCTCGCGGTCGTGGCCGAGGCCGGGACGACCGCCGCGTCCGTGGCCATCGGGCACAGCATGGGCGGCCTGGTCACGCTGCGGCTGGCCACCCTGGCCGGGTCACAGATCGCCGGGGCCGTCGCCATCGACTCCCCGGTCAGGGACATGGCCCCCGAGGACAGGGCGGCGCGCCAGCACCGGGCGTTCGGCCCGTTGCGGGTCTACCCGACAGCCGAGGCGGCGGTGGCGCGCTTCCGCCCGATCCCCGATCAGCCGACGCTGGCCTACATCGCGGACCACGTGGCCGCGACCTCGATCCGCCCGGCCGAAGGCGGCTGGACGTGGAAGTTCGACCCGAACGTCTTCGCCCGGGATCATCTCACCCCCGAGCTGCTGACCAGGCTCGACTGCCGGGTCGCGCTGTTCAGGGCCGAACACGGCCTGGTCACCCCGCAGCAGGGCGAGGTCCTGTACGACCGGCTCGGCCGCGTCGCGCCCGTCATCGAGATCCCGGTCGCGGGTCACCACATCATGCTCGACCAACCCGTCGCATTGGTGGCGGCGCTGCGCACGCTGCTGGCCGACTGGGACCACTCGATCCCGCACGGATAACGGTCCGGCCGGCCAGTGAGCACGCGCCGGCCGGTGAGCACGCGCCCGGCCCGTTCGGGACCAAACGGCTCAGGCCGTGACCCGGGTCTCCAGCAGGCGGTCCAGGGCCGCCGCGGCGTCCAGCGGGTGCTCGATCGCGGCCCACCGGGCGCCGGCCAGCCCGGCCAGGTGCGCGGCCTGCTCGTGGTCGCCGTCCGGGGCCAGGATGACCAGCTCCGGCAGGGCGCGGGCGGCGGGCAGCGTGTCGTCCTCGTCGGTACTGCGGCAGTCGGACAGCAAGATGACCACCCGGCGGCGGGCCCGGGCCGGCGCCAGCTGCTCGCCCGCCGCCTTGAGCGCGGTGGCCAGCCTGGTCACGCCGTGCCCGCGCATCCGGAGCAGCCGCCCGGCCACCGCCGCGGGCGTGATGTCGCTGACCAGCGGGCGGATCACCTCCACCGTGCCGGCGAAGGACAGCACGGCGTGCTCCTGCGGGGCGCGCAGCGCGCAGGCGGCGGCGACCGTAGCGGCCGCGGCCAGCCGCGGCCCGCTCATCGAGCCTGACCGGTCGACAACGACCGCGAACGCCGTGGGCGCCTTCGCCCACTGCACCGTGGTCAGGTCCTCGACTGCCACCGGCCTGGCCTCGCTGCGGGCGGCGGACACGCCCTCGATCGAGGCGTCGATGTCCAGGTCGCCGTCGGTCGCCCCGCGGACCGGCCGCAGCCGGGAGATCCCGCGCATCGAGGGCCGCCCGGCCCGGGCTCGCTCCAGCACGATGCTGGCGCTGAGCCGGATCGCGGCGGCGCGCAGGTTCTCGTCGGTCGCGGTGGTCATGGCGGCCAGCAGCTCGAACGCGGCCGGGTCGTCGGCCAGGGCCTGGCTCATCGCCCGCTCGTCCAGGACGCCCACCTCGGGGCTGATCTCGGCGAAGCGGGCGTGGCGGGCCAGCTCGCGCCGCCCGGTGGTGCCCCCGTCGGGCCGGCCCGTCTTGGATTTAGGCCGCTGCCGCCGCCCGCCGGCCCCGGGAGCGGCCGGCGGGCTGGTCATTCCCCCGGGCCAGGCTCGCCTCCTTCCGCGGCAGCGGCGGCTCGCACCTGCCGGAAGATCTCCTCGATAACCTGGTCGGCCGACCGCTGGCAGGACTCGTGCCGCCGCACCCGCCCGGACAGGGTGGTCAGCGCCGCGTCCAGCCCGGCCTGCCAGTCACCGATCGGGACGGCGCGGACCTCGGCGAGTTCGGGAACCAGCCGGGCGTAGTCGATGGCGCCCCGCACTGAGGCGCCGGAGCGCAGGTCGGGATGCTCGCGGGTAGCCCGGGTCAGCTCGACTGCCTCGGCGATCAGGGCGGGCTTGGCGCGCGCGGCCGAGAGCTGCACGATCTGGCGCTCGTGCTCGGCGTCCTGGTAGCCGACGGCGATCCGGCAGGTCCGGTCGTACAGCGCCATCGACAGCCGGGAGGTGCCCACCGAGTCGTACGGATTCATGGCCGCTACCAGCCGGAAGCTCTCGTCGGCGGCGACACGGCCGAGCCGCGGCACGTTGATCTCGCCTTCGGACATGACGGTGAGCAGGACGTTGATGGTCTCTTCCGGGACCCGGTTGAGCTCCTCGACGTACAGCAGCCCGCCGTCGCGCATGGCCCGGACCAGCGGTCCGTCGGAGAAGTTCTCCGTGCGGTATCCCTGCTCGAGCACGAGCGCCGGGTCGAAGGACCCGACGAGACGGGCTGGGGTCAGCTCGGCGCTGCCCTCGACCAGGACGAATTCGGCGTGCCTGGACGCCGCGACCTGCCGCAGCAGGGTGGACTTGCCGGTGCCCGGCGGTCCCTCGAGCAGGATGTGGGCACCAGACGCGAGCGCGGCCCGCACCAGCTCCAGCTCGCGCTGGCGGCCCACTACCTGCTTGGTCAATGCGGTCAATCAGTGCTCGTGGATGATGACGCCGCGGACGTTCTTGCCGGCCATCAGGTCGTCGTAGCCCTCGTTGACCTGGTCCAGGGTGTAGGTCTGGGTGATGATCTCGTCGAGCTTGAGGTCGCCTGCCTGGTAAAGGCCGAGGATCTTGGGGATGTCGGTGGTCGGGTTGCAGTCGCCGAACAGGCTGCCCTTCACCGTCTTGCGGAACAGGGTCAGGATGGACCCGGACAGCGTGACGGTCGGTATTTCCAGCTTGTTCAGCCCGGTCACCACGACCGTGCCGCCCTTGCCGATGGCGTCGAACCCGGCGGACACGACTTCGGCCGTCATGAGGTCGACGGTGAGGATGGCCGAGTCGGCCATCTGCCCCCTGG
>Ga0137366_10004624_pt1 | contig 10790 bp, 3 predicted proteins | sample SagtaG_8_FD_104938 | JGI IMG/M metagenome (GOLD analysis project Ga0137366, IMG submission 104938) | Vadose zone soil microbial communities from Sagehorn Ranch, Mendocino, California, USA - Sage1_L_60_16 metaG | ecosystem: Environmental > Terrestrial > Soil > Vadose zone | place: USA: California... | reverse complement strand
CAGTTATGTAAATGGGCTTACTATCATTGCAATCTTTGTATTACTTATTGCCTGTTTTAATTTTATCAACCTTGCTACAGCAAGATCATTGAGAAGAGCAAAGGAAGTGGGTGTCCGCAAGGTAATGGGCGCACCAAAAAAGCAACTTATCTTACAATTTACAGGGGAAACCATTTTGTTATCGGTCATTGCTGTTATTGTTGCTGTATTAGCAACTATAGCCTTGCTGCCTTCATTGAATAATTTCGCAGCAAAATCAATTTCATTTAATCCATTTCGTGATCCGGTTTTAGCGACCTCTCTTCTGCTCGCACCTGTGATGATTGGAACTTTGGCCGGCATTTACCCGGCATTCATCATGTCTGGCTTCCAACCCATAAAAGTTTTAAAAGGGTTAAGGCTTACAGGCAGCAGAAAAGGTTCTTCTGCAGGTTTGCGACAAGTGTTGGTTGTCGTACAGTTTGCTTTATCTGCATTACTTATTATCAGCACATGGATCGTTTACAAGCAAATAAATTTTTTGCATAAGAAAGATCTTGGCTTTGATAAAGAGCAGATCATTTATTTTCCTGCATTAGGTTCTATCAGTAATAAACCAGAAGCATTCAAAACAGAATTGCTGCGTTCATCCGGTGTTGTTTCTGCAAGTGCTGGTTATGGTTTGCCGGGAGATATGTTAGCAGGCGATGGAGTAAAAATACCCGGCAAGTTTGATGATAAAGAACAATCAACTTCACTTTTCGTTGCTGATTATGATTATATAAAAACAATGGGCATGCATATAATAGCCGGCCGGGATTTTTCAAAGGAACATGCCACTGATGCTGAAGAAGGTCTTATCATCAATGAAACAGCAGTGAAGGAATTCGGATTTGAAACACCTGAAAAAGCATTAGGACAAAAAATAACCTGGAACAAATGGATACCTGATTCGCTGAACCCGGTTAAAAAAGGAGAAGTTATTGGTGTGGTCAAAGATTTTCATTATAAAAGTTTCTACGAAAAAGTAAGCCCTGCTGTTTTGATACTTTATCCGCAAGTAACAGTAAAAGTTGCCGTAAAGATCAAAACAGCGAATATGGCAAAAACTATCGGGGATATTAAAGCTGCCTGGAATAAATTTTCACCTGACTTTCCGCTTGACTATAATTTCCTTGATGAAAATTTTGACAAAATGTATAAAGCCGAAGACAAGTTAGGTTCATTGCTATGGATATTTACTGCGATGGCAATTTTTGTTGGCTGTATGGGATTGTTTGGTCTTGCAGCATTCAGCGCTGAACAAAGGATAAAAGAGATCGGCATCCGAAAAGTGCTTGGAGCCAGTGCCGGAAATATTGTGGGATTGCTTTCAGGAAATTTTACAAAACTCATCCTTATTTCATTGGTGATCGCATCGCCTGTAGCGTGGTGGGTCATGCATAAATGGTTGCAGGGTTTTGCTTACCGTATCAATATAAGTTGGTGGATATTTTTTGCAGCCGGATTGCTTGCTATTGTTATTGCGTTAGCAACAATAAGCTTCCAGGCAATAAAAGCAGCTATTACAAACCCTGTTAAATCTTTACGAACAGAGTGAGTAAGCCTGTCTGCCGACGGGCGGCGATTTAATCCGTCCAAGGCTTCGGGTGAAAAGCCCACCGGAAGCAGGCTTGAGAACAGAATAAAATCTCGTTTATGATACGAAACTATCTTAAAACTGCATGGCGGAATCTTTGGAAAAACAAATCCTTCTCATTGATCAATGTCCTTGGGCTTGCATTAGGTTTAACATGCAGCCTGTTGATCATGCTTTGGGTGAACGATGAATATAAAGTAGACGCATTTCATAAGAATGGGTCACAGTTGTACAGTGTGATTGAAAGGCAATATCGTGATGGCCAGGTAAGTGCTTTTCATGGTGGTCCCGGCATCATGGCTGATGAAATGAAACGTGTATTGCCCGAAGTGCAATATGCAACCAATTATGCATGGAATGAACTCAACACTTTTGAAGCAAACAATAAAATAATAAAGGAGAATGGAAATAATGGAGGACAGGATTTTTTTAAAATGTTCACGTATCCATTATTGGAAGGCAATGCCATAACAGCTTTACAAACTCCTTCCGACATTGTCATTTCGAAAAAAATGGCAGAAGATTTTTTTGGCTCACCGGGGGAAGCGATTAATAAAACAATACGATACCAAAATAGCAAAGATTTAAAGATAACGGCTGTATTTGATAATGTTCCAAAAAACAGTACTGCGCAATTTGATTATATCTTAAACTGGCAATCGTTCCTCGAAAACAATAGCTGGGCGAAAGACTGGACCAATAATGGTCCGGCATGTTACATCAGGCTGCGTGAAGGAACAGGCGCTAAAGCCTTTGAAAAAAAGATCGCTCGTTTTCTAGACAACTATAATAAAGAACAAACCTCTCATTCCTATATACGATTGGGAATTCAACGCTATGGAGATATGTACCTGCATGCCAATTTTGATAAAAATGGAAATATTTCCGGCGGAAGAATTCAGTACGTAAAACTTTTTAGTGTCGTTGCCATTTTCATTTTACTGATTGCTTGTATCAATTTTATGAATCTTACAACCGCAAGATCAGTAAAACGGGCAAGAGAGATCGGGGTGAGGAAGGTGGTGGGTGCCGTTCGCTTTGCATTGGTAAGGCAATTTATTGGTGAAGCTTTGTTGATTGCATCCATTGCGGTCGTTATTTCATTGGTCCTGGTTAGTCTGTTATTACCTCAGTTCAACCACCTTACAGGAAAAGAGATTTATATTCCTTTTAATGATTTACTCTTCTGGCTGAGCATTGGTGGGTCGTTATTGATTACCGGTTTCGTTTCCGGAAGTTATCCGGCATTTTACCTGTCATCATTCAATCCTGTTCGTGTCTTGAAGGGTTCAGTAAAATTTTCGCGCAGTGCTTTTTGGTTTCGTAAAGCTCTTGTTGTTTTTCAGTTCATGCTTTCGATTATATTAATTATCGGGACAATTGTTGTCACCAAACAGGTCAATTACATCCAAAACATGAACCTTGGCTACGACAGAGAAAACCTTATTTACATTCCATTGGAAGGAGATCTGACTCCAAAATATGAATTGTTTAAGAGTAAGGTCTTGAACATGCCTGGAATAAAGGATATTACCCGCATCACCACTGAACCTACGCAAATAGAAAATGGTACAGGCGGTGTTCAATGGGATGGAAAGGATCCGAATGCAGACATTGATTTTACACAATCAGCAGTTGGTTATGATTTTACTAAAACAATGCACCTTCAACTGATACAAGGAAGAGATTTTTCAAAAGACTTCGCAACAGATTCTGCAGGGTATCTTATTAACGAATCGGCACTGCAAATTATTGGCTACAAAGATCCCATTGGTAAACCACTTACATTCTGGCAAAAAAAAGGAACCATCATCGGCATACTAAAAGATTTTCACTTTAATTCACTACATACACAAATCAATCCGTTAATACTCCGTCTTGGTGAAAATATTGAATGGGGTTCAGCTCTTGTAAGAACAGAGGGTAGAAAAACAAAGCAAGCACTGGCAAGCCTTGAAAAAGTTTGCAAAGAACTCAATGCGAAATTCCCCTTCACGTATAAATTTTCAGATGATGAATATCAAAAGCTTTATAAGAGTGAGCAGGTGGTAAATCAGCTTGCGAATTATTTTGCTTTTCTTGCCATATTCATTTCATGTCTTGGCTTGTTGGGACTCGTCATGTTTGCTGCAGAACAACGTACAAAAGAATTTGGAATAAGAAAAGTGTTAGGTGCGAGTCCTATGAGACTGTTCAACCTGCTTTCACGGGAATTTTTAGTGCTGGTGCTGATATCAATGATTATTGCATCTCCGCTTGCATGGATAGCGATGAATAACTGGTTACAGAACTATGTTTACCGGATTGATATTTCATGGTGGATGTTCGTGCTGGCGGGATCTGCTGCTCTGCTGATTGCATTGATAACAGTAAGTTTTCAGGCAATAAAAGCAGCCATTGCAAACCCCGTGAAAAGTTTGAGAACAGAATAAAAATTAGAGTCATGTTAAAAAATTATTTCAAAACAGCCTGGCGCAACCTTGGCAAAAGCAAGATGCATTCTTTTATCAACATCATGGGATTATCAATTGGCATGGCAGTAGCCATATTAATTGGCTTGTGGGTGTACGATGAACTCTCCTTCGATAAAAATTTTAAAAACTATAATCGTATTGCACAGGTAATACAGAATGTGACTAACAACGGTGAAGTACAAACATGGACCAGTGTTCCCTATCCGCTGGCTGAAGAATTGCGCAAAAATTATGGCAGTGATTTTAAGCATATTGCAATGGCTGTTAGTGAGGGCGATCATTTATTGACATTTAATGAAAAAAAATTAAAGCAGAATGGTATTTTCTTTGAAAAAGAAGCTCCTGAAATGTTGGGTCTGCAAATAGTGAACGGATCAGCCTCCGTGAATGAACCCACTTCTATTTTGCTTTCTGCTTCTGCTGCTAAAGCTTTCTTTGCCGATGAGAATCCAATCAATAAGACGATCAAGATTGATAATATGCCGCCGGTGAAAGTAACAGGTGTTTACAAAGACCTTCCTCGCAACTCTACTTTTGCTGGCCTGAATTTTATTTCAACCTGGGATTTCTTTTATACCACTAATGATCTTAAGTCAATAAAAGATCCGTGGCGGCCCAATTTCGTTAGTCTGTTTGCTCAGTTAAGCGATAATGCAGATATAAATAACGCGTCAGTAAAAATTAAAGACGCCAAACTGAAAAAAGTAAATGACCAGCTTGCAAAAAAGAAACCTGAGCTATTCCTTTTTCCAATGAACAAATGGCATTTATATTCAGAATTTAAAAATGGAGCGAATGTGGGTGGCGCCATTCAATATGTGTGGATGTTTGGAATTATCGGTGTGTTTGTTTTATTGCTCGCCTGTATCAATTTCATGAACCTGAGCACCGCCCGCAGTGAAAAACGAGCAAAGGAAGTAGGGATACGAAAAACAATTGGTTCGCTTCGCAAACAAATCATCTTTCAATTTTTCAGTGAGTCATTATTAACGGTAATTTTCGCTTTCACATTATCCTTGTTATTGGTAATACTGCTGCTTCCGTTTTTTAATAGTGTATCAGGCAAACAAATGTCTGTCGCCTGGAATAATCCATTCTTTTGGTTAATGAGTGCAGGATTCATTCTTTTTACCGCATTAATAGCCGGAAGTTACCCTGCGTTTTATTTGTCTTCGTTTAAGGCCATAAAAGTTTTGAAAGGAACATTTAAGGTAGGACGTTTTGCTGCCATTCCCAGGAAAATACTTGTTGTTGTGCAGTTCACTGTTTCTATTGCACTGATTATCGGGACAATCATTGTCTACAAGCAAATTCAATTTGCTAAAGATCGTCCTGTGGGATATAGCCGCAACAATCTCGTTGCCATTTCATCTTCAAATGAAATTCATAAACATCTCGCCGCTATAAAACAAGAGTTAACTGGTGCAGGTGTAATCAGCGAATTGTCAGAGGCGGGTAGTGTACCTACGGAATTATCAGGTAGCAGCAGTGGCTTTAGCTGGAAGGGCAAGGACCCAAATCTTTCGATTGATTTTTCATTTACAAGTGTCGATTATGATTATGGCAAAACGATTAATTGGCAACTAAAAGAAGGACGTGACTTCTCAAGAGATTTTGCTACGGATTCATCGGCATTTATATTAAATGAAGCCGCTGTAAAATTTATAGGTCTGTCTAATCCGATTGGAGAAACAATTCAGTGGTTTGATAAATCTTATAAAATTATCGGCGTAGTAAACGATATGCTGATGCAGTCGCCTTACGAATCAGTAAAACCAACTCTTTTTGTATTATCCAATGATGCCAATGATGCTGTCCTGATAAAAATAAATCCTGCAGTCAGTGCCAGCACTGCATTGAGCAAGATTGGCCCTGTTTTCACCAGGTTCAATCCTGACCAGCCCTTCGAATACCGTTTTATAGATAATGAATATGCAAAAAAATTTACGAGTGAGGTCAGGATCGGCAAACTGGCAAGTTTCTTTGCTTTATTAGCTATTGTTATCTCCTGTTTGGGTTTGTTTGGATTGGCCTCATTTGTTGCCGAGCAACGTACAAAAGAAATTGGCGTACGAAAGGTGCTGGGTGCTTCGGTCTTTAATGTTTGGAATTTACTTTCCAGGGATTTTGCTATGCTGGTGATCATTTCATTTTTCATCGCGTCGCCTATTGCCTGGTATTATATGAATAAGTGGTTGCAGGATTACTCTTACCGAATAAATATCGGATGGAATATATTTTTAATTGCAGGTATTTTGGCGATTGCTATTGCCTTGATCACTGTAAGTTTTCAAGCGATCAGAGCAGCTATTGCAAATCCCGTGAAAAGTTTGAGAACTGAATAAAAATAGCGCTATGATAAGAAATTATTTAAAAACAGCTTTCAGAAATCTCGGCCGCAATAAGGGCTATGCATTTATAAATGTGTTGGGATTGGCCGTTGGTATCGCTGCCTGCCTGTTGATCTTTCTCGTAATTCAATTTGAAAGCAGCTTTGATAATTTTCATAAAAAGAAAGATAGTATTTATCGTATAGGCACCCAATTCCATACCCAGGATGGTGTTGATTATTCCGATGGAATTTCTTTTCCGGTAGCTACGGCATTAAGAATAGATTTTCCGCAATTGAAAGAAGTAGCCTCTATTTTCAGAAATGGTGGACAGGTAACTATTGAAAATGGCAGCACACAATTAAAAAAATTAACTGAAGACAATTTTTATTATGCGGAGCCCGAGTTTTTTAAAATGTTTGATTTTCGATGGCTTGCCGGAAATCCACAAACTTGTTTAAAGGATCCGCATAGCGCAGTGCTTACTAAGGCAACTGCGGAAAAATATTTTGGGGACTGGAAATCCGCTATTGGAAAAACAATTAAGTATGAAAATAAAACGACTTATAAAATTACCGGCATTTTAAAAAACCCTCCGGCTAATTCTGATTTCCCATTGAGTGTTGTAGTATCATATACTGCCCTTGAGAATACATACATAAAAAACAACTTAACAGATTGGGTAAGCACTTTCGGCGGAGCCTATACATTTGCCTTATTGCCTCCTGAATTATCACCTGCAAAATTTGATGCACAGCTCATCTCTTTTGCAAAAAAACACAAACCCGCTGAATATTCTAAAGACGCCTATGTAACACAGCCATTATTAGAAATGCACTATGATGACCGTTTTGGAAATTACAGGCGGCACACATTTAGTCATGAACTTATAACTGCCCTCGCATTGATCGGGCTTTTTCTTCTTTTGATAGCCTGCGTTAATTTTATAAATCTTGCCACCGCACAAGCAGTTAACCGCTCCAAAGAGGTTGGAGTAAGAAAAGTGTTAGGAAGTAATCGATCACAGCTTGCCTTTCAATTTCTCGGTGAAACTGCATTGATAACAGTCACGGCAACCGTTATTGCCATTGTAATTGCTGTATCCACTTTACCTTTTCTTAATAAGTTACTTGAGGTAAAAATGACCATGAATTTCATTTTTAATCCATGGCTTATTTTATTTGTTGTGGCCATTGCCATTCTTGTTACGGTCTTGTCCGGTCTTTATCCTGCCATCATTTTATCAGGTTTCAACCCGATAACGGCATTAAAAACGAAAATCACATCCAAAATGATTGGAGGTATATCGTTACGCAGAGCATTGGTTGTTTTACAGTTTGCTATAGCTCAGCTTCTCATCATTGGCATGACGATAGTGGTTAGCCAGATGAATTTTTTTAGAAATGCCTCTCTTGGTTTCGACAAAGCTGCCATTATAAATGTGCCTTTTCCCGGTGATAGTATAAGTAAAACAAAAGTTGATCACGTACGGAATCAATTGCTTGCTAATACGGATATAGTGAGTGCGAGTTTCAGCTTTGGCAGTCCTTCTTCTGAAAGCAACTGGAACAGTGATTTTAAATTTGATCATTCTACAAAGACAACAAATTTCAGTGCCAATCTTAAATGGGCCGATCCGGATTATTTTAAAACATATAAACTGGAATTTGTGGCAGGGCGCCCTTACTTCCCCAGCGATACGGTTCGTGAATTTGTTGTAAATGAGACCTTGCTCCGCAAACTGGGTATTCGCAAGGCAGAAGACGCTATCGGTAAAGAAATAAATTTTTGGGACGGTAATAAAGTTGCAAACATTGTTGGCGTAATAAGGGATTTCAACTCCTATTCATTACGCCAGCCAATGGCCCCTGTTGTATTAAGTACATGGAAAGATGTTTATCAAACTATCAACATTAAAATAAAGCCGGGAACTGAAAAAGCCGTGTTGCCTTTTGTTGAAAAAATTTGGAATCAAAGCTTTCCTGATTACGTGTATGAATATAAATTCCTCGATAAGACCATTGAAAATTTTTACCGGCAGGAAAACCAGTTGTCCATGTTGTATAAAATCTTTGCAGCCATAGCCATATTTATTTCTTGTCTCGGTTTGTACGGCCTTGTTTCATTTATGGCGGTGCAAAGAACAAAAGAAGTGGGTATTCGAAAAGTGTTAGGAGCTTCTGCACGGCACATTGTTTACCTGCTCTCCAGAGAATTCACGCTGCTTATAATAATGGCATTCGTCATCGCCGCACCCGTCGCATATTATATTATGAACAAATGGTTGCAGAATTACACCTATCGCATACCATTAACCGCATCTATATTTTTATTTGCAATTATCGGTTCGATCATCATTGCATGGATAACGGTAGGACAAAGAGCAATAACTGCAGCCATGGCCAACCCTGTGAAGAGTTTGAGAACAGAATAGCGAATGGTGAATTGTGAATGGCCATTTTTAGCATTCACCACTCACAATTGACAATGACATAAAAATCAGTTTTATGCTGAAAAATTATTTAAAGACAGCTCTCCGCAATCTCTGGAAAAATAAAACATACAGCTTCCTGAATATTTTCGGATTAGCCGTCGGCATTGCCTGTGCCGGACTCATCTTTTTGTGGCTGGAAGATGAATTGAATTATAACCATGGCAATGCAAAAAAAGATCAGCTTTATCAAATTTTGCAGAACCAGTCGTATGAAGGCAAGACTTATACGTTTGCTTCAACCCCGGGGCTGCTGGCAGAAACAATGAAACAAGAAATTCCTGGCGTTAAAAATACTTGCCGGTTCACATGGCAGGAATATACTTTGTTCGGGCTTGGAGATAAATTAATTTATGAAAGAGGTTATTATGCTGATTCATCCATCTTCAGCATGTTCACGCTTCCTTTTGTGCAGGGGAAAAAAGAAAATGCTTTTCAACAACTTCATTCCCTGGTGATCTCCGAAAAGATGGCCAAAAAATTTTTCCCGGATGATCAAAATATTATTGGTGAAGCTCTGAAAGTAGACAATAAAGAAGAGTACTTTATCTCGGGTGTCATTAAGGACCTGCCGGAAAATTCTACAATTCAATTTGATTGGCTGGCGCCTTTTAAAATTTATTTCGATAAAAATGATTGGCTGCTAAACTGGGGAAACAACGGCATACAAACTTTCGCAGAGTTGGAAAATCAGGCTGACGCACAAGTGAACAAAAAATTATATCTCTATATCAAACGAAAAGATACTTCGGCTCTTGCACGCCCTTTCCTGCTCAGCATGAATGACTGGAGGCTGCGAAGCAAATTTGAAGAAGGTAAACAGGTTGGCGGCAGAATTCAGTATGTAAAAATGTTCACCACCATTGCGTGGATCATTCTGCTAATCGCCTGCATCAATTTTATGAATCTTGCAACCGCCCGTTCTGAAAAAAGGGCAAGGGAAGTTGGAGTAAGAAAAATATTAGGCGCGCAAAAGACTATTCTCGTTGGTCAGTTCATTGGCGAAGCAGTATTCATGTCGTTTGTTTCTGTATTTGTTGGTGTACTATTAATGTATTTGCTTCTGCCATTTTTTAATGTGCTCGTGGCGAAGCATCTCTCAATCGGTTTAGGTAAACCCTTGCATCTATACAGCTTGATCGCTATTGGCCTGGTCTGTGGAATTGTTGCGGGAAGTTATCCTGCTTTCCATCTCTCATCATTCAATCCCATCAGGGTATTCAAGGACCTCAACATTAAAGGAAATGCTCCGGCGTTGGTGAGAAAAGGTTTGGTGATTTTGCAATTCACTATTTCTATCGTGCTCATCATCGGGACCATTATTATTTATCAGCAGATACAACATATCAAGAACAGGGACCTGGGCTATGATAAGGAAAATTTAATTCAAACTGCCTTGCGTGGTGACATGCAAAAAAATTTCCAGTCTATAAAAAATGATCTTCTTTCGACCGGATATGTAAAAAACGTTGCGATGTCAGATCTGAATATGTTGTATATGGGCAGCAACACAAATGATTACCGGTGGGAAGGAAAAGATCCTTCTAAACAAATATTGATAACCCAGGATTATGTAACTCCTGACTATCTCACAACAACTGGTGTAAAGGTGAAAGAAGGAAGGGATTTTTATGCTGATGGCAAAGACAGCATGGGAGTTATCGTTAATGAAACGTTTGCAAAAATGATCGGTAAAGATGCGGTTGGAAAAATTCTCAGGCGCGATACGTCTGCCACCGGTGGAATTGATTATACTATAGTAGGCGTGGCAAATGATTTTGTTTACGGAGATATGTATGCCAAACCAGACCCGTTGGTATTTATGTGCTATACTCCCTATTCTAAAAATTTTGGTTACATGTACCTGCGCCTCAAAT
>Ga0137366_10004623_pt1 | contig 10791 bp, 8 predicted proteins | sample SagtaG_8_FD_104938 | JGI IMG/M metagenome (GOLD analysis project Ga0137366, IMG submission 104938) | Vadose zone soil microbial communities from Sagehorn Ranch, Mendocino, California, USA - Sage1_L_60_16 metaG | ecosystem: Environmental > Terrestrial > Soil > Vadose zone | place: USA: California... | reverse complement strand
TGCATGTTCTCGTCAGTTAAGGCATTGATCTGCTCGACAGTAAATCCAAGATCACGCAGTACAAGGCGGCTGATACTCAGGATTTCAAACTTTCTACTCCAATCAAGTGAGTCCAATAGTCACTCTCCTTCCTTTCTGCTGCGGAAATTCACAACTGCAACAATTTATCAAAGTGCTAGATAGTGGATGCGGTGCTTCTTCACGCCGTCTGTTTGATAGCCGCTTTAGTATACAGATGAGGAGCGGAGTTACCAAAGGTAAACGCAACAGTAAAAAGCGGTACACTGAGTAGCGGCGTAAGCCGTCTACTCACCACAGCGAGCGTAGCGAAGCTCAGCCAGAGGCTAGCAGAGAGAGAAGAGGGAGAGAGTGAGGCACGTCCTGGCGGGGAAGTGGCGTGAAGCCGTACGACCTTGACCATGTGGTAAACTCGCAGAGCGAAACGAATGACCGAAGGTGGGGGGGAGCGTCGGTCGTGTCGGTCGGTCGTTTCGGCACGCAGTGCTTTCCCGCATGAAGTCAAGGTGGAGACGGTAGCCACGCGGGGAGGGGACTATCAATTCGCGTAGCGTTCCTTATTTCACTTGGGAAGCATACCGCAAAAAGCGGCTCACCTGAAAAACAGGCAAGCCGCCGGAATAGTAACAGCCTTGAGGATAGGGCGATATCTCCAAAGACTGCTAGTGGAAGTGTTGAGCCAGTTCGTCAATCAGGTCTTGCGTCTGCGCTGTGCAGAGGCCGTCAACGCTCGTTACTTCCCAAGTGCGGCAGTGCCGCGCGACGATCTCCTTGAACTCTTCAACAGACGGTAGCTTCGGCGTAGGCGTAGTATCTTGATTAGTAGCTTCACCTTCGTTAGTGATTACACCCGTTTCATCCATGTGAGAAATCTCCTTTTTTTTATTCAGGCTGGACAAACATTTTCATGCTGCGTGGCTAGCCTTTACTTTCGCCCTTGAAAGCACTGGAAGAGTGCAGTCAATACTTGTCATTTCGCCTCATGACAAAAAGCAAAGACGAGAGAGAGGAAAAACAGTGCTTTCCTGCCTGTAGCCTTTGCTTAGAGCGTTGTGTTTTATGGAGAAATCAACACGCTTTCAACGTACAGGAGTATTCTGAAACTTCTGGGGTATTTTAACAAATAGTGATACTCGTGTCAAAATTATAGGCTTCACGAGGTAAAATAATTCCCGAACTATCCCATAATGCAAAAAATCCCAGCCTGTAGTAGTTATTGTTCGGGAATACCAGCTTCAAGGGGAGTGTTGGTGCTTCTTGAAATAAATATTGTGCGACGTGCAGCTTGTTGTAAAATAAGCTCTAAGGTGTATTGAAGTGGTAGTAATTGTATGGTATTCTACGACTTAGGCAGATACATATTATTTTGAGATAAATGAGAAGTTTTTTGAGAAATAGGGAAGTAGAACTATGAATTGGCGTTCACCGCGTTTTCTCCTTCTCCTGGCTGTTTTCATCGTGCTGGTCGTTAGTATAGGAGTAATTATCGTAACCCTGATATTTCAGGCTGACCATGCCAAAATTTCGACTCAGCATACCGACACACAAAAGACAGTGATCCCCACCAACGAACGTCAAGTCGTTCAGACTTATAATCAGGCACTGGCGAAGCAAAATTGGGCAACGATCTATGCAACGACTTCTAATATTGTCGTTGGGAATTATACGCCAGATCAATTTGCTCAGATGATGGCACAACAGGTACAAGATGTGGGAACCGTATCGTCAATTTCAACGACTTCTAACCCCGAAGTGAAAACAAACCCAGATGGTACCCTCTATTTCACGATCAATGAGCAGGTAGTCTTTATCAAGAACGGAGTGTCACAGACACAATCTCTGATCTCTATCTTTATACTGGAAGATGGGACCTGGAAGTTCTGGTTCTCCAAGAAAGTGTAACAATCCACAAAGTTCGCCTCAAAAGAGTTTGGATAGGTTCCTGAGAAGGAGTGTTGTACAATGTTCTTCCGCCAAACGTTCCAGTGCTATCTTGGACGTGCCAACCTCATAGGTACAATAGTAGTTTTTATACTCACAAATCAGTGGTTATTTTTGTCCTTTCCAGTCCTAGCTCATTCCCTACCTACTCAGAGTGATGGGAGGCACATGGTAAAGCAGCAGAAAGGGATGTTTCTACCACATACCACGGTGAACCAACCAGTTATTTTTGTGCATGGAATAAATGAGAATGCCAATGATATGGGTAATACCTTATTTGTGCCGATCTATAGAGAATTGCAGAATGATTTTGGAAAGATTCAGACATTTGAGTACATCGATGATCGAGCCTTTGGACAAAGTTCTCTTTCTTCTTGCCCTATAAATTATAAATTCTCCCAGTATAAATATTCTTTGTGTGTAAGCCAGAGTTCCGTACTGGACAATGCGATACAATTGGCCAAAGATATAACCAGTCTTTTTAACTCAGCCAACCATAAAGTTACTCTCATTGGATATAGTATGGGGGCTGCAATCATCCGTACTGCTCTTGCTGGTTGTCAACAGAATGTGACCTGTCAAGCGGTATTGGGGTCTAAAATCGCAGAGAGGGTCAACAATGTGTTTTTCATCAATGGGGTACAGCAGGGGTCTTGGATGGCACAAAACAAAAAAGGAAAAAACATTCCTGCCGCAGTATCATTACTTCAAACGATTAAGGCTCCTCTCGCTAAGCCCCTTTGGGGGCTTTATGTGAATGCGGATGCTGTAAAAGATATGGAACCGCAAAGCATCAATATTGTTTCACATAATAGCGTTGTACCTGCAAAAAACATCCACTACTTCAATTTCTATGGAGATATCAAACTCTCTCTCAAAATCAATAGTGGCATCTATCCCACAACAATACATATTGACATTGGTGATGGAGTTGTTTTGCCAGGAACCGATAATCCACAAGATAAGTCTTTCTGGGGTGGTGCACGCTTCTGTTTGCAGTGTGAGGGGAAAAATTTCTCGCAAATCGATACAAATACGACCTACAGGCAATGGCCTCTCACCACCGAAAAATCTATAGACCTTGAAGGTCTTTGTACACCATCGTCGATTATACAACACGGCTGTTCGCTTGGTAGTCTCTTTGACTTGGTCGCGCGTACTCCGCAGTTTCATTTGAGTATACGCTCAAAAGCTTCATTAGATGGTACTGATATCCAGGTGGCTGATACGACAGGAATAAGTGGGTCGAAGACAACGAGTATTGCCAAGGAAATAGCGTTGCAATTGCAAGCCCAGCAGAATGTTTATGTAAACTCACAAGATGGGAATATCTACGCCCTTAATGCAAGCAATGGCAAGACACTCTGGAAATACTCCACCGGTTCACAAGGTATAGGCCAACTTCAGGTTGCTGATGGGGTGGTCTACTTCATTATTGACGAGGATATAAATACCAATCCGAATGCGACCAGTACGATGTATGCATTGGATGCTCAAAATGGAACACTCCTCCGTCGTTTCAAACTCCCATACTTTACACTTGAGGGGAGCGCTTCCATACCTCCCTTTACTGTGGCTAACGGAGCTATCTATTTTAGCTCTCCTGGCATGGCATTCGCTATTAATAGCACTGATGGTACTATGCTCTGGAAGTACTCGTGGTTTGGCCGTGGTGCTTCTGACCCTGTGGTCGTTAATAATATAGTCTATTATGTTACAGGAACGGGGGTAATCTATGCCTTTAAGAGCAGTGATGGAACAGTTCTTTGGAGATATGACTTAGGCCCAGATGCTGTCGCTAAAGGTTCTATAATGGGAACCTATCCTACTCCTGCAATAATGAACAATACTTTGTATGTGGTTGGCTGGCTAGCTGACAATGTCTATGCAATTAGCCTTCAAACGCATACCTTACAATGGCATATTCATATCACTGGCGAACAAACAGAAGCTCTGTACGTTTCAAACGGAACCATTTTTGTCAAAACATCGGCTCCCGAATCAATCTATGCGTTACGTATCAACGACGGCTCGCAGCTTTGGAGTAAGCATAACCTCTCTTTGCAGCTTGCTGATTCAGATACCTTATATAGCTTGGGTGTTTCCACGGATGGCAGCTACACCAATGTTCTCTATGCACTCCGCTTCTCTGATGGCACAACAATATGGAATATACAAGTGGGCGGATCAGGATCATTCTTTAGATATATAGCAGCCGCTCTCAACACTATTTTTGTAATGTCTGATACAAACCTCACTGCTCTTAGTACAAATGATCGGGGTGTACTTTGGCAAATTCCCCTCTCTGGTTATATGGTAGGGCCATGAATATAGTTTGAACTCTTCAGTACAAGCCGATTTTGATTTTTTAACAATGTTCAGTAATAGGCTAATTCAGCTTTATGTCGCACAAGGTTTTGTTTCCGGCGTCGGGCTTATAGAGGCTGATAGAATGTGCATTCTAAAACGCAGGTTTTTGGGCTTCTAACACAACCATAATATCAACTAAATTAGGAATTTGCTTCTAATGAAAATGTTAAACCATGCCAACTTGAACCAAACCCCGGACGATAAGTACCATTCATCACGTCGATAAGCTCAAAGGCAAAAAGCGAAAAGTTGTTCAATGACCAACCGAACATACAGGCAGTATGATTATCTGGGGATGTTTCTCTACTATCGGACCATATATCTCCTCCTGTAAGTGCGAGCGTTCTCCCTGGTATCTTAGCGAGAAACAGCGGGGTACCTCCTATTGGTAAATAATAAAATCGACCTGTATTTCTTTGATCTAGGTCTTCACCAGACAAGATAATTCCCCCGAAAAATCCTCTCAGGAGATTTGCTGGCATAAGTTTGTTCAATAGTTCAAGGTTTTTTTGCGCGTTCTTTGGTAATTCAAAAAATACCATCCCCATATAAAAATTGGTCGGTATGTGGTGTTTATATGGTTCGTCTGGTGCATCAGTCTTGAGAAGAAAGGGAGCTAACTCATCGAGTTTTTTAAACGCATCAGCTATAGTAGTGGCGTTACAGGTAGATTTGACTTCCAGTACTGCATGAACATATTCGGCTGGAATTGCCCGATTGCTCCCTGATAGTGAGTTATCGGGACTGATTTCTGTCCATAATACAGGAGATTCCATCCTGTTATAAATGATGACATCATAATGACGCAGCTTTCCCTTCAAAGCAATTCTTGGTGAAAATGAGTCTCGTTGGGAGATAATATATCCAGATGTGACTCCATATTTTGCCGGAAGAAACTGCTCCAACCATTTTCTAAATAATGCCTCCGCGTATTTTCCTTTATCCGTTGCAGTTGGTCGGTTTTCGGACATCTCCTTGAATATTCTGAAGTCACTTACCATCTTCACTTTTTGGGTAGTAAATTGAGACCAACCACTCTGTATGAGTAATTTTTTGTCCTCATTCTCTTGACGCGCCATTAGATTGCAATTCCTTTCGATCACAGAAAGTAGTTCAATGTAAATTCCTCTTATTAGGTTCTGCCGCCACCAAGTGCGCTTACTGGAAGAGTCGAAAACATTATACTCGTACTTAATGGATACGAAAAGAGCTTCGTCGGACAATTTATGATTTCTGACATAGAGAAAGAAAACCCATCCCCCAGCAGGAGCAGGGGAATGGGTACGCCTCAGATGGTTTTCGCTGCTTCCCGATGTGCTGCGAGTGCCTGGGTATCCAGTTGGTAGTAGAGATACATTTTGTACCTTTCTGCATTGACAAGTCCGGCGTTGCGCAGTTTTGCCAAGTGGTAGGAAAGAGCACCGTAGCTGATGTCTAGCACATGTGCTATTTCAAATACACAAAGCCTCCTGTCATTATACGTCTCAAGCAACTTTATGATCCGTTGCCTCTTGGGACTACGCAGAACCGAGAGCCGCTCTGCTTGGGCTTCTGCCTGATCTTTGGATAGCGCAATGGTGAAATTGCGAAGCGGTTCGCCACCTTTACGGGTAACGCTTTCTTCCATGTTCCCTCTCCTGAGAAACACGAGTGTGCACACACACGCTGAACAATGTTCAAGCGAAAGAAAACAAGGATAAAACAGGAGAGGGTTAATCTGCCGATCAGCCGTTTTATCCTGTCTCTTACGCCGCGTGAGTATAGCAACCGACCAGTGAAAATGCAAAAGAGGAGATAAAAGCATTGCATACTCATGGGTTTTCTGGCAAGAGTCATTTTTGAGTGGGGACGCACATTTACGTTAAGGCGACATTGAGGAGCAGCGAACCTAGAATTAACTCTTAACTCTGGTTAGTTATAGGTAAGGGACAGCTTACTATTCTAATTCAATTTCCATTGACTTCGCTGACATTCCTTGACAATAGTAAGTCATAACCCCTTGAATTTTTTTTGTTTTATCCTTCCTCTTATAACGCATGCCTCCCAGGTAACGGGCGATACCATTCGGATGGATAACATTAACATTATTGTCAAAACTAATAGTAGGCGCACCATTGTTTAACTCAGTCACATTTTTTATCTCAAATCCCAAAATACCAATAAGTTCAATATTGTCATCAAATTGACATAAAAATCCACAATGTTGTGCTGTCCACCGTCCTTCGTTTGTGAATGCGAACTTAACTTCTTTCATTTCAGGGTCATCACCAGGAAAGCCACCCGAGTCGATATGCAATACCAATAGTGGCCTCTGTCGTCTGCCAAACATATCTTCAAGGTCAAAGTGTTCAAGACGGTAAAAACCTTCTGTGCTCCGTTTATAATATTCTCTTCCTGCAAACATTGCCCTGTGAGGGGTTTTATCACTTTGAGGAATAAGACATTTAACGAAGCCAATCTGGTCGGATGCATCAGTAGGAATTTTCTCAATCAAAACATTGTCTACAAAAGGTTGGACAAAGTTAATAAGGCTTGATTTAAGGCTTCTTATAAAACCATCTACATCTGTTATGGGTTTAAGACTCTTCGCAGACTCATCTCTTTTATATGTTTCTATTCCCCAGATTAAAATACCACCATCTGAATTAGCAAAACCTGATAATGCCCGCGAAAAGTTCGATTTATCGTCATCATCCAACTGAGCATGGCGTCTATCATGTTTTTGTTTAAACTCCAAATACAAATCTTCCTTAACCCGATCTGTAATCATCCTCTTGAGGTCAGACTCGGAATTAATCGAATGAAAATAAGAAATCAAATCGCTTGTTTGCATGTTAGTTATGAAGATAGGGGGTTCCTCCTTCGCTACAGTCTTTACGAGCGCAACGTCTAGGATTTTTCTTGCACACTAGTATAGAGATTACTTTAACGACTTGCAACTAATCAGCGTTAGTTTTATTTCTTTGTTATAATCATCCTGTATGTGTGGCCGCTACGCAATTCCTGACCCTGCTGATATTCCCATCCGCTTCAAGGGTACTCGCATTGGCTATGACTTGAAACCGCGCTATAACGCTGCTCCGAGCGAGAACTTACCTGTGATTGTCAATGATACACAAAAGCATGTCGAGTTGATGCGATGGGGTCTGGTGCCGTTCTGGGCGAAAGACATAAATATTGGCTACAAGATGATTAATGCCAGAGCGGAAACCTTGCAGGTCAAGCCGTCATTTCGCAAGGCGTTGTCACTACAGCGTTGCATTATCCCTGCTGGCGGGTTCTTTGAGTGGAAGAGGGTAGACAAAGAAAAAGCTCCGTACTACATTTTCCTGAAAAATAAGGAATTGTTCGGCTTTGCCGGACTCTATGACACATGGCACGACAAAGAGGGGAAAGAGCTAAAAACCTACACCATTATCACCACTGAGCCGAATGCGCTTGTTGGGACAATTCATAACAGGATGCCTGCGATACTTGAGAAACAGGATGAGGAGGAGTGGTTAAATCCCGATGAGACAGAACCAGGGCGGCTGGTGAAGTTTCTGCATCCCTACCCTGCAAGGGAGATGGATGTATACCCTGTCTCGCGTCTGGTCAATGCTCCGAAAAATGACACAAAAGAAGTGATTGAACCTGCATGAAAGGATAAATGAATGGGGTTTACACAATTGATGATCTCTGTCATCGACCAACTGACAGTCTGAACGATAGGTACTATGCGTTACTTATCGCTGGCTTGCTCGTTACACAATCTAAATAACTGGAACAGATTTCCTATCGAGGTAAAAAGATTAAACACTACCTGGTGCATCGGAATAGGTTAGCCAGTAACCTGTGATGGCATGTTGGAAGAGATGGGCAAGTATGCAATTTCAAAACACCCCACAGTTTTTAATAAAATCGTTCAAACGGCACTATCATAAGGTAAAAGAAGTCGACGAAATATTAGCAGCAAGAAATGGCTCCTTCTCTTTTTCATATTCCTTCAAGAAAGACGAGGCACCGCAGTCGAAGGTTGAGACACCAGACGATGAAACGACTATACGGTTTGTTGTGCTCATGCGTCGGTTTTTGAACCCAGAAAGCTCGCTGTATTATAAGTACGTATGGATCGCGTTGAAAGAACTTTTTCCAGAGTCTATTCCTGCTGAGCATGCTTTGCAACTTGAACAATTCATTGATGAGTTAAATAAAGGGCCGTTCTCCTTCATTGTTAATCAGCAGCCAGTCACAGCAGAGAATATCTATCATAGAGTAGCTGATGGTGACTACTTTGGGAGAACCGACGAGGAAGCAGTTGCATTTCTCCAAAGCCTGTCAGGTACTCCCGCTGAGCAATTTGCGTTACATGAGTTCTATTCCTACAACCTCGCGCTTTTCAACGTAGCATCAGTCCTCTTTGATAGTATGTTGGTAATAGAACGCAGCGAACAATATAGCAACTTGTTTCAAGAAGAAAACTCTACAGATATACGCTGCATCTATTGTCTGAACGATAACGGTACTTTCACCTCTGAGGAACATACTGTTCCTGAGTCGCTGGGAAACTACGATACCGTTTTGCCGAAAGGATTTGTGTGTGATACATGCAATAGTGGAGTGTTGTCTGGATTGGATGCAGAGCTTGTTCACTTTGAGCCAATCGAATTTCTCAAAACTTTGTATATGCCACACACAAAGGATGGAAAGCTTCCGCAGGCAACCTTTCCAAACCTTACCATGAAAAAGACCCGCCCTAACCATATAGTCTTTAAAAGCCCATCGAAGAAAAACATCACCAGTGGCGAACCAGATGAAAACGGCATCATACATTTTTCGATAAAGATGACAGGCAGGAAAAAGTTTGACCTTAAGATCATAGGGAGAGCGCTATATAAAATTGGTTTGGGAATGGTTGCCTTCCATGAAGGGCGAGTAGTTGTTTGTGATAGCAGGTATGACGCTGCAAGAGCCTTCATTCTGAGGGGAGAAGATTTTCCTAATAACCTCTTAATGACCAATAATGCGAAACCTCACCCGAATATCAGATCAACTTATGACCCTGATTTGGATGGTACGTGCTTTCGGATCGATATCTACGGTCTTATCTTCCTCTTTAATCTGGAAACGATTCCTGTTTTAGAGATTCCCGAGGAACAATTAGCGGTGATGAACTTTTCATCATTTCCACTCCATGCGGAGGGGGAGTGTGTAAACGGCCGTGAATAGATACGGTCTATATATTCTTCATGGTCAATCTTGAAGTTTACCCTCTACCATTTTGATCTCCTCCTCCGTCAAGCCGTACAGTTCGTATACAAGTCTGTCAATCTGTTGGTCTGTGACAGCAATTTGCTGCTGAAGGACTGTCTTGTCATGGGGTGCTTTTGCTTCGGCCAAACGCTTATACAAAGAAAGCATCCTTTCAACGAGTTCAACTAGTCGATCATGGCGAGTCTTGTCTGTAGGATCTGAGAAGTTGATGGTACGGATGGGGAGTTGCTCGATAAACTGCGTGAAGTAGCGAAAGAAACCACCTCTCAATTGGGTACTGACGTTTTTTAGGTAGAAATCCAAGACTTTGCTATTTAGTAGTCCTAGGATATACTTTGGAGACTCAGCCACGTTGTGCCTTAAAGTAATTCCATAACCGCTGGTAAAGGTATATTCACCAGTCTCATCGAGTGCAAAAGAGGCGCTGTCAGCAATATCTGGCACTAATATCTTTTCGGAAGACATCACATCTATATTCTTAGGATAAATATAAGCATACCAGTTTGATCCAATCATTCTCCCGTGTTCTCTGTTTTCCAGGTATCTTTTGTTTTCGAGAAGATAAGCATATGTGTTTGGAAATATTGCTTGTAACTCTTTCACTGGAATCAACGTTGGTCTCCCGCTGGAAGTTTGATAGGGGAATATGACAACTTTGCCGGATGGCAGAATTCGATACGGCTTAATTTCACGTCCTTGCAAAAAGAGAGAGATGATTCTGCGCTCAAGCTTTACATGTCGATCGAGTTGTTTAGAATGTGCGGTTATTAAATCGCCGTCAGCAGAAACGAGATCCAGCACATAAACCTCGTTTGCACTAGTGCGTATACCTTGAGCGATTTTTTCTGCAACATCCCTCATCTTGACTGGTATCTTGGTTAAACGCTCAAAAAGATCAGTGCCACCGCCTACAACAAAGTTCCACTCATCTTGAGTGATAGCCTCGGCGGGAACTGATCCCTCAACCGCTTCTCCGGTATTGCGCCAGGCCAAAATGTCATCTACTTTCACGACGCGACACTTTTTGCTTCCTTCCTTATCCAGGAACATGAGGCAGGTGTACGTCGTCGCCTGCTCAAACACTTGCTTGTCACCAAAATGGACAACCTCAGACAGGTAGTGCTGACGGGATATAAGGGCACGGAGTGGCTCTCCATACTGCGCATTGAAAAACTTATGAGGTAAAATAAAGCCGAGCTGTCCATGGTT
>Ga0137366_10004620_pt1 | contig 10794 bp, 10 predicted proteins | sample SagtaG_8_FD_104938 | JGI IMG/M metagenome (GOLD analysis project Ga0137366, IMG submission 104938) | Vadose zone soil microbial communities from Sagehorn Ranch, Mendocino, California, USA - Sage1_L_60_16 metaG | ecosystem: Environmental > Terrestrial > Soil > Vadose zone | place: USA... | reverse complement strand
GGGAATTTCTGCCAGCATTCCTTGCCGAACTCGTGCCCGGCGTCGACTTAGTTCCTTTCTGGACGATGGCGGTGGCAAACGTCTATCGGAAATCGAAGTCGATCGCCGTCGCCGTAGAAGAAAGTCGTGCGCAGCACCCAGCGCTGAGAGACCCACAACATTCTTAAGCCGTGAATCAAATGGAGGTCAGATGGCACAGTCTAAGAAGGACCTCAAAGATCGCCTCACTCGCTACCGCCAAATCAAGATCAGCGTCATCGGCAGGAAGTCTGGGCAGACAATTTCAATCCCGGTCTGGCTTGTTTTGGAAGGTGAGAAGCTCTACCTGTTGCCGGTGCCGGGATCGGACACGCAGTGGTACAAGAATGTGTTCGTGATCCCACACTCGAAAGGCGCCCATTGATCTCGACCAGCGGTGGTTTACCGGGTGAGAAAGACAGATCACTGATCTTCGGGGCACTCCGCAACATGGCAGCCAGCATTGAAGGCGTGGAAAACGGAGCAGCCACAGGAACACGCGCTGGAGCGGCGGCACCGGCACTTGCGGTTGCGCTGGCAGGATCCGTATTGTACCGGTAAGGTTATTGTTCGACATTCGTCATACTCTCAAGCGGTAATGTCGCATGGCGGGGCACCCTCGCGATTTTTGTTTGAGCGCCGCTGCCTGGCCTGTACGGCCGGATGCACACTCGACAATTAATCACGCTCTCCAAACGCTAAAGCGCTGTTACAAGCACCGTTAGGGGATCACGCACGAAGCCTCCCGGTTCTCCAGTACTGTGCCACGTTATGCATGCTGTCTCTTTCATTGCTTCACTTCGTTACAGAATCAGAACAGACTTAAGTAATCGAATGGCTTCGTTATTTTGTTGCATAGAAACCGCGGCGCTGGCTACGCGATGATAAGGTTGAGCGGCAGTCTATGTTTGAGAAGTAACGAGACTTTATGCGGCGGTTGAGGACTCCCGGCCAAGCTTCAAACGTCGCCTCAAACACGTCCGACAAGTGTCGCAAATGCCAGACACTCGAACGTCGATATCAACGTTCTGTTGATGAAATCTTTTCCGTTCTGGATAGGAGATTCATGACGATGGAGCAGAAATTGTGCGAATTGCATGAATTGCAGGACATGCGGGACAAGGCCGCGCATGCGTGGGGTGAACACAAGAAATCTCACCGCAGCACTCGGCATGGTTTTCCAGGAATTACGCCCGAAGGCAAATGCATCGGCTGACAAACCCGGATGAGGAATCTGCCGCGATAAATCTCAGAATGCTTGGGTTTATTCGCAGCAGCTTTGCGCTGCTAGTCCGAGCCGGTGACAAGTTTCATCGATTGGTGCGAGGGCTAGGCATACCTGAAGGTGAGTTTTGATCAATCGATTTACAACTACTAATGTGGTTTGCCGCAGGTTACTTCAGTAACCACTCGTGCCAAATTAAATCTCTTTTCTTCTTCAAATTAGAAAACTTCGCGGTGCAAATGCGAAACGTGTGCTATCTTCCGAGGCAGACGAAGTGGCGCGCAACGGGGCGTACCCGAGAATAACTTCGGCCAGAGGTTCTCTTGGGCGCCCCTTGCATTTTCGCGTTAACCGTTCCCCAAATCGGATCGCCGGCAACGGGGCAAAGCGCGGACGCGCCTGTCCTCACAACCTCAACAAGTTGCTTATGCCTGCGGAAATGTTATGTGTCGCGAGTCTAGGGTCGACCCTTGTAAAGCAATTGGGAAATCACGCCCATAGATTGTCGACGGCCTGAAATCTCGCGGCAGACTCTCCAGATCTGTTCGTCCGTTTCCGTTTCCATTTCCATTTCCTTGTAAAGGCTCTCTAGCCTCATAGCATGCGATCAGGAACTGATCCCCAATCTGGGTCCGGCTGCAGAAAATTGAATGGGCTGGCAGTTGAAGTGCACTCTCGGCACGGAAATTGGGCCGTGTAATGGTGAACGGGTGGAGCAGTTCACGCACTCCCACCACTTTGAAGTCCTTATCAATCAAAACCAGGTCAAAAGAAAACATCATTCCTATGGTGTGTACCGCGTTTCCTCGCATAATCCAAACACCGCTACCCGGCTGGAGCGTCCTTCGCCCCAAAAGGCCAACGAGCCTGCCTAAAATGGAATCGGCGACCTTCACACGAAAGGCTAGAAAGGTCTCCCTTGTCTTGTTGTACACAAAAACCCGCCGCTGCTCTTTCCGCACGCGTATCCTCCCAATGAGCTTTCGCATAGAGCTAACAAATGCGAATTTGAGCACCTTCGTCGCGCCCACAAGCCACCCCACTCACAGCTCTCAGGCATGTAGGTTGCCAAAAGAGGAGAGCTCTCCCGAGCGAATGCTGTATTCATTCGAAAGAAGGGACTTACCTCGCATGTGTGAGCAGGATATTTATGCTGAGAATGCTGATTCGGTGTGACCTGAAACAACCCATTTCCTTCCCAATGGTCTTTTGCTGATACCTCTTTAACCGGGACTCTCACGTGAAGTGAGAACTTCTGTTTACACAGCGAACCGAAAGCAACTCAGTCAACGGATCTATGGTGAACAGAGAGTCAGTTGACTCCAAATTGAGCATTCACAAGATTGAAGCAGCCCCGACCTTGTGGTGTGCCGATATATCGGCAGCGGGTGCCTACATTTCGGCACCGAATCAGGGGCATATCCATTTTCCGGGATCTTCGGCTGACAGGACATCCATCGCGTGATGAATCTGTACAGCTCTTTTAGTGATGCCTGTTCTGATTTCGTAACAAAATCAAAGTAGTAAACGGGGATGTCACAAATCCGCGGGACATTAATTCGGAATGCGTCGAGAAAAAATGAGCAGATCTGGGGAATACACTCACCTGCCAACCCTGAGTTGGAGATCTACTTGACTGGACAAAATTGACCGCCTGGGCTGGGCGGCAGGCGTTGCTTTCGAGGTCTTCGGCGTGCGTGTTGGAATTCGTGTGAGTGATCCGCTGGTTCTGGAGTCCGTATTGTCTCGTGTTCCCGCCGGCTGGATTCGGTTGCAGGCGTCCGTGGTTGATCGGCTGTACTCGGTAGTGACGCCCCTTGTCCGGCGGCGCAATGTGCGGCATTTCTGCGTGCTCTATGGTGATCACACGAGATTGTGTCGAACGGAACGCATTGAGGATATTCTCGACCATTTCGAATCCGATTTGGATTTGCATATTGCTGCAAACTCGCAAGATCGGCTGTTTATCCATGCCGGCGCCGTGAGTTGGAAGGCTCACACCATTGTGATACCCGGCCGCAGCCACACCGGCAAGACAACGTTGGTGGCTGAATTCCTAAAATCCGGCGCGGCGTACTATTCCGATGATTTCGCCGCCGTAGATCCTGCTGGCTATTTGCATCCCTACCCCAGGGATTTATCGGTTCGCACTCAGTGCAATGGCTTCGAAAGAATTCGCCCTGAAGAGTTCGGGGCTGCTCGCGCCCAACCACGACCGATCTCCTTTGTTTTGCTCACCGAGTATTTAGAAGATGGAAGGTGGGGTCCATCGCCGGTTTCTCGTGGCCAGGGCATGCTGAGATTGTTGGAGAACACTCCTTCTGCCCGGAAGCAGCCCGGTTTCGCGTTAGGAGTGCTTCATAAGGCCGTCGAGAGTGCTGAGATTCATCAGGGGTGGCGAGGCGAGAAGGAGCAAACAGTCCGGGCAGTACTGAACTATTTGGATGGACGGAGCCTTACATGAGTAAGCAGGAAATTCAGCATGAGTCGCGGTCGCCGCGGTTCCAGCAAAGAAAGTTAATTGCGAGGACGATTGGCGACGAGTTGCTGCTTTTCGACGAGGAAACGAGCACTGCTCATTGCCTGAATGGAATTGCAGGAGAAATGTGGATGGCTTGTGAGGGGCGAAGCTCTGCTGCCGCGGTCACCGAGTTCTTGCGGTCTCGGTGGCCTGATATTGAAGAAGAAGTGGTCTGGGTCTCGCTTAGTCGGATGGCTGCTGCGGGACTTTTAGAGGAAATGATAGATGCGGAGAATATCTCTGCTGGCCGAAGGGATCTCTTACGAAAGCTAGGTCTCACTGCTGCAGCTGTCGTCCCAATCCTTGTGACTTCGATCTTGATCCCGCCAGCCGCCGCTGCGGCTTCTCCTTGCGGCGGTCTTGCGAGCCTGTGCGGCTCAGGCAAACCACCATGTTGTCCAGGAACTCATTGTGCAAATGTACTGGGGACGCTGGTGTGTGTGCTCAATACTTAGGACGTAGTGAGGCGAGTTGCACATGCAAATTGGCACAAATGTAGCGCAGCTTCTCGCTGGTTCATGGCGAGGATCCTCGTTTCATGAACCGCAGCTTTTGAACAAAGACTTGCAGACTCATGCATCGGTGATTGCCTCGGCTGGCGGGGCAGCGTTGATGTGGTTGCGTGTCCGCAGTCACAAGTCACAGTTTTCGTCCGATGTTTTAGATTTCTATCATCGAGAATACCTGGGCTCGATGTTGCGTGCAGCTGTACACGAATCAGAAGTGCAGCGCATTATCCAAGACCTCCAGGTTGCAGGCATCAGATCAATTCTGCTGAAGGGTTGGTCGGTTGGCCGACTCTACCCGGAGAGCGGGCTCCGGCCTTCCGGAGATATAGACCTCTGGATTGATCCCGAGCAAAGGCAAGCCGCTGAGGTGATAGTTCGAGACCTTGTACTCACACAGGCTTTAGATTTGGACCACGATCAATTCCGCAGGTTTGAAAATCGCAGCTTCGCCGATTTTTACGCCTCCTGCGAGACCGCGCACCTAGGATCGACGCCGATCAAGGTTCTACAGCGGGAAGATCAGACTCGAACTCTATGCCTCCATTTCCTTAAGCACGGAGGATGGCGGCCGATCTGGTTATGCGACATCGCGGTCTTGTTGGAGTCCAGTAATTCAACCTTTAGCTGGGAGTTGTGCCTGGGAAGAGATGCCCGGCGTGCGCGTTGGATAGGGTGCACGATCGCCCTGGCGCGCGATTTGTTATGCGCCCGAATTCCACCAGGAGCACCTCGATGCGTGACATCGAATCCACCGGGATGGTTCACACGTACGATTTTGAGGGAATGGAGTAACCCTTCAGCTCCGAATGCGGCAAGCTTTGGTCTCTTGATTCCTGAACTGAAGTCTCGTCCATGGAGACTGAAATCGGCTGTGCATGATCGCTGGCGAAATCCTATTCAGGCGACTGTCGATTGCAACAGCGCGTTTGAGGCGCTGCCGCGGTGGCCCTACCAGTTGTGGGATGGCATTTCCCGTGCCCATCGACTTTTATCGAGGTCCAAACAGACCGCCTGATGACATATGACCACTTCTCCACAAGACTTCAAGATCCTGGTGGCAGACGATTCGCCACTGTATCGAAAGCTCGTGGAGGAGACTCTGGCTCACGAGCAATATGCAGTGTGCTTCGCCAAGAACGGTCGCGAGGCCAGTGACCTTTTGGCGGTGCATCAACCTGCGCTGGTGATCACGGATTGGGAGATGCCCGACATCACGGGGATCGAGCTTTGCGGGCATATACGCCGAGACCAGGCTTCTTACACTTACGTCATCCTGCTCACTAGCAACACAGATAAAGATCAAATCATAAAGGGGTTGGCCGCCGGCGCGGACGACTACCTCACCAAACCGTTTCACTCGGGTGAATTACTTGCGCGCGTCGCGGTGGGTCGGCGCATTGTCGAACTCCATCGAGAGATTCAGGGCAAGAATCGATTGTTAGAAGAACTGGCGCTGACTGACTCTCTCACCGGCCTCCCAAACCGCCGGGCGGTTGAAGATTGGGCGATCCGCCAGCTTAGCGGTGCGGCCCGGCACGGTTTTCCTTTTTGGATCGTGATGGCAGATTTGGACTCGTTCAAGAGTGTGAATGATACTTACGGACATGAAGCCGGCGACATCGTCCTGAAGAAGTTCGCTGATCTTCTCAGGGCGAACACGCGAACGTCGAACATATGTGGTCGCATCGGAGGCGAAGAGTTCGTCGTGGTGATAACCCATGTTGAAAAGCCGAATATCCAGATCGCAATTGATCGGCTCCGGCACCAATTGGAGACCCACCAATTCACTTTTGAAGGATGCGCTCTCGGCGTTACGGCCAGCTTTGGGATTGCAGGTCTTCAAGGAGGAGAAGTGCCGAAATTTAGCGAGCTGCTTCGAGAGGCCGACGCCGCACTCTACGCAGCGAAACGAGGCGGTCGCAATCGTGTTCAATTTGCGGAAGTATTCGACCCGGGAAGCCCGTAGTATCACGAAAATTCGACAAATGAAAACTACTCTCATTCTTGTTACGAAATCCGAACAAACGCAGAGATGGGACGCTTATTGACTCAGAGTCACGATAATGCCTGAAAAGGCGAATAGGTGACAAAGTGCCAGAGGCTCCCGGATGTGGGGAATTTGCCGGCACTTTTTGGCAAAGGAGTGAAATGGCACATGCAGCCGAGATTCGCACTCTTCTGGTTACGCCTGATGCTTGGCTCGTTAAGAACTTTACTGACATCTCCAGAGAACTTGGGATTGATGCGCAAAAAAGCGACAAAGCTGGCGGCGTTCCTGAAGAACTAGGTCGGACAAAGTACGAAGCAGTTCTGGTCGATTTCGATAACGTTCCAGATACATTACCGATTTTAGCTCGTGTGCGGGAAAGTCCTGCAAACCGAAATGCGGTGATCTTTGCGGTTGCATCCGGCACATCGAGAGAGCAAGCGCTGCAGCAGGGTGCAAATTTCGTCTTCGAGCGACCATTAGAGCCGAAAGATATTCGACGAGTTCTGTATGCGGCGTACGATCTGATGGCCCGTGAGCGCAGGCGCTATTTCAGGTGCACCGCCGAATTGCCCGTCTTACTCAGCCCAGCGACTGGGAGCACAGATCTGAGGTGCACGACCATCAATGTCAGCAGCAATGGTATGGCGTTAAGCACCCCTTCTCCCCTGAAACCGGGTGAGGAGGTCAGGATTATTTTGTTCCTGAAAGCGGCGGGACCAGTAGTTCGTGCCAAGGGGACTGTGGTTTGGGACGACAAGCATGGAAAAACAGGTCTTAGGTTCCAGTGCAGCGTTCAACGGGACCAAAGTGAGCTTGAGAGTTGGCTCGACAGCAACTTCGATCATCCACTTGCTCCCCGGCAGGCCACTTTGTAGTCATTTCGCCAGTACTTCGTCGTGGCTGCGCATTAACAGGCCAAACGCTGCCTTCCGGTCAACAGGTGGCGAGTACAAGAAGCCCTGCGCCATTTCGCAATTCAACCGCTTGAGCTCTGTAATCTGTTCCTCAGTTTCGGTTCCTTCAGCAACCACTTTGAGGCCCACACTATGGGCCAACATCACGATCAGCCGAACGATTTCAAGGCTGTCGTGATCAGTGTTCATATTGGAGATGAAGACCCGATCAATTTTTAGGGCATCAACTGGAAATCGTGGGAGGCGGCTTAGAGACGAATATCCCGTGCCGAAATCGTCGATGCTGAGCCGAACACCAAGGGCCTTCAGTTCGGACAACACGGAGAGAGCTCGATCCGCGTCTCTCATGGCAATGGTTTCCATGATCTCGAGATTGATAGTGCCGGGTGCAACCCCAGTTTGCTTGAGCATCTTGCCGATGCCTTCTGCTAAATCCGGCAGAGCAAATTGCTTCGGGGTGATGTTCATGCTCATGGTCAGGGGCGGATTACAATCGAATTGCGATTGCCAAGACCGGAGTTGCGTACAGGCTTCGAGCAATAGGGCTTTATTGATCGGCAGGATGAGTCCGGTCTCATCGGCGACCGGAATGAAATCGACGGGAGAAACCATACCCTCGGGGCGCTGCCAACGACTCAAGGCTTCAAAGCCGATGATCTTCCCGCTCGTGAGCGAGACAATCGGCTGGTAATACACGATAAGTTCCCCGCGTTCAAGCCCAAGTCGAAGATCTGTCTCGAGTTTTAGTCTACGCACTGCGGTTGAGTGCATGGCAGGATCAAAAACCTCACAGCGAGCCTTCCCCGCTCGCTTGGCCCGGTACATGGCGATCTCTGCGTCGCGGAGCATCTCTTCCGCTTCAGCGTAGGATCCGCTACTTGATGTAATCCCGATGCTGACAGCGATCACGATTCGCTGACCTTTGATCTCAAATGGTGCGGCCAATTTCTCCTGGATTCGCTGTGCAACGCGGATTGCGTCACTTGGCTTAAAAACGTCTTCGAGGAGCACGGTGAATTCATCGCCGCCTAATCTCGCGAGACCATCATGGCTGGGCCGGGAATCACTACCTCCCGAGCGGCCAATGGTGTCAGTTTCGCGAAAACAGGCAGCGAGTCGCTTTGCGATTTGGATCAGCAGTTCGTCACCCGCAGAGTGCCCCAGGCTGTCGTTTACGACTTTAAACTCGTCTATATCCACGAAGAGAATGGCGAATTTGTAATCCGAGTGACGCCGGGCGCGGATCACGGCATGCTGCAGGCGGTCCACAAATAATGCCCGGTTGGGCAGGTCCGTCAAGCCATCGTGGAAAGAGCTGTGCGCCAGCTTTTCTTCTGCCCGTTTGCGTTCGGTGATGTCGCGATTCACAATTACCAGTCGGTCGATCTCGCCATGCGTGTTCTGAATGGGACTTGCGGAAGATTCAAGGATGCGCCAAGTTCCATCCTTGTGGCGCATTCGGTAGTCTAGCCTTTGTCCCTCTCCAGTGGTTCGCGCCTTGGCCGCCGCCTGTAATACTCGCTCGCGATCGGAAGGGTGAATCTGATCGATGGAGGCACTGCCGCTTAATTCGTCGGCTGAATACCCCAGCACCTTCTCATAGGCCGGGCTGTTGTAGAGCCGGCGGCCTTCACTATCCACCACTGCGATCATGTCCGCTGCGTTCTCAGATATGAGCTGAAACAACTCGTCCCGATCTGCGAGTTGGCGCCGGACTCGCTGCAACTGCAGATGCTGGTACATCGTGTACATGTCAAACAGCAACACGAAGGCAGCCAGACCACGAACCCAGTCTTTAAGATCAGACCAGGACGAAGAATTCGATGCGGTGTTGTCGCCGAAAAACGTCAGAAAGATGATTCCTGCCGTCAGTGCAAGGGTGACAGTTACGGCGAATCCCCAAAGCCACCATTCTCGACCTTCGATTTGGCGAGTTTGGAGCGGGGTCTTCCTTTCGCTCCTGGGGAAGCATCTTGGAAATTAAAAGGCATTAATCGCAAATGAAATTCTAGCCGCCAGAAAACCCACCCCAAGTTACAGAGGTGGATAGGGCTTTGGTTCTGTTCCGTTTTCGTAACAAGATCGAAGTAGTAAACAGGCTACTGCGAATCTATGCGAGAGTGCTCCAAACACTATCTTTAATCTGTGGGGTGTAGTAAATGCAGCAGTCAACCGGCACGAACCCCCAAAAGTCCTACGAGGGACCAGCCCTAGAGAAACTCACACCGGAGCAAGCTAAGGAGTTCCTGCTCCATCACGCCAACATGGGCGACCAAGGGGCAAAGGATATCCTAAGCTTGGTTCTCCCAACCAGCGATGATTCGAAGTAGTCGAGTTTGCGTCTCGGGGTATAAGTTGGGGGAGCCGCTTCCCGGTTAACGGGAGTTCGTGACCAGTTCTGTCGTTAGCCCCTCAAGTGCGGCTTCCCCAAGTTTACAATCTAATGGCTTGAGTCCATAAGAGTCGTTTCCCCAATTCAACGACAAGTCTGCAGAGCCCCATATGGCGGCCGAGCAGTTTGCGGTTCTGGCAGCTCATAAGTTGCGGGGTGTTTCGAAAGACGAGCCAAATGCAAGAGAAAGACTGCATGTGCACAGCCGTGTACTGCGGACACGCCAGCGGGGAAAAATGTCCGTGGCCGGCTGGCGTTCTAATAAGAGTCGCTGTAGGAACCATAAAATCGGGTCTCGGCCCACACCGGATCATTCGGATGTGCAAGTCATGCTGGGTCAATCTCCAGCAGAATCTGCCGGGATTTTTCTATTCCGTGTTGCCTGAGTCCAAGGCAGGTTAATAATTGTCGAGTCGCACTTTCGAACACGATTCCACCATTCCGAGATCGAATTCCAGTGGGTCAACTAAGGGTCGCGTTTGAAAGAGCCGACATTTACGTTGAAATGTCTGGGCAACCGTTGATCATCAATCGCATTTCAAATGCCGTCGCGTTGATCCATTAGGCCCGCTCAACGCTGTGCTGGACTCTCCCAGACGAAACAGTAAGAACACAGTGTTCTCATAACCTCGTACCGGATGACCAACGCCGGAACGAAAGGTGTTTAGACTTCAGCCGCTTGGAAGTCTCTGCGTCAGTCAATTGCTGACCAAGAATTATTCGTTTCATTACCTTCGAGGCCAATCTCCACACCGGGGATTGTCTCGCGAGGTCCGTCATCCGCGACCCATAAAATGGCAAATCCAAGATTCCAGGCAATTGAGGCATTAAGCGAAGTGCTGCAACTCGCCGAAGGTAGCAAAGACTTGATCTCAGAAACTCAGCATCCAGGCATTAGCACTGCCGCTGCCCACTTGCAGAGCAAGATAGCGTCCATCGCGTGAGGGAATTGCCCAACCAACGGTCATTCTCTTCGGACGCCAAGCCTCGCGGACATTCCCCAGCAGATCGATATTGAGTAATGAGTTCCCTTCATCCTCTGCGGAAGCCGCCCACAGGCTTTTCCCATCAGCGGCCCAATCGAGAGAAGTCAAGCCTAGTCGATTTTCGAGTCTCAGCTGTCTCTCGCCTCCACCGTTGAGGGAAACGAGACGAATGCTGGCAGATTCGTCTCCCCCCTTTCCCTTGGCCATCGCCAACGCAGATTCGTCTCCCCCCTTTCCTT
>Ga0137366_10004617_pt1 | contig 10797 bp, 9 predicted proteins | sample SagtaG_8_FD_104938 | JGI IMG/M metagenome (GOLD analysis project Ga0137366, IMG submission 104938) | Vadose zone soil microbial communities from Sagehorn Ranch, Mendocino, California, USA - Sage1_L_60_16 metaG | ecosystem: Environmental > Terrestrial > Soil > Vadose zone | place: USA: California... | reverse complement strand
TGGTGCAAGCGGTGGATTCTATCGCACTCGAGGTCGAACGTCTGTCGGAAGGTCAGCGCTTCACAGCACGACTCATGTCCGAGCGGCCTGGACCGGCTGCTCCTCCAAAGCATGAGAGTCCTGACAGAGTTGTAACGCCGCACTGACAACGTGCATCACCGGTCGCTGTCAGTTCTTGGGCTAAGCGCGCTCCTCGCGTGCGGCGCGCGCAAGGACACAGGCCGTAGCGACTCCGGATTTGCCTCGCTACAACAACGGGGTGAAACCGCGATGGGCGTGAATCAGTACACGTCCCAGCATGTCTTTGAGTCCCTGCCGGACGGCGGGCGGGTTGTTCTTCAGAGAAAGGAACGCGATCCCGGAGGGGAGGCCACGATTCGCGCGCATATGCGCACAATCGCAGCGGACTTCAGTCGTGGAGATTTCGCGTTACCAGGTTTCGTTCATGCAACGAGTGAAGTTCCCGGCACTGCCGCGATGAAGCGGCTGAGAGGTGACATTACATATTCCGCGCAAGACTTACCGCGGGGCGGCGAAGTGATCATCTCGAGCAAGAACCCGGAAGCCATCGCGGCCATCCATGAATTCCTGGCGTTTCAGCGAATGGATCATCGGGCGGGAATGCACTGAGCCAGGCCAGGCCTCGACGAAAAAGTGAATGACCCCTCCGACTGCGCAGCAAAAGAAAAGAGAGCGCGACTTAGCACTTGGTCCAATCCGCGGCTTCAAGACACAAAAGGATTTTGCCAGTTGGCTCGATAAGAACCACCACAAATCGTCCGGACTCTGGGTGCGAATCGCCAAGAAAGGATCAGGAACAAAATCACTGACGTACGCTGAAGCCCTTGAGGCGGCGCTCTCTTACGGTTGGATCGACGGCCTGAAAAAACCTGAGAGCGAAAAGGCCTGGCTACAGCGGTTCGTGCCACGGAGACCGAAGAGCCTCTGGTCCAAAATCAATCGTGACAAGGCCCTCGCTCTCATCGCTGCAGGCCAGATGAAGGCTGCTGGGCATACGGAGATCGAGCGAGCGAAGAAAGACGGCCGGTGGGAAGCCGCTTACGATTCACCGAGCAAAGCAACCGTTCCGGCTGATTTACAGCAGGAATTGGATCGCCATCCAGGCGCAGCCGAGTTCTTCAGGACCCTCGATCGAATCAACCGGTACGCGATCATCTGGCGAGTTCAGACGGCCAAGAAAGCCGAGACCAGGCAGAAGCGCGTGCGCAGCTTCATCGAAATGCTGGAGAAAGGGGAGAAGCTCCATTAGATAGCGCTGCATGTCCGACGCACAGCGAATCGTCATACGCATCAAGAAGGATAAGGACGGCCGAACATCGCTCAGCTGTACGAGAGCCGATGGTACTACCACCTGGCAACGTCAGGAGGGCGGCCAGGCGCGCTTCTTCCCTCGACACGATCTCACGCATTACGCGGTCGAGACCGTCCTCGGCCACCAGAAAGGATTTTACGGATTGGTTGCCGCGGGATGGGATCTGTCTGATTTCGGGACCCCTTGGCCGCGCGGGAAGTTGCCGAAGGATGCGAATCTCTCGGAGATCATCGTCGGGTTTCTCGATCGTGAACGCGCAAGCGGTGAGCGATCGGGGGCAGCTGACCTGAACGATCAACTCGCCAACTTTGCGGATGAGAACGGACTGCCACTGCCGGACCCAATCTCCGAAGACGATTTGGCGAAAATCCGTCGGCGGCGCGCGGAACTGTTCACTCTGTGGGACGCGGTCACGCCGGGCGATGCTCTCGAGTTGCCGTTCGAGTCGCCGTCTCCACGCACGTAGGCGCGGCCCGCAGCCGCAAGCCGCAAGGCCCACCGCCCCAAGCGGGTAGTCTTCTGTTGCAGTTCTTTACTCCCCGCCCGGGCGTTGTATTTGCTAATTTAGAGTGAAACCGGGCACTGTCCCGACTCCAGGAACGGCGCCTGCGGATACGTGTAAAATCGAAAACCCAACTCATCGCGCAAATCCGGAGAAGTCATGGGAACCGCGACACTTACGGCACCTGAGCAGGTCACCGACACCTTTCCGATCAACGGAACGGATTTCATAGAATTCTACGTCGGCAACGCCAAGCAGGCCGCGCATTTCTATCGCAACGTTTTCGGATATAAGATCCTCGGGTATCGCGGCCCCGAGACCGGAACCCGCGATCGTGCGAGTTATATCCTGGAGCAGGGAAAAGTCAGATTAGTTCTGACCACTGCACTGCGACCCGACAGCGACATCGCCGCTCACGTTCACAAGCATGGAGACGGCGTCAAAGACATTGCGCTCTGGGTGGACGACGTCAGAAAAGCATTCCGACTTGCGGTAGAGCGCGGAGCCAAACCGGCTTACGAGCCAAAATCGCTCGTCGACGAGCAGGGCGAGGTCGTGATCGCGGGAATCCATACCTACGGCGAGACGATTCACAGCCTGGTCGAACGGAAGAACTACAAGGGACCCTTCATGCCGGGGTTCGTGCCCTTCGCTGGACGCGGCCACACAGATGGCGTTGGTCTCGAGTACATCGATCACTGCGTTGGAAACGTCGAGCTCGGCGCGATGAACAAGTGGGTCAAGTATTACGCTGATGTGCTGGGCTTCAGTCAGCTCATCTCGTTCGACGACAAAACGATCTCCACCGAGTACTCCGCGCTGATGTCTAAGGTCGTTGCCAACGGCAACGGCCGCATCAAGTTTCCACTCAACGAGCCGGCAAAGGGAAAGAAGAAATCGCAGATCGACGAGTACCTCGAGTTTTATCAGGGGCCGGGATGCCAGCACATCGCCATCGCGACCGACAACATCATCGAGACCGTAACGAAGCTTCGAGACAACGGGGTCGAGTTCCTGCGAGTTCCGGGGACTTACTATGACACGGTGATCGACCGTGTCGGGCACATCGACGAAGACGTGACGCGCCTCCGCGAGCTTGGTATTCTCGTCGATCGCGACGACGAAGGCTATCTCCTGCAGATCTTCACCAAGCCGATGGAAGACCGCCCGACACTTTTTTACGAAATCATACAGCGCAAGGGCGCAAAGAGTTTTGGTGCCGGCAACTTCAAGGCGTTGTTCGAGGCGCTCGAGCGCGAACAGGACCTTCGCGGAAACCTCTAGCCATGCCGATCTATCACACACTCGGACGAATCCCTCGCAAGAGGCATATCGCCTTCCGAAAACCCGATGGCGGGATCTACGCAGAGGAGCTGGTAGGTCACGAAGGATTTCTCGGAACTTCCTCGCTTCTCTATCACATCCATCCACCGACGACCGTCAAGTCCGCTCGGCGGCTGCGCGAGACGAAGTACGAAGCAGATGGCGACCAGACACTTCGCCATCGCCACTTCCTGACATCGCGCGCGAAGAAAGGTGGCAGCGCGACCCTCGATCGACTGCCGCTCCTGTTCAACCAGGACATCGCGATGCTCTACGTCGAGCCAGACGAGAACGACGCGCACTTTTATCGCAACGCCCAGGCGGACGAGCTCGTTTACATCAGCAAGGGCAAGGGAGCCCTCGAGACCTCGTATGGTCAGCTCCCCTTCTGGGAAGGCGATTACCTCATCATCCATCGCGGGATCCTCCATCGCTATCGCTTCGACTTGAACGCTGAGCAACCAAAGCTCGTGATCTTTGAGAGCAGAGGGCACGTGCGCTGGCCCAAGCGATACCGCAACGAGTTCGGTCAGCTCATCGAAGGTGCGCCGTACTCGGAGCGCGATATCAGGCGGCCGACGTTCGTCGATCCAGTCGACGAGATGGGAGATTTTCCGATTCTCGTGAAGCAGTACGATGGGATCAACGAGATCGTGCTCGATCACCATCCGCTCGATGTCGTGGGCTGGGATGGCTACTTCTATCCGTGGGCGTTCAACATCAACGACTTCGAGCCGATCGTGGGCAGAGTTCACCAACCCCCACCGGTTCATCAGACTTTTCAGGGTGATGGATTCGTCGTTTGTTCATTCTGCCCGCGGCCCTACGATTTCCATCCGGAGGCCATTCCCGCGCCGTACAATCACAGCAACGTCGACTCGGACGAAGTTCTGTACTACGCGTCGAGCGAATTCATGAGCCGAAAGGGAATCGAGTTCGGAAGCATCACGCACCACCCGGACGGAATTCCCCACGGTCCGCATCCCGGGCGCGCCGAAGCCAGCATCGGAGCCAAGTACACTGACGAACTGGCGGTAATGATGGACAGCTTCCGTCCGCTCAAGGTCGCGAAGGCGGCGCTGGCAATAGAAGATCCGAACTACCACAAGTCGTGGCTGCAAACGCAGCACGCGCAATTCAATCCCCCAACGAGCTGAGTGGAGGGGGAGACCTGAAATCGACATGAGCGAGGCGCTCTGGACTCCGTCGCCTGAGCGCGTCATCAAGGCGAACATGACCGAGTTCCTGCGCTACGTCGAGGAGCGCGGGGGTCCGCCGGTGCCCGACTATTCGCCCGATTCCTATTGGGAGCTGCACAAATGGTCGGTCGATAATCCGGAGCGATTCTGGTCGCTCACCTGGAGATTCTGCGGAATCATCGGACACCGCGGCACTGGCGGCGGTGCCGAGCGCGTCGGTGTCGGGCTCGACAACATGGGTCCGCCCGATCCGGAAAAGGGTCCGCGCTGGTTTCCTGACGCGAGTCTGAACTTCGCCGAGAATCTGCTTCGCTTCACCGATAACGAGCCGGCGCTGTCGTCGTGGAACGAGGAAGGGCACCAGCGGACAATCAGTTACGGTGAATTACGGGAGGCGGTAGGAACACTCGCTCTCGCGCTCGACGCGGCCGGTGTCCGGCCGGGCGACAGAGTAGCTGGATGGCTGCCCAACATTCCCGAAGCCGTCATCGCCATGCTTGCTGCGACATCACTTGGCGCCATCTGGTCCTCGTGCTCTCCGGATTTTGGCGCCCAGGGTGTGATGGATCGCTTCGGTCAGATCAAGCCAAAGATCCTTTTTGCCGCGGACGGATATCTATACAACGGCAAAGAGATCGATCTGCTGCCGCGTCTCAGACAAATTGCCTTCCGCATACCGACCCTCGAGCACGTGGTCGTAACGCCTTACAGGCGACAGATGCCGGATCTCGACGGGGTCAGAAAGGGAACACTGTGGTCCCGGTTCATCGCTGTGCAGTGGACTATGGTTGGCAGTCAGAGCACGCCGCCAGAGGGTTACAGAACCACGCCAATGGAGGGATACCGTCGAACGCCGCCCGGCGGTTTGAGCCGCATCACAAGCGACGCTTTGAAGACGCCTATTCGCGGAGGAATCGCGGTGCCTTCTGCTTCGCCTGCGACGGAGCCGCTCGATCCCAAGGCAATGAGCTTCGAGCGATTTCCGTTCGATCACCCCGTGTACGTCATGTACTCGTCTGGCACGACGGGATTGCCCAAGTGCATGGTGCACAGCGCCGGGGGCACGCTGCTGCAACACCTGAAAGAACTGATCCTCCACACCGACCTCAAACGCGAAGACTGCATCTTTTATTACACGACATGCGGCTGGATGATGTGGAACTGGCTCCTCAGCTCGCTCGCCGTCGGAGTAAAGATCGTGCTCTACGACGGTGCGCCATTGTCGCCGAAACCGGAAATTCTGTGGGACATGGCGGAGAAGGAAGGCATCACCGTCTTCGGCACCAGCGCAAAATACCTGGCGCTGCTGGAGAAGAGCGGCACGGAGCCACGCAAGACTCACGATCTGTCGAGACTAAAAGCGATTCTTTCGACAGGAAGTCCGCTGCCGCACAACAGCTTCGACTACGTCTACAAGAAAATCAAGACAGACGTGCACCTCGCCAGCATCAGCGGCGGCAGCGACATCATCTCCTGCTTCGTGCTGGGCAATCCGATACTGCCGGTCTATCGGGGAGAGATTCAGACGCCCGGGCTCGGCATGGCGGTAGACGTTTTCGACGATCGAGGACGACCTGTGAGGCTCATTCCGGGCGAGCTGGTTTGCACTCGACCGTTTCCAAGTATGCCCGTCGCATTCTGGGAAGACGAGGATGGCTCCAAGTACCGCGCCGCGTACTTCGAGTATTTCCCTGGCATATGGCGTCATGGCGACTGGGCGGAGATTAGCCGCCATCGCGGCTACATCATTTACGGGCGCAGCGACGCCACGCTAAATCCCGGCGGCGTACGAATTGGAACAGCCGAGATCTACAGGCAGGTCGAGCAGCTACCGGAGGTGCTCGAGAGCGTAGCAGTCGGTCAGGAAATTGATGGCGGATCGTCCGGTGATGTGCGCATCGTGCTGTTCGTAAAGCTTCAAGCCGGATTGACGCTCGACGAGACGTTGTGCGAGCGAATTACAACGCAGTTGCGCGAGAACACGACGCCACTGCACGTGCCGAAGAAAATAATTCAGGTCGAGGATATCCCGCGCACCATTAGCGGCAAGATCAGCGAGCTTGCGGTGCGCGAGGTGATTCACGGGCGACCGGTCAAGAACACTGAAGCGCTCGCGAATCCGCAGTCGCTCAGATTGTACGAACGACTGCCGCAGCTGCGCGATTAGTGCAGCACACTAAAGCCGGATTGTAGAGGGCCGGCCGCGGGGGCGGCTGGCGGGTTAGTGTTGCGCGACCGCTGGCTCGCGCTTCGCCGTTGAGGCAAGCGCGTTGACCATGTCCTGCAGCTTCGGTCCGCGTCCTGGCTCCGGCGCACCGAAAGTCAGAGCAGTGCGGTAGTGAGAGACGCCGTAGCTCGCGCCGGACCTGCGCTCGACGGTGATACCCCAATTCTCGCTGCCCCCGCCAGACTGATCGTTTGACGCAGCGGCGCTGCTTTGAGGAAGGGCGTGCGCCTCTACTTCGGAGAGAAAAGCCTTCCAGTCGGGCGCGCCTTTCAGCTTCGCCTCGCAGACGGAGCTGACCCAACGGTCTTCTCCGAAGTGCGAGTCGCGCTTCGAGATCGGACCGCAGTCGTAGCCCTTGCGCACGAAGTTGTCGACGCGCACATCGGCGGATGCTGGAGTGGTCTCGTAGTACTGGTCCCACCAGAGGATCAGTCTACCGGTCACGCTGGCCCCGTTCTGCTTGATGATCACGAGGTACTGTGGGTTTCCAAACCCCGAATACCAGATTCGCACTTCGCGTTCAGCCTTGCCGAGCGCGGACCTTGAGAGAGGGGCGAGTCCAGCCGTAACTACCGCCGCGTCCTTCGTCTCGAAAATGGCGTCCGAAAGAGGACCGGTGTCGTTGGAGGCGTTGAGCGCCTGCTGCGCAAAGGAAGAGGTGGGTACTGCGAGCAGGAGGGCGGTCGCGAACGTTAGTCGGCTCATGCCAAGAGGACTGTTTTCGTGACCATGAGGTCACATTTTACGACCTCATCAGCGGCGCTTCTGTAACACCCTGCCGGACAAGGGTTTAGTCTGTGGGAAATGGCCTCAGAAACAGGTGTTGTCTGCCCTTGGGCTGGTCTAAAGAGAGCTCAGCCGTCGGCCGAAAACCTGACAGTAATAAAGACCGCCTGCAGCAGACCGCGCCACCCCGATTCCCGTTTCGACGACGCTTCCGTCGAGAATATTTCGACGGTGACCCGGCGAGCTCATCCAACCCTCGACGACGGTCTCCGCGTTTGGATAGCCCAGCGCCACGTTCTCAGCCAGCCGGCCGTATGGATAGCCGACATAGCGGGCGCGATCGCCCAAGGTGGGAAGCTGCGCGCCGGGAATCGTGTGCGCCATTTTCTGGAAGCGCGCCATATTCTCAGCCTGGATCCTCGCCATTCGATCGAGCTGCTCGTTGTAGACGAGCGCCGGCAATCCACTATGTCGCCGTTCGGCGTTGATAAGATCGAAGATGCGCGCTTCTGTGGCGCCGTACGCGCGGGCGTTTGGCGCAGCTGATCGCGCAATCGGCGGAGCTCCAACAGGAACCACACAGCCGCCAACAAGAAGGGTGACGGCCGTGGCGACTAAGATTTTCGACACGCGCATCCATCTTATATCGCGCGGTCAGCCGGATCGTTCCAGCACCTCGCGCACCCGACGGGAGTCCAGCTTCAAACGCTTTGCGGTAAAGACGCGAAGCCATCTCGCGCTCTCATACAATTCTTCTGACAGCGACGGCAGATTGATCGTGCCGGTCCAGCCTTCGCCAGTGAGTCGCTCCACCGCGCCGCTTCGTCTCAGGACCGGAATGTCCAGTCCCAGCATCTCGGTCTTCACTGGATAATCCAGCAGCAGCTCGCCGGGCGCGAGCCCAAACTCGCTCGCTAACGAGCTCTCGACGTCTGCGACGCGCCTTCTGTCGGTCGCGATCCACTCGAGCCCATCGTCCAGGTCGGCGGCCGGCCATTCCACGGCGCGTTTGTAGAGCCTGCGCTCTTTTAGCGCCGACAAGAGGGGCGTGGGCCGCTCGCTTTCCAGCCGGTGCATCAACCCCTCGTCGGTGTAGCGAGCGAGCGACTCCACACCTACGACGTCAGCTCTCACTGCGTCTTCGACGAGTCGTTTGTACATCGCCGTAGCACTGCGCACTGCATGATGCCAATAGACGTTTCGGTACATCTGATATTTGGCGAAGAGCAGAGATTCGAGTGCCGACAAAGCCTTTTCCTGCACACCCAACGAGCGGCGGTCGGTCTCTGGATCATCCACCAGCACCAGCGAATTGGTTAGCCGGTCGACATCGATCTCTCCATAGGGAACGCCGCACATGAAAGCATCGCGCTTGAGGTACTCGATCTTGTCCAGATCGAGCGAGCCCGAGATGAGTCCCTGCAACGGACTGTCGCTGCGGCCGCGAATCAGATCAAAAACTTTGAGCGGCGCATCGCTGCCCAGGCGCGAAGAGAGTAGCGTCGCGACGCTTCCGTCCGTGATGAGAGGACGCGCGACGTCTTCGTGGTGCAGCGCGCCGATCTCTTCCAGCGCGTGGGAGAACGGATAGTGTCCAACATCGTGCAGCAACGCCGCGGATCGAACAACCGCCTGATCGATTTCGCTGATCGAGGTTGAGTCTTCTGCTTCGCAAAGTAGCGCAAGAGTGCGACGCGAGAGGTGGTGCGTCCCCAGCGCGTGCTCGAATCGTGAATGCGTGGCGCCTGGGTAAACGAGGTACGTCCATCCGAGCTGACGAACGTATCGGAGTCGCTGGAATACCTCGGTATCGACGAGCTCGAGCGTCAGGTCGTCGACGCGGATGTTGTTCCAGACGGGGTCGCGCAGAATCTCGAAGCGCACCGCCGGACGTCCCTCTGGTTTGCTAGGCGTCAGCCCTTCGGGCCGGCGTTCTTGATCGCTGTTTCGACGCTTCCGAATTTTGCGAAGTTCTCTCGAAACATCGTGGCGAGCTTCTTCGCCTGTCCGTCGTAGCTAGCTGGATCTGGCCAGGTCGCGCGGGGATTGAGCACTTTGGCGGGCACGCCTTTGATCTCGGTCGGCACAGCGAGGCCGAATATTGGATCTGTTTGCGTCTTCACCTTGTCGAGATCGCCGGCAAGCGCAGCGTGCACCATCGCGCGCGTGTATTCCAGCTTGATTCGCTTGCCGACGCCGGGTGGTCCGCCGCTCCAGCCTGTATTTATGAGCCACACGTTCGATTTGTGCTTGCGAAGAAGCTCGCCCAGCATCTTCGCGTATTTCGTTGGATGCCAGACAAGAAACGCGGCTCCGAAACAAGCGCTGAACGTCGGCTGCGGCTCCTTCACTCCCTGTTCTGTTCCGCCGACTTTCGCGGTGTAGCCGGACAGGAAATAGTACATCGCCTGCTGTGGAGTCAGCTTGGCGATTGGCGGCAAAACTCCAAAGGCATCCGCTGTCAGGAAGACGACGTTCTTCGGATGCCCACCGCGACCACCATCGACGTGATTGCGGATGTAGTGAAGCGGATAAGAAGCGCGGGTGTTCTCAGTGATGGACTGGTCGGCGAACCGTACTTTCTTCGTTGCCGGATCGAGCACGACGTTCTCGAGCACCGTTCCGAACATCTGCGTAGTGCGATAGATGTCTGGCTCGCTCTCGGGCGAGAGGTTGATCACTTTCGCGTAGCAACCGCCCTCGAAGTTGAAGACACCATCCTCGGACCATCCGTGCTCGTCGTCTCCGATGAGACCTCGATTTGGATCTGCCGAAAGCGTTGTCTTGCCAGTTCCCGAAAGACCGAAGAACAGCGCGGTGTCACCAGACTTCCCGACGTTGGCAGAGCAGTGCATGGAGAGCACGCCCTGTTTCGGAAGAAAGTAGTTCATGACGGTGAACATCGACTTCTTCAGCTCGCCGGCGTAGCGGGTGCCGCCGATCAGTATCGTACGATCCGCAGCGTTGAGAACGATGAAAGTCCCTGATCGCGTACCGTGGCGACTGGGAGTGGCCTCGAACTCCGGCGCGTGCAAAACGGTGAAGTTCGGATCGAACGTCGGCAGGTCGGTCAGCTCGGGCCGGATGAACATGTTTCGCACGAACGCCATGTGCCACGCATTTGGCGATACGTAGCGCACTGACAACCGATATGATGGATCGGCACCACAGTAGAGATCCTCGACGAAAAGCTCACCAGCGTCGCCCAGATAGCTGCGGACGTCCTTCAACAGCAGCTGATATTTCTCGCTCGAGAGCGGCTGGTTGACCTTTCCCCAGTCGATGTCCTTTTCCGAGACGGGTTCCTTCACCACAAACTTGTCGTTTGGAGAGCGTCCCGTGTGCGGTGTCGTAACCGCGACGAATGGACCCATGTCCGCAAATTCGCCCTCTCCCCTACGCGATGCCGCCTGAAACAGCTCGGGCGCAATCAAATTCCAATGCACCTCACCGCGCGGGTTGAGTCCCTGGCTCGCCAATTCAGTTC
>Ga0137366_10004616_pt1 | contig 10797 bp, 7 predicted proteins | sample SagtaG_8_FD_104938 | JGI IMG/M metagenome (GOLD analysis project Ga0137366, IMG submission 104938) | Vadose zone soil microbial communities from Sagehorn Ranch, Mendocino, California, USA - Sage1_L_60_16 metaG | ecosystem: Environmental > Terrestrial > Soil > Vadose zone | place: USA: California... | reverse complement strand
GATCCAGGAGGAAATTGAATCGACGAATGGAATGATCCAAAACAGACCGGGACCCCGTAAACCGATATAGCGACCGAGACGCAAGACCACTCCGCGTTCCCACTGTCGCGCGATTTTTGGTGATTGCGCCAGCAGTAGTCCGAGAATGAACCCAACAATCACGCCGACCGGCCCTTGAGTAATCAGGGTGGCGAAACCGCCGATTGCCAACGGCAACAGAAAAGCTGCGGCTGCTACTACGTTAACTCGGGGCGCGTTTGTCGCAGGTAAATTGCTTCTGGTCTGCACCAGACTCGAGTTGCTAGACATGTGTGTTCGTCTCCTTCCTGCGCCTGCTTTGAAGTTGATCAAGCAGCTCATCAAGTGAAAAGCCCATTGCTCCCGCTTCGGCGACAAAACGGTCGACCAGGTCGCGCAGTTGCTCTTGATGGCCCTGGCGACTCGTTGTTTCGTGATGGCGGGCGCACACAAAGGTTCCTACACCTCTGCGCGTTTCCAATACCCCCGAGCGTTCCATCTCGGCGTAAACCTTCGCTACCGTATTCGCATTGACACGCAACTCTACTGCCAGTTGCCTGACTGTCGGCAGTTGCTCCCCCACCTGGAGTCGGCCGGTGGCTATCGCAAACTGAATGGCTCGCGTTAATTGAGCGTAAAGCGGCATCGGGTGGGAAGGGCTTATTGTGAAAAGTGGGCTCATTGCTACTTGTGCTACGAGGATAGTACAAGTTAGGTTTCAACAATTCTTTGTGGCGATTTTCAGTTTGGAGTTCGCGGCCAGGAAAGAGGACGGTTCTTTGGTTCAGTAAGCCCCGGTTTACCGGGGTTAAAGCCGCGGTGTGAATGAGACTTTCCGAAGGAGAACTCGCCGGGAGCAATAAAAGGCTTTTCCCGACAGCCCTTTAAGCGGGTCAGTCGCGCGAGTAGAGGCGATCAAACTCGTCCTTAATAAGTCGATAGCATTCGCAGGTTGTCCGTTCCAAACCTTCGCGATCAAGAATTGTAATCTGTCCGCGGGAGGTGCGAATCAGGTTTTCATTCGTGAGGGCCGAAGCGGCCAAACTGATACCAGCGCGTCTGGAGCCAATCATGGCGGCAATCATTTCCTGGGTTAGCGTAAGTTCATCTGAGTCTGCATAGTCGCGCATCATCAAGAGCCAGCGTGCGAGGCGTTGTTCGAGCACATGGTGTTGGCTGCAAGTCACTGATTGACTTATGAGAGCGATGAAGGCTCGCGTGTAATGGAGCAGTAGTAGTTGGAGTGCGCCGCCGCCGCGCAGTTGGTCTTTAAGTACTTCCGCTTTCATTCTCATGGCACTCCCGGAAAGCTGCACGAGGGCTTGATCAGGCGTTATTGTTCCAGCGAGAAATATGGTCAGCCCGACCATACCTTCGCGACCCACCAATCCGACTTCCGATGTTGCGCCGCTGTTGAGTGTAGAGAGCAAGGAGATGACAGAGTTCTCTGGAAAATAAACATATCCAATTTCCGACTCAGCTGTGTAGATCACTTCGCCAAGTGATAAGTTCACCTGCTCCAGACATGGTTGCAGTTGTCTATAATCCTTGGCAACCAAAGCTGTTAGGAGCCTGTTCTTGATGACCGCGTGCGGCGGTACCGATGTGAGCATGGAGATAACTTCTTTTCCGCGTGCTGGTTTATAGGTTGTCCTTGGGCGACATCTGGGAGGCTCAGTTTAACAACCAGACGTTAAGTGGGGCAACTGGTCTAGAGAGTACCGGTGCGGCAGAACAAGCCGAACACTGCTCACGACGAATTACTGGTTCGAGTTGAAGAAGCGAGTGTTTTCAAGCTGCAACACCACCGCTGGCCCCGTGCGTTGTTCCCATGCGCTGGCCTCATACGCTTGGCGGGAAATTAATGCTTATGTTATCTTCTCTGGCTCTTAATCCTGCCAGTTTTTTCGCCTTATAGGTCGAAAGAGGAGTTCAAAGACAGTATGGCTAGGCCTAACGGAAACACGAGCGACGACGGCCCTCATATCGGCAAGGTCGTGCAAATCATCGGACCAGTTCTCGACGTAGAATTTGAAGGAAAATATCTACCCCCTATCTACCAGGCACTGCGAGTTGTCTCGGAAGGCTTCGATGTGCCGACTCCCATCGATGTGATCGCCGAAGTGCAACAGCATCTGGGAGAAGGTCGCGTGCGGACCGTTTCGATGTTGCCCACCGACGGGATGGTGCGCGGAATGAAAGCGATTGATACTGGTGGACCAATCACTATGCCAGTAGGCGAAGGAACTTTGGGACGCGTACTCAATGTTATTGGTGAGCCAGTGGATACGCTTGGAGTGGTCAAGCACGAAAAGCGTTATCCGATTCATCGTCATGCCCCCACCTTTGAAGAACAGTCGACTGAGCTGCAGATGTTTGAAACCGGCATCAAGGTTATCGATCTGATTCAGCCGTTTCTACGCGGCGGCAAGATTGGCTTGTTTGGTGGCGCCGGGGTAGGCAAGACGGTAATCGTGATGGAATTGATCAACAACATCGCGAAAGCCAGGTCTGGTTTCTCGGTCTTTGCAGGCGTCGGTGAACGCACGCGTGAAGGAAACGATCTCCTTCGCGAGATGGTCGAATCCGAGGTCATCCAGTTTGGCGATGCTTTCAATAAACACTTCCATGCGACCGGAGAGTTTGACCTTTCCAAGGTTGACATGAGTACTATCGGGAAGTCGAAGGTGGCCTTGATCTATGGTCAGATGACCGAGCCTCCCGGAGCGCGTTTGCGTGTGGCGCTTTCGGGTCTGACAGTGGCCGAATACTTCCGCGATCAGGGACTCGATGTCCTGCTATTCATTGACAACATTTTCCGTTTCACCCAGGCCGGTTCAGAAGTGTCCGCATTGCTGGGCCGCATGCCTTCCGCGGTTGGCTATCAGCCTAACCTGGCGACGGAAATGGGGGAGATGCAGGAGCGCATCACCTCGACTAAGACCGGATCCATTACTTCGATTCAGGCGGTGTACGTGCCTGCCGACGACTACACCGATCCGGCCCCGGCCACGACATTTGCGCACCTCGACGCGGTCACCGCGCTCTCGCGCCAGATCGTGGAGTTGGGAATCTATCCCGCGGTCGATCCCCTTACCTCGTCGTCGCGCATTTTGGATCCGCGTGTTATCGGCAAGGAGCATTATGATACCGCGCAGGATGTGAAACGCGTGTTGCAGCGCTACAAAGACCTGCAGGACATTATCGCCATTCTTGGTCTTGACGAGCTTTCCGACGAAGATAAGCTAATCGTTTCGCGCGCTCGGAAGATTCAGAAGTTCTTCTCGCAGCCGTTCTTTGTGGCCGCCCAGTTCACCGGACTTGAGGGCAAGTACGTAAAACTGGAAGACACAATCAAGGGCTTCCGTGAAGTGGTCGATGGCAAGCACGATGATTTGCCCGAACAGGCCTTTTACATGGTGGGGACTATTGAAGAGGCCGTGGAAAAGGGAAAGACCCTAGCGCAGTAAGCAGGGATGAAGGATGAAGGCGGAAGGATGGTAAAGCTACTCCGAACGCGTGTCTTTTCCATCCTTCATCCCTCCTCCTTCATACTTTAATTTGATATGCCCGAAAAAATCCAACTTGAAGTTGTCACACCTGAACGACGTTTACTCGCCGAGCCGGTCGATATGGTTACAGTCCCCGGCCTTGGCGGTGAGTTGGGGATTCTACCCGGGCACACTCCATTGATCTCTCAACTCCAGACTGGCGTGCTCTCCTATGCTCAAGATGGAAAGCCCTTCCAGTTGCATGTCTCAGGCGGGTTTGTTGAAGTAAGAGACGATCGCGTCTCGGTGCTTGCAGAGGTTGCGGAACGACCGGAAGAGATCGACGCAGCTCGTGCGCGTTTGGCGCGTGAGCGTCTGGAGAAACAGGTTAACGCGTGGACGGGCACCGAAGAGGATTTCGAGGTGGCGCGTGCGAAGCTCGAACGTTCAATCGTTCGCCTGCAACTCACGTCTCGCACTTGATACAGGCAAGCGACGTTCTCTAAGCGGGGCGTCGTCCGGAAAAGCTCCCGTCTCTAATCGCTGCGCGCATCTCACTCACGGCGCGCTTCAATCCACTAAACACGGCTCGTGCCACAATGTTGTGGCCAATGTTGAATTCTGTGACCTCTGAAATGCCCGCAACCGCCCCTACGTTCCGGTAGGTAAGTCCGTGTCCAGCAGCAACGTGCAACCCGTATTGCCTTGCCAACTCTGCTGCCTCACGCAATCTCCTGAGTTCTTGTGCCGCGCGCGCTGCACCCTCTCCGTGAATGCCTTTGGCGCCGAGTGTCGCTTCGGCATAGGCCGAAGTGCATACTTCAACCTGCTGAGCACCTACGTCACGTGCAACTTCAATCTGTTTCTGATCAGGATCAATAAACAAACTGGCGAGTATTTTTCCCTGCCGCAAACGCGCGACGGTGGCCCGCACAATTGCGATGTTTGCTTCAACGTCGAGTCCGCCTTCAGTCGTTATCTCGTCCGGCCGCTCAGCCACCAGGGTGACCGCATCGGGCTTGATGTCCAGTGCGACGCCTAACATTTCCTCGGTTGCCGCCATCTCCAGATTCAAATAAGTAGTCACGTTCTCACGCAACGCCCTCACGTCGCTGTCCTGAATGTGACGGCGGTCGCCACGAAGGTGGACCGTAATCCCGTCAGCTCCAGCTTGTTCACAGATCATCGCCGCTGCGATGACGCTGGGCTCCGGCGCATGCCTGGCCTGGCGAATGGTCGCTACGTGATCGATGTTGACGTTCAGTCGCGCGGTCATGTGTAACAGTCTGAAAAATATTGCTACAGTCCCAACGACAGTTGACTATCAGATTGGAGTTAAGTCGATCAAATCCAACACGATACAATCAACGAGCCGACCACCCTTGGGACACTAGTCCGAATATATAACTGAATCCTCTACCCGGATTCAACCATAGCCGCACATCCCGTTCGAGATTTAGACTCGACCTGATCCGTCTAGTTCATGCACAGCCTTTATTGCGTAGTCATACATTCCGCGCTTCGCTTGCTGCCTGATCAACCCCACTTCGCGGAGCATCCTGAAGCTGTCGCTCATCACGTTTACTTTGCTTCCTTCATTATGGTCCCAACGTACCGGTATCTCTTTCAACTTCAAGCCGGCGCAATAAGCCAGATAGAGCAGCTCAACATCGAAACCGAAGCGGTCGACTGTTGCCGCTTCCACCAGTGGCCGGCAGATGCTCATGCGAAAAGCCTTGAAGCCACACTGAGTGTCCCAGAAAGGGAGGCCCGTGGCCAAACGCACGGCCAGGTTGAAAACGCGTCCTCCCTGCTCACGCCGCCACGGCTGATGAATGCCAATCAGGTTTCGGTCGAGAGCTCTCGAACCGAAAGTCAGATCACATTCACCACGCAGGATTGGATCTACGAGCTTCGGCATTTCGGCTATCGGTGTAGATAGATCGGCGTCGGAAAATAGTGTGACCTCTCCGCGCGCAGCCAGGAGACCAAGCCTGACCGCCCTCCCTTTTCCCAGGTTGGATTTGTAGCTGATGACCGATGTCCGTAGCCCGCTGTCCTTCAGAGTTTGACGGGCGAGAGCGGCCGTATTATCTGTGGAACCGTCGTCAACAACTATCAACTCCGCTTCGGGTGAGTTTTGACGCAAGTAGTCCACTACGTTGCCAAGCGTCCTTCCAAGGCGGTCCGCTTCGTTGTAGGCCGGAATCACTATAGAAAGGGAGGCAGACATTGAAGGTTCTCCTCCGCAATATACCATATGGGAAAAGCGCGGGGTTTTCGGACTGAAAGGGCTGGCTGTGTTATATTTTGGGGCATGGAAGTAGCCAACCGACTCGAGGATCCCGCATCAGAATACAATGGTGGGAGAATGAGCAAAAGATTCACAATAGCCGCAACTTCGATTGTCCTGGTTGCTGCCATCTTTGGTGGAACAGTGGGCAGTGCGCGAAAGCTTGGTCTCTCAAGATCGCCGGCTGCTCCGAACGCTTACCGCGCGCCCGATGAGCTCGAGAGAGATTACAGCGAAGCGGTTTCTACCATCACCGCAAACTATTCTGGTGATATAGACTACGAGAAAGCCACCCAGGCGGCGATTCAGGGAATGCTCTCTACGCTGGACCCGCATTCGATGTACTTTCCTTATAACGAATTCAGGAAACTGAAGGAAGATCAGGATTCGCGTTTCTACGGTATTGGCGTGACCATCATACAGCACCGCGATGGGGTTTATGTGCAGTCAGCAGTAGAAGGCACGCCCGCGGCTCGTCTGGGCCTTCGGTATGGCGATCGGATTCTCGAAGTGGATCGCAAAGACGCGCGTGATTGGTCCAGCGAACAGGTCTCCAAGAATGTACGCGGCGGTCGCGGCGAACCAGTTGAGATTAAGGTCGAGCGTGCCGGTGCTGAAGCCCCGATGTATTTCACGATTGTTCGTGATGCGGTGCCCTTGCCGACAATTCGCAACGCTTACATGATTCGACCGGGCACCGGCTATATCGGCTTGACCGGGGGATTTCAACGCTCCAGCGATGATGAGCTGCGAGAGGCACTCAAGAAACTGCATGATCAGGGAATGCGACAACTCGTTCTCGATCTGCGCGGGAATCCGGGCGGGCTCCTCGATCAGGCCATCGACGTCGCTGGCGAATTTCTTCCGCGTGGACAGGTTGTTGTATCGGTGAAAGGCCGCACAGAATACAGCGAGCCCATGGTTTATAAGTCGAGCGGCTCAGATCCTGAGAACCTGCCGCTAGTAGTGCTCATAAATCGGAACACTGCCTCCGCCTCGGAAATAGTTGCCGGCGCAATACAGGATCATGGTCGAGGACTGATCGTTGGTGAGACCAGTTTTGGCAAAGGCCTGGTGCAGCGAATATTTCAACTGCCGGGAAATACCGGACTGACGTTGACCACGGCGCGTTACTACACTCCTTACGGCCGTTCTCTCCAGCGCGATTATTCGAGTGGATCACTCTACGACTATTACACCCGGCATGACTCCAATGATACCCAGTCTCAGCCCTCGGCGAGCCCCGGAGTACGCAACCTGGAATCCCCACTGGCGCTGGCGTCGCCGACGCCGCATCCGCAAACAGGCCCGGCAGTCAAAACAGCGGCTGGCCGTGTCTTTTATGGCGGCGGCGGTATCACTCCGGACATTGAAACAAAAGAACCTTTAAACACCTCCGCGCGACTGCGGATTGCTGAAGCTGCCTTCCATTTCACGCGGCAGCTTGCGGGCGGACTGGTTCCCGGCCTTGAATCCTACAAAGTGGAGAAGGTCCAGTACGGGAAAATCGCCCGGCCGACTGATTCTCCGATTACAGATCGTGTGGTTGATGCTTTTCGAAACTTCGTCCGCACACAACCCGATTTGCAAGTCACTCCGGCGCTGATCGACGAAGACCTCGAGTTTGCCAAGCTGAGGTTACGCGAAGAGATCATTACAGCCGCGTACTCGAATGATGCCGGCACGCGCGTTCTGCTGGACAGCGATGCGCAAGTGTTGCGTGCGCTGGACGCACTGCCGGACGCGAAGCGGTTGGCGGAAAGCGTTAGCAACGGCACGTGGCGTGGCTAGCAGGCGGATTTAGCTCCGGTGGGGGCTCGCTTGAGGCCCCGAGGCGAGTCAAGGAACTAACTAACCTCAATGCGTCGTAGGTTCTCATTTTACTTCGAGGGCTTGCACAAACGCTGACCCACTGCAGGGAAGACGTAGGCAGGTATTTCCCGTAGTTCACTGGCACTACCCCTGCGGAACGCAAGCTCTCGTTCCGTTATGAGCTACATGTTTGAAGTTTTCCGAAACACTCAGAACGTCAACCCTGAGTTGACTGGGTTTCTGATACCGCGTTTCTTGCATTCAAAGGTTCAGTTATTTATAGTCCGCAGTTCAAGGTAGCGAAACAATTCGTCTGCTACTGCGTAACACCGTGCTACAGACCTTTCCAGGTTAATACGTTGTAACCCGCCGAAATTAGGCAAGAACTCAATTGAAAGGACACTTTCGTATGAAAGACAGGTCGCGCTCCGTTTACGACACCGGACTACTACTAGTTATCGTATGCGCGGTGGCGCTCGCCACTATCACGGTTTATTCGCAAACTCAAACTCCTGCCACTACTCCGGCACTTCAGGCTGCGGCCAGTCCGAGCCCGAGCCCGAGCCCGAGTCCGAGTCCCAGTCCCAGTCCCACTCCAACGCCAATCAATTGGAGTACGGATCCTATGCTCAAACGTTTTGTTTGGCGTGGTATCGGACCGGCCAGCATGGGTGGACGCATTGATGATATTGCGGTCGTGGAAGGCAATCCCTACATCTATTATGTGGGCTTTGCTACGGGCGGTGTGTGGAAGACGACGAACAACGGCACGACCTTTCACCCGATCTTTGATACCTATTCCTCCGCTTCAATCGGAGACATCGCCATTGCGCCATCGGACCCCAATGTTGTGTGGGTGGGTACAGGAGAAGCAAATAATCGACAAAGCGCCAGCTTTGGCGACGGGATCTACAAATCAACTGATGCGGGCAAGACTTTCACCAAAATGGGTCTTGAGAATTCCCAAACGATCGCCCGTATTGTTATTGATCGCAAGGATCCGAACACCGTTTACGTGGCGGTGCTGGGCCATCTTTTCGGGCCCAATAAAGAACGCGGCATCTACAAGACTACCGATGGCGGAAAAACCTGGGACAACGTCAAGTTCATCAACGAGGACACTGGGTTTACAGATCTGGTGATGGACGCCTCCGACAGCAAGACACTTTACGCGGCGTCGTATCAGCGACGTCGAACTTCGTGGGGCTTCAATGGTGGAGGGCCGGGATCCGGGATTTGGAAAACTACCGACGCAGGCAAGACATGGAAAAAACTCGAGGGTGGCGGCTTGCCGGAGGGTTTGCTCGGCCGAATCGGCATTGACGTCTCGCGTTCCAATCCCAACGTTGTTTTCGCACAGATGGAAGTAGGGGCAAGTGTGGGAACCGGTGGCGAGGAACAAGCGCCCGCTGGAGCGGCTGCCAGCCCGAGTCCTTCGCCGTCTGCTTCTCCGTCGCCGACCACTGCTGCCGTTGCCAGTCCTGCGGCTTCGCCAACACCGGCTCCGCCCGATCCCAAGAAGTCGGGCGTATGGCGTTCCGACGATAAGGGTAAGACGTGGCGAGTTGTTAGCAACGAGAACAATCGGCCGATGTACTACAGCCAGATTCGCGTCGATCCGAAAAATCCGGAGAACGTTTTTGTCGGCGGACTCAACTTCAGTAAGTCGACCGACGGCGGCAAAACCTTCAAATCGCTGCAGCCGGGAATTGCTCACAGCGATCATCATGCCATCTGGGTCGATCCTACTAACGGTGACCACCTGCTGATCGGAAATGACGGTGGTTTGGACGTCAGTTATGATCAGGGATCTACCTGGGAATACCTCAACACGATTCCAGCGGCGCAGTTTTATGCGATCGCCGTAGATATGCGAAAACCGTATTACGTCTATGGCGGACTGCAAGACAACGGCTCCTGGGGTGGCCCGAGCCAGACACGCAGCTTGCAGGCAGGAATCACTAATGCCGACTGGTATCGCGTGGGCGGCGGGGACGGCTTCTATGCGCAAGTCGACCCGACGGATTACAGCACCGTCTATTCGGAATCGCAGAACGGTGCCATGAACCGGCTTGATTTGCGCACCGGGCGCAGCGTCAGCATTCGTCCGCGCACCACTCCGCAGCGACGCGGTGGTGGAGGACGGGGACAAGGTGCCGGTGGTGGTGGCGCGGCTCCGGCAGCCAGTCCTTCATCGGATGCGTCAGCCGAACCTACTCCGGATCCCGCTGCAGCGCTCGCAGCCTTCGCGGCGTCGCAAGGCTTCGGTGGCTTTGGTGGTGGCGCTAACCTGGTCTCCAACGTTATTCCAACTCCGCCTGCCGGTGAGCAATATCGTTTCTATTGGAACACGCCAATCATAATCTCGCCCCACAATCCGCGCATCCTTTATGTGGGCGCCGAACGGATGTTTAAGTCCTTGGACCGTGGCGATACCTGGATGGCGACAGCTGACTTGACCAAGCATATCGATCGCAGCACCCTGCCGATCATGGGAGTCGCTGGTAAGGATCCGATGGCGTCGAAGAACGATGGATATACGAGCTATGGCTACATCGTGACTATCGCAGAGTCGCCGAAGTTACCCGGTGTGGTTTGGGTCGGCACGGATGATGGCAACGTTCAGCTAAGCCGGGATGGCGGCTCAACATGGACCAATGTATCCAAGAATGTTCCAGGGATTGGCGAGACCTACCATATCACCCGGGTTGAGCCTTCCCACTTTGACGCCGGCACCTGTTATGTCTCCGTGGATGGTCACCGGTTTGACGACTTGAAGCCGTATCTGTTCATCACCCGCGACTACGGTGCAACCTGGACTTCAGTCGTAGGTAATTTGCCTTCGATTGGCACAGTAAACGTTGTCAGGGAGGATCCAAAGAATAAAGACCTGCTTTATGTCGGCACAGAGTTTGGTTTCTACCTTTCGCTGAACGCCGGAGCTGAATGGAAGAAACTAATGTCGGGCATGCCTACGGTGCGTATTGACGACATCCTTATTCATCCACGCGATAACGATGTAGTCGTCGGCACTCATGGTCGCGGTATCTACATCCTGGATGACATCACAGCTTTGCAACAGCTTTCCGCAAGCAAGGTCCTCGATGCTAATGCGCATCTTTTCGACGTCAGGCCCGGAACAATATGGCTCAACGATCCGCGACTGGGTCGCTCGGCGGGCGG
>Ga0137366_10004615_pt1 | contig 10798 bp, 9 predicted proteins | sample SagtaG_8_FD_104938 | JGI IMG/M metagenome (GOLD analysis project Ga0137366, IMG submission 104938) | Vadose zone soil microbial communities from Sagehorn Ranch, Mendocino, California, USA - Sage1_L_60_16 metaG | ecosystem: Environmental > Terrestrial > Soil > Vadose zone | place: USA: California... | reverse complement strand
ATACGGGCTATCTTTCGGCATTGAAGGCCTCCCTTTCGGAAGGCCATTTTAGCCGAAGTCAGCCAGCACGGCTAGGAGAATACGTCATCGTAATTACGAATATGAGTACTAAGCTAGGCTTGGTTACCGGCAGATCGGGACGAAGTTTGCCCTCAAGAGTGCCCTGGCGATTGGTGGGCTTTCTGCGTGTCTCGCGTTCGTCAAGTACCCGGATGTTACGCCGGATGAACTGTTGACAGCCGTCTTCGGCGGGTTCTTCATCGGGGGTGGGCATAGGCCTGGCAATTCGTGGTGGGGCGGTGTTGGACGGCACTGAAATCGCAGCTTTGCTAATCAGTAAAAGTAGTCACCTCTTGAAGGTCGGAGACGTCATACTCCTTCTGAACGTGATTATTTTCCTGGCGGCGGCTTCTTTCTGGGCATTGAATCGGCCCTCTATTCAATGCTTACTTATTTTGCAGCATCGAAAACGATCGACTTTCTTATTCACGGTATCGAAGAATACACGGCCGTCATCGTATTGTCTGAGAAGAGTGAAGAGATCCGAGCGACGATCATCGGCGTCTTGAATCGTGGCGTGACCGTATTTAAAGGACGGGGTGGTCGCTCGAATGACGAGTAGGACATTTTGTACTGCGTCGTAACCCGGCTGGAGATCGGCAGAGTAAAGACTGTTGTAGACGAATTAGATGACAATGTTTTTATCGTGGTCCATCCACTCGCCGATGTGCATGGAGGTGTGTTTAAGAGCAGTGCGGTCCTCGAGCTAAAAGTTTAAATGGGCGTCGGCCGGTTGGGACCATGACGCATTTAATTCCTCTTCGTGAGGTTCTCAACGTGTTGTAGTGTCCTAATTTGAGATGGTTCGCAGAGCACCCTCTGTGTTCTCTGTGCCTCCATGGTGATGAAAGCGCCGAAAACCATTCACCACAGAGACACGGAGTACACAGAGACGCAGAAGGGAATGAAAATCGCGCTGACCGCTCTGTTAGATTTATTTGTTGGGCCCGATCGGCGTTCCCATGTTCTTTATGGGCATCGCCAACTTACCATCCGCGCCCTGCGTCAGTGCCAGGAAGGCCGCGTCCTGCCGTAGCGAATCAAAAACGGCATCGACGCGCTTCCATCATTTCCTTGGTACCACTGCCTGGTAATGCTCGGAAGCAAAGAAGTGGCGCTTTAGTGTTACGGTCGCACACCGGGAATGTTCAGGCGCATGCGATATAACCCCGAACGCGCGCAGAGATAAAGCGTCTTTCCGTCAGCATCGCCCCAGTTAAAGTTATGCGCGTGCCGCGGGATGATGATCGTGCCCAGGTGTTTGCCTTCAGGCGAGATCACCCACAGACCGCCCGGCGCCGAAACATACAGATTGCCTTTTTGGTCCACCTTGATTCCATCGAGACCGTCCTCGCCCGACGCGCTGGTGAAATCGAAAAAGAGTTTGCCATTGCGGAGCGTGCCGTCGGCTTGTACTTCATAGCGCATGATCGCCTTGTGCTTCTCGCCGACCTCGTTGACCGGATCGTCGCCGGCGCGCGAATGCTGACCTGTCAACGCGCGTGGCCAGTTCCCGACATACAGATACTTTTCGTCGGGAGAGAAGGCAATGCCGTTAGGGCCGGTAAAATCTTTGCTGACGAGTTGTAGCTTGCCTTTGTAAATCGAAAAAACACCGCTGAAAGGCAACTGCTTGCGCGCATCCTCAAAAGCTTTGGGAAAACCGAACGGCGGGTCGGTAAAGAAGAGCGTGCCGTCAGATCGATAAACAAGATCGTTCGGACTATTCAAACGCTTGCCCTCATAACTATCGGCCAGAATCGTCTGTGTTCCGTCTTTCTCGTCGCGCACCACGCGGTGATTCCCGTGCTGATTGATGGTCAGGCGACCTTCAGGATCAAGCGTCAATCCATTCGAGCCAGGCTGGCCATATTCGGCGATGTCGGCGCCAGAGTAACCACTCGGCGTGCGAAACACTTGCAGTTTGCCTTCTTGATTTCCATTCGGTGTGTACTTGTAGATCGTGTTGGCGTTTGGATCACTGAACAGCAGATAACCGCCATCTTTGTTCAGCCAGATCGGACCCTCGGTAAACTTGAAACCCTCAGCGAGTTTGAAGGCTTTCGGATTCGGTCCGACAACCTCATTCATGGCGGGATCGTTGCGCACGACTTCCACGTTCACTTCGCTCGGGGTCAGGGCCACCGGGCCAGTCATGCCTTTGTAGAATTCCAGCTTCGCATAACGCATGTAGATGAAGTTAGTTGGCGGATTGGAAAGCGGACCATTGATGCCGAAGATAGCGAGCTGGATCTGCTGGCCGGGCTTGACGTTCCGACCGACGACCAAGCGGTTCTCGGCATTCCACCCTGCGATGACGGAACCGCCCGATTGACCCAGCGCGCGCGACAGTTCACCGTCAACCCAGACTTCGGCATAGTCGTCGAGCGACGTATCAAACACGGCGGTGGATCCGGTCGGATCAAAATCGCCGATGCGCTCCGGCACCGTCAGCTTGATGCGATACCAGTTGAAGGCCAACCTGCCGTTCCCGCGCCGCTGATCCAGAGTCGTCGCACTAATGACTTCCCACTTTGAATCATCAAAGTCAGCGCCGCCGGCGTGTGGCGTGTAGTCGTAAGTCTTGGTGACCGGGCCCGACGGTTGTTTGTCCGGCCCAGGACCGCGAAACTCAACCTCGACGATTCTCGTGTCGCTATAGCGCCACTGGCCCCTCACTAAGGCTGCACCATCAGTCGTAGCCAGATCGATTGACGCTTCGGGTTTGCCGCTGGGTACATCCGCCGATGTTTTCGTTGGCTGACCGGCGTTCGTAGCGCTGGTCGAGACTATTGAAAAGCCGGCGTACAACGACGTGGCAATAATGGCTAAGAAAAGTACTCTCATCGTGTTGATTAGCTTTTGCGAACTCATTTGCTACCTCCTCCGGTGGCCGTGGGCGCGCTGGCGGCCCCGACTTTTGCGATGTCTTCATCCTCTCGCGGCGAGTTGCCGCTGACGCCTATAGCGCCGATTACTTTGTCGTTGATGACGATTGGAATGCCGCCTTGCAATGGTGTCGCCTCGGTTAGCGCCAGGGCTGCAAGCCGACCATGACGATGACAAGAGTGAACCAAACTCTCCAAATCCCACCAACGGCAAGACTGTGTGAAAACTCTGAAATCCCACCCACGGAAGTGGGTGGATGCTTCAGATCCAGCCTACAAAGAGATAGGCTTCCGAAATTTAGGAATCCCACCAACAGAAGTTGGTGGATGGTTCAGATCCAACCTGTTCACGTAGGAGGCTCATGAAATTCAGATCTCTTTTGTATGCGCTCGGCCCCGCCTTGTTTCAGAGGCCGGATCTGAACAATCCACCAACTTCCCGTTGGTGGGATTCAAGAACTGGTAGCGTGCTCGGATGTAGGTTGGATCTGAACCATCCACCCACTGCCGTAACTGCCGTGGGTGGGATTCCCTAGTTTCAGACAGTCTCATCCGTTGGTGAGATTCTTGAATTTCAAACTCCATCTCTTAGCGCCTCCAGTGGTTAACGAACCTTGATCGTGTAGTAGAGAAAGGATCCGCCAACTTCCTTGAACCAATGCGGTATGCCATTGGGAACAACGATCACGTCTCCCTTGACCAACTGATGCGTATCGCCACCGTTAATGGCTGAGCCTCGGATCTCGTTGGACTGAGTTTCTTTTGCGTCCACAGCAGTTCCCCCGGTGACAAATGTGGCTGTGCCTTCCATCACATAAATGATGTCGGTGTCGAGCGTGTGAATCTCTGCGAGTCCCGGCTTGACGCGACGGCTCGTGTGGACCATATAGTTCCGGTTGGTTCCATCAAGCAGCACTGAGCCCTTCGAGAAAGACTCGGCGACCTGGTCCTTGCTGAAGAACAAAACCGACCCTTTGCTGGTCTGGCCCATACCGATTGGGCCGCTCATCTTTGCGTCGCCGCCAAAGACGTTTGCACCTGCTATTGCAATTTCCTCGTCCTGTTGCGCGCTTGATGCGCCGCTAACGCCGACACCAGCGACGATCTGGCCATCGATGATGATCGGGATGCCGCCTTGCAATGGTGTGAACAAACTATCCGGCAGCGCGACCATCGCGGTGCGACCATTCTTGATAATGTCTTCAAAAACTTTTGTTGGCCGCTTGAAGAGCACCGCCGTGCGTGCTTTGCCGATCGAAATGGTTGCGCCAGCGGCAAAGGTGCCGTCGAGACGCTCGAGCGCCATCAGGTTGCCGCCGTCGTCGACCACGGCAATGACCCCGCCGGGTGCGTTGTTCTTCCTGGCGTACGCGACTGATGCGGCAATTACCTTTTTAGCACCCTCGATGGTGAGCGTTGTCTTGGTCGCAGTTTGCGCGTTTGCGACTGACGCCGACACCATCAGGGCCACAGTTACGATTGTGATCTTCAAAGTCGATTTCATGATGTTCTCCTACCAAAGCGGTGGCGGCCGGCTTGTCAGTAGTTCAACCGGCCGGCCAACCCACGCGTTGGTTAGACTCCTGGTTCAGCAGTGATGGTGACGCGAAAGAGTTCACCGTTCTTTGCGTAGATCGCTTCGCTCTTCGCGCGCGTGACGACGCCGTTCTCGTCGGGTCCGGTGTTAACGCCTTTTTGTCGCGGTCCCTGATTAGGACCAATACCCAACTCCTCATTAACTTCGGTGCCGGCGTCCCAGAGGATTAGCTTTTCAGTGATGTCGCCGCTAACCGGCATGCCCTGAGGATCGAACAACGCTATGCCATTTGCATCCGCGGCATAGAACTCGTCGTTCGATTGCCCATTCATAAGCGTCATGGAAAGCTTCATTCCGGGATTGGCGGTAAAGCTGAATTCATAAGCCTCGCCGGGACGGATCGGACCAGGGCCCATTGTTCCTAAGGGCGTATTGAAGACTCCGTGTAGTGACGAGGCGTGGTGGCTCATCATGAGCAAGTCGGCGAGTCCGGAAGGATTACCATCTTCAGCCTGCGATTCGAGACCTTTGCTGGCTGGCTTTCCCTCAGTAAAGAGTCCGGACTTCTTGTCATTCAAGACCCACAGGCCGGGTGAAAGCGCGAAGGACCACTTGGTACCATTCGAAGCCGTTTGGCCATCAGGAGTTGAGATGTTCTCTACGCGAACGGTGAACTTTGTTGGTTTGGCGCCGCGATGCCGCGTTGCTGTGGCAACAGCAATCTGTCCCAACATAGCGACAGCGAGCAGTACCAGGTTGATTACGAGCCTGCGATGTTTCATGACTTAATCTCCTTTAAGAAATTGGTTGATGTTCTATCGAACACACTGATGCTGGTAGGATTCGTTAAATCCATCTCTTGCGTCGCTCCTGGCGCGACCCCTCAGTTTAGTTGGTTAATTCCGTGCGGCGTTTAATAGGCCGGAAAATATCGGTTGAGCCGGGGCTCTCACACAGAAGTTACAAATGCTCGCTTGCCTGGGCCTTGCCCGGTAATTGCTCTCTTCGCTTTCAACCTTCTGAGCTGGAGCCTTCTCTTTATGAGTAACCTTCGTCGCATGATTTCGTTTCCTGTTAGCACTCGTTCCCCTTGTTCACGCTAATAGTCGTGGCAGGCAGCAGTTCCTTACAGACCGGTCGAAATAGTTATTTGCAATTCTGGTCGTTTGAGCCCTTCGGTCGGGCAAAATCGAGTCTCCTGGAATTCTATGTTGACTGTATTGAAATAGATTGTCAGTTCTTAGTTGAATCTGACGAGCAGCTTTTTTGAAGAGAAGCGGCAATTCGTTCGCGGGCAGCCATGCTGAGTGTATCCATCGATGACTCGAAGTCTGGAGCTGTCGCCGCCCTCAACCCGGTAATTTGTCGCAGTAGTTTTATCTGTTTGAAATATCGGACACACCAGACGCAGACCAGCAAATGCAACCGTAGACTCAAACGTTCGCGGAGCCCGAGCTGTCTTTCAAGCGATTCGGACATCAACGAGACGATCCTCCGGCAGGGCTGCGAATTGCGCAGTAGCGACCGTCTAATTGCTAGTCTGGTGTTAGTGTAAACTTTCAAGTTTCTGGGCCTTCCGCTTAATCTGCCGGCGCTTCCATTGCAGCAATGATGGCCCAGCAATTCTCTTTCATTCAATGATAAGGACCGAATTGAGCCCGCCATAGTTGTCCGGCACCTTCATTCCGTTGGTCGGATCCTCCAGCCAACGCTCGCCATTGACGAGGAATTTGTACTGGTAACGTCCCGGTGTGGGAGCCTCAATTGCGACTTCCCAGAGTCCAGTGGAATCCCTGGTCAGCTGAGATCTTGCTGCGTCCCAGCTATTAAAGTCACCGGCAAGCGAAACGCTTTCAGCATTATCATCGTGAAATAGAAAAACCAAACTTCCATTAGCCCTTTTTGCCATGTGCGTTGGGCCACACCCAACCGTTCTAAGTGCATGTTGCTCAGTCTTTGCCAGAGAGACTGCCCGCCGGGCGTTTACTACGCCAAAACCCTGCCGCATCGTGGGGGCATCGGCGATCCGATCGGCCGTGGAAATCAGAATGCTCTTGACCGCCCCAGGCGTTAGCCGCGGGTTAGCCTCAATCATCTGCGCCACAATTGACGAGACGATGGGTGCGGCGAAGGAGGTCCCATCAACATGCTGATAGTGAGTGGCTACAATCTTGTTTTGATTTAGTTGCGACTCGATGAAATCGCGTATCGCCGAAGGATCAGCCTCCGCAAGCGAGTGCAGGAGTTCTGCAACGGCTCCTAACTCGCGCACCAGCTTTGTTAGTTGGTAGTCCGGAGCCATAGCAATCCTCGACAACGCTTCCGCCCTCCCGTAGAGAGTTGTGGTGGGCAGAATCGGCGCGGCCACCCACATGGCGGGAGCAATGATCTCGGGCTTAACGGAGCCGTCAGCAGTAACGCCAAAATTTGATTGGTACAAATTGAGCCGGCTTCGCTCGAGTTGATTGTTGTCGTGATAGCCGCCTACGGTAATAACTGAAGGTGAATTCGCCGGAGGAATCGAATGCTTACCCTGGGCGCCGGAATTACCGGCTGCTACAACCACCACGATACCCTGCTTAATAGCCTCTTCGGCTGCCTGGTCGATGATGCTCTGCGAACACGGTACATCTTCATCTCCGCCAAGCGAGATGTTGAGAACGCGTATGTTGTAGCGTTCGCGATTCTCAATTATCCATCCCAGCCCGCGTGCGATGCTTTCTTCAGTAATCCGGCCCATATCGCTAACTTTCACCAGCACCAGCTGCGCGTCGCAGGCCAACCCGCGATAAATCCCATCGGATAGCCGGCCATTTCCTGCAGCAACCACAGACGTTTGCGTGCCATGCCATTGCCACGATTCGGCAGGGGCATTTGAATCAAGCGAGGCGTTCACATCGGTAAGATCTTTGTACACCAGAATACGATTAGCCGGCTCGATGAGATCCGGATGGGGATAAAAACCTGAGTCGAGAAATGCCATGGTCACGCCTTTCCCCGCGTAATTCGGATCTGCGTCAAGCCGGGTCAGCGTAGGAATAACGGCAAAACGGTTAAGCGCGTGTTGATGTTCGTGTAGAGGCGTGGTTAAGAGTCTTTCCATAAGATTCCTTTAGCACCGCAAGTCAACGCAAAGGGGGGAAGTGTCCACTTGCTGTTGCGCGGGTTCTCGGCCACCGCAAACTAACAGTTTGCGTTACCAGGATTTGGTAAAGGCAGAGTTCACCCTCGCAAGCATTGGTCGCGCGGAGGATCGAAACCTTACAGATCCAAGTTTTCAGTAGTTGTCGCCGCTGAGTGGGCGCTTCATTCTTTCGCGGGCTTCGGAGGAAAGACTTGGGGCGGAAGGAAAATCCATCTCAGGCGTCTCTGCACCCTTTTCGCGTATTGAGTTTCGTATGATTGGCAACTTGTTGCCAGTCATACTGAGGAGCTGGCGCGGAGTGACATCACATGAGGAACTACGACCTGTTTCGGGGTTACGGTTATGTTGTAGAGATCGTGGACGCAAACAGTGATACACGCTATGAGCGTGCCTGAGATCGCAAAACCTACTGAGTTAATTCAAAAAATTGTCTTCCCTGGGCAATCACCCTTTACGTTTGAAGTATTGTATTGCGCGTTCGTGCTTTTCCGCCCCTTCCCGCGTGTCGAAGGTGCCGAGGTTCTTCCGCTTGCCGGTCTTCGGATCTACTTTGCGCGAATAGAGCCGGTACTTGCCGGACTTCAGCTTTCTAATCATTGCGACTTACCTCTGAGCAAGGCTGACCTGGAGCCAGGCATCGCCTGAATACGGGTTAGCTCGTGATTAGCGACTAGCGGCAAGTTTTTGACGGTGACTTTTCACACTTGCACGCTTCTTTGTTATTGCCCGTTTCGCTGTGTTCTTTGCCGGCTTTTTCGCTGTGCTCTTAACCGACCTTTTGCCGGCAGCAGTACTAGGTCTTCCTTGAGCCTTTGCGACCCCGCGTTTTCTTTGCCTCTCGACTTTATTGTCACTATGGTGCAGCTACCATGCCAGTTGCACCGCTGCTTTCCATCGCAAAATGGCGTTAGGAACCGCTTTGCCACATTAATAGATGTCTCCATAACGATCAGCCGGTGTATCGTTTCGTTTCTCGCTTCGTCGAGTGTCCGGATCATTGCCCCATATCAGTGGGTCAATCCCTCTCTCGGGTTGGAACGCGACTTGTCTCTTAGGACCGCATGGAAATTGTTCTACGTCGAATCCAGACAGTACGTATCTCAGCAGACAAGGGCTTTGCTGAAGGAGGGGGAATTCTATGAATAGTCGAGTAAAGTTGGCGCTGATGATCACAACGCTGCTGCTGGCAGCTGCATGTTCCAGTGAACCAAAACAGACTCAAACAGTAACCACCAAGACCGACAGCGGAACTTCTACGGCGCCTCCGGCGAAAGAGGCCAACCAGCGCGACAACGCATTGGTGCGCGTGATCAACGCAGTTCCGGGAAATATCTCGTTCGACATCTTTGCCGATGATCAGAAGGTCTTTGAATCAGTGGCTTTCAAAAACGTCACGCCGTACAAAGAGTTGTCGGATGATCGACACTCGTTTCGCGTACGCCAGGCCGGTCAGGACATGGCCCAACCGGTCGCTCAGAATAGCGAAGGGCTGAGTGGCGGCAAGCACTACACAATCGTAGTACTGCCTGACACCAATGACAAAACCGCACTCTACGTCGTCAATGACAACATAACTACTCCGCCGGCTGACAAGGCGCAGATTCGCGTGATACATGCGTCGCCCGACGCGGGCGAGATTGATGTTGTGGACAACAAAGGAAACAAGAAACTTTTCTCTGGCGTAAATTTCGAAAAAGGGACGAGCTACGTGGATGTCGATCCACTGAAGACTACGCTGGAGGTGAGACAGGAAGGTCAGGATAAGGCGATTGTTACTGTGCCTAATGCGAATTTCGAAAAGGGCAAGTTCTACACAATCGTTGTAACTGGTCACGCGAAAGGAACACCAAAGCTGCAGACATTGATGGTTGAGGATCAGCTAGGCAGTGCGCCAACCGCGTCGACTGCTTCGCAAGAAGGGAAATTGGTGAAAACGAAAGCTTCGAAGTAAAAGCTTCGGTAATACCCAGGAAACATTCGTTCCGCATTGAGGTGATTGGGGTGGCTGGAATCCTTGAGGTCTCGTCGGACTGAAAGGCAGGTCCAGCCACTTCGTCCTTCAGAGTTCCAGAGCGAACTCCTAAACTGGAGTTGATCTAGCTGGATGTGAAAATGAAAACTGAAAAATGGGCGAAGCGGTCAACCTCCGGCTCGACCGCCTCATGAAGTTCTAGTAGCCGTCGTGGCCATCGCTGTATCCGTTCTCAAAGCCGTCACGGTAGTAGCGGCGCTATAGTTCGCGATCACCTAGCTTAGAATCTGTCGTAGCTTTCTGGTAGGCACTAGAGTCCTGGAAGTTAGAGTGCCCGCCGCAGGCGCGGTCCTTCCGTCCTTCCTCAATGCCTTCGTTGTAGCCCGCGTTCAGGGCTGTTTGGCGCAGGTCGAAAGAGCCACCTCAGTTCGGGTAAGCATCGCAGTTCCGAGCGCGCCGATCCTGGTTGTTGTTGTCATGTTGGGCGCGCACACGGGCCGTTGCCGTCGAGCCACCGCTCTTTTGTGGCTACCTTATCGACTACCGGGCTCGGTTCTGATGTTTTTACCTGAGCACCTGTGAATTCTAACAGTATCAAGCCTCCACCGCAGTCACTAGAATCCCGTGTGTGCGGTTTCGTGTGCCTGTGCTGTTTTGTTGAGAAGAGAGCTTAGGCTCCCCTGGAACGAGACGCTTCGAAATAAAAGATCCGCTGACGAAGGGAAATTGAACCATGAAACACAACAGACCTTGTAAGAAGAATCCGGCAAGCGGTTTGTCGCGCCGCGACTTCCTCAATCAATCCGCGCTAACGGTGGCAGGCGTCGGCGCCGCCTCACTGCTCGGATCTCCTTCCGCGATTTCTGCGGCGACTGCGACACCTATAGGAAATTCCAGAGGCTCGGTTCCGGCTGCCGCCAATTTCAACATTCTCTTCATTTTTACAGACCAGGAGCGCTATTTCCGTAGCTGGCCATCCGGTTTCGCGTTACCGGGGCGCGAACGGATGCAGCAGACCGGAGTCACGTTTCACAATCACTACTGCCCTGCCACGATGTGCACTTCGTCGCGGTCGGTGCTGGTGACTGGACTGCAAACTGCCGACAATCGCATGTTTGAGAATGCGGACTTGCCATGGATCAAGGATTTGTCGACTGATATCCCCACAATCGGGCACATGCTCAGGAAGTCAGGTT
>Ga0137366_10004608_pt1 | contig 10805 bp, 7 predicted proteins | sample SagtaG_8_FD_104938 | JGI IMG/M metagenome (GOLD analysis project Ga0137366, IMG submission 104938) | Vadose zone soil microbial communities from Sagehorn Ranch, Mendocino, California, USA - Sage1_L_60_16 metaG | ecosystem: Environmental > Terrestrial > Soil > Vadose zone | place: USA: California... | reverse complement strand
TGCAGGCTGCATTAGATTACTTTTGCAGCCGAAATATTTTTTATGAGTAAGGAAAAAGGAAGGCCGTCTTATTTGTTAAGTGTGTTGGGTAATAAATGTCCTAGATGCAGAGAAGGCCATTTATTTATATCAAAGAATCCATACGACTTTAAACATAGCCGCTATATAAAAATGCATGACAAATGTCCTGTTTGCGGGCAGCCAACCGATATAGAAGTTGGTTTTTATTACGGGACAAGTTATGTCAGCTATGCGCTTACTGTAGCTTTTTCAGTTGCCACCTTTACTGCATGGTGGGTGTTTATTGGTTTCTCTATTGATGATAACAGAATATTCTGGTGGCTTGGTCTTAATGCATTTTTGCTGATAGCGTTGCAACCGGTGTTTATGCGTTTATCAAGAACTTTATGGTTAAGCTGGTTTGTAAAATATGATCTGCAATGGCGTGAACATGAAGCAGAAAATCCTGAACGTATTGTAGCTGAACAAATGGGTAATTGGTAAAAGATTGTGCTAATATATTTTGTGTTGTTTGCCGCTAAATTACTCAATAACATTTTTAATTAGGGTCTAAAATTTCTGCAACATTATTATAACAGCATTTGAGTAAAACTCGCTGCAAAATATTCCAATGTTCAAGTGAGCGACGCAACAAAAGCTTGATACTATTCCTTCAGCTAAGTACATAAAAAAAGCAATCTCATTTTTAAGAAGACTGCTTTTCAAAATCAAAATCCTAAATTTACTTTGCAAATTTTCGTCTTATTATATTTAATGCTCCGCCGGCTTTAAACCATTCTATCTGATGTTCATTATAAGTATGATGGGCGCTGATAACATCTGATGAGCCATCGTCATGGTGTAACACAACCGCAAGAGCCTTATTAGGAGCAAAATCAGCAAGCCCTAAAATATCTATTGTATCGTCTTCCTGTATCTTATCATAATCTTCTTTATCCGCAAATGTAAGCGCCAGCATGCCCTGCTTTTTTAAATTGGTTTCATGGATACGCGCAAAACTTTTTACAAGAATAGCACGTACGCCTAAGTGGCGTGGTTCCATTGCAGCATGTTCACGTGATGAACCTTCACCATAGTTCTCATCACCAACAACGATTGAGCCAATGCCTGCTTCTTTGTAAGCACGCTGCACTACAGGCACCGGGCCATATTCACCGGTTAACTCGTTCTTTACAAGATCAGTTTTTTCGTTGAAAAAATTTACAGCACCAATCAGCATGTTGTTGGAAATATTATCAAGATGTCCACGATATTTTAACCAGGGGCCTGCCATCGAAATATGATCTGTAGTACACTTACCCTTTACTTTTATCAGTAACCTTAAACCTTTCAGATCAGTGCCTTCCCATTCAGAAAAAGGAGCAAGTAATTGCAAACGCTGTGATTCAGGATTTACCACTACCTGCACATTGCTTCCGTCTTTTGCCGGTTCCTGGTAACCCGGATCTTCAACAGCAAAACCTTTTGGAGGAAGTTCATAACCTGCAGGTTCATCAAGCATCACTTCTTCTCCATTTTCGTTCTTTAATTTATCTGTAAGCGGATTAAAAGTTAGATCACCCGCAATGGCAAATGCAGTAACAATTTCAGGAGACGCCACAAATGCATGCGTTGACGCAAGACCATCATTTCGTTTTGCAAAATTTCTGTTGAAAGAAGTGATGATAGAATTTTTGCGGTTAGTATCATCTATATGTCTTGCCCATTGACCAATACAAGGTCCGCAAGCATTTGCTAATACAACGCCGCCAATCTTATCAAAAGTATCCAACAAGCCGTCTCTTTCCACAGTATAGCGAACTTGTTCACTGCCGGGTGTAATGGTAAATTCTGCTTTTGCTTTCAAGTTTTTATCAATTGCCTGTTTGGCAACAGAAGCAGAACGGGTGATGTCTTCATAGGAAGAATTAGTGCATGAACCAAGCAAAGCAACTTCCAGTTTTTCAGGCCATGCATTTGCTTTCACCGCTTCTGCAAATTTACTGATAGGCCATGCAAGGTCTGGTGTAAAAGGTCCATTTACATGAGGTTCCAATTCATCAAGATTGATCTCAATAAGCTGATCATAATATTTTTCAGCATTTGCATATACATCATCATCAGGACGCAAATGCTGTTTTATTGCATCTGCAGCAGCAGCCACATCTTCACGTGCAGTGTGCCTGAGATAGATACTCATTTTATCATCGTAGGCAAATAAGGAACAAGTGGCGCCAACTTCTGCACCCATATTACAAATAGTAGCTTTTCCTGTAGCGCTTAAGCTGTCCGCACCTTCACCAAAATATTCTATAATAGCTCCGGTTCCTCCTTTTACGGTAAGAATGCCTGCTACTCTTAAAATAATATCTTTTGCACTTGTCCAGCCGCTCATTTTACCAGTTAATTTAATACCAATGAGTTTGGGCCATTTCAATTCCCATGGTAAACCAGCCATTACATCACATGCATCGGCGCCGCCAACACCAATAGCAATCATTCCCAAGCCGCCCGCATTCGGTGTATGGCTGTCAGTGCCAATCATCATTCCGCCGGGAAATGCATAGTTCTCCAAAACTACCTGGTGAATAATACCCGCGCCGGGTTTCCAAAAACCAATACCATATTTATTAGAAACCGAAGCAAGAAAATCATATACTTCTTTATTAACGGAGAGAGCAGTATCCAAATCTTCTTTTGCACCCACTTTCGCCTGAATAAGATGATCGCAATGAACTGTGGATGGCACAGCCACTGTAGGTCTTCCTGCCTGCATAAACTGAAGGAGCGCCATTTGAGCAGTTGCATCCTGCATCGCGACACGGTCAGGAGCAAAATTTACATAGGTTTTTGCTCTTTCAAAATTTTGAAGTGGCTGGTCCCGGTGCAGATGCGAGAATAAAATTTTTTCTGCCAGTGTTAATGATCTGCCGATTGTTTTACGTGCTGCCTCAACTTTTGAGTGCATGCCGGCATATACTCTTTTTATCATTTCAAAATCAAAGGCCATATCTTAAGATTTACGATTTATTATTTATGATTTACGATTTTTCAATTGCCTATCGCCTATTGCCAAAGCCTGCTGAATTAATTTTTTATGCGCCCGGCTTTTGGATTATTAATAATCTTTTGTTGCGTCCCACTCTTCAACGTTCTGAACTTTTGTTAAGCTTTTAAGGAGTTAGCGATCGTTAGTCGGAGTTAGTGTTTTTCCTGCGATTCACCGAAAAGTGCTGTATGCACAACACATAAGGATGTGACGCAAGGAACGATGACACAAAATTCAATGCCGGGTACATAATTAAACAGCATTTTTTGAACGCTGCGAATTTACGATAAAACAAAGGTTAAATAAAAGTGTTTGTAAATTCACAAGACTATAATAAATTGCAGACCATGTACAGGTTGAAATATTTTATAGAGTGGCAGGCATTTGGCGTGTGTACTGCGATCGGTGAAAAACTGGGCATTGCAACCTCTCGTATAAGACTTTGGTTTATTTATATATCGTTCCTCACAATGGGCTCACCATTGATTATTTATATGGTAATGGCTTTTTGGCTGAATATAAAAAAGTATATGCTCTCCGCAAGACGTAATCCCCTGAAATACCTTTAAAAACTTTATATTGCACGGTGATTAAAATTGATTATAACCTTACCAGTTATGAAGACTTTTTCAGGCATATTGCAAAATGCCTGAAGCTTAAAATCAGTGATAACATTATTTCATTTACACCAGATAAAGGTGCAGGATTTATAAAATTTGTTAACCTGCCAAATGGTTTGCAGTTGATCATTTATGACTATACTACTTTCGAGGATATTTTATATCACAGAAAAAAATCTGATAAGGATTATTTTACACTGCGGTTTGATGAGTTTACAGGAGCCGATGGGATAGCAAAATCTTCTGTTTTTTTTGGGGACACCAGCAAAGAATGGATCTACATGGCTGCAGCCAATACTCAACTGCGACAGGTAAATATTATATTCAGCAAAAAATGGATGGATGACTATTTTGCCGATGAAACCTGCGCTGAAATGCTGGGCAGTTATATTACTTTAAAATCTCCGCTGGTAATGTATGAATTAATGGATGCTGAATATAAACGTTTGATGTACGAGATAATGAATCTGCAGGTGGACAGGAGCTTTGAACAAATGATTGTTCAAAACAGGATTGCATTAATATTAGAGAGATTTTTTTCCCGCATATACAAAGGAATCGAAAATGAAAACAGCACTATTAAAATTTCTTCGAGAGAACTGCGCAGCTTAAAACAAGTTGAAAATGAATTACTAAAAGATTTTTCACAGCAGCCACCTGCTATTGCGCAACTGGCAAGAGTTGCGGCCATGAGCCCTTCTAAACTGAAGATATTGTTTAAAGAAGTTTTTGGTTTGCCTGTTAACCGTTATTATCAAAAGCATCGCATGAATAAAGCAAAAGCTATGCTTTTATCAAAGAAACATTCTGTAAAGGAAGCAGCCAATGCACTCGGCTTTTCCAGTGTAAGCAGTTTTAATAAGGCTTTCTTTAAAGCATTTGAAGAATTTCCTGCAGACATTGCCGTATCCATAAAATAAAATCCTGCAAAATTGATTGAGATAAATTATAATAACAGCGATTATGTAGGCTTGCTGCAAGCAATGGCCCGCTTTTTTCATTTACAGATTGACGAAAATTCCCTGCATATACCTTCTTCAGCAGGAACAGGTTTTGTTTCTGCATTTAATCTTCCTGACGGATTATCTGTAATGATAGCGGATAGTAATTTTAAGGATGGCATGTTAATGCACAGACATGCCGTTTCAAACCAGCAATATTTTATTCTTCAGTTTAATGAACCATTAACGCATGCTGAGGAAGATCACCGAACCTCTGCTGAACAGCATGTTTATGATATACAAAAGAATGCTATCCTTCTTACCAGTTCTTTAATGGATACAGTGTTTATTATTCCTGCAAAAGTGAGAATCCGTTCTGTAAAAATCATTTTTGGAAATGATTTCCTTAATAGTTTTATAGGTAATGAAATGGCTGATAAATTTCTCAGCAATTATTTTTCCATGCTTTTAAAGAACCGTAACCATGAACCGATAGTTACTGATTACAGAATAATTATGGATGAACTGATAAAAGAAAAAATTGAACATCCGTTAAAGATAAAATTTGTTTATAACAGAGCTCTTCTGCTGATTGAAAAATTCGTAACAGGATTTATTGGTAAACTGGAAAAAAATCATCAGCTTATAAAATTGAAAGATGATGAAATCAGCCGGTTAATGAAAGTAGAATCATTGCTGGTAAAAGATTATGCAGGTGCGCCACCTACTATTTCTGCACTGAGCAAAGTAGCCACGATGAGCCCGACCAAACTAAAAAAAGATTTTAAAGCGATGTATGGTTTACCTGTTTATGAATACTATCAGAAAAACAGGATGATGCGTGCAAAAGCTTTATTAATGGAAGGAAGATATGCAGTAAAGGAAGTGGGAATGATGGTTGGCTACACAAACCTTGGTCATTTTGCAGCAAGCTTTAAAAAAGAGTTTGGTGTTCTTCCAAGTGAAATGGTTACGGATCATAGGGCAAGTTTTAGTGAACGGGATACTTCCATCATTATCTGAAGCAGCAGTTAAAAAATTTTATGGGTAAAGAAATAAATGCCGTACTATAATTTTATTTTTCAATTCCTGAATCACACAACAGCTTCTCTTAACCGCACTAATTGCTTCAGCAAGTTTTCCAGCAAATCTAATTTCAGCATATTGGGACCATCACTTTTAGCAACAGCAGGATTGGGATGTGTTTCAATAAACAGACCATCCGCTCCTGCCGCAATTGCAGATTTGGCAATAGTGGCAATCAGTTGTGGATTACCACCTGTAACGCCTGTGGCTTGATTGGGTTGTTGCAGACTATGCGTACAATCCATTATTACGGGAACATCATATTCCTTCATCCAGGGAATATTGCGGTAATCTACTACAAGGTCCTGGTATCCAAAAGTTGTGCCTCTTTCGGTGAGCATTACTTTTTCGTTTCCTGCTTTATTTATTTTCTCTACAGCAAACTTCATGGAAGGGCCGCTTACAAACTGACCTTTCTTTACATTAACTGTCTTCCCTGTTTGTGCAGCCGCGACCAATAAATCTGTTTGCCTGCAAAGGAATGCGGGTATCTGTAAAATATCAATGTACTCAGCAGCCATAGCGGCTTCCTCGTGCGCATGAATATCACTTGTAACGGGAAGCTTATACCTGTCTCTTATTTTTTTTAACAGGCTCAAACCCGTATTATCTCCGAGACCTGTAAATGATGAGGCACTTGTTCTGTTAGCTTTACGGTAACTTGATTTAAATATGTATGGTATTCCTAAGTTTTTGCAAACTGATGAAACCTTATCTGCCACTTCTATAAGCAGTTCCTCACTCTCTACAACACATGGCCCGGCGATAAGAAAAAAATTATTTTCATCGTATGACTGATTCGCAAATAAATCTTTCAAAAACTGTTTCATGCTGCAAAGGTACTGGCTGTTTTTTATTTGTTGATGCACCCGCCGATTCCTCTTGTTATGCCGGAAAAAGCATAGTCCTGGAAATAACGATTGATTGTGCGCAGCATTCTGTGAAAAATATTTTACAACATTTCATTTGTTGAAAAAAACTTTAGTAGAAAAGACACTGAATTAATGATTAAAACCTTATTAGCTTATTTTTAAAGAAGCCGGGAAAGAATTCAAAAGTACATTACGACAAAACCTGGCATCTTTTTAAAAAGAATTAGTTAAGATAAAGTAATAAGGTTACAAGAATTTAATGCGTCAATTTCTACTAAGGTTATGTGCAGCTCGAAGAGTCTTTGAAACATTGGGTAAAAAAGATTTCTGTTGCTGCAAACTAGCAAAAGAAAATTGCGCAGTTCCCAAAGTCATGTGAACATTCTGTGAAAAGGTTTTAAATAATTAGAGTTCGTAAAGCTATTCCGGCACCTCAAAATATTAATTAGCCATGTGTTAATGAGCTATGAGCAAATGATATTCCATATTTTTGTTTGCCATATTTTTTTAACGGAGCGATTATGTTGCTCACTCTTATTCTAAAAGTAAAAGTGTGCGACGCAATTAAAGCTAAATACTTATTCAAAAGCCGGTAACATAAATTATATCATTTTTATAAAACTTATCAATATGAATTTCGAAGAAGGATTTTTGAAAGATGCTATTAAACGTTTTCAGTCTTACAAAGAATTGGGTGATAAAACTTTTGAACAACTGGATGATAAAGATTTTTTTTATCAGCCATCTTCAGAGAGTAACAGTATTGCTATTAATATTCAACATTTGTATGGCAATATGCTGAGTCGCTTTACCAATTTTCTAACTGAAGACGGCGAAAAGCCCTGGCGAAACAGGGACCTCGAATTTGAATCGGTGGATATAGAAAAAGAAGATCTGCTTGCTTTCTGGAATACTGGCTGGAACTGTGTTTTTAATGCGTTACAGGATTTAAAGCCGGAAGATCTTACCAAAACAGTTTATATAAGAACAGAGCCTATGAGTGCATATGATGCAATACTTCGCCAACTGGCACATTATCCTTATCATGTTGGTCAAATTGTATATGTGGGTAAAATGATAAAAGATAAAAAATGGAAAACTTTGAGTATTCCAAAGGGGCAAAGCAACCAGTTTAATCAGCAAATGACGGAGAGAAAAAGTCAATCAGCGTGAATGCATGAATATTTTCACATTTACTGAACCGCCCGGCAGAACAGCATTTGTACATGGAAAAGAATACTTATTTTTTTCAGGTTATGCTTACCTGGGTATGCAATATGTTCCGGAATTTGTCGCCTTCATTAAGGAAGGCATAGATAAATATGGATGGCTGTTTCCTTCATCACGTATTTCTAATACGCAACTCGCCTTGTATGAGGAATGTGAAGCATTGCTTTCTTCAGTAACACAAACAGAAGATACTGTATTGGTTTCATCAGGCTTTATGGCCGGCAAATTAGCTACTGCTTTGTGGCGCAATGAAGTGTTTAATCTCGAACCATCTCATCCTGCAATTCAGACAAATAATAATACCGCAACTAAAAAAGATGCACATGTTTTTGCTGTTGATTCTGTAAATGTGCTTACGACGGGCTTCACTGATTTTTCTTTTGCAAACAATAATGAACAAAAAATAATTATCATAGATGATTCGCATGGTATTGGGTTGATTGGAAAAAATGGCGAAGGAATCTGTAGTTCATTGATAACGAATAAAAGCACATCGTATGTGCTTACTTACTCTTTGTCTAAAGCATGGAATATTACGGGCGGAGCGGTAAGCTCTTCAAAAATTATTGCCGATACATTAAGAACATTGCCACAGTATACTGCCGGTACTCCGCCTTCCCCCGCCATGCTATATGCTTTTATAAAAGGCCAGCATTTGTATGACCTACAAAGAAATAAATTGAAAAATAATATCGCTTATTTTCAATTGCTGATAAAAGATTTGGATCAAATTCGTTTCAATCCTGCATTACCTGTTTTTATTTTACCTGAAACAATGAATGAGCAAAAACTTTTGGAGAAGAATATTATTATTTCATCTTTTTCTTATCCGGATCCTTCAGGCAAAAAGATACAACGTATTGTAATAAATGCTTTGCATACAAAAGTTGATCTTGAAATATTGGCGGATGTTCTTGCAGAAGAATTTTGAGCTACAAGCATTGAGTTATGAGCTACGGGGAGTGCTCACAGCTCACAGCCATCTGCTCACAGCTTTTTTATATTTATCTTTTTGTTTAGCTCATATTATCTTTTTTTTGCAATGTCATGTAAGCTTTTCACATTCATTATAGTCTATACCGTTTATCTTTATTTTTACTAATAAATCGTCCGTCCTTGCTTAAAAAATTTTTGAAAATATTCAGCCGGGCAATTCTTATTATACTTGGTTTGCTGCTATTAGCACTTGCTGTATGGACTGACATGTGGACAATCCGTATAATACTTATAGTGGTTGGCGTATTGCTGATTGTGCCGCATACGCAAAAATGGACAACCCGCATACTACTTGGCCTGGTGGGATTAGTGCTGCTGGTATGGTTACTTCTTCAAACAGAAATAGTACAGAATTTTTTAATTGGTAAGGTAACAACAAGACTTTCAAAAGACCTTAATGCGGAAGTAAAGATTAAGCATGTAAGCTTTTCTTTGTTTGACAAAATGGATCTCGATGAGGCACTTATCCGCGATAGGCAAAAAGACACATTGCTTTATGCCGGCACAATGAAACTTCGCGTTACTGACTGGTTCTTTTTAAAAAATGAAACGGATTTAAAATATATAGGGCTTGAAAATGCAATTATTAATATGCACCGCAGAGACTCAATCTGGAATTTTCAATTTATAGTTGATTATTTTTCTGCCCCAAAAACAAAAACGGATACATCTGCAAAAAAGATTGTGCTGAACATTCAGAAAATTGATTTTAAAAAAGTAATCCTTATCAAAAATGATGAATGGACAGGTCAGAAAATGATTGCAAAAGCAGGAAGCATGCTGCTTGATGCCAGGAATATAGATTTTGATAACAATGAATTTCTGATAGATTCCATTGAAATAGACCGGCCTTATTTTTCAATTGAAAATTTTGACGGGCTTAAGCCTGAAATGCCTGATACAACAGATAACAGAAAGGATACTGGTCTTTATTTTAATGCCGGCGATATGCATATTGAAGTTGGTTCTGTAAAAATAACCAATGGTGTTTTTGCCAATCTTAAACGCGGTGAAATTCCTGATAAAGGTGTGTTTGATGGCGCTGATATAAAAGTGAGCAAAATAAACGGTACACTCCGGCAATTGAGTTTTATAAAAGATACTATCAAGGCTAAAGTTGATCTGAATGCTGTTGAGCGAAGCGGCTTTGAATTAAAAAAGCTAAAAGCCGATTTTAAGTTTACTCCTCGGATGATGGAATTTGCCAATATGGATTTGCGCACACCTCAAACACGCATCAGTAATTATTATGCCATGCACTTCAGGGATTTTAATAAAGACATGAACCAGTATCTGGAAAAAGTTGTAGTGGATGGACATTTTAGAAATTCAATTGTAAGCAGTGATGATATTGCTTTTTTTGCACCGCAACTAAAGGAGTGGAAGCAGCAGGTTATTATAAGTACAAGGTATCATGGTACCATAAGTAATTTTAGTGCAGATCATTTATTTGTGCGAACCAGTGCCAATACTTATGCAACCGGTGAATTGAGCATGAGGGGTTTACCTGATATTGATAAGACCATCATTAGCTTTACCAATGCCAATGCGCAATCCAATAATAAAGAAATTGCCTTTTTATATCCGGATATTAAAACTATCACCAATCCTGATTTGAGTGCTTTGGGCAATCTGCGTTTCATTGGAAATTTTTCCGGTACAATTCGTGATTTTACTGCTAAGGGTAATGTGAGTACAATGCTGGGCGGCTTATATGCTGACGTCAATTTAATTCTACCAAAAAAAGGAGAACCTTCTTACAAAGGAAATATCCAGACACAACAGTTTAATCTCGGTAAATTTCTTGATGTTAATTTGTTAGGAAAAGTAAGTTTTAAAGGCAAGATTGAAGGAAGAAGTTTTGCATTGAATAAAGCAAAAACTACACTGGATGGCAATTTCAATTCTATCGAGTTTAACAATTACACTTACAGTAATCTTAATTTCACAGGGGCAATAGAAAAGAGAAAATTTGCCGGAGATTTTAAAGCAAGCGATCCTAATTTTGATT
>Ga0137366_10004607_pt1 | contig 10805 bp, 11 predicted proteins | sample SagtaG_8_FD_104938 | JGI IMG/M metagenome (GOLD analysis project Ga0137366, IMG submission 104938) | Vadose zone soil microbial communities from Sagehorn Ranch, Mendocino, California, USA - Sage1_L_60_16 metaG | ecosystem: Environmental > Terrestrial > Soil > Vadose zone | place: USA... | reverse complement strand
CACGCCGACGAACGACAGCAGCCACTCGCGGTGGTAGGCGCGCCGCCGCGCCACGACCAGCGGCCCCGCCACGACGTCACGCTCCTCGTTCACGACCAACAGCCGGGCCTTCGGCGTGAACACCGCGCCCGGATTCTCCACGAGAGGAAACACCGCGACCTCTCCCCGCTGCCCGTGCGGCTTGCGCACGCGCCCGACTAGGCGGGGCGTTTGCCCAGCACTCCCGCCTTCTTCAACAGCGAGCGGACCGTGTCGGTCGGGAGAGCCCCTTTGTCGAGCCAGGCGCGCGCCTGCTCCGCATCGACCTGGATGTCGGCGGGATTGGTCCGCGGGTTGTAGTGGCCCAAGGTCACGACGAACCGCCCGTCGCGGGGAGAGCGCGAATCCGCGACGACGATCCGGAAATAGCTCTGCCCCTTCCGCCCCACGCGCCGCAGCCGAATGCGAGTTGCCATAGCGTGCCTACGTCCTTTTCAAAAGCTTCCGCATCTGCTGAAACTGGTCCAGCAGCCGGTTGACCTCCTGTACGGTGCGCCCCGCGCCCTTCGCGATCCGCAGGCGCCGCGATCCGGTGAGGATCGACGGATCGGACCGCTCGCCGGGCGTCATGGACAGTACGATCGCCTCGACATGCTTCACGCGCTTGTCGTCGCCGTCGACCGCCTTGAGCGCCCGCGCGTTCACGCCCGGCAAGAGGCCGAGCACCTGCTTGATCGGTCCCATGGCCTGCATCTGCTTCAGCGCGACGAGAAAGTCCGCGAGATCCATCCCCTGGTTCGAGCGCGCCTTGCGCTCGAGGCGCTGCGCCGTCTCGGCGTCCATGGTGGCGGCCGCCTTCTCGACCAACGCCACGACATCGCCCTGGCCCAGGATCCGGCCCGCAATACGCACCGGGTCGAAGGGCTCAAGCAGGGGCGGCGCATGCTGCGCCCCTACATTTTCCCCGATGCCGATGAATTTAATCGGCACGCCCGTCTCGCCATGAATCGAGAGCGCCGCCCCGCCCCGCGCATCGCCGTCGAGCTTGGTCAGGATCGCGCCGGTCAGCCCGACGCCCTCCTGAAAGCCGCGGGCGATCCGCACCGCGTCCTGCCCCGTCATCCCGTCCGCCACGAGCAGCACCTCGCGCGGGCTCGTCGCCACCCGCAGCGCCTTGAGCTCGTCCATCAGCTCCGTGTCGATCTGCAGCCGGCCGGCGGTATCGACGATGACCGTGCGGCAGCGCGCCTTCTCCGCCTCGCGCACCGCTCGCTGGACCGATTCGAGGACGGTACTGCTCCCTGCTCCCCGCTCCCTTGGGAAGACCGGCACCCCGACTTGGGCACCGAGCTGCTGCAACTGCTCTCGCGCGGCGGGGCGGGAGAGGTCGGCCGCCACCAGTCCCGGAGCCTTCTGCTCGAGCTTCAACCGTCCCGCCAGCTTTGCCGCGGTGGTCGTTTTTCCCGAGCCCTGCAACCCCACCAGCAGTATCACCGTCGGCCCGACCGATGCAAACTGTAGGGGCGCAGCATGCTGCGCCCCTACTTTGCGCGCCAAGTCCTGGTCCGACGCACCCAGCATCCGCGCGATCTCGTCGCGCACGAGCTTCACGACCTGCTGGCCCGGGCTCACCGTGTTCACGGCGATCGCCCCGATCGCCCGCTCGCGCACGCGCTCCACGAACCCTCTCGTGACCTCGAAGCTGACGTCGGCCTCGAGCAGATGGCGCCGGATCTCGCGCAGCGCCTCGGTCACGTCCTGCTCCGAGAGCACTCCCCGACCGGTGAGGCGCTTCACAGCGGCGGTCAGCCGCTCGGAGAGGGCCGTAAACATAAGCCTACGAAACTACTTGGCGAGTTGCCGGAATCCAAGTGGGGGGATCAACGCGCTGCGCGGGTGACCCGAATGGTCGGCACCCGTTTCCAGCCAGCCCAGCCGAGCGGCGCATCGACCAGGCGCACCACCGGCACGCCGGTCACCAGGAGCTGCTTGATCTCCGAGCGTCTGACGCTCCGACCGCCAGGTCGCCGCTTGGCCCACGCGCTCTCGAGTCCCTTTCGAAAGCGCGCAGCCGCCACCTTGTCGTCCCACAGCGTATACCACACGAGCGCTGCCGTGGCCGCCGCGCTCGCACGGCCAAGCACCTGGTAGCGGTCTCCGTCCCAGCCCGCCGCGTACGACGCGGCGGCGCCGTCATCGCCCAGATGCTGCTCGAGCAGGAGGCGGATCTCGAATTCGCCCAGCCCGTCCTCGTAACGCACCGTGTCGGGCCCGGGCGACTCGAACGCCACCGCGTCGGGGCGGTCCCCGGCCACGTACCGCGCGGGATGCAGGATCTGTTCCGTGGAGATCGGCATGAGGATGCCGTAGGGCTGTTTCCCCGGGTACTCATGGTCGAACCAGCGCACGAACTCGGCGCCGCCTAAGTAAGGGAAGATCAGGCTCTCGCGCAGCCACAGCGGTGCGCTCCCGAACACCTTCATCTGATCCTGTTGCCCGCCGAGCGCCGTCCGCAAGTCCCAGAAGTTGGGCAGGCTTTCGATCTTCTGCTCCGGCATGAGGACCAGGATCTGAGCGAGCGTCGCCTGCCCCTCGAGGATCGCCTGCGCCGCGCTGCGGCGATCGTTCTGGCGCTTGAGCTCCACCAGTGAGTCGAGGTTCAAGTACTGGTGCTGTAACGCGTGCACCAGCTCGTGCGAGATCACGAGACGGGCTTGGCTGGGATCGATGTCGGTCGGGATGTAGAGCGCGTTCGAATCGGGGTCGAAATACCCTGCCACCTGCTCGGTCAGGAGGTCCACCATGGTACGGCGCAGGTCGAGCGAATCGGGGATCAGCCCGAACAACCGGTACGCGGCCTGTGCGCCCACGAGCTCGGCGGGCGGGAGGTCGTCGTCGAACTTGTGGATCACGTAGTCCCGAACCTGCGCGCGGCTGCGACGCAGTACGATGGGGCGCTGGCGAAACCGCAGGCGGGTGGCCCGTTCGACGGCGGGGATCATCTGCTGTACGGCCAGCTTCAGCTCGGCCTCGTTCTGGACCTCCCGCGCGCGCCGCTCGCATCCGGTGCTCCCCATCCCGCCGACGACCGCCACCGCGGCGAGGCACGCTCGCGTCACGCTTGCCACTCGATCCCCTTACCGACGGCCGCCCCCACGACCCGGGCGACTTCCTGGCCGCCCACGACGATGCCCTGGTTCTCGAGCTCTTGACGGAGCAGCTGGTCGAGCTCGGCGCGGCGCTCGGCGAGGGTCGGCAACGGGCGGGAAGGGGCGGCAACGGGCGGCACAGTCTCCGTCGCGTCGCCAGCCCCTTTGCCGCCTGTTGCCGCCTGCCGCCCGCTGCCGCCCAGCATCTTTTCTATCTCCGCCCCAATCCGCTCCAGCATCGGAAAGATTTCCGCCATCAGGTCTTCCGCGGGCTCCTCTCGCGGCTGCTCGTGCGTCAAGCCCCGCCGGATCATGGCATCCACCTTACGCCGCTCGCGGATCAGGCGGTCGAGCTCCGGCGATACCCGGGCGGTCGCCTGGGCGTGGGCGCACGCCTCGTCCAGCACGTCGATGGCCTTGTCGGGGCGGGCGCGCTCGGGGACGAACCGGTCGGTGAGGACGATGGCCGCCTTGAGCGCGTCATCCGTGATCGCGACGGCGTGGTGCCGCTCCAGGCGGGGCCGTCGGGCGACGAGCACTTCCCACGTTTGAATGGCGTCGAGCTCCTCCACCAGGACGGGCTGGAAGCGGCGCTCGAGCGCCGGATCGCCGCGAATCCACTTGTCGTACTCGCCCCCCGTGGTCGCGCCGATGATCCGGATGTCGCCACGCACCAGGGCGGGCTTCAGCATGTTGGCCGCGTCCATGGCGGCGCCGAGCGCCGTGCCCTGACCGATGAGGTTGTGCAGCTCGTCGACGAACAGGATCAGGTCCGGGTCGGCCGACAGCTCGCGGACGAGCTTCCGAATGCGCTCCTCGTACTGGCCGCGGAACGTGGTGCCCGCGAGGAGGGCCACATGGTCGAGCGCGACCACGCGGACGTCCTTCAAGGCCGGCGGGACGCCCCCCCCGGCGACGCGTTGCGCGAGCCCTTCGACGATCGCCGTCTTCCCGACCCCGGCCTTCCCGATGAGTGCGGGGTTGTTCTTGCTCTGACGCAGCAGGATGTCCACCACGCGCGCAATCTCGGCGTCGCGACAGCGCACCGGCTCCAGGTCGCCCCGCCGCGCCTGCGTCGTGAGATTCACGCCCACGCGCTCGAGCACCTCGCCGGAGTCGAACAGCCCTTCGAACGGATCGCCCATTCAGGTCAGGCGGCCCCCAGGAATCGCCGGTACCAGTCATAGATCGCGGGACCGAACACGAAGGCCACCGCGGCCCCCATGGCGAGAAATACCCCGAACGGGACGTGACGCTTCCGTTTCCCCAGGACGAGCAGCGGGACATACACGAGGCTCCCGAACAGCGCGCCCGCGAATATCGTCAACAGCACTCCCTGCCAGTGGACGAACGCGCCCACCATCGCCATCATCTTGATGTCGCCCCCTCCCATCGCCTCTTCCTTGAAGACCCAGCCCCCCACCAAGCCGACGGCGTACAGCAGGGCGAAGCCGGTAGCCGCGCCCAGCACCCCGTCGATGAAGCCCGGCACGCCCGCCGTCAGCGACAGGCCGAGCCCGATGACGAGCCCGATCCAGTTGTACTCGTCGGGAATGAGGTAATGGCGCGCATCGGTGAGCGCGATACCGAGGAGAATCGTGCCCAGCACGCCGGCCTCGACGAAGCGGACCGTCGGTCCGTAGGCCAGGATCGCGGCGATCCACAGGACTGCGACGACCGCCTCGATGATGGGGTACTGGATGGAGATCGGCTGACCGCACCAGCGACATCGACCCCGCAGCACCAACCACGAGACCACCGGGATGTTGTCCCGCCACGCGATCCGGCGCCCGCACCGCGGGCAGGTCGACGGCGGGTGGAACAGCGAGCGCTGCTTCTTGTCTTCTTTGGCGAGCCGCAGGATGCAGACGTTGAGGAAGCTCCCGATGCAGAGCCCCAGGAGTCCAGCGCCGACGAGCAGGATCGGATCAACGGCCACGCGTCACCTCGTAGAGCAGGATACCGGCCGCCACCGCGACGTTGAGCGACTCGGCGCCCTGGGCCAGCGGGATCGCCACGCGCTGCGCGGCGACGGCGTTGAGCTGCGGGCGGATTCCCGCCCCCTCGTTTCCCACGATCACGCCGATGGGCCCGTCCACCCGTCCGACTCCCTCCTTCCCACGCCCCCGCTCCAGCGCTCGATGCAGCGGCACGCCATCCGCAGCGCTCGCCCACAAGGTCAGGCCATGTTTCCTCGCCCAGGCGATGAAGCCGCCGTCGTCGAGCGACACGACGGGGTGGTGGAAGGTAGCTCCCATGGCCGCCCGCAGGGCCTTGGGGCTCGTCGGGTCGGCCGTGCCCCGCAGCACGACCGTGCCCGCGGCTCCGAGCGCGTGCGCCGTCCGGATCAGCGTGCCGACGTTACCGGGATCTTGGACGCCGTCGATCACGAGCGCCACCGCTCCCGCCGGCGGCACGAAGTCGCTCGCGCTCCAACGCCGCGGCTCGATGACGGCGATGATCCCCTGCGGCGTCTCGGTGTCGGCGAGTTGCGCGAAGGCGCGGGCGCCGACCTCCTCCACGCCGACGGCGTGCCCCTGGAGCTCCGCGACGAGCGCCGTGCCGCGCGCGGTGCGCGCCAGGTCGGGGGCAACCAGCGCCCCCTTGAATGCGACTCCGGCGGCGAGCGCCTCCTCCACGAGCCGGACGCCCTCGATCAGGGCGAGGCCGCGCCGGCCGCGCGCCTTGCGGCGTTGGAGATCACGTATCGTCGATTGCAGATTACTGGCGATGAGTCTCCTCGAGCATTCCCGGCCGCGGCCGAGCCTTCAATATGCGAAGAAGCGCGGGACGGGCGCTACGTGAAAATCGCCCTCACCATCGCGGGATCGGACTCGGGCGGCGGCGCCGGCATCCAGGCCGACCTGAAGACGTTCCACCAGTTCGGCGTGTTCGGCACGAGCGTGATCACCGCCGTGACGGCCCAGAACACGGTCGGGGTTCGGGCGTGGGAGCCGGTCCCGGTCGAGCTCGTCACCCGCCAACTCGAGGCGCTCGCCGACGACCTCCCGCCCGTCGCGGTGAAATCGGGCATGCTCGGCTCTGCTCCCATCGTCGAGGCTGTGGCCGACGGCATTGCCCGGCGGCGGCTCCCCAACTACGTGCTCGACCCCGTGATGGTCGCGACGTCGGGCGATCGCCTGCTCGACCGCAATGCCGAGCGACTCATCGTGCGGCGGCTCGTGCCGCTCGCCGCGCTCGTCACCCCGAACCTCGACGAAGCGGCGGTGCTCGTGGGCGGGAGCGTCCGCACCCCCGACGACATGGAGCGGGCCGGCCGGGCCCTCGTGGCGCTCGGCGCGAAAGCAGCGCTCGTGAAGGGTGGTCATCTCGAAGGTGAGCAGGTGGTGGACGTGTTGATCGCGGACGGGACGGCCCGACGCTTCACCCGGCCGCACCTCGAGACGACCTCGACCCACGGCACCGGCTGCACGCTCTCAGCCGCTATCGCCGCGGGTCTGGCGCACGGCCGCCCGCTCGAGCGCGCCGTGGAAGACGCGCTCGACTTCGTGCACCGGGCCATCGCGGCCGCGCCCGGGTTGGGCCGGGGACACGGCCCCCTCAACCACTTCGTGCCCGCGCCCCCGCGGCCGCCGACGGACGGGCTCTAGCCTACTCCAGGTACCGACCCGGTCGTAGTGCGAGCAGGATGGCCAGACCGGCGACGGCAGCGGCCAGCGAGACGCGGTCGCGGCTGATGTACCAGAGCACCGCATTCATGAGGCACCCACCTTCCACTACCGCCCAGCGCACGATGAGCCGGGCCTGGCTGGTCATCCACCATTGGTCGGTGGTCTGTCCCGGCGCGGGCGCAGGATCGGGCCCCGGAGCTGTGGATGATCTTGGCGCTTCGCATGCGGGCTGCCTCCGTGTCGGGACGCCATATTACTAGCGATTCCAACCACGATCACAAGTGACGCCTCGTCCATTTCTCGCCGCCCGCTGGTCGCACATCATTCTCCTCAGTTTCGAGGCGCCGGAAGACCTGATCCGACGCGCGATCCCCCCGGGTGTCGAGCCCGATCGGTGGGACGGCCGGACGCACGTGAGCCTCGTCGCGTTGCAGATGCTCGACGTGCGCATCAAGGGCTGGCGCATCCCGGGGTTCAGGGCGCACCCGCAGGTCAACTTCCGCACGTACGTCCGGGTGGCGGGAGAGGCGGGCGTCTGGTTCGTCCGCCAGTTCGTGTCCAGCCGGCTGATCGCCGCCGTGGGTCGGCTGCGGTACGGCGAGCCGTTCTGGCCCACGCCGATTCGCAGCCGGGTCGTCGAGACGCAGAGCGAGGTGCGGGCGGAGTATGGGGTGGGGCCCGCGGCGCTTGGCTGGCACGTGAGCGTGGCCGGCTCGCGGGCCGCGCTGGTGCCGCCGCCGGACTCGCCGGAGCACTACTTCATCGAGCGGGCCTTCGCCTGCCGCGCACGGCCGGACGGCAACCTCGGTGTCTTCCGGGTTGCCCATCCGGCGTGGGCGGTGCGACAGATCCACGCCGTCGATTACCGCTTTGATTTTGGGTCCCTCTACGGGACCGAGTGGGAGTTCTTGAACCGCGCCCAGCCGGCCGGCGTGGTGTTCGCCGCAGGGTCGGAAGTGGCGGTGTATGCGCCGTCGGATTCCACAGGCCCTACAGACCCTGCAGCACCCCCCTGATGAGCTGCTCGAGCTGGCCCGACACCTGCTTCCCGGCCTCGAGCACCTCGAGATGCGACAGCTTCTGCGACGACAACCCGGCCGCCACGTTCGTAATGCTCGAGAACCCGAGACAGCGCACGCCCCGGGCCCGCGCCGCGATCACCTCCGGCACCGTCGACATCCCCACGGCGTCGGCTCCGAGCCGCTGCAGCATCCGGATCTCCGCGGGCGTCTCGAACGAGGGCCCGAGCAGCCCGGCGTACACGCCTTCTTCGAGCGGGATCCGCTTCGTCCGCGCCACGTCGCGGGCCAGACGGCGGAGCGCCGGGTCGTAGGGGTCGCTCATGTCGGGGAAACGCTCGTCCCCCTCGGCCACCGGCCCGACGAGCGGGGTCTTGAACATCAGATTGATGTGATCCGCAATGAGCATCAGGACGGGCGGGCGGAAGGTGTGGCGGATGCCCCCGGCCGCGTTGGTGACCACCAGCGTGGTGGCGCCGAGTCTCGCGAACACGCGCGCGGGGAGGGCAGCGACGTCGGGCGCGTGACCCTCATACAAATGAAAGCGACCGCTCTGCACGACGACCGGCACGCCCTCGAGCGTCCCGCCGACGAGCTCACCCTTGTGGCCCGGGGCGCCGGGCTCGGGAAAGCCGGGGATCTCCTTGTATGGAATGCGCACGGCGTCGCTCAACGCCTCCGCCACGCCCGCGAGGCCCGAGCCGAGCACGATCGCGACACGCGGCTTGAGCTTCCCGAGTCGTTCCGCGACGACGTCCACGGCCGCACGGAGTGAACCGCTCCCCGCTCCCTGCTCCCCGCTCCTCACAACAGGATCCCCGCCAGCGTCGCCGACAGGAAGTTCGCGAGCGTCCCGGCGATCATCGCGCGGAACCCGAGCCGGGCGAGGTCGTGCTTGCGGTCCGGGACGAGCGCGCCGATGCCGCCGATCTGGATGCCCACCGAGCTGATGTTCGCGAATCCACACAAGGCGAAGGTCGCGATAGTAAAGGAGAGGGGATCGAGTTGCCCTCTGAGCGGCCCGAGGTCCTTATACGCGAAGAACTCGTTCAGCACCATGCGCTCGCCCAGCAGGCTGCCGATGGTGCCGGAATCGTGCCACGGCACACCCATCGCGAACGCGATCGGCCGAAAGATCCAGCCGAGGACGGTTTGAATGTTCTCCGGAAACCAAGCGACGTGCCCGTGCACCCAACCGAAGCCACCGTTGACCAGCGCGACGAGGGCGACGAACGATACGAGCATCGCAATGACGTTGAGCATCAGGTGCAGCCCGTCGGTCGTGCCCCGCGCCGCCGCGTCGACGATGTTCACGTCGGTACGCGGAATCTCTACCCGCACGCCACCGAGCGTCTGCGGGGTTTCGGTTTCGGGCTCGAGGATCTTCGCCATCATGATGGTGCCCGGCGCGGTCATGATCACCGCCGTGAGCAGATGGCGCGCCTCGATGCCCATGGCGATATAGGCCGCCATGATCGATCCCGACACGTGCGCCATTCCCGCGGTCATGACAGTCATCAGCTCGGAGCGCGTCATACCTGGAAGGAACGGGCGGATCGTGAGCGGCGCCTCGGTCTGTCCCATGAAGATGGACGCCGCCACGTTCAAGCTCTCCGCCCCGCTCGCGCCCATCACCTTGTTCATCGCGATCGCGAACGCTTTCACCACGAGCTGCATCACGCCGAGGTAATAGAGAATCGCGAACAACGCCGAGACGAAGATGATGGCGGGGAGGACCTGAAAGGCGAAAATCAAGCCGAGACTGGAATGCTGCTTCCCGACCTCGCCGAACACGAACTCGGATCCGACGTAGGAGAAACTCAGAATCTTGGTGATCGCGTCGCCGAGGGTGCGAAACAACTGCTGGCCCAGGGGCACCAGGAGCACGAAGACGGCGAAGGCGAGCTGTAGGCCGACCCCCCACCCCACCACCCGCCAGCTGATCGCCCCGCGGTTGCGCGACAGGGCGATCCCGATCCCCAGAATGAGCGCGATCCCGAAGATCCCCGTGAGGCGCTGCGGAATCGAGCGTGGCGCGGCCTGCGGCGCCGTGCCGCGTGGTGCCGCCTGCGTCGTGTCGGCCGTAGGCTGCTGGCGAACGGCTCCCTGGACGCTATTCCACACGAATCTCGGTAGTGTGAACACGGCGAGGGCGCACACGAACGCGACCACGAAGGCCAGGATGGTCCGCGGGGGGCGCAGCGCCATTAGAGAGCCTCCAGTTCGTTCTGCACGCGGGACACCAACGCCACCTTCTCGAACTCCGGGAGGAACGCGCTCTCGCACGCGTTGAGCACGACGCGCGCGAGGTCCGGCTTGGTCAGGCCCAACACGCTCTGGGCGACGAAATACTCGTCGGTGAGCGAGATGCCATCCACCAGTCGCCCGTCGGTGTTCAACGTCACGACCACGCCCTGGTCGAGATAGCGCTTGAACGGGTGCTCGGCGAGCGACGGCACCGTGTGGGTGTGCACGTTCGAGGTGAGGCACATCTCGAGCGGGATCTTCCGCTCGATGACGTACGCGAGCAACGCGGGATCTTCCCCCAGGCGAGTGCCGTGCCCGATCCGCTGGGCGCCGCACTGGTGCAGCGCCTGGTGGATGGACTGCGGGCCGTCCCCTTCCCCAGCGTGGCAGGTGCACGCCATGCCGTGCTGCGCCGCGTACTCGAACGCGGCCGCGTGGTCGCGCGCCGCGTAGCCCCGCTCGGCGCCCGCCAGGTCGAACGCCACGACACCCGCCGTCCGATACCCCGCCGCGGCGCGCGCCAGCTCCAGCGACTCCGCGGGGGCCCGCGTGCGGATGCCGCACACGATCAGCCCGACCTTGGCGCCCGTCTCCGCTTCGCCGCGCTTGAGCCCGGCCAGCGGAGCCTCGATCGCCTGCGCCAGGGTGAGCGCAGGGCGGTGCAGGAGCGGCGAGTAGCGCACCTCCACGTAGCGGAGCCCGTCCGCCGCCGCGTCCAGCACGAACTCGTAGGCGACCCGCTCGAGCGCCGCCGCCGTCTGCATGACCGACAGCGTGAT
>Ga0137366_10004598_pt1 | contig 10821 bp, 10 predicted proteins | sample SagtaG_8_FD_104938 | JGI IMG/M metagenome (GOLD analysis project Ga0137366, IMG submission 104938) | Vadose zone soil microbial communities from Sagehorn Ranch, Mendocino, California, USA - Sage1_L_60_16 metaG | ecosystem: Environmental > Terrestrial > Soil > Vadose zone | place: USA... | reverse complement strand
CCGGAAAGCTCGACGCGAGCGCCTACGGCGACATGCATTCCGGGGGCCCGTGGGTCATGTGGGGAGGGACTCCCTACGAGCACCTGATGGTGCCGGTCCGGTAAAGACCGACCCGGCGCGGCTCGCCGCGGTCAGCTGTTGAGGCGGTAGGCCGCGGCGAGCCAGCCCATGACGACTTCGTCTAAGTCGGCGAGCGACTCGATGACGACGGAGTGCCCGAACTTCGCCGGGCCGAGGCGCTCGATGTGGACGATCCGGCGGTCCGCGATCCTTCGCGTGCTCAGGAATCCCACGCGGAGAAAGTTGCCTCGCACTGTCACGGCTCCGAAGTGGTGAAGGGCCACCAGATTGATCGAGGTTTTCACCGGATCGACCTTCACCGGGCCGAGCCCGCGGAGGCGCTCGACCAGCTCATCGAAGATCCCGCGAAGCTCCGGATCCCTTCCGCGGAAGTGCTCGTCGAGCCCCTTGATCTGGCAGGAGTGCCACTGGCGGGCCTTCGGAAACCGGCGTCCGCAGTCGGGGCATTGCCAGAGTAGGGAAACGCCGGATTTCTTCGGCGACCCGGCCTCGCGGCTCAGGGGACGTAGCTCCGAATCTGGATCCTCCACCATGGCCAGTCGTGGCCGTACGGCGCGTCCCAGACGTCGCCGCGGTGCCGGATCCCCTTCTCGCGGAGGATTCGGATCATCTCCGCCGTGCCCGAGAGGATGTTGTCGAGCCGGCCGGTGACGATCGCGATGTCCATCTGCGAAAGGCGCTCGACCCAATCACCGTTCATGTTCGGAACGTACGCCGTGGGGCAATGGAAATACGCGGTGTCGTTCCAGTAGCCGTCCAGGAACGGATGGATGTCGTACTTTCCCGAAAACCCCACGGTCTTGTCGACAACGTCCGGATGCCGCAAGGCGAAGTTGACCGCATGGTACGCGCCGAAGGACGCGCCGAGTGTCGCGACCTTCGCGAGAGAACCGGTCTTCTCGTTGATCCATGGGATGACCTCGCGATAGACGTAGCCGTCGTACTGATCGTGCCGCGCCAGCCGTTCGGCCGGATGATGGGAGCGCGCGTAGAGACTCTCCTCGTCGATGCCGTCCACGCAGGCGACCTGGATTGCGCCCCTCTCGATCAGATCGCTCACGGCCCCGATCAGGCCGAAGTCCTCGTTCTCGAAAAAGTGCCCGAACGAAGTCGGGTACCAGATCATCGGCCGGCCCGCGTGGCCGTACCACAGGAGATCCATCCGACGGCCGAGCGTCTGCGAATCCCAAACGACGTGCTCGCGATTCATTTCGTGCGGACCCCTCCGCGGCGGAGCCGGAATCTGCCCGGCAGCGTGGGATAATTCCTCCTCTTCGGGGCGTAGCGCAGCGGTAGCGTATCTGCTTTGGGAGCAGATGGTCGCCGGTTCGATCCCGGCCGCCCCGACCAATCGTTCTCGCCGTTCCCCTTTCCTTTCCGCCAGTTCCGTCGCGGCACGCCTTTCGCACTCCGAACGTCGGGGAGAGAGATGCGGCGGTTGGCGAAGGTGATTCCGGTTCTCTGCTTCGCGGGCGCCGCGGCAGTGTCACCGGCAATCCTGGCCGACGACCACATCCTCGTCGGAGAAGAGTTCGACTACACGGTGCGGCTCGGCGACACGTTCGTCGGCATCGGAGCGCGCTTCGCGGTCAGCCCGGAATCTCTTGCGGCGCGCAACCGGTTGCCGGTGACGAAGAGGCTCGTTCCGGGCAAGTTGCTTCGCGTGGACAACCGCCACATCATGCCGAAGGCGCTCGAGAACGGTATCCTGATCAACATCCCGCAACGCCTGCTCTTCTACTTCGTCGACGGACGCCTCGAGGCCTGGTATCCCGTCGCCCTGGGACAACCCGGCAGCTGGCAGACGCCGACCGGCTCCTACCAGGTCCTCCAGAAGGAGAAGGACCCGGTCTGGGAAGTACCGGACTCAATTCAACAGGAGATGCGGCGCAAGGGGGAAAAAGTCCAAGCGCGGGTCCCGCCGGGCCCGGACAACCCGCTCGGAGAGTACCGGCTCCGCCTTTCACTCGAGTGCTGCGGAATTCACGGTACGAACGCCCCGCAGAGCATTTTTCGATTCCAGACGCACGGGTGTATCCGACTCGCGCGGCAGGATGCCGTAGACCTCTTTTCTCGGGCCTCGGTGGGCGTTCCGGTCGAAATCATCTACGAGCCGGTGCTTCTCTCCCGGGATCGAAGTGGAAAGATCTTCGTCGAGGTCCATCCCGACGTCTATCGCCGCACGGAAGGCAACCGGGAGGCGGCGAAGGCGATCGCCGAGAGCCGAGGCCTCGGGTCAGCGTCGAGATCCGCGCGCTGGGAAGAGATCCTCGACGAGGAGGAAGGAATCGCGGTCCGTCTTCCTCTTCGGACGAGCGTTTGGATTGAAGCCGACGGGCTTCCCGAGTCGGAACGACCCGGACCGGCGTTCCGCTAGATTGACGACGAGGAGGATTTCGTGACGAACAAGGATTTTTTCGTTCAGACGTGGGATCGGGAGCAGGCCAAGTTCGACCGGGTGATGGACGCGCTTCCCGCCGATCGGCTCGACTACCGACCGCACCCGGAGTCCCGGTCGGCCGCAGAGATGGCGACTCTCCTCGCGCGCGAGCAGGAGATGCTCGTGGGAATGATCGACCGAGCCGAAGTCCACCTCAGAGACTTCGGGTCCGAGGATTTCGCCGAGATGCGCAGCCTCTGGAGGACGAGCACCCAGGGAGTTCGCGAGCGCCTGAAGAAGCTCGACGCCGCCGCCTGGCAGCGCCCCGTCAAGTTCTTCATGGGCGGCAAGGTGATCAACGAGGCGCCGACGTCCGATCTAATGTGGGGATTTCTTCACGACATGATCCACCACCGCGGGCAGCTCACCACATACATCCGGCCGATGGGTGGAAAGGTTCCGTCGATCTATGGACCATCGGCAGACGCCGCGCCGGCCCGATAGGACACGGCCCCGCGACGTCGCTCGAGTCGATGCTTACTGCGTCGCCGTGAAAGGAAGCTCCAGCCCGAAGGAGCTGATATCGACCGTCGTTGCGACTCCATAGACGCCCGAAATGTTCGAGGCCGGTTGGCAGGCATCCATCGCTCCGTCTCCGTGTGCGACGCGGAGGGACAGAGGATTGAGCTGCTGCTGGTCCGCCGGGTAATACAGCTTCGGACCGACTCTCGTTCCCTCGGAGAACGTGGAGTAGTGCGTTATGTAAGCGGTGCCGGTGCAGTCCGTCGTCAGGTATTGAAGATAGATCGCATCCGAGTTGAAGATTCCATTCGGGTCCGCCAGATGGACGTAGAATGTGACCCACACGCCGTTGATGTCCCGTGCCACCATGTTGTCGGTCACCGTGTAACCGACGAGATTGCCGCGCTTGTCGATGACTCGAAACGGCCGATTGGATCCTCCCGATGGCGCGGCTTGGGCAAGCGACGCCGTCAGTAGCAGACTCGCCGCGACGATCAGCAATGCGCGCCGGTGCTCCGGCTTCGAAGGTTCTCGCGAAGTCCCGGGAAGAGACCGTGCAATCTCGTAAACCATATTGCCCGCCTTCTGGTCTTCGTTTGCCGACATGTGAGGTTTGTGTTTTGTTAGTTTTCAGTATCCCGGTCAGAACGTCCGGCAGGTGGGCAATGCAGCTTTTGCGCCATTTGGGTTTGGGCGCGCTCTTTCTATAGCTGAGGCCGCCTAGCATTTACTTGAGTATCCGGCACTTATTTCTGAGGAGCGGACGGCGGCGCCAAACCGCCGCGGGATCAAGGGTCAGGGCATCCGGTCACTCATCGAGGAGAATTCTTCAGCTGCCCGACCCCTCCGGCCGTCCGCCTGGCGGATCGCGCCGCGGACGTCGACTCCCCGGATTCTCCCGGAAGGCGGAAACGCCGTCTACTGGACTGCTTTGAACGGGACCTCGAATCCGAACGAGTCGACATCGACGCTTGTCGCGACTCCATAGACGCCCGGGATATCCGAGACCGGATAGCAGGGGCCGTCCGGCCCGCTTCCGTGTGCGACGCGGAGCGATCGAGGAATGAGCTGGTGCTGATCCGTCGGGTAGTACAGCTTGGGACCGACTCTCGTGCCCTCGGAGAACGTGGAGTAGTGCGTGATGTAGCGAGTTCCGGTGCAGTCCGTCGTTACGTAATGGAAATAGATGGCATCCGAGTCGTAGATCCCGAATGCCGGGTGGACGTAGAACGTTACCCAGGTTCCGTCGATCTCCCGCGCGACCATGTTGTCGGTGACCGTGTAGCCCACGAGCGTGCCGCGCCTGTCGAGAACGCGAAACACGTGTGGATCTCCCCGTCCGCTGGCCGCCTGAGCCGATGCCGCCGCGAGGGAGCAGGCCATGATCGCCAGGAAAATCTTTGCCGATGCTCGGAGGGCAGATCGCATTTCGCCCACGTCTTGGTGCAGTGCCGCACCAACCTTTCCGGCGACGTTCGCAGCGGCGCAAGCGCCCGTCGCCGAGGGCCTGCGCCTTCTCCCCTCCCGGCTAACAGGTTGGTCTTGCAAGAAGTGAACGGAGGTGAGATTGCCGCGACAATATCACCGCCTGTATCGGTCATGGTTGAAACAAGTTTGTTGCCGTCGCGGAGAATACGGAGTCGAACAAGACAAAGGTCGGATAAGACCTTATGTGTGGCCATGCGCAGGATTGGAACTCAAATTCTGGCTCAGTCGATTCATGATCGTGACGCTGCGGTCGACGACGAACGTTCTCGGTATCACGGGTCGCTCCCACTCCGACGAGCTTGCCGCGACGTCGGGGACCCGGAAGGACGTTGCGCGGAGCATCCGGAATCGAGACTCAGGTCGGCTGAAAACTCCCGGAAGAATTGGCCTGCCCGGCAGGATTCGAACCTGCGACCCACGGCTTAGAAGGCCGTTGCTCTGTCCGGGCTGAGCTACGGGCAGGGAGAAGGAAGTTTAAGCCGGAACCGAACTTCGGGGGGGAGGCGCGACTCCCGGCGCTTCGCCCGTGCGCAGGATCGACGCCTGACCCGTCCAGGCCCGGCTCGCATGTTCGCGCCGAGCAGCCAATCCATTACGACCCGAGAGTTAAGATCCTCCCGGACTTCCGGAGGAAAAATGAAAAAAGGGCTGGCTCTTGTCGTTCTCCTTTGCGCGGCATGCGCGTCTCAAACGCCGAAGTCACCCCCCGCACAAAGTGCGACAGCACAACCCGCGACCGTGGAGCCGTCGGCCGTCATCGTCACGACCGATCCGCACGCCGTCATGGGATGCCGCATGATCACGCGCACCGTCAAGGGTTACGACATCCGCGAGCCCGAAGAGTGGCGCCAGCTCCAGGAAGAGGCCGCGCGCCGGGGCGGAAACACCGTGCTCGTCTCGCTCGAAGGGGACCGCAAGGGAGACATCTTCGCCTGCAAGAAGCCTTGAGCGCCGCAGTGCCGAGACAGAACGGGGCGTGCCGACCTACGGCATCGGGCGGAGATTGACCTCGCGCGTGTAGGTCGTCGCGACGAACTTGCGCATCTCGAAGCGCGGAGCCGTCATCTCTCTCTGCTTCGCCTGGTCGGGCGTCTTCCAGTGCTGCGCCTGGATCGCTTTGCCCTTCGCGTCGTCCCCCGAGTTGTAGTCGAGCGCCTTGCCGTAACTGGGATAGAGCGTTGCGATCGCGACGTCCCAGTCGTTCGCGTCGTTCGGCGTCTTGACGAAGACCTTGGAATCGAGAACGAGCCCCTGCTTCTTGGATTCCGCCGTGGTGACGACGTAGTGAGCGCGCAGGTATTTCATGTAGTCGTCGAAGTGGCCCGGCGTCGTCCGGTAGAAGCTCACGGACCACACGGGCCCTTCCGTCCAGTGCTCCTGAGCAACGGCGACGCCGGCGCTCGCGAGGCAGACCACGGCTACGATCACAATGAGTCTCTTCATTTGGGAGTTCCTCCTCTTTGCCCCTTATTGAGCGGACCGGCCGGGATTGTCAAGTGAGTTCGGCCGCTACCGGCTGCCGGAGGTCTCCTTCTTCTCCAGAAACTCGCGTGCCTCGGCGGTCTGTTCCCGGGCACCGTCGGCATGTGCGCAGACAGCGAGCAGTTTCTCGTAATACTGGCGCGCGGCCCGTGGGTCCCCCGAGAGCCTCGCCGCGCGAGCCGCTCCGTAGAGACCGTTCAACCGGCTCGGCGAAGCCGCCAGATCGGCGCGGTACTCCCCGAGCGCCTCGGCGGGCTTGCCGAACTCAAGGAGGAGATCTCCGAGCTGCTCGCTCGCGGGGAGAACGGGTCCGGGCGTCACGGGATGCTTGTCGGTCGAATCCTCCAGCGCGACCGCGGACCGCATCGCTTCCAGCGCCTCCGCATCCCGTCCTTCCGCCCGCGCGAGCCAGGCGGCCGCCTCGCGCCGCGAGATCTCGACCTGGTAGGCCCAATACACGTTACCGGCCTCTTTGAGGGAGTCGCGCAGCTTCTCGAGCCGCTCGACTTCGCGGTGCGCCGACGCCGAATCTCCGGAACGCGCAAATCCCATCGCCCTGGCGAAGACGACCGTCGCCTCGGTCCACGGAAACCTGCTCCAGGGGAACCCGTCCGGCTGCAGCGTCACGGATTTTGCGTCCTTCCAGTTGCGCCGCTCGAGCGCGAGGCGGGCGGGAATCGCCGTTAGCGCATAGGCCACGGCGAAATTCTCCTTGTCGAACTTTTCGGCGCGCGACAGATCTTCGAGGACCTTCCGGGCTTCCGCGTCGCGCCCCGACTGGAGGTACGCATAGGCGAGATAGTCCATCGCGTGGAGCTCGTCGAACGACGAGGCGCCCGGCATCGTCTTTTGGAGATCTTTCCGCGCAGCGGCAGCGGAGGCGATGTTCGAGGAGATCGAATCTTCCCAAAGCCCCAGCCGCGTAAAGATGTGCGACGGCATGTGGAGGGCGTGCGGGGAGTCCTGTGCAATCCTCGAGTAGCGCCGTGCGGCATCGAGGCCCTGGCCGGCAAGGGTTGGAAAGTCGTAGCTGTGGATGATGTAATGCGCGACGCCCGGGTGTTCCGGCATCTCCCGAAAGATTGGCTCCAGGATCGCGCCCGCCTTCTTCTGCCTCGCGTAGGTCTTATCCGGCGGAAGAGCGAGCGCGACGCCGTTCAATGTGAGCGCGTAGAAGATCGATGCCTCCCGGTCCTTCGGATACTTCGCCGCGAGATCCGCCATCGCCTTCTCGAAGGCGAGGAAGCGCGTGACGTGGACGAGCGTGTCGGACTTGTCGTAATAATTGCCGAGCGCCTCGATGTAGTCTCGCTCCCGCTCGGTCTTCGCTCCCGCGGCCCTTGCCGCAGCAATCGCGGCCACGCCGGCCTTCAGATCGTCCGGTGGAGGCGCTTCCCAGATCTGATGGAAGCGGCTCATGGCCACGCCCCAGTGCGCCATCGCGCAGCCGGGATCCGCCGCCGCAAGCTCGGAGAATGCTTTGTCCGACTTCGCGTACCAGAAGGAATGAAGCATCGCGAGTCCGACGTCGAACTTCTTCTGAGAGGCGGCGCTGCAGGAGATCGGGAAGTGGACTTTCCCGAGCTTCGTCGGATCGCCTTCTTTGTGCTCGTGGCCGGTATCGGCGAGCGCTCGCCCGGACATCGCGAGAACGAACAGGGTCGAGAACATCACGGACTTCAGCTGCATGGATGCCTCCAGAGGGATCGGATTTTACGAAATCGCGCGCCGGCCGGGGTATGATCTCGCCCTTTTTCTGAGCCATGCGGAGGCCGACTCATGAACTGGTTCGCGCTCGCGCTCGGGATCCACGCGTTCCTGGGCGCGCGGGTCGACTCCATCGAGGCGCCGAAGCCGCCTTTGGCGAGGCGGGAGGCTAAGGTGGACGTCGTTCACGGCGAGAAGCGGCAGGACGACTATTTCTGGCTCCGCCGGAAGGAGGACCCCCAGGTCCGCGCGTACCTCGAGGCCGAGAACGCCTACACGGACGCCGTGATGAAGCCGACCGAAGGGCTTCAGGAGGCGCTCTATTCCGAGATGCTCGGGCGGATCAAAGAGACCGATCTCACCGTCCCGTTCCGGAAGGGGGACTTCTTCTATTACTCGCGGACCGACAAGGGAAAGCAGTATCCGATCTACTGCCGGAAGAAGGGAAGCCTCGAAGCGGCCGAAGAGGTGATGCTCGACGCCAATGAGCTCGCCCGCGGGGAGAAGTTCTTCGCGGTCGGCGACATCGAGGCCAGCGACGACGGAAACCTGCTCGCCTACTCGACGGACGTCACCGGCTTCCGGGAGTACACGCTCTTCGTCAAGGACCTCCGCACGGGCGCGCTCGCGCCCGAAACGTTTCGGAAGGTGAGCTCCGTCGCCTGGGCGGCAGACAACCGGACTCTCTTCTACGTCGTCGACGACGCGGCGAAGCGCCCGTATCGCTTCTACCGGCACGTCCTCGCGACCGAGCCGGCGTCGGACCCGCTCCTCTACGAGGAGAAGGACGAGAAGTTCATATTGGAAGTGTCGCGGTCGCGCAGCCGCGCCTACCTCTTCCTGGATTCGAGCAGCCACACGTCGAGCGAAGTTCGTTTCCTCTCTTCCGGCGATCCGACGGGATCCCTCCGCGTGGTGGCGCCGCGCGAGAAGGATCGCGAGTACGAGGTCGATCACCGGCTCGGTGCATTCTTTCTGCGGGTCAACGACACCGGTCGCAACTTCCGCATCGTGATGACCTCCGTCGACGACCCGCGGCGTGAGAGCTGGAAGGAGATCGTCCCCCAGCGCGACGACGTCATGATCGAAGGGCTCGAAGTCTTCGCCGGGCACCTGGTCCTTCTCGAGCGCCAGGACGGACTGCGCCGGTTCCGGGTCATGCCCTTTTCGACCGGAGAGTTCCACCGGATCGACCTCCCCGAGCCGGTCTACGCGGCCTTTTCCGCCGAGAATCGCGAGTTCGACACCAATGTCTTCCGCTTCCGGTATCAGTCGCTCGTCACGCCCGAGTCGGTCTTCGACTACGACATGGACAAGCGCGAGCGCAAGCTGTTGAAGCGCACCGACGTGCTCGGCGGATACGACCCGAGCCGGTACGTCTCCGAGCGTCTTCACGCGAAAGCGTCTGACGGAACGCTCGTTCCGATCTCGATCGTCTATCGCAAGGACACGAGACGCGACGGCGCGAGCCCGCTCCTTTTGACCGGGTATGGCTCTTACGGGGTTCCCAACAACCCGACCTTCTCCTCGAACCGAATCAGCTTGCTGGACCGCGGCGTCGTGATCGCGATCGCGCACGTTCGCGGCGGCGGCGAGATGGGAAAGAAGTGGCACGACCAGGGACGCATGTTCGCGAAGAAGAATACCTTCACCGACTTCATCGCGGTGGCCGAATACCTGATCCGCGAGAAGTGGACGTCGGCGGACCGGCTCGCGATCGAGGGAGGCAGCGCCGGAGGATTGCTCGTCGGCGCGGTGGTCAACATGCGGCCCGATCTCTTCCACGTCGCCGTCTCCCGCGTGCCGTTCGTCGACGTCTTGAATACGATGCTCGACCCGACGCTGCCGCTGACCGTTGGCGAGTTCGAGGAGTGGGGCGACCCGCGCATCCGCGAACAGTACGAGTACATGCGGAGCTACAGCCCGTATGACAACATCGCCGCGCGCGCTTACCCGGCGATGCTCGTGAAGACGTCGTTCAACGATAGCCAGGTCATGTACTGGGAGCCGGCGAAGTACGTCGCCCGGCTGCGTGCCACGAAGACCGACTCGAACCCCCTCGTCTTCAAAGTCAACATGGCGGGGGGGCACGGCGGCTCTTCCGGCCGCTACGACAAGCTGCGGGAGGCAGCTTTCGACTATGCCTTCCTGCTGACGCAGCTCCCGATCGCGGGCGAGTCACTGCGTTCGTCGGGATGACAGTCCGGGCGGCTCACTTCCGCTCGGTTCGGTACACCTTTCCATCCTTCATCACGAAGCCGACGCGCTCGAGCTCCCCCACGTTCTTCAGCGGGTTTCCCTCGACGGCGATGATGTCCGCGTACGCTCCGGGCGCGACCACCCCGATCTCTCCGGACATCCCGAGCATCTCGGCGCCCTTCGAGGTCGCGGCCTGGATCGCCGCCATCGGCGTCATCCCGAACTCGACCATCCGGGAGAACTCCCGCGCGATCGGCTCGCTCCACGAAAATCCGCCGACGTCCGTGCCGAACGCGATCTTGACGCCTGCCTTCAAGGCCTTCTGGAGCGATGGTCCGTGCACCGCCACGCGCTTGCGGTCGCGCTTTCCGGCCGGCGTGTCGGCGGGCGACCAGTGGTCGTAGTAAACGCTCATCGTCGGGCAGAGCCAGGTGCCCTGCCGGACCATCTGCGCGATTGCCGCGTCGTCGAGCTCCAGGCCGTGCTCGATCGAGTCGCAGCCGCCGTCGAGCGCGCGGTGGAGTCCGATCCCGTTGTAGGCGTGGCAGGCGACCTTCTTTCCCCAGCCGTGCGTCTCGTCGACGACGGCCTTGATCTCCTCGAGAGTGAGAGTCGGCTGCGACACCAGGTTCCCTTTCGCATCGAGCCAGGAGCGGTGCGTCATGTACACCTTGATCCAGTCGGCGCCGTGGTCGAGCTGCTCCCGGGCGGCCTTCCTCGCCTCGACCGGTCCGTCCACGACCTGGACTCCCTTGGGCACCTCGATCTCCGGAGCGTAATCCTCGAGCGGGTAGCCGCCGGTCGTCGAGATCGCCCGGGTGACGACGAACATCCGCGGCCCCGGAATGTAACCGCCGTTGATCGCCTGCTTGATGCCGACGTCGCCGTAGCCGGCCCCCTCCGTCTCGACGTCGCGGATCGTCGTAAAGCCCTGCTCGAGGGCGCGCCGGGCGGACACCGTG
>Ga0137366_10004590_pt1 | contig 10829 bp, 8 predicted proteins | sample SagtaG_8_FD_104938 | JGI IMG/M metagenome (GOLD analysis project Ga0137366, IMG submission 104938) | Vadose zone soil microbial communities from Sagehorn Ranch, Mendocino, California, USA - Sage1_L_60_16 metaG | ecosystem: Environmental > Terrestrial > Soil > Vadose zone | place: USA: California... | reverse complement strand
CACTCCGAAAGCGATGAAGGAATACGCCGAGATGCACGGGGTCAAGCCGGGGTGGACTTTCCTGACCGGAAAGCCCGAAGACCTGGAGCTGCTGCGGCGCAAGCTCGGCTTCACCACTCCGGATCTCAGGGCGGATAAGGATGTCACGAACCATACCGGCAATATCCGTTACGGGAACGAGCCCTTCATGCTGTGGGGCGCGTGTCCCGGGATGGCCGACCCGGAATGGATCGCCGAGTCGATCGAGTGGATGGTCCGGCCCGATGCCGTTCACCTGCACGAGCATACTCCGGCCCACCCCGATGCCCCTCGGCCGGAGCACAAACATCACGAGCGTCCTGCGGCCTAGCGAGCGTCCCATGTTGGGTGAACCGATTTTTCGTTCCGGGACCGCAGCCCTCGTGGTCCCGGAGCGGAACTGGAGGACAAAAGCCATGAGAAACGTGTTCAAGAGTGTTTTCCTTGTTTGCCTCGCGACGTGGGCGGCCTCTGTGTCCGCGCAGACCACGTCCTTCCGCGTCTTCAACTTTCCGCCCTGCGATTTCAGCGATAATTTCTACACTGAGGTCGGGTTTGACGCGAGCAAGCTGTCGACGATGGGGTTCCGCTTCGGGGATGCCCGGCTGACGGGCGCGCCGGCGTTCCTGCCGGGGCAGGTCAACTGGGTGACCGACGGCAACTGCAGCGTGAACGATCCCAACCGCAGGAACGTCCGCATCCTGGCGACCACGGGAGCCTACAAGGATGATACCGGCCTGCCGACGGAGTTCTTTTCAGCCATCGCGTTCGTGTTCAACCAAAACTTCTTCCTCAGCACCGTCAACGCGCGCGGCTTTCAGTTGCAGGACATCGTCGGTGCCTTCGAGGCTTACGTCGCGCCGAAGCAGAGCGTGAACGGCGTTCTCGCTCCCGCGCCGTGCGGCAGCATGGGCGACGGTCTCACGCCCTGTTTTGACGTGACCAGCGTGGCCACCCCGACCCTCAGACACGACTGGAGGCTCAGCAGCAATCGCAACGGCCTCGACGGAAGCGGGATCCCGGAGGATCCCAAGAAGGTGGTCACCCCCAATCCCGTATTCAGCTACTTCGGCGACGACCTGACGGGCAGCTGGATCATCACTTACTTCTGGTGGACCAAATTCGCGGTGGGCGGCCGGCCGGACCAGCCCACGCCGACCTCGACCTGTCAAACCATAATGGCCGCCGCCGGCAAGCAGAACGGATTCAGCTTGGACGGGACCCCGATCCTCCATAGCGGGGACGAGCTCCACTTTATCGAGGGCGTCCCCGGGACTCCGCCTCAGTTCGGCTTCTCCCAAAGGCAGACCGACGCGCTTTTACAGGCCCAGGCGACCGCGCCGTGCGGCGCCGAAGGCGCCGAGGCTCCGAACGGCACGGACGGAGGCCCGGTCTGGCTCGTTTGCCCGACCATCCTCGATCCCCGCAACGGGGCGATCGCCACGGATGCGTTCCTCGACGTGGTGCGCAAGAACGGCAGCCCGATCGACGCGCGCTTCCAAGCAAGCTTCAGTTGCTTGCAGAGCACCGGAAAATTCTGCAACGAGTAAGGCGCCTATCTAAAGATCCGGCCTCGGCCCCGGCAGGGTTTCGCCTGCCGGGGCCGGCATGTTTTTAGAACCTCGTCATGTCCGAGATCCGGGGAAGGAAGCACTCTCGCCGAGACTTCATCAGACTGGCGGCCGGCGCGGCGGCCTCGGGGCTTTTATTTCCCGAGCGCGGGCGCGCCCAGCAAAAGACGCTGAAGATCGCCAAATGGGCGCATTTCATGCCCGAGTTCGACCGCTGGTTTGAGGACGAGATCGCCGGGGAATGGGGCAAGCGGCACGACACCCAGGTCGTCGTCGACCACGTTCCCGCGGAAAAAATCGGCGCGCTCGCGGCGGCAGAGGTCGCGGCGCGCGAAGGCCACGATCTGTTCATGTTTCCCTGGCCGCCGGCGGAGTACCAGCGGCACGCGATCGATCATGCGGAGGTCTACCAGGCGGTGGCCTCCAAACACGGCCAGGTCGCTCGCCTCGGACACCGGTCGACGTTCAATCCGGCGAGCAAGAAATACTTCGCCTTCTGCGATTCCTGGATACCGGCCCTGCTGCACTTCTTCCAGGATTACTGGGCCGAGGTCGGCATGCCGCTCGGTCCGGTGCATTACGGCGGCTTGCGCAGCGGCGCGCAAAGCCTGCGCGCCAAGCTGGGCGTCCCCTGCGGGCTGGCGCTCGCGCCCACCCTGGAGGGCAACGTCACTTTGCATACCCTCTTGCACGGGTTCAACAGCATGATTCGGGACGCGAACGGAAAGGTCGTCATCAATAACGCTCGCACCGTCGTGGCGCTGGAGTACGTCAAGGACCTATACAAGGGCGCGGGGACTCCGGAGCAGCTCACCTGGGGCCCCTCGGGCAACGCTCGGGCGATGCTGGCGCGCAAGACCTCCGCCACCACCAACGCCATCAGTCTCCTGCGGACCGCGGAGAAGCAGTCCCCCGATGTCGCCAAGAAGATCTTGGTAGAGCCGCTGAGCGGTTCCGGCGGCGTCATCGCGGTGCCCCACGTCACCAACTGCTCCGTGGTCTGGAGCTTCGCCCGAAATCAGGACGGCGCCCGGCAGTTCCTGGCGGACCTGATCGACCGTTCCCAGGCTATCTACGAGAAATCCAAAGGCTGCAATTTTCCAGCTTACCCGACGATGGTTCCCGACCTGATCGGGCGGCTCTCGAAAGATCCGCAGGCCGATCCTTCATGGAAGTACGAAGTGCTCAAGAATGCGCCGCGCTGGACCGTGAATCTCGGCCATCCGGGATTCGCAGACCCGGCAACGATGGAGATCTACAACAGCTTCGTCATCCCCCGGATGTTCTTGAGCGTCGTCAAAGGCGAACGCAGTCCGGGGGACGCCGCCAAAGCAGCCGAAGCGGAGGTGACGAAAATCGCCGACAAGTGGAAGCAGGTCTTGGGGTAGCCGGACATTTTTTTGAATCCATGATCGGACGCGTGCGGACTTCGACACGATTTCGCCGGAGATCGGCGTCAGGGGCCGTTCTCATCGGCCTGCTGTTTCCTTTTTTGCTCCGCGCGGAACCGTTCTCCGCGCCGGACGGCCTGACGCCGGCCGAAACCCGCGGAAAGATCATCTACACGACGGGTCGGAGCCCCGCGGGCGGGCCGCTTTACTACCGGCTGATATCGGCGGGAAGAAACTCTTTTCCGGCCCGCGGAACTTCCTGCGCGCGCTGTCATGGGCCGGACGGGAAGGGCGGTCGAGGCGGAGACGCGGTGCCGCCCGATATCACTTATGGAGCGCTCACCAAGGCGGCGACCGTCTCCGGAAGGGAGCGCGCCGCCTACACCGACGCCCTCCTTGCGCGCGCGATCACTGAAGGACTGGACTCTTCCGGCGAACAACTGGGCCTCCTGATGCCGCGCTGGGTGCTCTCAGGATCCGAGCTAGCGGACCTCCTCGCGTACCTCAGTCGCTTGGGGCAGGAGTAGGGTGGCGCGAGCATGCGTCGACCGCCGAGAATCGCCGTTCTTCTAACAGTCTTCGCCGCAGTCGCGATCTGGACGATCTGGATGATCCAGGACGAAGGAACCACCGTTCCCACCTCGCCGATCGCGCCGGCCCCGCCTCCGCTGCCTGCTTTCGTTTCCGCGCCGCCGCAGGGTCCCGTCGCCCCGCCGTTGCCCTATCGCTTCGTCGGCGAAATCGTGCTGCCGACCGAGACCTGGGCTTTTCTCGCCCGAGGAGACGATGTCTTCCGGGTGCGCGAAGGCGGGACGATCGGCGGCGAATACAAGGTCGAGTCGGTGAAGGCCGACGAGTTGGTGCTCCTTCACCTCGCCTCGGGCGTGCATCAGACGGCGCGGTTGGCCTCGCCCGGCGGGGAAAACCCGGGAACCGGCCCGCAAACCGTGCAAGCACCAGCCGATTCCGCCGCAGTTGCGAAGCGGGACATCTTCCCGTACAGCCCGCAAACCGTGCAAGCACCGGCTGATTTCGTCGCGCCCGCTCCCGCTCCCAACTGGGACGCGCGCGGCGTCGGTCCAGCGACCGTCTCCGCGTCTCCTCTCGAGGAGCCGGTTCAACGGGTACGCCGGCCGCACCGGATCCGCAGGCGCGCTGAGAGCACGGACTAGCGCGGGGAAACTTGGACACGGATGCAATGCCCGCTCATCGGTTTCACAGGAGTACCGCTGCGATTCGTGAGGAGCACCGGCCAAGTTCATAGCCGCTCTCATCCTTGAGCAGATCACGCAGGAATAGACGCGTCTGGACAGCAACTCAATGGGACGCGCCCCCTGCCGGGCGCTCCTGGAGTCGGACCTGCAGGATCTGCTGAAATACCTGAAGCGCCTCGGAACCAAATGAGCATAGCGCTTTCCGCTGGTTTCTGCGGGTCGCGGACTTCGGTGTTCATGCGAGCGTCCTTACGGCGGCGTTTGACGAGAAGCTCTCGGGTCTCGACGTCATCGCCATTCACCGCAAGCCCGGCCGCGCGCTCCGCCTCATCCGGCCATTCGCCGAGCGAGTAGCCTACCACGGCGACTCCTGGTTTCAGCTTAGGCAGGCCGAGTTCTTCCCAGAGCGCTTAGGGAGCCCTTTGTTTTTTTGAGCGATCGAATCTTTGATGGGAGCTCGACTGGCGGGATTCTGCGTAGTGTGTTGTAAGGGATTCCCTACTCGACGTAGTTTTGCCGCAGTGCACCGTTGCAAATAACTATTCCCAGTGTTACAAAATATTCGCGAAAGGAGAATCGGAGAAGAAGAAACAATCATAACAACCCTCGCCATGGGGTCTGGACCGGCGGCAAGGATGTGCGACAGGGGCACTGAATTTCGGGGTGTCAACAAGACCGGCAAGAATAGAGGTTGGGCTGTGGCGGATCCTTGCTCTACGCGGGAGGGCTTGAATATTGCCAAAGGGGGAAATGAGTATGCCTCGCCTGCAACGCGTCATGGCTGCGGGATTTCCGCAACATGTGATTCAGCGCGGCAACAATCGCGAAGCGTGTTTTTTTGCCGAAGCTGACTACGTTACTTACCTGCATTGGCTCGAACGAGCGGCGCGCACTTATCAGGTGGCTATTCACGCTTACGTGCTCATGCCGAACCATGTGCACCTGCTGGCCACTCCGGGATTGGAGGGTGGCGTCTCCAGGATGATGCAATACCTGGGGCGGCATTACGTTCAGTACATAAACAAGACCTATCGCCGCAGCGGAACATTATGGGAGCGGCGGTTCCACGCCAGCGTGATCGAGACCGAGACCTATCTGCTCACGCTCCACCGTTTCATCGAGCTCAACCCGGTTCGTGCCGGTATGGTGAAGACCCCGGAGGAATACCGGTGGTCCAGCGCAAAAGATCATCTGGGTCTGATGAGAGGCTCGTTAATCGTCAATCACGACGTGTACCTGCGCTTGGGTGCCGGCGGGGAAGAGCGTGCCCGAGCTTACGCGGCCCTGATGCGGGAACCGCTGGAGGAACGCGCGCTTTTGCAGATTCGCGATGCCGCCCGCCAGGGATGCGCGCTGGGCAGCGACGAGTTCAAGGATCAGATCGAAATTCAGCTCGGGCGCCGTGTGCGCCTCGCCAGGCCCGGGCGCAAGCCGAAGCAAGCTGATACTCCTGGATCCCGGCAAGCTTTGATCTCGGTGGCGCGCGCCGGCGCGCGTCCACTCATTCTTGCTCGGTCTTAAATTATTTCCGCGCGAGAACGCTGCCGAGGGCTTTTCCCGCGCGCAGCAACGGGTCCTTTGTCGCTTCCGTGCGCGCAAGGATCAGCGCGCATTCCAAGGTCGCGAGGACGAGCTCGGCCACCTCCCGGCGTTTGGCCTTGGGAACCTCGTCGAGGCCCGATGCGACTGTCAGGAGGCGGGAACGACGACGCGACCTACGAGAAATGCGGCTTTGACACTGATTATTCCGTTTCGGCTCCGGCACTGATTTTTTTTGTTGACAGGCTTCAACCGCTAATAGATATTCATGACGCGCTATTCCAGACAGAAGCAGAAGAAATCACGGCTATGCGCGCAAATGCAACGACGCGCCAGCCTAACGTAATGTGGCAATCAAAAGGAGGAGTGTCCATGTTATTTCTTCCAAAGAAGTCGTCGAAGCGCCGGCTATGGGAAGCGGAGAACGCCCGGAAAAATCGCTGGGAGATCCTGAAGGCGCTCGCCGACGGGCAAATCACGCGGCGCGACCTGCTGAAGTGGGGCCTGTTCACCGCGGGCGGCGTGATCGTCGCGAAGAGCGGCCTGAGCCCTTTCGTCAAAAGCGCGTATGCGTTCGGTTCGACCATCCCGACCGGCCTGCCGCCGAGCCCGCTGTTCGGCGTCCAGCCGTTCACGCAGGCCATGCCGCGCTTCGACGTCCTGGCGCGCAACGCCGTCTCGACGCTGAATCCCGCGCCGACGGTCCAGGCCAACACCACCCAGCAATTGCTCAATACCGCGCTGGAGGGCGTCGTCGCCGGCGACACCGGTCCCATCGAGGGCCGCCCCCCGGGCCCGATCTGGGCGCACCAGGGATTCAGCAAGTTCCCGCCTCAGTTCGCCATCGAGGTCACGGAGGAGGGAGCCAAGAGCAACACCACCTACAATCCCGGGGTGCCGTCGAGCCTGAATTCGGGCATCAATCCCGCGAATGCGTTCCCGCCGCGCTTCCATCCGAGCTTCCCGGACCAGGGGCCGCTCGCGGTGTGGACCTTCAACGGGACCTTGCCGCCCAAGCTCGCCCAGATCCGGTACGGCGAGCCCGGCCTCTTCCGTAACCACAACAAGCTTCCGTTCAACATTACGCAGAACGGCGGGTTCGGGCGCCACACGACCTCGACCCACAAGCACAACGCCCACCACGGGGCGGAGAACGACGGCTTCACCGGCGCGTTCTTCTTCCCCGGCCAGTTCTACGACTACCATTGGCCGATCGTGCTCGCGGGATTCAACACCATCAACACCGCGGCGACCGATCCCAGGGCCGGCATGCCGAACGACGCCGGCGGCATCACGAATATCCCGGGCGACTGGCACGAGACCATGAGCACGCACTGGTTCCACGATCATATGTTCAGCTTCACCTCGCAGAACGTGTACAAGGGCCTCGCCGCGATGGCGAACCTCTACAGCTCCCTCGATCGTGGTGCCGAGGACATCGCCGACGGCGTCAATCTCAGACTGCCGAGCGGCCGGGCGAGCGTCTCGGGCAAGTCCTGGGGCAACCTCAACTACGACGTCAACTTGATGCTCGCGGACAAGGCCTGGGATTCGAACGGGCAGCTCGCCATGGACATCTTCGACTTCGACGGGTTCCTCGGTGACCAGGTGACCGTGAACCTCGCCTGGAAGCCCTTCTTCGAGGTCGAGCGGCGCAAGTACCGCTTCCGCATCCTGAACGCCGCCGTGTCGCGCTTCTTCACGATCTCGCTCTCCGACGCCTCGCCGATGATCCAGATCGCCAACGACGGCAATCTCCTGCCGACGCCGGTGACGCTTACGCAACTGGACGAGCTCGGTATCGCCGAGCGCTACGACATCGTCATCGACTTCTCGCGCTACAGCGTCGGCCAGAAGGTGTGGATGGTGAACCTGGCGCAACACCAGGACGGGCTGAAAGTGGACAGGGATCTGTCGCTCAGCGACGCCCTGGCAGGCAACACGAGCGACCCCGGCGTCGGGAAGTTCCTCGAGTTCCGCATCGTCCGCGATCCGGCGCAGCCCGACATCAGCCAGGTACCGACGACTTTGATCCCGAACCCGACTCTGTCCATCAAGAACGTACGCACGCGGGACTTCAAGTTCGATAATCGCGCGACCCAGACCACCAACGATCCGGTCACGTCGTTCTTCGGCCCCTGGGGCATCGGGACCGACGGCGGCAGGACGCTCAACGCGGACTTCGGCCGCGTCTCGGCGGCGCCGCATTTCGGCAGCACCGAGGTCTGGACCCTGGAAAACGGCAGCTTCCAGTGGGATCACCCGATCCACATCCACTTCGAGGAGGGCCAGATCCTCAAACGCAACGGAAGCTCGTTCAACGTGCCGGCGTGGGAGAAGGGGCGCAAGGACGTCTATCGCCTGCACCCCGGCGGCAGCGTCACCATCGCGATGCAGTTCCGCGACTGGGGCGGGATGTTCATGGAGCACTGCCACAACACGGTGCACGAGGACAACGCCATGCTCTTGCGCTGGGAGATCGACGACGGCGGCGCGCCGTTCCTGCGGCCGCTGCCGACGCCGATCCCGAAGCCCCAGGGCGTGACGTTCCAAGCGCCGGACGACATCCTGCCGACCGCGTTCTGATGCGAAAGGAGCACAACATGAAGATGTATGGCTCGTCTTTGATTCACGGCTTGCTCTCGCTCTTTTTCGCGGTGACGGCGACGCTGCTCGGGTGGAGCGTTCCCGCGAGCGCCCAGACGACTACGGCCACGACCTCCGTCGCGGTCCCGGTCAAGGGCACCGCGAGCGCACCGTCCGAGAGCGTGTCCTTCTCGGGGCAGGCGAATCTCGTCGCGCAAGTGGGGACCGACCCGAACCTCCCGGCGGCGCCGCCCGTCGTGGTGCTCTGGGTCGATCTGAGCGGCGTCACGGGTGTCGGCACGTCCTCGAATAAGAAGTACGTCACCACCGACCGGTATATCGTCAACCGGCCGCTCGCCGCCACGGACCTGGTGCAGCTCTCGTTCCCGTTCTATCTGAGCGGCGGCAATCCCCAGGCGGCCAGCGTCGGCATGACGACGTTCAATCTGAGCTACAACGTCACCACGCTGCAACTCACCGCGGCGACGGGAAGTATCGGCAACCCCTAGATTTGCCGGGAGAGCCGGGCGCCGGACCGCACAAAAGGTTGGTCCGGCGCTTCTTGCGCAGGCTCGGGTCGAAGGAAAAGGGAGGAACACCATGCGAGGGAGGCGCACTGCCGGAGCGGTCGTGATCGCGGTCGCAGCGTTTCTCGCCACCGCAGCTGCGTTCGGGCAGAACCGGTGGGGCGCGGGCTACTTCCCGAACGTCGAGCTCGTCACCCAGGACGGCAACACGGTCCGCTTCTATGACGACTTGCTCAAGGGCAAGGCCGTCGCGGTCAACACGATGTACACGAGCTGCAAGGACGAGTGCCCGCTCGAGACCGCGCGGCTGGTGCAGGTGCAGCGGCTCCTGGGCGACCGGATGGGGAAGGACATCTTCTTCTACTCGATCACCACCGATCCAAAGCGGGACAAGCCCGAGGTGCTCAAGGCTTATGCGGAAAAGTTCGGCGTCGGGCCGGGCTGGCTGTTTCTCACCGGCAACGAGGAGGATCTCAAGCTCGTCATCAAGAAGCTGGGATTGGCAGCCGCCCGGGACTTGGCGCGCCGCGACGGCCATAGCCCGAGCCTCATGGTAGGCAACGAGCCGACCGGCCAGTGGATGCGCAACTCCGCCGTGGACAATCCGAAGTTTCTGGTGGCCACGATCGGAACTTTTATGGGCTGGAGAGACCCGAAGCCGGGAAAGAGCTATGCGGAAGCGCGCCCGCTCACGCTCGACAGAGGCGGATACGTTTTTCAGACCCGCTGCGTCGGCTGCCATACCATCGGCAAAGGCGACGTTGTGGGGCCGGATCTCGCCGGCGTGACGAGCCGGCGGGAGCGCGCTTGGCTGGTGCGCTACGTGACCGAGCCCGATCGGGTGCTCGCCGAGGGCGACCCAACCGCCACGACGCTTTTGGCGAAGTACAAGAACGTCGCCATGCCGAACTTGGGCCTGGGTAAAGACGACGTGACCGCCGTGCTCTCGTACATCGAAGCGCAAGGTAGCGTTTCGAGCGAATCGGCACATAAGAATTCCGTGTCCGACCGATAAGGCCGCAGTTCGCTGCGGCTCGTCGCTATAGCGGGCGCCTGCAGTGGAAGGCCGCTGCTGCAGCGGGTTGCAACGGCACCTATCCCATTATTTCTTCGGTTCCTGCAAGTCGCGAACTTCGGTGTTCATCGTCACGTCCTTGCGGCGGCGCTTGACCAGAAGCTCGCCGGTCTCGAAATAGTCCCCCTTCACCGCAAGCTCCGCCGCACGCTCGAGCTCGTCGGGCCATTCGCCGAGCGAGTAGCCGTACCACGGCGACTCGGGCTTCAGCTTGGGCAGGCCCAGTTCTTCCCAGATCTTTTTCGCGCGCTCCATGTACTCGCGCTTCGGCAGCGAGATCGGCGGGAAATCCTCCTTCATCGTCGCATCGATCAGCACCGAGGCGTCCTCGCCGCCTGCGCGCTTGCTGCGCGGGCCGTGCCCCTGGTCGCGATGGTGAAGGATCTGCAGGTCGAGGCCCGGGTTCGCGCGATAGGACATGGCCCAGAGCAGCGCGTCCGCGTTGTCCGGATCGATGTCCTCGTTCACCGCGATCACGTATTTCCCCGCGGCGCGGTTCCACGCGGCGGCGCCGTAGAGCGCGCGCCAGATCTCGGTCGTCGGCGTCTTGCGCTCCATGATGAGCACCACCACCTTGCGCAGGTTGGTGAGCGGCTCGTGCATCGAGACGCGCTTCACGCCCTGGATGCCGAGCGTGCCGCGCAGGTGGTGGGTAAACAACGGCTCGAGCGCCACACGCTTGATAAGGCTCGACTCGCTCGGGGTCACCTGCGAGATGATCGAGGTGAGGATCGCGTCGCTGCGGCGCGTGATGCAGGTGACCTCCATGAACGCGTTATACTCCTGCAGGTTCACGTGGCCGTGCGACTCCCCGAACGGCGCCTCGGGCTCGAGATACTCGGTGTCGATGTAGCCTTCCACCACGATCTCCGCTTCGGCCGGCACCAGCAGATCGACGGTCTTCGCTT
>Ga0137366_10004586_pt1 | contig 10832 bp, 7 predicted proteins | sample SagtaG_8_FD_104938 | JGI IMG/M metagenome (GOLD analysis project Ga0137366, IMG submission 104938) | Vadose zone soil microbial communities from Sagehorn Ranch, Mendocino, California, USA - Sage1_L_60_16 metaG | ecosystem: Environmental > Terrestrial > Soil > Vadose zone | place: USA: California... | reverse complement strand
GCGCGAAGTTCTAAAGGCTGTCGATGAACACCCGCGGTACCTTTCCGCTTTGCTCACCGGTAACGTTGAGCCGGCCGCTCAACTGAAAATCGAAATCACCGGCCTGGCCGAATTCTTCAAACTGCCGGGCGCTTTCGGTGACGAGTCATTCGATCGGCGCGACCTGCCCGCGATCGCCGCGCAAAGAATCAATGAACACCTGGGCCTCAGTTTTTCTCCAGATCAATTCATTGTCATTGGCGACACGCCGAACGATATTGCGTGCGCTCGCCATTTCGGCGCTCGCGTTGTCGCCGTCGCCACGGGGCGCATTCATTTGGAAGAAGAACTCAGGGCGTGTGGACCCGACGCGCTGTTGCCGGATCTTCTGGATTCCGAACTTCTGATCCGGACGTTGGAACAACTATGAGCCTCCAGGTAAATAGTGCTTCCCGGGAATCATGAAATGACCTTGAATCCATGGAAATCATTGAAGCTCACGGAACTCGAGTCGGCGTTAATGAAGATCTAAACTGGCCGTTATCGTTGACTCGCGCCATAATGCTGGTAACCCCTCAACTAACTTCCCCGTGCCTTCCGAAGAGAGGAGTGGAGTTATGCTTGGCAACTGGAAGAAAGATGTCGACGACGCCCTCGCTGAAGCCAAAGCTCAAAACAAACCTTTGTTGATCGATTTTTCCGCCGCGCCCGCGTGAGGCGCATGTGCTCGGCTGGAAGCCGAGTCATATAGCGACGAAGAAGTTTCAAGTTTCATTAATGAGAATTTTGTGCCGCTGGAAGCACATATCAAAGAGCACCCGGCGTGGTTCAAACGCTTCGACGCACTTTGGACGCCGACGATTCTCGTTATGGATGCCGGTGGCTTCGAGCGATCCCGCATCGAGGGGTATTTGCCAAAAAACTGGTTCCGCGGGCGATTGGAGTTGGGTCTGGCGCGGGTGGCATTCATGCACAAGAAGTGGGAAAACGCGGAAAGGGTTTATGCTGACGTGGCTGAGGATTATGCGGACACGACCGTTGCTCCGGAAGCTATTTACTGGCGCGGCGTGAGTCACTACAAGGCGACCAACGATCACACAGTCCTCGGTGACGTCGCGAAGGAACTGGCTCAGAAATATCCGGGCGCAGAGTGGACGCTAAAGAGCGTCCCGTGGGCGCAGTAACCAGTGTAAGAAGCCCGACCATGAAAGGAGGACTCGATCAGCTTCCCCTCAACTTATTGATGACGACGAAACCTGTCCAGATATGAGAGTTGCCTTTCCTGACGGTCGGGCCTTCTGACACTAGATCCGGTGAAATCCCTTCAGGATATCCTGGGTCGCCAGGCGCAGAATCACCGGCCGCCCGTGCGGACATGTCGTAGGCGAGGAAGTCATTAACAATCGATCGATCAACCAGCGCATCTTCTCGGGCGCCAGAGGCATGTTCACTTTGATCGCCGCGTGACAAGCGAGCGATGCAGCAATCTCGTCACGCAGCGTCGCGCGTGCCGCGCCGCGTTTTTCCGCATCGACTGTATCCAATACTTCCGCGAGCACGTTGCGTGCTTCGCTCGCCGGCAGGTCGCCGGGCGCCGATTTGATCGCCACGGTACGCCCCGATAGTCGCATCAATTCAAACCCGTAGCTTTCGAATTCCGCCGACACGGAATCAAAGGCAGCAGCCTGCGCTGGAGTGAGATCGAATGTCTCCGGGATCAGCAGCTGTTGTGATTCAGGCCGGCGCGAAGCTTCCAGCGCTCGGTACTTGTCGAACAATACGCGTTCGTGGGCGACGTGCTGATCGATCAGCAGCAGGCCTTCATCGTCGGTCGCCACGATGAAACTTTCTTCGAGCTGACCCAGCGGGCGAATATTCGAGCCAACCGATTCCACCGTCACCTCGCGGACGAACTTCAGCGCGGAATCAAGGGGTGGCAAATCAGGAAACGAGCTGACAGGAGTACTCGCTTCTGACCCCGCAACAAAGTCTTTGGTTTCGATTTCCAATTCCGCGCCGGTCTCCGGAAAACCGGACGACGGTTCGTCAGGCAATGGACTTGAGGCCTCAAGCGCCGTCTCTGGTTGCAGGGCCGTAGCGAATCCGAAACTAATGCGCTCCTGTTGAGGGTCAGGTCTTAAATCAAAAGTTTGCCGCGCCGGTATGGAATTTTGCGGCTGGCTTTGATGACTTGCCGAGGGCGCCACCGGTGGCTCGGCCATTTCCTCATCGGGTCGCATTCCGGCCTCAGGTTCGCGAGTCTCCATAGTCGGGGCGTACCCGGCGCTGGCCAATGCCGCGCGGACTGCTTCGCGGACCGAGTCGGCGACGGCGGCCGCGCGCCGAAAACGCACTTCGGTTTTTGCGGGATGCACGTTGACATCAACCTCTTCAAGCGGCACGTCAATGAACAAAAGTGCCATTGGATAGACACCGTGCGGCAGAATCGAGCGATAACCTTCGGAAAGCGCGCGTCCGATCAGACGATCCCGCACAAACCGGCCGTTGACGAAAAGGAATTGGGCGTCGCGCGAAGTGCGGCGCTCGCGCGGGGCTGAGACGAATCCGCGTACTTTCGCGATTTGAGGAAGCGAAAAACTTGTCTCGGTTGACTCGCTTACGCCGTTATTGACTTCCAACAATCCGTCGAGAAACTGGGCGCCGAAAATTTGGTAGGCACGCTCGCGAAGATCCTGCGCGGGCGCCACGCGCAAAGTTTCGCGTCCATTATTGGTAAGTGTGTAACTAATTTCAGGGTGCGCCAGGGCGTAATGGGTAATCAGGTTCGTCAGGTGATAGCTCTCTGTCGCTTCCGAGCGCAGAAACTTCCGGCGGGCAGGAGTGTTAAAGAAAAGCTCGCGCACGCTGATTGTCGTGCCGCGCGGATGTGCCGCGTCTTTCACATCGCGCATGCGGCCGCCTTCGATCAACACGCGCGTGGCGGTTTGAGCGTCCGCGGTACAACTTACCAGCTCGACTCGCGCCACCGAAGCGATCGATGCCAGCGCTTCCCCGCGAAATCCCAGGGTGGCGATTGCGCTCAGGTCTTCGGCTTTTGTGATCTTCGAGGTGGCATGGCGCTCGAAAGCAAGCACCGCATCATCTCGGCCCATGCCTTCGCCGTCGTCGGTAATCTTTAACAGGCGCCGGCCACCGGATTCGACATCAATGACGATGCGGGTTGCGCCGGCATCGATCGCATTCTCAATGAGCTCTTTGGCGACCGAGGCGGGACGCTCCACGACCTCACCGGCGGCAATTAGGTTGGAAATATGATCTGGGAGAACTCGGATCCTGGACATCGTTAACGTTTCTTTGCTTCAGTTCGGAATCCAATCTGTTTTTGTTTAGTTGTTGCGGGCGGTTCCATAAGGTTGCGGATTGCATCAAAAACCACCTTGAATTGCGCATCGTACTTCCGTTCGAGTTCCGCCAGCTTCTTCGCGAGATCCTGATGCCCGGCCATCATTTCTCGCAATCTCACGAACGCGCGCATTATGTTGATGTTCACCTGAACGGCTCGTTTGCTTCTGAGAACACTTGAAAGCATAGCGACGCCCTGTTCGGTGAATGCGTAGGGTGCTGCACGTCTTAGCCCACCCCAACTTGAAGTCACAAATTGTGACTTCAAGTTTCGGAATTCACCATCGCTCAACTGAAACATGAAATCTTGCGGAAATCGATCGATATTTCGTTTAACTGCCTGGACCAACGCCTTCGGCTGAACTCCATAGAGGGCAGACAGATCAAAACTCAGCATTACTCTCTGACCGCGCAGACTGTATATTCTGTGTTCGATTGCGCCGGTCAATTCCGGCAGATTGAGGCTGTCTTTTCGGTGGGAGGACATAAGGGATCACAGAAAGACTACCTCATGATCAGTTCGCTCAAGATCAATTGCATCAAAAATCCAGTCCACAAAATAATGGCCGTGCCGCGCGAGGAACGAAGTGATATTCAGGCGCCGTTCCTGCAAAGTCTTTTCCGGATAGAGCAAATCAAAAGCATGTTCGATTTGACGATGCACGGCCTCATCGCGCGCGACCTGTGCCCGGTTAAAGCGTGTGCGCAGCCCATCGATTTGATAATTGATCTTCCGGCGTCCCTTTTCCAATGCGTCCGCTAACGTCGGATCAACTCGTCGCAGCTGTTCCTGCAAGCCGTCGAGCTCTTTGCTGAATGTCTTAGCCGTGTGTTCGAAGGCTTTGGCGGTCTCTTTGCCAAGATATTCGGCGACTGCGCGCGCCATCACGTGGTCGGGGCCTTCAAAGAAATCGTTAAGGCGGATGCCATAGCGTTCCAGCGAACGCCAGGTATGCTTTTCGACGAATGTCAGACTTGCGCGTGGGAGGATAGGCGTTGCGGGACGATTGAGAATGCGATAAACCTCTGCCGTTTGCGCGAAGTAGGCAATCTCGGCTGAACCGCCATAATAAGCAATCGTCGGCAACAGAAAATCCTGCACCACGGCGCGCAGGGTCACGTTGGGACTAAAACGATCCGGCTCGCGTAATGACCAGTCCGCAAGCTCCTCTGAAGTAAATTCTTTCGCTGGTTGACCTCCCTGGTCGGGCTTCTGACCCGCGGTTTTTGCCTGGTACTTATCGTTGTCATTTCGCGTCAGGGCGTGACGGGCGCCGCTCTCATCATGCAGGAACAACGGAAACGCGTTCTCGGATGGGGTAACCTGCGCGTGATAGCCGGCTGTTTCCAACTCGGCACTTCGCCTGGCGATGGCTGTCGCTATTTCCTGAGCCCGGCGCGCGGCCTCAGCATAAACGGGCGCCGCCAGTTGCTTGAGCTGTAGATCCAGCGGGTCCAATAATATCAACCCGCGCTCGCCCGTTAGGCTTGTCATTAGGCGCGCAAAGGCGTCGCCGAATTTCCGCTTTCGTTGATAAGCTTCACCCAGGAGCTTGCGAAGGTCAGCCGTGAATTCAGTCTGCGGTAGTGACTGAAATAAATTCTCAACGGTTGTTTCGATTGATTCGTCGAGAACTGCCCGGCCGACCGGCGAGCCTTCCCGATGAATGCCGGCCGTGACCGTAGCTTTGTTCAACGCGCAATCGCGACTGATGAATTCAGCCGTCGCAACCTCTGCGAAGTCGTGATCTTCGGTAGCGATCCAGAAAACGGGCACGGCCTTAATGCCGCGCTGCGTCAGGCACTCTGCAAGTTTGATTGCCGAGAGTGCTTTGTAGATTGTGTACAACGGCCCGCCGAATAATCCGGCCTGTTGTCCGGAAACTACGGCAATGCAATCGGATTCGCGCAAGCGCTCGATATGTGCGAGTGTTTTGTCGCTTGCATTCCAGGCGCGGTTCAGGCGTTCCAGAGCATCGCAAAGCTCAGTCCGATCCGTTTGGTATTTCGCGAGTACGCGATCGCGGCGCCCGGGGAGATCGTAATGATGCTTTACCGCTTCAGGATAGAAGCTACGCAGAGCGGTCGCGTCGCGCAGGTAATCCAGGAACAGGCAGCTCTGCTGGGGAATTTGATCGAAGGGAACAGTTTCGACGCGCAGTCCGGCCTGCTCAGGGGTACTATGACAGGCAGGTTCGGCGGTGCTCAATTCTATGGCTTGCTCCTGTCGGATCATTCTACGCGTCGAAGGTTGGGAGTGCTAGGTGTCAGAAACCCAACGAGAGGTGACGTGTCAGAACCGGGAGCGGTAGCGACCGGATCATGACTGCCTTCTGAGCTGGAAATGTTTAGCTGAGAAAATCGGTGGATGTCACGAGGTCTCATGATCCGGTCGCTACCGCTCCCGGTTCTGACACGATGAGTTGAGAAACAGCCTGGTTGGCTTTTTCGAGTAATTGCGTGATCTCCATGCGCGCTTCTTCGTTCGATCTCTGCAACGGCGCGCGTACTGCACCTCCGACAAGCCCGGCCATCTCCATTGCCGCTTTCAGTCCGCCTATCCCATAGGTCCTGGTAACTGCGCGTGCAAGTGGAGTTAGTTTTTCCTGCAAAACAGATGCATGATCGATTTCTCCGGCCTGAACTGCGCGATAAATTTCGAGGCAAAGCTCCGGCACGACGCAGCCGACGGCAAGGATCCCGCCACGTGCTCCCGCCTGCAAAGTCTCATTGAACACGGTGCCGTTTCCGATCATCATCGCAAAGTCCCGATTGACCATCCGCACGGTCTCAGCAAACTTCGCCACTTCATTCGAACTGTCCTTCATGCCGATGATGTTTTGATGTTTGCTGAGAAGAGCGGCGGTTTCTGGTTCAATTTTGATACCAGTCAAATCGGGCATGCTGTAAAGAATGATCGGAATCGGCGCCGCGTCAGCCACGGCGGTGTAATGATTAACCAGGGCGTCCCGCGTGATCGCTGGACGATAGTAGTGAGGTGTTATTACGAGCGCAGCTTCCGCGCCAGCTTGGGCGGCCCGCTCGATCTCGTTGATCGTGCCGCGCGTGCTCTGTTGTCCCGCGCCGACTATGAAGGTGAGCGTTTCAGGGACAGCTCGACGTGCGGTCTCGATCACCTCAGGATATTCGCTATCATTAAGATGGACGCGCTCGCCGGTTGACCCGAGGACGACATAGCCACTCACGCCCAGGCCGTTCCATTTGGCGAGATTCGAAGCCAGCCCCTCGACGTCGATAGTTTCGTCGGCCTTGAAGGGAGTGGTAATTGGCAGCAGTAAGCCGTTGAGATTAATTGGCATTCGTGACTCGCCATTTTAGACAGCGAGTCACCGGGAGCGCAATTTGAGAAGGTTCGTACCAGTCTTTACTGCTAAACCGCTCCCGAAGCGATTGTCCAAACGCGCTGGCCGTTATGACCGCGCCGGCCGCCGCACGCCGATTGCGAAATGACGAGGATGTTTGTGTAGCTGATTTCGCAGACTAAATATCTGACTTTGCAGTTCGCGAATCTGCTGTTGCTGTTCCTTGATGGCGTTGACGAGCACGGCCGAGAGTTGGTTGTATTTGACGCCTTCGATCTCGCCCTCCTTGTTGCGGAAGGTGAGCAAAGGCTCGACCTTTTCCACCTCCTCAGCGCCCAGACCGAGGTCCCGCTTGTTTTCCTCTTTCCAGGTGAAGCTGATTGGACGCAGACGACGAATGATCTCCAAGCCGCCGAAGAAGGGCTGTACCTGTGTCTTGTATCGCAGGCTCGACGAGCATGTGCCGACGCGGTTCGAACCGTTAAGGCAAAGATTTGTACTTCCCGCAGTCGCGAGAGTGTCAATCTGCAATTTGCCGACCACATCGACAACGTCGCTACCGTCTGCTCTGCCGAGCGCGATGGTGTTGCTGGTAGAGACGAATGCGCCGGCGCCGATGGCGGTGGCGTAGGTGAGATTGTCTGCGCCGACGTTGGCGTCAAACCCGATGATAGTGTTGTAGCTGCCCTTGAAGTTGTTGTCGCCAGCATTGACTCCAAAGAAGCTGTTGTAGTTGCCCGTCTGGTTATTGCCGCCAGCAAGGATTCCAACGAAGGTGTTGGCGTAGCCCCTCGTGTTTATACCGCCAGCTTCGAAGCCAAAGAACGAGTTGAAGTTTCCATCATTTGAGCCGTCTGTGGCCGGAGTGTCCTCTGCGCCCGACAACACACCCGCAAAGGTATTGCTATTAGGCAGGATACCTCCGCCGCCTGCGCCCGGCACGCTCAGCACGCGCTGGCCGCCGATGTTGTAGTCGTTGCTGGTGTTGATATCACCAGCCACGTCAAGCCTTTTTACGGGCGCATCGGTGCCGATGCCAACTCTGCCATTCGGTCTGATGACCATACGCAATTGGTCACTGCCGGTATTGAACTTCACCGAACCATCATCACCCACCGGACTTGAGACGTTACCCGCTGCGATTGTGAACAAGCCACGCTGATTCGCGATAGTCGTGTAGGTGTTGCCGCGCATGGCAAAGAATGGGCCATTGGCGGCCCCGTAACTCGGGGTGCTTCCGGCTAACACTCCCGTGGTGCCGTTAGTAGAGTTCAAGTACAGCAGATTGGTATCCACCGCACCGCTGGGTGCGGCCGTCAATTGCAGACCGGTGCCCGTATCGATGGCCACCGAATCGCCGAGCGTCCCGGAGTTATCAGTCCACTTCGCCAAACGTCCCTGCGTGCCTGTGCCGGTTGCGTTCGGAGTGACCGTTCCGTCAGCAGAGGTGTGTGTCAGTACGCCTTTGTCATTAACGTTCAGAGTGCTTCCATCATTGAAGACAAACCCCTGACGCGCGCGAATTGTGCCTGCTACATCCAGTTTGAACTCGGGTTTCGCGGTGCCGATACCCAGGTTTCCTTCTTCCGTCAGACGCATCTGTTCCTGATCGTTACCGGAATAGAAATCGCCCAGCCGAAATGAAAAGGCGCCGCGACCTCTCGTAATCTGCCCGTCGGTGCCGTCATGGGCGATGACGGTAGTGGTTTGGTTCTCTTTACTATTCAGAATCGTCCAGGAAGAATTCTCTTCCACCGGACCAATGGCCTGTGATTGTTGTGGAGAAAGCTGGGCGAGTTCAGCCGGACCGACGCTGACATCTTTCTCTGCCACTTTCACCGTGCCGATCTTCTGCGTGATTCTGCCGGCGAGATTCTTGACCGTGACTACACAGAGATAGTCACCGGCAGAGAGCCGCTGTGCCTGGCCATGCTGCAGATGCCAGTCAAACACATTGCCGCCGCGAATCTCGTTGTCGAAAAGTTTCTCTCCATTCAGTGCATAAACTTCCAGGTGCATCTGCACGACTGAAGCAGGCGCGGTGATGCGCACGCGATCGCTGGAACCGCTCGCGGTGACTGTCACAGAAGATCTCTGCGCAGTAAAGGCGGTATTGTCTTGTGCTATCGCGGTACCAGATAGAGCGAGAACGAAAACGAAAGTGAAGAGAATTTGTTTCAAGCTTGTCATGACGTGAATCTCCTGCAAATGAAAATTGCCTCCGGTGATGCCGCTTATTTGCAGACGCCGGCTCTTCTGTTTGAACGACAGACGAGTCTCTTGAGCTGAGAGAGTTCGGCTTGTTGCCGTGTGAGCCGCGTTTCCTGTTGTTTGATTTGGTTCTGCTGCTGTCGAATTTGCCGCTGCTGCTGTTTGAAGGCGTTGACGAAGACGGCCGAGAGCTGGTTGTACCTGACGCCTTCGATCTCGCCCTGTTTGTTCCTGAACGTTAGCAGAGGCTCGACACCTGCGACTTCTTCGGCGCCGAGTCCGAGGTCGCGCAGGCCGCCGTCTTTCCACGTGAAGGTGATCGAGCGCAGGCGATTGACGATGTTGAGCCCGCCGAAGAAAGGCTGCACGCCGGTCTTGTAGCGCAGAGAAGACGAGCAGGGACCAACGCGACTGGAGCCGTTCAGGCAAAGCTGCGTACTGCCCGCGACAGCGAGCGTATCTATCTGCAATTTACCCGGAACATCAACCGTATCGCTGCCATCCGCTCTGCCGAGCGCGATAGTGTTGCTGGTTGAGACGACTGCGTCGGCGCCGATGGCGGTGGCATGATCCAGATTTCCTGAGGCTACATCGGCCGCCGACCCAATCACGGTATTACTGTCCCCAACGGTGTTCGAGTGACCTGCGATGATGCCGATAAAGGTATTGTTATGACCTGACGTCGTGGCGAGACCGCTTAACGCGCCAAAGAAAGAGTTTTCGCTGCCGGTAGCTACGTCACCTGAATCAGCGCCAAAATGTGCGTTGTTTGAGCCCGCAGTGTTCCCACTTCCAGCAAACCAACCGAAGAATGAGTTAGTGCCGCCTGTATTGACCTTTCCAGCCTGAGTCCCAAAAAAGGAGTTGCAGCAGCCAGTTTTGTTTTCAGCGCCCGCAGCTGCCCCAAAGAACGAGTTGTCGCCACCCGTCGTATTGGCAGTGCCTGCGTTGAGACCGAAGAAAGCATTGTTCTCCCCGCCGGTGGTGTTCTGGAGACCGGCATCCACACCGACAAAGGTGTTTGTTCCCGGAGTGCTCAACACTCGATAGTACCCGATATCGTACTCCGTCGAGGTGTTGATGTCGCCCGCCACGTCCAGCTTCGCGCCGGGAATCGTGGTGCCGATGCCCACATTGCCCATTGGTCTGATCACCATGCGCAACAGGTCGTTTCCGGTATTGAACTTCACTGAGCCATCGTCACCCTGCGGATTAGCAATGTTGCCCGCCGCGATCGTGAACAAGCCCCGCTGATTAGCAATCGTCGTGTAGGTGTTGCCGCGCATGGCAAAGAACGGACCATTGACGGCACCGTAACTGGGGGTGCTGCCGGCTAACACTCCGGTGGTGCCGTTAGTGGAGTTCAAGTAAAGCAGATTGGTATCGACCGCACCGTTGGGTGCGGCTGTCAATTGCAAGCCGGTGCCGGTATCCAGGGCCACCGAATCCCCCAGCGTCCCGGAGTTATCAGTCCACTTCGCCAGGCGTCCCTGGCTGCCAATTCCACCAACGTTTGGAGTGACCGTCCCGTCAGGAGAGGTGTGCGTCAGGATGCCTTTGTCATTAACATTCAGACTACTGCCATCATTGAAGACAAATCCCTGACGCGCGCGAATTGTGCCTGCTACATCCAGCTTGAATTCAGGCTTTGCGGTGCCAATGCCAAGATTGCCTTCTTCAGTCAGACGCATCTGCTCTTTGTCACTGCCGCTGAAGAAATCGCCAATACGGAAGGAGAAAGCGCCACGGCCACGGACAATCTGCCCGTCAGTGCCATCGTGCGCGATGACTGTAGTGGTTTGATTTTCATTCTCGTTCAACACTGTCCAGGAAGAGTTTTCCTCCACCGGGCCAATTGCTTGCGTCTGTTGTGCTGATAGCTGTGCGACTTCGCCCGATCCGACGCTGACATCTTTTTCTCCGACTCGTACAGTGCCAATCTTCTGCGTGAGCCGT
>Ga0137366_10004584_pt1 | contig 10833 bp, 9 predicted proteins | sample SagtaG_8_FD_104938 | JGI IMG/M metagenome (GOLD analysis project Ga0137366, IMG submission 104938) | Vadose zone soil microbial communities from Sagehorn Ranch, Mendocino, California, USA - Sage1_L_60_16 metaG | ecosystem: Environmental > Terrestrial > Soil > Vadose zone | place: USA: California... | reverse complement strand
GCGGTCGTGGTCATGGAGATGAACACCGGCACTGTGCCCACAGGGTCGGTGATCACCAGGAGGGTGACGAAGGTACGCGCAAGGAAGAACGAGTCAACCACGCCTCGGAGCCTACCCTGACCGACACCATGCGCTCCTCGCCCCCGCGCTCGACCAGCCCACGGCGTCACCGCAACACCCGAAACCCTTTAGTCCTGGGCCTGGTGCCCCTGCCGATCGTGAGCACGTCATAGCGTAGAGCCCCAGCTCGGCACGGGGTGGCACGGCTCCTCGAACGCAACGACCAGCCCGGCGTCGAAATCCTCCGGACGGCTTGACAGCACATAGCAGCCTCAGCTTGGTACGAGGCTGTTTCACAAAGCTGTGCGAATGATCAAGGAGCTGGCGTCTGCTGCCGAGCCGAACCGGATGCGCCCGTGCTGCGCTGATGTTGGGACGCACCGACGGAAGGTCGAAGCCACAATGACCTGTGGGTCGGCTGCATGGTCTGGTCGACCACCGCCAGCAGCTCGGCGGTCAGGGCGTCCAGGTCGACCTGCTGGCGCAGCCGGGCGCTGAACCCCGCGATCGTGCGGGCGGCGTCGTAGCGGCGGCGGTTGAAGCGCCGGTCGACCGCCCGCTGGACGCGGCGGCGGGCCGGCTGGAACAGCGCCGCAACCGCCAGGGTGGCCACGGCCACGACCAGGCTGGAGTTACGGCCCAGCAGCTGGCCAAGGCCCAGAACGATGCCGGCATAGGCGCCGCCGCTCAGCACGGTGAGCAGGCCGTAGGCGAGCGTGCGGCTGATGATGCGGTCCAGGTCGTACAGCCGGTAGCGCAGGATCGCCGCGCCGATCGCCAGTGGCAGCAGCGCCAGGTAGCCCAGGGCCGCCCAGATGTACAGGGCCTCGGTCCTGGTCACCGTGCGACCACGACGAGCAGCACCGACGCCGCCGACAGGCCGGCCGCCAGCGCCACCCAGCGGAGCTGCTGACGCTCGACGCCGTGCGAGCGGCGGAACCGGACCACCAGGGAGGCGCCCCCGACCAGCACGGCGAACTGGGTGACGATGAGGGCGAGGAAGGCGACGACCTCGACCGGGCCGGCCAGTGCCGGGACCGCCAGCGGGCTGGTGACCGACTGGAGGGGCGGGTCCAGGGGCTGCGTCCTGAGCGCCGCGGCCAGCAGGTAGACCACCGGCGCGGCCGCCGCGATCCTGGCCCACCAGCGCCAGCGGGGCGACGGCAGCGACCCGGTGGGCGTGAGCAGCAGGACGAAGGCGAGCAGGCCGGGCCAGGCGATGAAGCTGGCGTCGTCGTACACCGCCGCGTACTCGGCGGCCGGGAGCGCCCCGGGCCGGGGCCAGCACCCCGTAGTACGCGTATGCCTCGGTGATCCCGCTAGCCACCACCGACAGGCCCAGGGCCAGCAGCAGCCAGCCCACCGGGTGCGCGGGACGGCGGGAGGCCAGCACCGCCCCGACCGTGGCCGCGCTCACCAGGGTCAGCACGTAGGGCACCGCCTCGGCGTTGAGCTGGACCAGGTCGGCCCTGCCCGCCTGACGGATCAGATGATCGAGCCACGGCGAGGTGACAAGCCCCAGCATGGCCAGCGCCCACAGCGCCCAGGCCAGCGCGCCCGGCCGCCCGCGCATCCGGGCCATCGCGGCCGCCGTGGTCACCGCCATGCCCCTCGCTGCACGCAGCTCACCACCGGTACCGCCACCTCCCAACGTCGCGGATCACGCGCCAGTATGGCCGGCCTCCGTCTCAGGAACGTTACGGGACAACAGACCCTGCCCAAGGCATCAGGCCTTTGTGAAACAGGCTGGTACCTGTACTCTGTTAGGTCTTGCGGGAGTGCCGCTGTCGGGTGTACCTCTCGAGTGGTATCCCCGAGCCGAAAGGAGCCCGCCACCAACCCTGGTGGCCCCACGTGACCCCCACCCAACTTCGCCGCATCCGCACCCGCCTGACCGCGTTCGCCGAGGACCTGTTCGCCTCCATCCCCCGCAAGGACCAGCGCCGCTGGGGCCAGACCTACCTGCGGGGGCTGCTGCTGGACGGCAAGCGCAAGTCGATCCAGCCGATGGCCGCCCGGCTCACCAGGGGTGACCCCCAAGCCGACGCCTACGCGCTGGAGCAGGCGCTGCAGCAGTTCGTCAACCAGTCACCCTGGGACCCGACGTCGGTGCGCCGCCGCCTCACCCAGCGCATAACCGCGGCCCTCCGGCCGGCCGCATGGGTTATCGATGACACCGCGTTCCCCAAGTACGGCCGCCACTCGGTCGGGGTCGCCCGGCAGTACTGCGGGACGCTGGGCAAGGTCGCCAACTGCCAGGTCGGGGTATCCATCCATGCCGCCACCGACCAGGCCTCCTGCCCGCTGGACTGGCGGCTGTTCCTGCCGCCCGAGTGGGATGACGACCTGGCACGGCGCCGCACGGCGCACGTGCCCGACCACGAGCGGCACCGGCCCAAGTGGCAGCTGGCCCTGGAGCTGCTGGACGAGCTGGCCGCATGGGGCCTGGCTGCGCCGGTGCTGCTGGCCGACGCCGCCTACGGGGAGGTCAGCGAGTTCCGGCTCGGCCTAGAGCAGCGGGACCTGGCCTACGTGGTGCAGGTTCCCGCCACGCTCAGCGCCTATGTCGAGGACGTGGCCCCCAAGCTGGTGCCGTACACGGGTCGGGGGCGCCCACCGGTGCCCCGCTACCGCCAGCCGCGCTCGTCGCTGCGCGCTCTGGTGCTCGCCGCAGGCAAGCGAGCGGCCCGCACGGTCGCCTGGCGGGAAGGGGCCGACAGGCAGCCGTTGGGCTCCCGGTTTGTGGCGCTGCGGGTGCGTCCGGCTGGGGTGCGGCTGCGCCGCGCCACCCACGGCGGCCAGCTGCCGGTGCGCTGGCTGCTGGCCGAGTGGCCTGCAGGCGAGCCCGAGCCGGTGGCCTACTGGCTGGCCAGCCTGCCCGCCGACACCCCCCTGCAGCAGCTCGTGCACCTGGCCAAGCTGCGCTGGGCGAGTAGAGCACGATTACCGCGAGCTGAAGGACGCGTTGGGGCTGGACCACTTCGAGGGGCGCTCGTGGCAGGGCTGGCATCACCACGTGACGCTGGTGTCGGCCGCGCATGCATTCGTGACCTTGGAGCGGCTGGACCCAAAAGCCCGTGCGTCGGCCTGACCACCTTTGCGTATTGCGTGAGCTGCAATTCCTGGTCGCCTGTTGGGCCGGCGCGTGTCCGCTGTGCCTGCGTCGACTCCCACGGTCGACGGCATGGCTGCACCCCTCAGCTACGCCGACCTAACGGAGTACAGGTACCAGGGTGTGCACAAACGCTTGCGGCTGATGGTTGACGGGCACTGTCAGTACTCCGTCACGGCGGCTGTCACGGCGGCTGGCCCATGAGGAGTTTCTCTACACTCTCAAGTCCGGCTCCGGTGCTGTCCGGTGCGAGACTGCTTCGGCGCGTTGGTCCTGCGCGGCCCGGGAGCAGGATCGGCCTGCCGTGCCCGGGTCGGCCGGTTCCCACTTTAGAGGGCTTGGAGGGGCAGGGCTGCTGGTCTGCGGTTGGTGGCCTCGAGGTCGGGTTGAGAAAGGTCCGGCTGCGTTGAGGGCGGCTGGTGGTGATGATCCCGCAGATTGGCTCATAGCGTCCGATCCGGAGCACTTCAGAGAAATTCGTGAGTTCTACGTAGCTTCAGTATCTGTGCTGGTTATGCCGCGTCTTTGGGGTTCCTTGCGGTTGTGTTGGGTTTCGTGTGTGGGTCGGGTGGGCAACTTACGGCTTCGTAGACGCCTATCCATCTGTCAGGAGGTGACCTACTCGTTTACTACGAGAGCCAAGCACGAGCGTAGGAATCGCTGGCGCTTGACGACCGCAGTATTTGATCTTGCATTGGCCGTTCCGGTGCTGATGGTGGCGACCGGATTCCAGAAGCCAGCCTCGGCAGCAGATGTCAACGTGACCATCGAGTACCAGGAAGCTAAGCCGAACCCATGCGCACCGTAAACCCGGTACAGCTTAACGGATTCTGGGTGTTGGTTTGACAGGTCCGAATTTGATGGTGGCGGGTCCCGTCGGTCAGGATCGGCGCGGCCCTCGCGCCTGACAGCCTTGGAGGCCATCATGAAGCCTGGCGCACCTCGGTTCTTCCGGCGATCGATCTTGCTGGCCGCGGCTGGCATCCTGACTGTGGTGCTGGCTGCGTGCACGGGCCGTGGCGGCGGACAGCTGCCGCCAGACAACGTCCTGTTCAATGGCCCGGCGTCGTTCGGTTTCAGCTTCAGCTGCGAGAACGGTCGGCTCGGTATCGAGCTCTCCTACACCGACCAGGGCAGCAACCCCATCGGGTCGGAGTTCACGATCCATGGGACCGTCGACCAGGTCGACCCGGTGGTGGAATCTGCCGTGTGTATCGATCACAATCCGCCACCTCCCCCCGAGAATCAGCTGATTTTCCTGGGTCGTTACCAGCTGACGTCGTCGCCGCCGCCGGCAGGCTTCCCGTCGACCTGCCCGACGCAGGAGACGACGACCTCGCCGTTGTGCCGCTTCGAGGTCATCGTGCAGGACAACGACCAGGACCTCGCTCCATCGCCGGGAGACTTTTTCTCCATTAAGCTGTCGACCGTTACCGCCTCCTGTGCTGATCCGGTTCCTGATCCGACGTGCACGCAACTCCCCGACGCGGCCGTGTTCTACGCCCGGGCCGGATTCCTGTCGGGTGGTAACATCACCGTCCGCTGACGCCAGGAACGCTCCGTAATAAGGCAAGGACCAGGGGGGCAGTTATGGATTCTCAAGATCGCCCGGCTCGGCCGGGCTGGCAGCACCGTCCGTTTTCGCGGCGCGGTTTCATCGGTGGGGCGGCCGCCCTGTCGGCCGGCGCAATGGCCGGCGCAATCGCCGCTGGCCGGCTGCCAGGGGTCGCGCACGCCGAGGTGGGCGGCAGTGGCCTGCACGGCGCCGAGCTTCGGGGCATGTACCTGACGACCAAGGACCGGCTGGCCGAAGGCCGGTTCGGGCTGATGTTCAAGCGGCTTCCGGCCTTCGCGCCCAGCGACGACCTGCTCACCGGCCTCGCCCAGACGATGGTTGAGCCTGACACCAGCGATAGCTTTCTCAACACCAGCCCGCGGCTGTTCGCCGGGTTCACCTTCATCGGGCAGTTCATCGACCACGACATCACCTTGGACAACACCCCGCTCGACCTACAGCAAGAAGACCCCGATGCAACCGTCAACTTCCGCACGCCGCGCTATGACCTCGACGTGCTCTACGGGCGCGGGCCGGCGTATGAGCCCCAGTTCTACGATCCGACCGACCCGGCCAAGCTGCTGGTGACGCCGAACGTCAATGGTGTCTTGGACATGCCGCGTGACGATAACGGCCGGGCGATCATCCCGGACCGGCGCAACGACGAAAACCTGATCATCATCCAGCTGCACAAGGCCGTCGCCCAGTTCCACAACAAGATCGTCGACTACGCCCGGGCCCAAGGCATCCGCCCCGAGTGGGTGTTCGAGACCGCCCGCCGACTGACCCGCTGGCACTACCAGTGGGCCGTCATCCACGACTTCCTCCCACGATTCATTCAAACCCCCGGTATCGACGAGCTCGTCGGCCCCAACGGCACGGTGTACAAGGAGGTCGCCGGCAAGCCACCGGTGATCAACTTGAACTACTACAAGCCCACCAACAAGGACGGCCGGCCGTTCATGCCGGTCGAGTTCTCGGTGGCGGCCTACCGGTTCGGCCACAGCATCATCCGGCCCTTCTACGTCCTCAACAGCAGCGGCATCGTCGACATCTTTGGCCCGGACGGGGGCCGCAACCTCAACGGCGGCCGCCCGATTCCATCCGACCTGGTCATCGAGTGGAAGAACATCCTTCCCGTGGACCCGACCTTCCCGGCCCGCCCGCCGCGCAAGATCGACACCAAGCTGTCGATTCCGCTCGCCAACCTCCCCGGGTCGGCCGTCCCACCTCCTGACCCGACGAAGCACCTGGCTGTCCGCAACACGCTGCGCGGAAAGCACGTCGGCCTGCCGTCGGGGCAGCAGGTCGCGCGGGCGATGCGCGCCAACGTGCTGTCCAACGCGACCCTCGGGCTGAGCAACGATCCGGGATGGGGCGGCGAGGCACCGCTGTGGTTCTACATCCTCAAGGAGGCCGAGCTGCCGCCGTACAAGGCGGAGCGACTCGGGCCGGTGGGCGGCCGGATCATGGCCGAGGTCCTGGTCGGGCTCCTGCAGCGGGACCCCAACTCCTACCTGTACCTCGACGCGGCCTGGAAACCCGCCCCACCGATCGCGCCAGCCACCGGCCAGTTCGGCTTCGTCGACCTACTGAAATTCGCCGGTGCTGCCTGATCGCCAGAGCCCACCGCCGCGAGCCGCCCATTAGCCCCGGTCATTCACGAGCGATCTTTGTCGTGGTTTCTTGAGTGGCTTCGAGAAGCGTTGCAGGGCGACACCACCCGGGGCTCGCGGCGGCTGATGCTACGGCCTTAGTTGGGCGTCTGACGGTGGGGTGCTGCCGCGAGGACGGCCGCCCAGGCGGCCGCCCGCAGGGCCGGCCTTGAAGGTCGTAGAGGAAGTTCTCACAGTCCTACGGACGGACCTAACGAAGTACTGGTACCAGCGTGTTGCGGAAACGGTCTGTCGCCTGCCGACGGTCGGCCGAGCCAGGGCGGAGTGAGGCGAGTCCGATCGCCGATTCTCGGCAGGACCTTCGTGGTGACGGACTCGTGGCAGGACGGCGGCAGCAATCCGGACGAGGTCGCCAAGCAGGCCGCCAGTGGGATGGTGACCGGCCGCTTCACGCGGCCACAGGGTCCCGGCCATGACTGTCTGTCCATCGCCTCACGACCCCTATCATCCAGCCAAAACGAGGGATCATCGGCCGATTGTCCAAGCAACCTATCGATGGAATCTGGAGGTGGCATCACCGTGACGCAGGGTGAGTCGAGCAACAACGTCGATCAGCCCAACGCCGACCCGAGCCCAGCGGCGGTCACCTTCGTGACCACCGAGCACTTCACGCTCCAGGGTGCCCGTTCGTCCACGATCGCCGAGGCCACCGGCCGAGCGACCATGTTCCTGGGCACGGTCTCCGGTGGGCTGATCGCCTTAGGGCTGATCGCCACCGCCGCAGGCGTCGGCGCGGCCTTCTACGCCTTCGGACTCATTCTGCTACCCACACTGGCGTTTGTGGGGCTGGTGACGTTCGACCGGGTGCTGCAGTCGGGGATCGAAGACCACGGCTACACGCGGCGGATCGCCCGGCTGCGCGGCTACTACTTCCAGTACGCGCCCGAGCTGGCGGGGTACTTGCTCAGTGTCCCGCGAGCCGAGCAGCTCAGGATGCAGGGGCTGCGGGGCGGGGCCTGGCAGGGGTTCCTGACGGTGGCGGGGATGGTTGGCGTGGTCACAGCCGTGCTGGCCGGCTCGGCCGCTGGGTTGCTTGCGGCGGTTGCCTCTGGCCGTTCGCTGGTCGCGGCGCTGGTAGCCGGTGTCCCGGTCGCCATCGTCGTCTTGGTCTGGCTGATGCGCTACCAGCTTTCAGCCTGGGAGCAGGTCAGCACCGCGCGCCTGTTCCCCGACGAATAGGAGATGGAACGGCCTGAGTTGACCGGGTGTGGTACCGCTTCTCGTGGGCCGTAGCCGAGCTGATTTGACACGTACCAGGGTGTTGCATAAACGCTTGCGGCTGATCGTTGACAGGCGTTGTCGGTACTCCGTCAGGTCACCGCGGCTGGGCCCATAAGGAGTTTCTCGACCCTCTCAAGCGCGCCCAGCACCCAGCAGGCTCCGCACCGCAGCCTGACGGCTGCCCGTGCTCGCCGCCGGTACCAGCGCGACATGCACAACGGACGCTTCTGTAAGGTCGCTCAATGTAGCTGTGACGCCTAGCGCTTAACTCGATTGCGCAGTGCCAGCACAGCCAGTGCAAGAAAAACAGGCCCTAGGAGTGTAAGCCCGAGATCAATTGCCTTACCCCAGTTCGTGAGTTGCTCGCTCACCGCGACTCCGGGCATCGCGCTTTGAGCTGCTGCGATTAATGCATCGACGAATCGGTGCCCACGCCCAGTGAGCCCTGCCTTAAGCATGAGCAGGGCACCGATCAGAGTAACTGAGACCAGGCAGGCGAGCGCGCGTAGCGATCGAAGACCATAGCCAGACGTCAGCCAGTAGAGCAAGATAACCAACCGCTCGGATCGGCTTAACTCACGATCCTTGCGGCGCATCTCCATCTCGCCGTAATAGAAATCGGCAGCTCCCGGCTCATTTGACTGACTCTCCAGACTCTTTCGGAGAGACCGATAGACCTCCGACACCTGAGCAGCAGTCAGGTCCGGCAGTACCACAGCTCCGTCGGAGCCCTCACCTGGTCCAGCCTGAGTGGTCAACCGCGTGTCCGGTATCACCCAATCATGGCGGCGAAATCTGCTGTGCCGGGCACGCCATGCGTACTCGTCCGCGATGCACCGCCGCCGTGTCCGGAAGGGCTTCGGAGAAGAACGCAACTCAACCGTGGGTTCGAGCGTGATATTCCGGAGCCCATATGATCCATAAAACAGGCACCGCGACATGTCAATATGAGCAAAACTCAGCGATCCTGCATCTGCATCTCGAATCGACTTCACGGCCGCTGAAGTGCCTACAACGGTGAGCGGAGCGCCAAGAATGACCCGCTCCAGATCGACAAGCGCTCGCTGAACCTCAAGGCGTCCACCCCTCTGGAAGGTGGCACCGCGTAGGTCCAGGCTCTCGGCGCTAATCGTTAACTGAACCCGCGCACCGAACTGGGTGCCAGAGATATCGCAGTAAGATTCGACTGCGATGGGCCCGAATACTGAGCCTGTCATAGCTTCGAGTCCAGGCGCACGCATGAACTCAGCCTCTAAGCCAGCGAGATTCAGTTGTTTCGAGACCTTGGATTCCGCAAGGGATAGGTATTTGAATGAGCCCTTTGGAAGGTGGCAGGCGCCCTGAAGTCTACATTGCTCGAATCGAAGATCACCGACGAACCCCTCCGCCTGCACATCACCGTGCACCTCACAGTCCACGAACGCGACGTGCTGTTTATCGCAATGAGCGTAGGAAAGCCAAAGGTCTCGGCCGATCGAGCAGTTCGGGAAGTAAGCTGGCCCGTTTGTAACGTCAACGAAATTTAGCCAAAGGCCCTGAAAGTTGCACTGCCTGATTTCACAACCATCCTCCAGGACAGCGCCTGTAAGCCCCAGGCCCCCGTCAAACGACCAGTCGGACAGACGAATCTTAAAGCAGAAGACAGCGCCGGTGCAGTTGATATGGGGCTTCAGCCGGCGCGGGTTGCCGTCAGAGGATAGATACTGAAGTAGCTCATTCCAAAGTCCTTCAGTGACCTCGACTCCCTGAAGCGTCAAAGCTTGGGACCCCGACAGCACCTCATGAAAGTAGCGCTCTCGCTCATCCTTGCCGACATGAGCCAGGCAACCACCAGAGGAACCGATCGCCGCACCAAAGCAGCCAGCCTCAGAACATCGTTTCCAATATACCGCTCCGCTACCGTTTACCTGAACGGTGTGAAGGGCGACTCGGCCGGCACCGGCCTCAAGCCACACCTCGGCACGCTGGCCGCTAGCTACGGTCAGCGACCGATGACGCACCCGGGCACCTTCTCGTTCGACGCGCATACTGGGTCGTCAGGGTAGCAGGCAGAGTCACAAGGACGGGCTATAAGCGCCGTCTTCCCATCCGCTTGTAGAGCTTTGTGAGATTGACTCGTACCAAGCTGTTGCACAAAGGACGCGTCGCCCTCGCTGCGGGTCCCGGGCGCTCAGAAGCCTCAGGGGATGGTCCAGGGAGCTGGATCGCCAGCGCTGGCGGTCTCGGGGACCCGCCTGTGTTCTTCAGGTCATGGCTGGCCCGGCCGCCTACTGGATGACCGTGTGCCGACAGAGCTTGAGCGGCCATCCCCGGCCGCCAGCACCGGGCGACCGTCACGGCCCAGCCGCCGCAACGATCGGCACACCATTGATTCGCCATATTGCCGCCATAAGTCATAAAGGGGCACCACAGAACTCCGTATTGACCCGCTCAGTAGAAGTCGATTTGCTTGGCTTTCGGCTCCACGCACGACATCGAGGAGCAGACGAGGGGAGGCACCGTGCGACGACTGGCAGTACTGGTGGCGATCGGCTTCGGGCTGGCGCTTGCGCTTCCAACGACCGCCTGGGCCGGCCCCGAATACGAACAAGCCTACGTGAACGGCACCACCGTCACGATCAACGCGATCGAGCTGCATCAGAGCGCAGGAGCCCTCACCCATGCGGCGGCCGACTTCTACCAGGTCGTCTACCCGACCGATCCTTCGCTTTGGCCCGCAGCGCCGCAGTGCAACCCCTGCGACCACCAGGGCAACGGGATCGACTTCACCGACTTCCACGACCACGTGCTCGACTCCCTGCCCGGCACGACCGGTGGAGAGTACAACCCACTGTGGCACGTCTTCCTGATCGTCCCGTCGAGCTTCGATCCGGCGACCCAGGCGGCGTATGCGGCGCACCTTCCACTACGGTCAGAAGCCGACGTCGATGCGCTGGTGGGCTCGGGCCTCGCCGTGGAGATCGACCTGCACTTCTACTTCCTCTGCGCCGTCGTGAACGATCACGCGGCGGCCTGATCCGCTCGCCCCCAATCAGCCCAGCCAGGAGACCCGCCGAGCGTCGAAGCAGGATTTGTGCAACGGCCTGGTACCAGGGTGAGGCTGCTATGTGCTGTCAAGCTGCCCGGAGGATTTCGACGCCGGGTTGGTCGTAGCGCTCCAGCAGCCGGAACAGCTGCCGGGCGATGACGCGTCGTAGGCACCGCTTGGC
>Ga0137366_10004583_pt1 | contig 10835 bp, 10 predicted proteins | sample SagtaG_8_FD_104938 | JGI IMG/M metagenome (GOLD analysis project Ga0137366, IMG submission 104938) | Vadose zone soil microbial communities from Sagehorn Ranch, Mendocino, California, USA - Sage1_L_60_16 metaG | ecosystem: Environmental > Terrestrial > Soil > Vadose zone | place: USA... | reverse complement strand
GCTTTTGGGCGAGGCGGGTCTTCAACTAGGAGCGGGAAGCGAGCTGGCGAACTGATTCCGTGAGAAGCGGGTTGTTAGGAACGAGGTTTGGGGGCGTGCTCGTCGCACGCAGCGACGGAAAGGCAGATCTCCACCGCTCGTCCGAGCACCTGGGTAGCAATATTGGGACAGCCCAGGTGGTCGCAGAGATATTCAGTGAGTTGTTCTTCGCCCCCGTCCGGAGTCGTGAGGCCTGTCTTAATCGTCACCTGAGGAATGGAGAATCCCCCTAACTGAGTACTTGTATTATTTATGGGCAGAGGGCTCTCGCGCAAGTTAATTGTTTATGTTCCGGACGAGGCACCTCCGATACCGAAAGAGGTCGGGGAGGTCACATAAGAACATTGCCAGGCTTGAGTATGCCTTCGTTAATGCCGAATGTATTTCGCCATCAGCGCGCTCGCAGTGATCGCCGCGAGGAGCCACACCGTTGCGATTACGACGGAAGCAGCGACGGTGGCTGATGATCTGATTTCTTCTTTCCTGCGTATCTCGGCGGCGTCCGCAAGCTGACGACATTCGGTGAGCACGTCCGGAGGAGTAATCCTTTGAAGCAGCTTTGCTCCCAGGAACAGGACCGCCAAGTCGTCCACGAATCCGATCACTGGGATGAAGCTGGGAATGAGTTGAATGGGACTTAATAGATATCCTGCGGTGCAAACCGACACAAACCTCGCGTACCATCGCGTACGGGGATGCTTGAACAAAAAATAGAAAACATGCGCGTCTTTGCGGAGTCGTTGCGCCTGCCGCTTCCAGCCCATGGAAGATCGGGGTTCAGGCCGTGGCTGCTCACAGTCTTCCCCAGGCAGGCATAGGCCGGAAGTCTTTGTCGAATTGCCGACTTCGCCGTCCACGATTTTTCCTGTCCCCACAGACCTCACGTCAAGTTACGAGCCGGCTCACGGCGCAACAACTGGCAAATCTGACAGCAACACGGGGCCATTATCGGAAGAGGATTTTGACCAGAAGTTTCACCAACTCTGGGACCGAAAAGATCGTCAGCAACAATGGCAAAAGAGGCGCGACGGTGGTCGCTGCCAGGCGTGTGATGTCATCGAGTCCGAAGGGAACGGTGCGCATCTCGTGCACGTTCGAATAGAAGTTGTTCATGTCGGCCAGCGACTGGATGTCTGCCGTACCGAGTAAGTCGCGTGTCTCCGGATCGGCGATTCGCATCCATTTGTCTTCAAAGGCGAATACGTACCGACTAGCCAGTTGGCCATATTCGGCTGAACCCTGCTCGTGGGTACGCACAAGTAGGGGGGTAAACATCACCAAGGGACCGAGGATGACCAAAACAAAGAAGACCACGAATCCGGCTGCCTCCATTTTGAAAGACAGCAGAGCCCGTCCTTCATATAAGATCCGGCTGGCGATTAAGCTCGCCAGCAATGTGCCTTGGGCGAAAAGTATGGGTCCGAAGGCGAAGGAACTTTCCCCCAGAAAACCGATCCCGCCGGCCCGATCCGGGTGGGCCGCATTCAGGTGCAGGTTTAGGCTTGAAATCTGCCACAGAAGCCGGAACCAGATCCCCAGGCGCATGTACCATCGCAGCAAGATGAACTGAAAAATGGGAATACTCACGAAGGCGTACCAGTAGCCGGCCAGCGTGAGATGCAGTTGCTTCGATTCTGGCATCGCATACCAAGTGGGCTCGCCCAAGGCGACCTGGCTCCGCCAGATCCACAGCCCTCCGGTATAGACCAGCATTAGCAGCGCCCCCTCAACAGCAACAGAGTCGCGCACGCGCAGAGCTGAGTTGATCGCCGCGTCGAACGCGCGCAAATCTTCGGTCACCACGATGTGTCTTTCCTCGAACCGTCGAGCTACCGGACTGATGCGTCTATGAACGACAAGCTCGGCAACGATGAGCACTGGCAGCGCGATCAAGAATCGAACATTGGCCTCAACGTCATGCAGGAAAGGGATGTGGATAGCCCCGCCTAAGGCGTGCTTCTCGAACAGCGACAACAGCAGGAGCGGCAACCAGGCGAATAGAGTGATGACCAGGATTCGGAGGTGGACCAACTCCAGGGCGTCCCCGGACAAATGTGCGCGCCGAAGGAGTTGAAACAGGGGCCCGCCCAAAACCAATGAAAAATCCGGGTGCCTCGCTGGCATATTATCGGCTTCGCGGTTTTCGACCCTCGATGGCAGATCGTCTTCCGAATCGGCACTCGGGGCGGGGGCTGTCTTCATTCTTCTCCAAAGTATTGCGAGACCCCTTCTTCGCCTCTAGGGTAGGGGTTCGTACCTGTGTTAGCCACTGGCAAATTTGACAGGGCGGAATCCTGGCGCTGTTCCCTAAAATCAAAGCTTCGCGGAGGTTCGTTCTGGCTTCGCGTGCTCCACGTAAGTTCTGACAGTTGCGGCCTGATTGTTCTGCGCCTATACGTATCTTCGAATCGTCGCAGTTCGAGTACCTAGAGCTAAGAGCCGAGTGGCGGCGTTCCGGGAGGAGGAGTATGCAAACTGCTTCGATAGCTGATGCATCGGCAAATTCGGCACGCGTCCGGGAACCCGGCGTGATTGTGCTCGCCCACGACTTGAAAGCGCTGATCTCCCAGCTAAAAAGCGTCGCGAGAAAGCTAGCCAGGCGTTAGCCTCGTCGGGTGTTCCAGAGTCAGGGGAATTGAGCGAAGTGTCTGTAAGTTCTGACAGTAGTTGCAGCGCCCAGCACCACTCATAATTTTGACCGACCTTCATAGGGTAAGTAGCATGCGCGAACTAGCCGAATTGTCGTCACAGGGAATCCAGGCGCTGGCGGTAGTCCTCATTGTCGTCTCGATCATCTTTGGTTCGGGGCGCTTTCTTCGGCACTTGTCGATCCGAACCGCAGACGCGTACCGCGCCTACAAGGAACTGCTCGGTCGTTCACTCTTGTTGTCGCTGGAGTTCCTGGTTGCAGCCGATGTCATCCGCACGGTGTTGCTGGACCTGACCGCCAAGGGCGTGGGAATACTTGGCGCGCTGGTCGTGGTCCGAACCTTTCTTAGCTTGTCGCTGGTGGTCGAACTTGAAGGCCGTTGGCCGTGGTGTGCGGCGGAGGTCGGGGCTCAGCGGGAAGCAGTGGAGGGCGCTCGAAAACCTGCCTGCGCTTCTGTCGAAGGGTTGGATAGCCCAGCCCGACGGGCTATTGAAGTTCCAACGTCTCCTTCAACCTACGACATTGATGCTTCATCGTCGGTGAAGGAGGTAGCCATTCTATGAGCAGGTGTTCTGCGAAGGCATCGGCTCCGAGGAGAAACCCCAAATGAACCTGCCAAGCTATCCGAACATCGATTTATTCTCCGCCGGCATCAACGCCCTGAATGGTGTGCTCGTCGCACGCCATCCGTCGCACAACCGAGGCTACTCAGTCGCGGGACTGCTGATCATGGCCTTCTTTGGCGGGATCGGCGGCGGTGTGTCACGCGACATGCTGCTCAATGAAATTCCCTCGCCGCTCATGGCCCCGATCTATCTTTTTGTGTGCCTTCTGATGGGTTTCCTGGGACTGGCAATTTATCGTTACGCCCAGTCGAGGGAGGAGCAGTTCCGCACGAGGATGCTGGCCTTCTTCAAGTCTTTCTCGCTGCCCTGGTTTGCAATCCTGGGCGCGCATAAGGCGCTCGAGCACAATCTTGGGATCTTCGCCGCGATCATGGTCGGGCTGATCGCCACCACCGCGGGCGGAGTGTTCATCGACCTCTTCTCCGGGGTTACTCCGGAGATCGTGAGGCCGTCGGAGCACCTGGTTACAACCGCGGTGCTGGCGAGCACCGTCTACACCCTGATCGCGGTGCTGGCGAAGGGGAGCGTCTCCTTCTTTCCGGTCACGCTGATTGCGGTGCTGGTCGCATTCCTTTTCCGCGTGTTTGCGGTTCGGGAGCACTGGCCGCAGATCGTGCCGCTAAAGGCTGCCGCCGCCGGCCCGGGTGTAGCCGCGTGAATGTGTTGTGAAGCAAAAGGCGGCTCCGTGTTGGTTCGGTCGCTATTGAACTCATTACAAGGGATGGGACGTTATGGACGACATCTGGGTTCGCATAGGAAGTCAACTCGTTGCCCGCGTCACCGGGATTATGAAATTCAGACTGGTTATCCAGCCGGTGATGGCGGCGATCTTCGCGATTCGCGCGGGATTGGCAGATGCAAGGGACGGCAAGCCGCCTTATTTCTGGGCCCTCCTCTGGGATCACGGCCAACGTACCGACATGATCAAGGACGGGTGGAAGAGTATCGGCAAAGTGTTCATTCTCGCGCTGGTGCTGGACGTTGTGTACCAGATCATCGTGTTGCGCTTTGTATATCCGGGGGAAGCGATCATCGTCGCCTTCATCTTGGCGATCTTGCCGTACCTGATTCTGCGCGGGCTGACCACGCGTCTCGCTCGAAAGAAACGTACGGCGTCAACAAAACCAGCAGGCCGTATTGCCGCCTGAAGTTGACGGTTGAAGTCTGACTCCAGAATCCCGCACTTCTGAGGAGCGGTCCAATGAGCCTTGTTGAAACAGCGCCAAAAAATAGGGGCACGGTTCTTGCGGAAGAGCGAACCGACCTGGCCCTCCAGCGCACCATCATCGCGGCGGAAAGAACGCTAATGGCATGGATCCGAACCACCATTTCGATGATCGGATTCGGTTTCACCATTTACAGGGTCTTCCAATACCTGCCCGAACAAATTGCCACCGGCAACATCCGGCGTCCGCAGGCGTCGCGCAATCTGGGAATGACACTTATTGCTCTGGGCACTCTGGCATTAGCGGCGGCAGCTTGGCAGCACCTGAATTTTCTTAGGCAGATTGGGGTATTTCAGACGCGGCACCTGTGGTCCATCTCCTTCGTGGTAGCGGTTGTTGTCATCCTGATTGGAATCATCACGTTTTACGGTGTTCTGCTTCGCCTTGGGCCGTTCTAGTCGAGATGGTGAAATTTACCTGCACTTTCTGTTGCGCGTCAAACTATTGGAAAAGGAAGCACGGAGCCCCTTCCACCGAGAGAAATTCGGCCGCTGTCGCCGACTACCAACTCTCTCTGTCCTGTTCGCTAGCACTTTCGCAATTTGACACAATGTCAGGCACTAGCGCAAAGAATCGGGCGACACGTTCGCCAGCAGATGACAGCAGTCGAGTGGCTCACACTCTCTGATCTCTTATTTCGGTTTCGAAGGCGCGATTTGCACTTCTATTGCGTTCGCGTTGTTTGATTTCGTCATATCCAGGAAAATTACACCCAGACTTCCGTCGCCATTTGGCACTTGAATCGTCTGTGTTGCCTGGGCGCCGGAGGGCCCCATGCTCACTGTGTCAGTAGTTATTGCGGTCACCTGCAGGCCGGCGCCGCTGGCGCCGAAGTTGGGTTGCTCTGTCACTTGGATGGTCTGCTGGCGGCCGGAATTTGTGTGCTGGGTTGTCGTCATGCGCTGAACCATGTGCAGACTGCTGTCGCGGGCCGCCCCGGGAACATCGATTGAATAGGTTTCCTCCGACTTGCGCTTCTCTCCCGAGACGTCCGCCGACTCATTGCGCACCGTGCGCGTGACTTCCGCCAGGTTGCCTTCGAAATCTGTGCGGGAAACTCGCTCATCGGTGCTACGGTTCGTACCTTCTGCCTTACTCGTCGATTTCCGAATTTCACCCACTTGCCACTTTCCGGCGCCATCAGGTAGCAGTGTTGTGTTCTGAATTTCAACCATATTTCCATTGCGTTTCTGGCGTTCGTGCATCTGCATGACAGGAGCCATGACGCCGCTGATGTCGGGGAGCATCACAGTGGTTTTCGTTTCTTCCGAGTCGGGGCCGGTCTTCAGAGTTTCCTGAACTTCACGCTGCACTAACTGGAGATTACCGTTTATGTCTGGATTCGAGGTGGTGCGTACAACCTTTGAGTTCCCGCCGGTAAGAGTTTGCTTTTCTTCTTTCGTGATCTGGAACAGTGATTTTGCTCCGCTGGCGTCTCGCGCAAATGTGCGGGTTGTGGTCTGCACAGTCGTAGCGTTTACCTGCACGGTCTCGGTTTCGATATCCTGAAAAGGCTGGAAGCTCCCGTCGGTTGCAAGCACCTGGAGCGACTGCACGTCCACCGTTCGATTACCGCTCCGGGTATGACTCTGCAACGTGCGTGTGGGACTCACGTTCTCTCCTTTTGAGTCCGTCGTGACCGTCCAGGATTTGTTTGAATCACCAGCTTGATCCGGCGTTTGCGCTAAAACGGATTGCGCGAAGCAAAGAGATACGGCGGTCGCGACGAGCATGCTCCTGTGCAGTCGTGGAAAACGTGTTGACGCCCTCGCTTCATCCCGTTCAAAAATGGTGTCTTCGATGTGCATAACGGTCAATCTCTCCTCCACCAGGATACAGGGGCCCATCAAAAACTAAGCGTGACCTGGTGAGCATTTATGGGTTGAAGAGTTTTTGCTGGGGCGATTCCGCGGATATGTTAATCGTGTAGCAAGATGCCCCATCGCAATTCCTGAACAGAGGCTTCCACCTATCATTACCCTCTTTTGCATTGGTGAAGTTTACGCGCGCGACTACGTTTCAGAGACTGTAAAAACATACAGTGGCAGGAATGCCACTCGATCTGTCTAAGTGCTACACTTGTGATCTTCCTTCCCCAAAGGAGAGGCACTTGTTCGGAAGTCTTGCTTCCGCTATTCAGTTTTTTCCCTGGATGGTAGTGGTTGTTCTGCTCTTTACCAGTGGGACCAATGGCCAGACAGATTCGACTGGTGCACTGATTGGCATCATTGTTGACCCCACAGGTGCGGTGCTGCGAGTCAGCATTTCGCTCAATCGACGACATCAGACAATGCCGGCGATTTCGTCTTTCCTTGCACCGTGGATCACTCTTGTTTCTTGAACGGGTTCGCTCGGATTTCAGCATTGTTTGAGTGGTGCTACTCGGAGAGGACGAGACCAAAATGATCGGGTTTTTTGAGAAGGTAAGAGTCAAGCCGAGTGCGGTCTGGATGTACCTCGTCCGCATTACGATTATCTTTGTAGCCTATTTTGTCGCGGGCCAACTCGGTCAAGCAACCGTCAACATCAGGAGCGGTAACCTCGGGCCAGTGTGGCCCGCGTACGGGGTCGCCCTTGCAGCGGTTTTACTTTATGGCTATCGGGTTTGGATCGGGATCGTGGCCGCGGCTTTTCTCGTTGCATTCTTGAGTCCAGTTCCTCTCGTGACTGCAGTTGGTCAAGCAGCCGGAGCCACCTTCGCAGCTCTGAGCGGTGCTTTCCTCCTCCGTCGCATTGGCTTCCGCGCTTCGCTGTCGCGGTTGCGGGATGCGCTTGGCCTGATTGTCTTCGGTGCGTTGGTCAGCGCCATGGTGAGCGCGTCGATCGGTGTTTCCGTTCTGTACGCAACCCATGTGCAAGCTTATTCCGGAATCGGTCCGGCCTGGCTAATATACTGGCTTGGAGACGGCACGGGGGCACTGTTGGTAACGCCTCTGGTGTTGGCTGTCTATACTCTCCCCAGGATTCGCACTGCAATTCGCATTCCCGAATTTGCTGTGCTCTTACTACTTCTCACCGTGGCGTGCTTGATCGTCTTTGGCGACCTGCCTCTTATCCCGGTTAAGCTGCATATCCTGGCTTTCGCGGTGCTCCCATTGACGGTATGGGGCGCCCTTCGTTTTGGAATGCTCGGAGCCACACTGTCGACCCTCTTGGTCGCCACTATAGCCACGGCAGAGACCGCAGTTGGCTTCGGCCCTTTCGCCCAGAACACCTCATTTATCAATGCTGTTCTTTTGGATGTGTTTTTTGCGGTGCTTTCTGTATCGGGGATGACCTTAGCGGCGGCAATCGCCGAACGGGAACAAGCTGAGAAAGAACGAGAGCAGCTTGTCCGCAAGCAAGCGGCGATCGAGGCCAGGCTTCGACTGGCAACCATTGTCGAATCATCTGACGATGCGATCATCGGTACGGACATGGACGGGATGATCGTGGATTGGAACCAGGGGGCGGAGCGACTTTACGGCTACCCGGCAAGTGAGGTCATCGGGAATCCACTTTCTCTCCTTACACCACCTGACCTCCGTGAGGATTTTCCAGAAATCATGGCTAAGCTAAGGCACGGCGACGGTATCAGCCACAACGAAACCGTACGCCAGAAGAAAGACGGGACGCGTGTCGAGGTATCGTTAACGATGTCTTCGATAAGGGATACTGAGGCCCGGTTTGTTGGGGCATCAGTAATTGGCCGCAACATTAGCGAGCGTAAGCGGCAAGAAGCCCTTCTGCGCGAAAGCGAAGAACGTTTTCGTCTGGCGGCCCATGCGGGGAAGATGTTCGCCTATGAGTGGGATGCGGCCACCGATGTGATCGTGCGCTCGCCAGAATCCGCCCAGATTCTCGGGATTGAGGAGGCGGCGCTCATTACTGGTCAGCAAATATTGACTCAGGTTCACGCTGACGACCGGGAGAGACTTGTGGCTGCGGTTGCCGCGCTGAGTCCTGAGAAACCCCACCTCCAAATCAGCTATCGCATCGTACGTCCCGACGGTTCTGTGATTTGGGTGGAGAGGAACAGTCGAGCACACTTCGACGAGCAAGGCAGGACGCTGCGTATTATAGGAATGGTGGCGGACATCACCGAGCACAAGCGGGCGGAAGACGCGCTGCGCGTGAGCGAAGAGCGGTTTCGTCTGGCAGTTCTAGCCGGAAAGATGTATGCCTACGAATGGGATGTTGCAACTGACAGGGTGACGCGATCCGCGGAACACGTGAATGTCCTCGGTTTCAGCGACCAGGCGGAGCAGCTTACTCGACAGCAACTAGTGGCCACAGTCCATCCAGACGACCGCGGTTTGTTTATCGGCTCGGTTGCCCAGGTTACTCCCGAGAACCCGATTAAACACATAAGCTATCGCGTGTTGCGTCCTGATGGTTCGGTTATTTGGTTGGAGAAAAGCGCGCGGTGCTTCTTCGACGAGCAAGGAAGGATGTTGCGTGTGATAGGTATGGTGTCGGACATAACCGAGCGCAAGCGGGCGGAAGACGCGCTGCGCGAGAGTGAAGATAAACTCCGTCTGCTTCTCGACTCGACCGCCGAAGCCATTTATGGAATGGACCTGGAAGGCCGCTGCACATTCTGCAACCCAGCCTGCCTGCACATTTTGGGGTATGAATGCGCTGACGAACTTCTCGGCAAGAATATGCATGACCTGATTCATCACACTCGCGCGGACGGTACGTTCTTCCCTGTGGAACAGTGTCGGATTATCGGGGCATTCCGAGCCGGGAAAGGAGCCCACGTTGACGACGAGGTGCTATGGAGAAGGGATGGAACAAGTTTCCCCGCTGAATACTGGTCGTATCCGCAGTGCAGAGGGCAAGAGATTGTCGGTGCGGTGGTCGCGTTCATCGATATCACGCAGCGCAAGCTGTCGGAAGCGGCTCTCGAGGGCGTAAGCCGCAAGTTGATTGAGGTGCAAGAACGGGAAAGAACCCGGATCGCCAGAGAGCTCCACGACGACATCGGTCAACGCCTGGCACTAGTGGTAAACGAGTTGGAGCGACTCCAAGGTGGCTTCCCGGATTTGCCTGCGGAAGCCCGGAGTCGTGTGGCCGAACTATCAAGGCAGACCTCCCAGATATCGAACGACGTTCAATCCTTGTCGCACCAGCTCCACTCGGCAAAACTGGAATATCTTGGCATAGTTGCAGCCATGCAGGGATTCTGCAAAGAGTTCAGCGAGCAGCAGAAGGTGGAGATTGACTTCAAAACCGATAACTTGCCAAACCCTCCTTCGCCGGACATTTCTCTTTGCTTCCTCCGAGTTTTACAAGAAGCTCTACATAATTCGGCGAAACACAGTGGAGTACGGCGCTTCGAAGTGCGATTGCGGGGAACTGGCGACGAACTTCATCTCACAGTTAGCGACTCCGGCGTAGGCTTCGATCGCGAAGCCGCCAAGAAAGGCCCAGGGCTTGGGCTTGTCAGCATGGAGGAGCGGCTGAAACTGGTGGATGGAACGTTTTCAATCGAATCGCAGCTCAACAGTGGTACGACGATCCACGCCCGCGTGCGTCTCGGTTCCGCAAACGATTCCATGCGGGCGGTTGGTTAAGGGCAGGGAAACCGCGGGTTGCGACCTGGTTGAATGTTCTTCACTGGGGCCAAACGGCTGAGTGCTCTGCACAGATTCTGTCGTAGATGTGGCTTTCCAGCTCGCGCTGAAAGCTCTTCAACACATACCCACACAGCATATCCACGTTGTAGGTCTTGGCTATCTCGTCCCATAGGTGTTCGACCTGAATTGCCGCATCTGGGTTACCTTGCGCCCACAAAATGGGTGCACATTCACCGCAGGCTACAATACGCGGAGGCTCCCCCTTCGCCGATTTGGCCGCGGCGGCGACCAGATTCCGCACCACCTTCCGGAATCTCACTGGGTCAGGCATATCATTCACCATGAAGTTCGAGAGCGTCTCAGCAACATCCAAAGGGAGATAGCGTCCCTCTTTCATGGCGGCGGGAATATTCACTTCATGTTCCTGCAATCTCTGAAACAGACTCTTCTGGTGTGACTCGGTCGCGACCACGACAACCGCACTCCCGGCCAGCAGCGCGGGTTCGATAAAGCGAGTGAAACCAGCTAGCAACGATGCATCGTCAGAATAGAATTGAACCTCGTGGCTGCTGGTGTTCTCGCCTTTTCTCGGTGCAAGGGACGGAAGAGCCTCCTCGGGGTAGAGACAGTCCTGGCCTTGCACGTCCGCATTGTCGGTTAGAGTGAGACCGGTCAGACCGCCACTGATGAACTGTCTGCCTTGCCGAACTGCTTCCACAGCGGCTAACAGTTC
>Ga0137366_10004577_pt1 | contig 10844 bp, 9 predicted proteins | sample SagtaG_8_FD_104938 | JGI IMG/M metagenome (GOLD analysis project Ga0137366, IMG submission 104938) | Vadose zone soil microbial communities from Sagehorn Ranch, Mendocino, California, USA - Sage1_L_60_16 metaG | ecosystem: Environmental > Terrestrial > Soil > Vadose zone | place: USA: California... | reverse complement strand
TATTGGCATCAAGCAGGATGGCTTGCTTCACCGTACCCAGATCCCAACCGGCACAGTCCTGAAAGTAGGCGATATTATCGATGTCGAGATTTTGAAAATCGAGAGCGAGCGGGGTCGCATCGGATTGGGCTGGGTCAATTAAGAGATCATTCTAGAGAGTAGATAACAGCGGAATATTCAGAGCTGGTTGCTTCGGGCTACAGAGAGAGCCTATATATTTCCGGGCAGGCAACGGATAGCGAAAGAAGCGTGATGGCTGGCTGTTTAACCCCGTTGTTTAGGTTCGCCATAGTTCCCGCAGGCGTTGCGCGGCCGGTTTTGGTCGACGGTCACGTGTAAAGACGCCTTTGTAATTCAAGGCTCCAGGCCGTGTAATGCCCTATGACGTTTTGAAAAAGTAATGAATTGCCGCCTACAGGTTTATGCGGTTGGCTTTATTCCGCTGACAAACGACATGAGCGCCGAGTATGTCGGCCCACTGGCGACATCAGCAAAGCCTGCTTGTTTCAGCGTGGGAAGGATATCCGTCAATTTGGATTGCATCATCATCTTATGCCCCACCAGCATTAAGACAACGTGGGCAAGGACACGATTTGTAGGCGGTTTGAAGTCAGCCAGAAAGACGAAACCGCCCGGCTTCAACACCCGAAATATTTCAGCAATTGCACTCTGTTTTAGGTCGTCCGGAAGATGATGGATCACTAGGCGGCTTATAACAACATCGAAGGTTACATCTGGATAGGGAATCTTCTCGATCAACCCGACATCGAAAATTGTCTCAGAACCAATACGCTTTGCTTTGATCCGTGCCAGTTCAATCCCCTCCGGAGAGGCATCTATCCCATGTGCTGAACCGAAGGTTCCTACATAGTTCTTCGCTGTCAGTGTGAGGTCGCCGGTTCCGCAGCCTACATCGAGAACCTTGTCTCCTGATTTGATCTTTGCCATTTCAAGAATCATACGGCTGTTAGCGCCATTCACGCCCAATCCCATCAGCCGAACAAGAACATCATGGGGAGGGGTCCAGTGAATGACAGCGCCACTGGTCTCTGGTACGTTTTTGGTTTTATGAGTGTTGTGCGTTCCGTGCATAGTTTTGTCCTCTCTTCATTTTGAATCACTGATCAAAATTTAGTTTTTGGCGCGCTACCGCTAGATACGTAGAAGAAACCCGAAAACCATTCTTTGTAATGAAAGTTGTCGAGCATTAATTGCAGTGATTCCCACGGCCTTCGAGACACATCCTCAGCTACACCATACCCTAATAAATCTGCCAACCAGTTGAATGCACGTCCGTTCCAGCCCGAGCTGCGTTTGGCATCGCCAATTGCGATCCATCCGCCTGGTTTAACGTGCGTTAGCATCTGGTTCAGCGCACCGCGATAATCGGGGATGACGCCGATTGCAAGTGTACACAAGGCAGTATCGAATTTTCGCCGAAGGGCAATGCGAGCGGCGTCAGCTTGGATCAATTCTACGTTTTGCCACCCTTCACACTCAACTCGCTCTCGGGCGCGGATCAGCATTGCAGAGGTGTAATCCACCCCTACCAGCCTTCCTGTAGATCCAATTTTTTCAAGGATCGAGGGGAAATTGCGTCCTGTTCCACAGGCGACATCCAGAACCGTTTGACCAGATTGCAAGTGAAGAGAATCGATTGTTTCCTTGCGAAGACGTTTTTCATTGCCAAGAAGATATATAGGGGTCAACCAATCATAGACTTTAGCCCAATTTTGGTAAGCATGCTCTACAGCAGCTTGATCGAAACTACTCATGGCAAAATCCTTCTATTGTTTATTCCATTCTCTGTTGATCCAGGTTGGCTCATCAGTGTTGCGGTATCTTGTGGAAGCGCAACATCAACTCCATTAAGTTTGGAGCGTAGACGATCGCCAATGCGCACAACGCGATAACACCGATCACGACGAGAATCGTTACAACTCTTTTGTTCATGCTATTTATCTCCTGGTGATATGCCGCATCATAGGTATGCAAGTGCTTCCCGAACGGTCAGCCGAGAGGCCTGAGATGCGGGCAGCAATGTAGCCAGCGCCGCACCAAGAGTAATCACCAGAATCCAAACGGCTATTCCCTGCGCAGACAGCTCGAACGGTATGGGCGTGCTAAAGAATAAATTGCCAAGAACTGTATCCATAGTCCATGTAAGGACTATGGCAGGAATGGCTGCAACCAGACAGCTTACTACGGCGATAAAAATACCCTCTAAGACTACCAGGCGCCGGATCGTAGAGTCCTTGGCTCCGATAGCCTTCATCACGCCAAATTCCCGAGTACGTTCAATGACGTTTGTGCTCATCGTCGAACCAAGACCGATCAACCCGACAATACCCATTGTAGAGGCAATGAGCAAAATCACGCCTACCAATATCACTGAGTGTCCCTCCGTCGTCGCGACGACCGCGTCGATCGAGCGCGGCTCCTGAGGCTTTATGCCAGCTTTTGTGAGCGCCTGAGCGACTGCTTTTCCGATGGCAACGCGTGTATCTTTATCATGCTGATCAGTAATGATCCGGACGACATTCGCCTGGTCCTGTCTGCCAGTCGCTTGTTCAAAGCCTTTCTGCGTAACACAAGGACAACTTCCCCCGAACCCACTGGCGATCCCGATGACGCGCCAAGTCGTTGCGCGGTCGTCTACCGACAATTGAACGCGGTCGCCGATCTTCACTCCTGATAATGTTTGGCGAATAGATGGAGGCAGTACAACGGTGTCAATATCATCTGGATCAAGCCATCGACCTTCCGTGATCGGCGGAGGAATCAGCATGGAAGTTGATGGAGGGATGGCGCTCAGACTCAGTGAACCATGCCCTTGATCTGGGTATGTGCGTGTCACGTCAAATTCCCCCATGTTCTGGATACTCGTCGAAGTAATATTCCACGCCTCAACACGGCTGACACCAGGGAGCTTTTCCACGATGCTTGTGAGTTCACTGGAAGCGGCCAATTCATCCAGTCGTATCTCAACATCCCAACGTTGCTCTTTATAGATCATATAGGGTAGGGCTTGGAAGCCTGCCATAACGTTCAGCCCACTGATGAACATCGCTCCAGCAGTCCCCAATAAACCAACGGACAGGAATAAGCGTGCCTGGCGGCGAAATAAATTGCGAAATGCCAGCATAAGTTTTCGATCTACGATGCGTAACTGCCCTAACCAGTTGAAGAATCCTGTTGTAATGCGACCCTGCTGTTCTGTAACTCCACGCTCGTCTAGCGCCTCGCGTACAGTTCGGCGGCTTGCTTGCAGCAGCGTCGGAAGTGCGATGAGCAGTGGCACGAATACACCAGCCAATAGCACTGTTCCCAAAACCCACCATGGAATATTCATGCTCGCAACGTCAATATTTAAGGCGCTACTGAGCACCATCTGAGCGATGGTACGACCCAAGACTAGTCCCGGAACAAAGGCTATTGCAGTTGCCAGGACCGAGACCAGCGTCACCATGATCAGATATAACTGCAAAATTCGGCTCGAGCGAGCGCCAATGGCTTTCATCATGCCAATCTGAGGTATTTGCTGGGTCAGCAAACCATTAAACATCGTGGCGATCAAAATGGAACTCAAGATGAGCGACAAAAGGCCGAATACTGATAACGCACTGAGTACTGTGTAAGAAATCGCCTGATGAGGGTGCTCATAGGGTGTTGGGACAGCCACCTGTTTAATGGTTACGCCAGGTTTGGCTTTGAGTCGGTCTACAAGATTGAGCGCGGTGCGCACAATCGCATCTCGGTCATGGCTTGGTATTTGAAGCCCAGGCTGATCGGCAACGGTGATGAGCAGCTGATTCAGCGTGGGCGGCTTTCCAAGTAGCGGCAATGTGTTTGCTTGGATATAACCAATCCCTGCCGTTTGACCAGCCAGCGCCAAACTTTGATCATGCACGGAGCTCACCACGGTCAACTGTGCTGGTTTGCTGTCGAATCCAACAATATTTACTTTATCTCCTACATTCAGTTTCAACGCCGCAAGAGTTGACCGTTCAAGGAAAATGCCATCTGGTGGAGGGGGCCACCCCGCGCCTTGTTCAATTTTGAATGTGGCAATCCGCATCGGATCACCTGCTGCAGCCACGAAGAGTTGAAGCGATTTCAAGCCGCCACTCTCTTTTTGGAGCTTGACATTCGTTACCTCACGCATGCTGGCGTCGATTACCCCGCGTTCGGCTTTCGCTGCGGCAATGAACTGATCGGTCTGATTAGGCATGGCCCCTGGTTCCAATGTGATCCGAGCGGAGGCAGGATTCGTGCTGAGGTACCCACTGGTTGTATTGGAGATTACTAAGGTACGAGCGTACCACATGCCACTAAAGACAATCAAGCTGACACTGATGGCTAGAATCATCATCACCATCCGCTCCCAAGCTGTTTGAATATCGCGGAGTAATTTGATAAATAGTCGAGGAGTCATGGTGGCCTCAGTTTTGAGTATCGTCCGCGATGCGGCCGTCTATTAGGGTAACCTGCCGGTCCGTGTAGCGACTGATATCACGCTCGTGGGTCACCATGACAATTGTTCGCCCATCATCGTTCAGCTTGGCGAACAACTCGAGAACTGAGGTTCTGGTAGCTTCATCCAGATTGCCAGTCGGCTCATCAGCCATCAGGATCGGAGGATCGTTGGCTAGCGCTCGAGCAATCGCTGCCCTCTGTTGTTGTCCCCCCGAAAGAGTAACTGGCAGCTTGTCGGCTTGGTCATGAATATCCACAAGTTCCAGCAACTCCAGAGCCCTAGATCGGCGTTTCGCTGCGGGGATGGTCTCAGCAAAATCCATTGGCAGCATAATATTTTCTGCTACTGTCAACGTCGGCAATAACTGGAAAAATTGAAAGACGAGACCAATTGTCTGCCCACGCCACTCTGCAAGATCTGACTCTGACAATGACTCTAATTGAGTGCCACCGACTGAGATCGTTCCGCTCGTTGGGCGGTCTATACCTGCCAAGAGGTTCAGCAGAGTCGTTTTGCCGCTGCCGGATTTGCCTATGACAATAACAAATTCTCCTGATTGAACCTGCAAGCTGACGTCTCGAAGAGCAGTGAAAGATTGCGAGGCAGACTCGTATGTCTTGACCACTTGTTTTAGGTTGATGGCGTACTGATCTGCTCGTACCAGATCGAGTGACTTGGCAGCAGCTTTGGATGAGGAATAAGTTCGCATCGTTTTCCTTTCATGTTCGGAACTTTTAATCCATTATTGAACTTTTTGTCTATCAAGTTTATAATGTAGCTGCTGAGAATAGTCAACAACCAAATATACAAAAAAAGTTCCTTTAGGAACTTAATTGGCGAAATTGTACGGAAAGAGGTAGAAGATATGCCCCCAAACGATGTGGACCGAAGAGTGCAGAAGACCCGTAAACTTTTACAAGATGCCCTGATCGATTTAGTTGCAGAAAAAGGCTATGAGGCAGTTTCCATTCGAGAAATTCTGGATCAGGCTAATGTGGGGCGCTCCACGTTCTATGCTCATTTCCAGGATAAGGATCAATTGCTGCACAGCATTCTCGATCGGCTTGATGACCTCTTTGAAGAGCATAAGAAACGATTATCAGAAGCAGCCAAAAACGGCGGGAGCAGCTCTCACACCAATCTTCCAATCGGTTTCTCCCCTACACTGAGCTTGTTCCAGTTCGTCCAACAAAATCATCGTTTCTTCAAAGCGATGTTGGGAAATCGCGGTTATGGCATATTCGGTAAACCCGTTTACGATTATGTGTTTGCTCATATACACGCCATCTTCACGACACCCATTCACGACGATGTGTTTGCTCAACTGCATGGGTCTTTAGATGTGCAGATTTCACGCGAGCAATATAGTTCGCTCGAATCCGAAATGGCAGCCCATTACTTTGCAAGTGCATTAATGGGACTATTAGTATGGTGGACGGAGAAAGATATGCCATGTACGGCGGAGGAAATAGATACGCTTTTTAGAGAGCTGGCAATGCCCGGCTTCAGACGCGTATTGACAGCCAATCATGAGAGTCAGTAATTAGAAGCAATGTATGGATTGGGAACAGATCGATGCGGCGAACTGCTAGACCAATTCGCGGGATATTACAGAAGGTACCTGATCCTCAAAGAGGATCATTCGATTTATGATCTGGTCAGGTTTAATGGACTGATTGATCACCGATGTCTGTTATATGAACTAACCATCGGGTTTTGCATCAATCCGCGTGCAACCCACGTTCCTGACATCTATGGATCTTGCTTTAGGATGCTGAATTGAAAATGTACTGCTACTTGACGAGATTATGTCGCTACACCGGCGGGACGTTTTGGTTTCGGTGCAGGATATTCTGCGGATCATACTGCTTCTTAAGTTTTTGCAGACGAGCAAATGTCTCCAGACCAAATGTTGCACGCACTCGCTCGATTGGCTCATCCGCTTGCATATAGTTGACGTATCCGCCGCCGCTGTACGACCACGGCTCAATCGCTGCCGCACCCTGGCGAGCCCAAGCAATCTGTTCGGCGTCGAGAGCAGGGTCTTGCCAGACTGCCATCACACTGACGTTGAACGCAGCATGGCGGAAGCCCACCGCTCCGGGAGGAGTGTCAGCATTTTTGGGAGCACCATGGAGCGACTCTATCATGATGCCTCCCGCTGGACGTCCCAGGGCGGTAATGCGATGCAGGATTTCATCGAGCAACTCGTCTGGCAGCTCGCGTACGAAATGACCCTTCCAGTAATGCCGCTTCTCGCCATAAGCCGTATCGATCACGCGCTGTTGGTCCAGAAATGGCAACGTTCGCACCTCATCCTGGATGAGACCGGGCCCCGAGCGCAACACCCGCAGTACCTCAGGATCCGCGTCCGGACCTGTATAACAGGGATCGATTTCAAGAATCGGTACCAATGATTCATCTATCGCCAGCGACACCTGACAACTTAGGTCGCGTGGAGAATGCCCAACTACATCCCGATAGCGAAGCAGCGCCTCGCGGACGCCGGCTCCTCTAAAGACGCAGCGACCACCGATAACCTGCTTGAGGGGGTGCAAGCGGAACTCTACTCGCGTAACAACTCCAAAATTACCACCTGCTCCACGGAGCCCCCAAAGGAGTTCTGCATTTTCGTCAGCATTCGCACGAACTACGGTTCCATCGGGAATAACAAGTTCTGCGCTGATAATATGGTCGCAAGTTAGTCCATACTGTGCGGTCAGGTGGCCGATGCCTCCACCAAGGCTAAGTCCAACCACTCCGGTCGAGACGACAACGCCTCCAGGCGTGACCAGACCGAATGCCTGCGTTGCCGAGTCGAAGTCAAGCCATGTTGCGCCGCCCTCAGAACGAGCGATTCGTCTTGAAACATCGACCTCAACTGTACGCATTCGCGAGAGGTCGATTACAAATCCGCCGTCACAAACACAGTGCCCCGCGGGGTTGTGCCCACCTCCGCGCACAGCGATCTCAAGTTTGTGTTCCTGCGCGAAATCAAACGCGACCGCGACATCACCAGCGTTAGCACAACGCGCGATCACTGCAGGGCGGCGGTCAATCAGGGCATTGAAGCCGCGACGTGCTGCATCATACCCAGCATCCATTGGAAGGATGATAGTGCCCACCAGCGAATGCCGCAAATCATCCACACTTTTATCTGATAAGACTTTTTCCATAACACCTTTACCCATTCTCTCAAAACTTACTCAACTTCATCAATATCGCTCCTCTATTGTAAAGTAGACTCCGGCTCAGGACCGAAGCGAAGATGTTCACAACGTAAGATTATTCATGAGAACAAAGGCAAACTCATTTATTTTTTACATTCTTATGTAAGAAAAAACTTGGCTCATGTTCTAAAAGTGTGCAGTTGCGAGCGTGGCAATGAAAGCAGTTGAGAAGATACGTTTACAGTTCGCAATGTCAAGTAGCGAGTCGACCAGGTTATCTTAAAATTAATCATCGCCGATTCAAAATAAGAGTCTACCACGTTGCGAGAGTTGCTCAATACACGTCCGAAGACAAATCGAAACTTTGAATGCTTACCATTGTTCCGATGATTCTCTCCTGAATGCTTATATCCTGTTCAAGGATTGAATCCTAAGCAAACCGCGTATATCAGATGGTGTTTTGATCATCGGATGACACGTTCGCCACTAATGCATATTCGATTGCCCGACTCCTCTGATCTGAGACGCATCAATGCCGAGAAAGTACGTGGGCTGCCCCTATATGTGGTGTTATAAGATCGAATAGAACTGGTCAGACGTCAGGCATCAGAATTCCGCCTTGACATCTGACCCTTAAACAAGCTTATCGTGCTCCCAGCAACAAATCGATTTAGTGCCACACGATAACCACTGATGTACATCTCCTTAAACTAAGAACAACCATCACGCTTAGTTTTTTGCTGTTTAGGTGAATAATGTCATAATCACGGAGGAAAGATGACAATATCAATCTATAGGCTATTATGTGGTAATGTTCAATTAAATCGCTAGTTGGGCGTTCACTTGCACAACAGTATAAGAACTTGACGAATCGAGCTAAAAGGTGTATCTTTTTTGTAGATACAGAAAGGAGATGTCCTGATGCTCACAAAAGTTCAAAAATGGGGCAATAGCCTTGCTCTTCGAATACCGAAGGCATTTGCCCAAGATGCACAGCTAGAAAACGATTCACTGGTCGAGATTAGCCTTGTCGAAGGTCAGATTATTGTTACGCCTGTCGAAGCACCCAGTTGGACCTTGGATGAATTACTAGCTGGCATTAATAAGAAGAATATTCATCATGAAATTGATACGGGTTCCGCGCTTGGAAATGAGGTTTGGTAATCCATGGCATATATTCCTGAAAGCGGTGACATCATTTGGATTACCTTCACTCCACAAGCAGGGCATGAACAGGCGGGTCGTCGCCCTGCTTTAGTTTTGTCCCCAGCCGCCTATAACGGAAAAGTTGGTTTAGCGATCCTTTGTCCGATTACGAGTCAAATTAAGGCGTATCCATTTGAAGTTTTAATTCCTGATGGCTTAGAAATTGGCGGAGCAATCTTATCTGACCAGGTAAAAAGTCTTGACTGGAAAGCAAGGAAAGCAGAATTTGGTTGTAAGTTGCCTTCCGGCACATTCAATGAGGTTGTGCAGAAGTTAAGCACTCTCATTCGCCAGCAGATTCAAAACGGGTAGCTCTGCAAAGACAAAAAACGCCCAACAATGCGTGCACCCGACTGGTGGGAGTCTGCGCGTTATTAGGCACTATGTGTGGCTTGGAGTGGGTTCCGTCAAAGTGGCGTTGTCTTGTCCCACCCACCAGCGGGTAACGCACACCGTTGGGCGGCTCTCAACATTCGGAGCACATTTAGGAATAGGCGTTAACCACCCCAAGGATAACCATCATGTCGAAAAACGTTTCTTTGAAAATCAGACACCTGTCTTCCCTCGCGCTTGTCGTTTTTTTCTTCTTGTCCGCCTGCGCTCCAGATAAATTGAACGACTCACCTACCAATGTTTCGTCACCACAGCCGAGCTCCGTTACGCAACCCCCCAGCACGCAACCTGTAGTCGCGGAGTCAACCGCAATCCCAATGCCGACCTGTATGTCATCCACAGCAACGGGGGGTTGTGTTCACACCACTCCTGAAGGGATCGCTGGAAATTTCGATTGGAGTCATGGTACTTGCAAGGGTAGTGGACCCGGGCGACTGAGTGTATCGCCAATGAATCTCAGTGATATTGCCTTGATCCAGCCGATGGGACTCATGGTAGGCGGGCACGTTACTCCGATTGATCATCAATATTACGTGCCCTTCCAATCCGCTCCTGATACTTACCCGGTCTATTCACCGATTGACGGCTTTATTGATTGGGTAGGCATTGAACATGACAAAGTTAACCCACCTGATAAGATCAGCCTCGGCATCGAATATTCCTGTACCTTCTATGTTTGGTACAACTTATTAACTTCGCTTACCCCCGAACTCTCACAGCAAGCCCTGCCCGCGCTGGGTGAAACAACCTCCAGTGTGCGTATCCCTGTCAAAGCCGGGCAATTGATCGGCTATATCGGCGGGCGCACACTTGATTTCGCGATCATCAATTCCGAAGTCATGCTTAAGGGATTCATTGTGCCGGAACATTACGAGACAGAATCGTGGAAGACCCACATCGTGGACCCCTTTGATTATTTTGATGAACCACTACGTAGTCAACTGCTGGCGCTCGATGTACGCGCCGCCGAGCCGCGCGGTGGGAAGATTGATTATGATATTGACGGACGCTTGGTAGGAAATTGGTTCGTCGAAGGTACGGGCGGGTATGCCGGATTCTTGCCGGGTCAACCTCGACCTTTGTATTACTCTTCCACCCACCTTGCCTTTGTCCCCGATGCAATTGACCCGAGTACCTTCACTGTTTCCATCGGCAGTCTTTTGCTGGAACGGCAGAATCAGTTTGGCATTCTCGGAAACACACCTGACCCGTCTCAAGTAAGCGTGACAACCGGGCTTGTAGTTTATGAACTAGTCCAAATCGTTTGGGTGGACGCGAACAGCAGCCGCTGGGATAACATGCACTATTTACCCGGGGTGCATCGAAGCGATAGTCAGCAGGTGGAAGGAACCGTCCTCGTGCAAATACTCGACGACCGCCACCTCAAGTTTGAAGTCTTTTTGGGCAAGCGCGCCTCGCAAATAAATGGATTTACTGATGCTGCGCAGATTTATGAACGATGACCCGGACTGAGGGTGGGGTTTCATGTACGTTGTTCCAGTGTCTTGGTGGCCATCACTCGCGAACAAATGCCGCTGCCCAACACAGTGTGCAGCGTGCACCCGACGGGTGGGAGTCTGCGCGTTTTCAGGCAGTTT
>Ga0137366_10004574_pt1 | contig 10846 bp, 13 predicted proteins | sample SagtaG_8_FD_104938 | JGI IMG/M metagenome (GOLD analysis project Ga0137366, IMG submission 104938) | Vadose zone soil microbial communities from Sagehorn Ranch, Mendocino, California, USA - Sage1_L_60_16 metaG | ecosystem: Environmental > Terrestrial > Soil > Vadose zone | place: USA... | reverse complement strand
CGGGGCTGCCCCTACCGGAGCGGCCGATCGCTGTACCGGTCGTTGTAACGAAAGACACACTTGACAACTCATTGTAAGCGGCGTCAGCTGCAACGCAATGGTAGACCGCGCGCAGGACTGGATACGGGCTGTGGCATGTGGCTGCCACATCTCACCAGCGGCATGACAGGGGCCACGTCGCATCTAGGGCATGCCGCCATGACGTTCTAGGTCGTGGCATGCGAGAGCCACCTATACTCCAAACGGTAACAGTAATTGTGGAGCTAGTCCAGCTCACTACGTGAGCCGACAGAGATGCTGAAGAATTCTGTCTATGATACCATACCTGCGCTAAAGATGGAATGATGCCAGTGTCTCCCGATAGGTGTTAGAGGGCATTTGGAAATTCCCTCAACAAACGATACTCATCATGCCAATGCCGCTTTTTGCGCGCGTATGGTCGTTCCTGGTCACGTGCTGCTGCCAGGCAGCGCAACATTCGTTGAATCGAAGCCCACTCGATCCAAGCCGCGCTATTCTTCCGGTGACGCTCAAAATCCTTTCTCAAAAGAAACCCGGCATGTGCTGTGGCACGGGCGGCAAGCTATTTGGCACGCTCAGCCAAGGTCTTGACACATTCAGAATCTGTGGTACATTATGACTCGTGAGTCATAATATTGAACATTCAGTGAAATATAATGAATTGGCAGTCATGATCTACATGGAGGGCTCATCATGACGCGGAAGACGACAGCAGCGAATTCAGGCCCGACGATGCGCTCTTTAAGGGAGCGGCAGCGTGAGGAGCGTGCTGCGCTGATTCTTAGTGCTGCACAGGATGTGTTTACCGAAAAGGGGTATCACGACACATCGATCGACGACATCGCCGCCCGAGCCGGGATTGCAAAGGGGACGGTGTATCTCCATTTTGCGAGCAAGGAAGACCTCGTGGTCGCGCTGGTCGAGCATCAGCACGTCAAATTTCTGGCGCTGGTGGATCACGTGATCGGCGAGGCGACAACGGCTCGCGCGCGGCTGGAGCAGATTCTCCTGCATACCTATACAGGCATCCAGGGGGAGCGCCAGGTGCTGCTGGAGCTGAACAACAGCATCGGTTTGATCAAGAGTGTGATCGAGAAGCGCGTGGGGTTGCAAGCGCGCGTCGCGGAGGTTACGGAGCACATCACGGCGCTGTTCGAGGAAGGCAAGCGCACAGGTGAGTTGGATCCCGCGGTGCCAACGCCGATCATGGTTGCCACGTTTATCGCCCTGTTATCACCGCAGAGCTACGAGCAACTGCTGACGAGCGGCCAGTTCTCGCCCACGGAACTCGTTTCGTCGGTCAGCCGATTCTTTTTCCAGGGCAGTTTGGCTCCATCGTCACAGGAGTCCTAATGCATGCGTGGTGCGGCACGTAGGATTGTGCTTGAGTTGCACATCGATGCAGCGAACGGAGGTGAGTGTATGACATCGATCGCCGTTACACGTGTTCCGTAGGTGCGGAACAACAACCGTGAGTGGAGTTGAAGCGACGCATGATTGCGCCAGGAAAGGATTCACTGAAAATGGACGAGAAGAAGACCAGGTACGAGGAGTTCGAGGTCGCGGGCGAGAACCTACAATGGCATGAATTCCAGGCTGCAATGGTTACCCATAATTGTAGCTGTGCTGTTGAGCACGCTTATACAGAAGCTCCAGCTATTTTGGAACGAGCGTGATGATAGAAACACCGGTCAATGATACGCTGCTGCCGCTTGACCGAACCAAGCGGTGGGTTCGCTTGCTAGTAAACCCATCTAGTGGCGCACAGAGCGCTGTTGCCCAGTTGCCCACAATTGTGGGAGCGTTGGAAGATGCGGGTATGCAGGTAGTGCTGTCCTTCACCGCACCGGATCGTCCACCCACCGATCTGGCGACCCAAGCGGCGAAGGCGCACTACGATCTCGTGGTTGTCGCTGGAGGCGATGGCACGATCAGCGCGGTCGCACAAGGGTTGCTCGGCACGCAGACCCCGCTCGGAATACTGCCAGTCGGAACCTTCAACAATATCGCACGTAGCCTTGGTATCCCTCGGGCCCTCGATGAAGCACTGGCTGTACTGTTCCATGGTCGCCCTTGGCGGATTGACTCGGCGACTATTAATGACACCCCGTTTATGGAAGTTGCGGGTGTTGGTCTCGATGCGGGCATGTTTCCAGTAGCCGAGGAAATCAAGTCCGGTGCGTGGTATCAAGTCGGATCTGCGGTGCAGACGCTACGCGACTATCGCCCACGCCGTGTGCAGATCGAACTTGCCGACGGGCGGCGGGTCGTCACAAGTCCACTGCTGGCGATCGTCTCCAAAATGCCCTTCTTCGGCATGGGGTTCGCGATTGCCCCGACGGCGCGGCCCGACAGCGGGCAGCTGGAGTTATCAGTCTTCGAGGGCATGACAAAGCTCCAACTGATCGCATATTTCGCCGCGATCTCCAATGGCCGGGAAATGCAGGAGCCGGATATCTCGATCTCGACATATCAGAGTACACGGTTCGAGATCAGGACAGTCGGCGGCGCACCTATACCAGTGCAGGCCGATGGCCGCGTGGTGGATCACACGCCGGCGGTCTTTCAGGTGGTACCTCACACGCTCACTGTGTTCGCGCCGCAGCCATCACATTAAGTACTAGGGTGCACTCACGGGGCAAGAGAGTTATATCGCGTGAGAGGAACTACGCTATGCCTACACAAACCGAACCCAGCACAGTGACAGATGAAACCAAGTAGGCGGATATTCCTTATATTGCAGACCACAAGAAGCCACGTCCTGAAAGAAAAATGAACATGCGACAGAACGAAAACCAGAACGCTCGCCGCAGGCCACGGGTATGGAGCCTCGTTGGGCAATATCCGGCCCTGGCGCCAGTGGCTGCGAATCCTGGGCAAATCCTTGTCTCCAGCATCTCACTATCCCGCCCAGCCAGGGCCGCGTCTGGTCGTAATCCACAAATGAGCAGGTAGCGATGCATGGGCGGTACGGCGCGGGTGAGTGTGCCTGGCGGATTATACTGCTGATTGGCGGCGCTTGTCGAAATCCGCATTCCGCCGCTCAGTGTAGATTTCGACGCCATTCGCGATCGTCAAGCTAGGAGTCAGGCCGTGAACTGGCGACCACCCAAGAATGCCGCTGGTTGACGGCCTCCAACGCTCCTGCTACGATACTGCAAGGTAGTGAACCGCGTCAGCTTGTGAGACGATTATGCGCATCCAGGCCAGAGCAGTTCGCTACGCTCACCCTTGAGCAGGCGAAGGGTACGCTGGAGAGGCTCAGCTGGTATTATTACGGTGGGAGTTATTATCAGGGGCGGAATGGCAGAACTTTGGGGAACATCATTCTGAACCCCTGAGGCCACGCCGAACGCGGGAGTCGCAGCGTACTCTCGAGCACGAATAGCAAAAAGGAGCACAGCGTATGGAGGTCTTCAAGATCGATCGCGCCTCGGCGCACGACGCCACCGCAAGCGGTAACTTCGGCGGCCAGGTGTGGATGCAGCGGCTGATCACCGAGCAACAAAGCCATGATATCGAGCTGTTAGTCGTCTCGTTTGAGGCAGGTGGCCGGACGCGCCCACACATTCATGCCGTCGATCAGATTCTCCACATTATCTCGGGGCGTGGCATCGTGGCCACGGGCAGCGAACGGCGCTTCGTCGGGCCTGGCGATGTGGTACTGGTACCTGCCGGCGAGTGGCACTGGCATGGCGCGGCGCCCGATAGCGCGATGACCCATATTTCGATCAAGCGCTATGGCCAGACCGATTGGACAGTGGAAGAGCGCGATTGGGGCACCTACGCTTGATAAAAGCAGACACAGATGCATGATTACGTGATCATTCGCACCGGTTCGGCCGGCTGTGTGGTCGCGCATCGCCTCAGCGCAGACCTTGCGCATTAGTAAATTGAGCGGGGTGCTGCAGGTTGTAGGATGCGACGGCCAGGAAATGCGCGGCCATGAGCGCAGAATACTGATACTCCCAAGCGCCAATCGCGCCCAACATATCCTAGCATGTCATGCCCTGCACCATCGGCGCACCGCACTCTGGGCAGTGTAATGCGAACTGAGTCGAGTGGCTCATCGGTGTCTTTCCGCCTGCACAATCTGTTGCACAAAGGCACGGATCGCTGCTTTCAGCTGCTCGGGGTGCGTCACCCAGATATGATGATCGGCCCCAGCGATCATGTAGAAGGCGGCATTCGGCAGCAGTTGGGCGACTTGCTCCACCGGCCAGCTTGGGCGAATGTCGCGCTCGCCATACACAAACAGTGCCGGGCGATCCAGATGAGCGATCTGTTTCAGCAGTGAAGGGCGCTGGATGTACTGCTTCCACGAGTGGTTCACCTCGGCATTGACCTCCAGATTGGGCGGGTAGTCGAAGGACGGGAGGGTCTCCAGCCCCTGGTCGCGCCGCTCGCTGTAGATCCGGTGCCACTCGCGATCGTCATGAATGCGCCCGCCCGAGATACAGATGAAGCCGATCGCGTGCTCGGGATACTCTAGTGCATAGGCCAGGGCGAGATCAGCGCCCGCGGAGTGCCCGCCGACAATCCAGCGTTCGACGCCGTAATACTGCCGGATAGCCTCCAAGTCGGCCAGGCAGGTCGCGACGGTGTAGGGTGGCACGGCGTCAGAGCGGCCGCAGCCGCGCGCCTCGAACCGGATGTTCTGCGCGATGTCGTCCAGCATTGCGGCCACTGGCGCGAGGTAGTCGCAGCAGCCAGGCCCGCCGTTACACAGCACGAGCGGGATGCCACTGCTCTGCGCGAACGTCCAGAGCCGGCCGCCGTCGGTCTTCACGAATCGCTCGGTCATACACTGCCTCTGCTCACGATCCCACTACGCATCGATCCGGTTCGCGGCGAAGTAAGGCTGCCAGGGGCCACAGGCACGGATGAACGGCTGCATAAGCGCGCGCTCGGCCTGGATCGTATGGTCGAGGTCGTGCGCTGCCCATTCATGCAACAGCTCGCCCAGCGCTCAAACTCCTGCATCAGCAGCCGCCCGATGCCCTGGCGCCGGCAGGTCTCGGCGACGGCGATCTCCTCGACCCAGGCAACTGGTCCGTTCGCATAGAAGCTCGCATGCTCGAAGCCAAGCAGGTAGCCGGCAACCTGTTCACCCTGCTCGGCGACCAGCAGGCATGCATGTGGATCGGCAAGCAGGGCCGAAAAAGACCACCCGAAGGCGGCCGGGTCCACCACGAACGATGTCGCAAATTCGGTTGTGAGCGCAAGCACCGCCCCAGCATCCAGCGGCGCATTGATCGCTTGGGCAACCTCAAAGGCAACCGGCACACCACCGCGTGGCAGCGCCAGAATGAGCACATCTGACCTGTGCGCATACTTCGTGAGCTTGGCTGCCAGTTGTCTTCCTGCATCGGAGCGATCACGAAATCATGCTGCCATTGTGCTCCTCCACGTATTCAATCTCCGCAACGTTCAATAGACGCTGCGGGGACGCTTCAGAGCTTCGGAAGGGCTGGCTTGACAAACTTGTATCGATTGAGAACAACGATGACCCAGGCCACCATTGGTCTACCGATCCGGTTCGGCGGGCTCGGAGACCTGCTTCAGTGTGTCGCCAGCCAGTCGCTCATCGCCACTATCGGCCGCTAGGTCGCCGAGCGAAACGATCCCGACAAGTTGCTTGGCGCGATTGAGGATGATCAGCCGGCGGATTTGGTTCTCATCCATCAGCTTGGCAGCCTCATTGACATTCTGATCTTCAAAGCCATAGATTGCGTCAGTCGTCATGGCATCCCGGACACGGGCCGCCTGCGGATTGCTTCCTACTGCAGTCGCTCGCACGGTGATGTCGCGGTCGGTAATGACGCCGAGCACCCGGTCGCCGTCGCAGACTGGCAATGCGCCGACGTTGAGCGAGTCCATCTTCGCTGCTGCTTCTGCCAACGTAGCGTCGGGGTGAATCACCTCCACATCGCGCGTCATGATATCTTTCAGTTGCATGCTCTTCTCCTCTCACTAAGAACTGTATGTTCCCGCAAGAACTATGCCTTCTTTGCGGATTGAGATATGTCTGTAATCTATGCTGAGCCCCGGGAGTAATCCGTCGTGCTAGAGTGCTGCTCTACATCAATGGAGAAATGAGGAGGACACCTATGACAGAACACCAGCAGCTGGTCACATGGCGCACAGCACCGGACGGACGCCTACTGGCCGACCTTGCGAATGGGTGTTTCGCCAGCATCGAACTTCAGGAAACGGATGTCTATTTTGCGCTGATTGGCTGCGATGGCCAACGACCACTTGTGCTGACTGACCGTTTCGATAATTGCGACGTGGCGCAGGCGTGGGTCGAAGATAAGGCCCACCTGCTGGCACGCGGCATCGATATCGCACTGACTCAGCGATCGGGCGGTTAGCTGTGACCTGGAGAGTCGCCCTGCAGCACATGGCTTGCCGCTACACCGTGCCGTGCTTTGGTATCTATCTGCGCTGGGTAGTGGCTGGGGATAGCCCACCCAGAGGAGCGGCACACACGACAAAACTCTACTGCCATTGTAGACAGCGTTGGTTCTGCGAGTCTCCGGGTTGTCGGCTCAGCCTGATAATCGCCCCATCACCCGCTGGAACTCTGGTCAGCAATGCGCAAGATCTCAACGGCTGGTGGGGCCGTCAGCAGCGTACTCAGCTCGCGCATCCAGTCGTTGGTCGCTTCCTGCGTACCAATCCCTTCGCTACGAAACTCGTCAAGCTGATCGAGCCGCTCGAGTTCAACCTCGTAGTGCAGCGACGGCCCGCCGTGCGCCCGTGTGAGCGGGATGAGCAACCGCGCAGTGATCCCGCGCGCCCGTGCCCCGTCGACTTCCCGCTCGATCAGCGCCAGCGCCTGCTGCCGATGCACCGGCAATACATCGTAGGAAAAGCGCACAACGTACATAGCTGGTCTCCATTCTCATTGCACAGAGCCACCCTCGGCTTCCGCGTTACGCCCTGTCTCCTGCCCGAGGAGCCGTGCGATCTTATTTTCTTTCCGCCCAGATCTTCGCATCAGTTACATCGTCGAATCGCTCGTTAGCCGGATGCCGCGTGCCGCGCTGCTGTCCGAACCGCTCACCATGTCGGTGACACAGCAGAAGCCGTGCCGTGCTGCGACGTACGTCGGTGTGACAGCAAAGCGCGCCGCTCGCGGCCACATTGATTGAACCTGTAGTTCTGTTCCGTCCGCGTGACGACGAGAAACCTTACACCACTGGTCAGTATGTATATCGGCGAGAGCGAGCGGGCGATCCGCGAGGTGTTCCGAAAGGCACGCCAGTCGGCGCCGTGCATCGTCTTCTTCGACGAGATCGATACGCTCGCACCGCCGCGGAGTGCTGGTGGTCATCAGGCTAGCGAGCAGATTGTCGGTCAGTTGCTCACAGAGCTCGACGGTGTTGAGGGTTTACAGGGAGTGGTCGTCGTGGCGGCGACCAATCGGGTCGACCTGATCGACTCGGCCCTGCTTCGCCCAGGGCGATTCGATGTCTTGGTCGAACTGCCGCTGCCCGACCATGATGCGCGCATTGCGATCTGCGGTCTGCATACCCGCACTATGCCACTGGCCGACGACGTCGATCTGGTGGACCTGGCGGCGGCTTCCGGCGAGTGCAGCGGCGCGGAGATTGAGGCGATCTGCCGTCGCGCTGCGCTCCTCGCCTTGCGCGAGCTGATTGACGATCGCCTCGGTCAGCCGAATAGGCATGAAGGACCTGGGCCGGATCTCAGTAATCTCCAGGTTGAAAGGCATCATTTCAACGCCGCTCTGCAGGAGGTGCTGGCGCAGCGACAAGACTTGTAATTCGTGAAAAAGATCACGAGAACGCGTGCAGACTCACGACTAATCATCACCGAAACAATTACAGTTAAGAAATAACGCCGGGAGGCTGCAATGCAAACTCCCGGCTTTCTGTGGCCGTTGCAGGCGTTGCGTGAACGGCGACTGACATCACAGGGTCGTACAGCTACGTGAATGGATCGCGTATGCGCCCGATCCGACCGCTTGACACCATGTGGCAATTCGTAGATACTCATATGCACCGGGATATAGTTACCCTTGTTTGCCTACATCGATCTATACAATGCGCTCTTGGTCAATCTTGGTAATACCTAGTGGATTGGAGAGTCGGCTTTGCTTGCAGCAACAGCGCGCCGATACTATTGTTTATAGATAGAGGTAGCTATGGCTCACACGTCAGTCCCGATCATCGACATCGCGCCGTTTCTTGAAGGAACCGTCACGGGCAAGCGCCATGTTGCAGCAAAGGTCGGCCGGGCCTGTGAAGAAATCGGATTCCTGACGATCGTCGGCCATGGGGTGCCTGCCGATCTGGTGCAACGTACCTACGACATTTCCCGGCGTTTCTTCGATCTGCCGTCCGAAGAGAAGCTCAAGGTACGGGTTAACTCAAATGGCGTAGGGTATGTCCCATTACAGCTCGAAAGTCTGGCCGCCAGCCTTGGAGAAAAGACACCTGGCGATCTAAAGGAGTCGCTCAACATCGGGCGCGATTTCGACCACGACCGCTGGCCCGCGCGCCCGCCAGAATTGAAGCCAATCTGGATTGACTACTTCCGTACGCTCAACGCGCTCGGCGCCACGATCATGCGGATGTTTGCTATTGCCCTGGACCTTCCCGAGCATTTCTTCGACGAGAAGATTGATCCGCCGCTCTCGTTCATGCGTGTGATCAACTATCCTGATCAGCCGGACGATCCATTGCCGGGGCAGCTGCGCGCTGGCGCACACTCCGACTATGGCACACTGACTATCCTGCGCTCCGAGAATGTTGCCGGCGGGCTACAGGTGCGCGACCGCGCTGGCGAGTGGATCGATGTCGTCACACTACCCGAGTCATTTGTGATCAATATCGGCGATATGATGCAATACTGGACCAACGACCGCTGGATTTCCACAGTCCATCGGGTGGTCAACCCACCGCGTGATAAAACCTTGGGTAGCCGTCGACAGTCGATCGTATTCTTCCACTCGCCGAATGAGAATACGTTGATCAGCTGCCTAGACAGCTGTAGCAGCGCGGACAACCCGCCGAAATACCCCCCGGTCTTGGCGGGCGAACACCTGCGACAGAAGAGCGAGAAGGCCGGCACGCGGCCGGAAGCCGAAACCAAAGCTTAACGAGTCATCCACAGATTATTCGAATAATGCAAAGAGGACTTATGTGGTTGGCGCACCGGCGCGGGCTACGGGGGCCGCAGGCCCCCGAAAACATCCTTTCTTCCGCTCGTGTGCGTGCGTAACTCCTAGCATAATCCGCGGCTAGCATGAAGGATGGATGGATGCCTGACACACCTCTTACGTATGAGTTAGATGGCCACGTCGGTATCATCAAATTCAACCGGCCCGACAAGTTGAACGCGCTGACCCCAGCTATGATGCAGGCGCTTGACCGGCTGCTCGACCAGGTCGACCGCGACGAGCAGGTGCGCTGCTTGGTGATCACCGGCGCCGGCGACCGGGCCTTCTCGGTCGGCTTCGACCTCGATGGCCTGCAGATGCCCGAGACCACTCCCGAGCTGACGGCGGCGGTTGACTCGAATTTTCGGATCATCCTCAAAATCTGGAACCTGCGCATACCGGCGATCGCGGCAGTGAACGGTTTCGCCGTAGCAGCTGGCTCGAACATTGCGATGATCTGCGACATCACGCTGGCGGCGGAAAACGCGCGCTTCGGCGAGCCGGAGATTCGCCACGGCGCCCTGTCGCCGCTGCTGCTGCTGCCTTGGTTCAACGGCAACCCGAAGATGATCCATTACCTATACTACTCGGGCGACACTGTCAGCGCGCAAGAAGCGCTTGGGCTTGGTATGGTGGCGCGAGTGGTGCCGCAGGAGCAACTGCTCGACGAAGCCATGCGCATGGCCCGGCGGATTGCCATGGTGCCGCCGTATGCCGTACGAATGACCAAGGACAGCCTGCGCCGGGCGTACGAGACCATGGGATTTATGAACGCTCAGTATCTTCATAAAGCGAACGACACGCTCGTGCTTGGCTCGGTTGGTATTCCCGAGAAAGATCGACTGTTCGGCTTGATGGAGTCGGGCGATATGAAAGCATTCCTGGAGGCGCGCGACGGCCCGTTCAAACGAATGTAGGCCCTAATGGCTGGCGCCACCACCGCATCGATGCGCGCACTGCTGCGGCCAGAGTCCGTGGCGATTGTGGGTGCGACCCCCGGCACTGGCCGCGGCGGCTGGATTCACGATCAGCTGCTGCGCCACGGTTACGCCGGGCCGATTTACCCGGTCAACCCCAAGTACGAGCAGATCCGCGGAGCCAAAGCATATCCCTCACTGCTGGCAATCCACGAGCCGGTGGAGTTTGTCGCGGTGGCGCTTGGCGCTAACCAGGCCGTTCGCGTGATGGAGGAGTGCGTTCAGAAGCAGGTCCGCGCCGCTTTGTTCGTCGCCAGTGGTTTCGCCGAGACAGGCCAGGCGGGCCGGGCGATCCAGGACCAGTTGCGGCGGCTGGCGCTGGAGCACGGCATCGCCGTCTGCGGCCCAAACTGTTACGGCATCGCGAATATTCACGGGCGCTTCGCCGCCTATGGTGGTTCGCTGACGCAGCCGCTACGGCCTGGGCCGATCGCGCTGCTGTTCCAAAGCGGCGCGCTGACCCACGCCGTGATGGATCCGGTGGCCGAGCGCACGAATGGCTATAGCTATATCATCACGACTGGCAACGAGGCAGTCGTCGAGCTGGCCGATTATGTCGCCGCGATCGCCGAGGATCCGCACACGCGCGTGATTGCTTGTTTCGTCGAAGGCTTCAAGTCGCCCGAACGCTTTTTCGCGGCCGCCCGGCAGGCGATCG
>Ga0137366_10004572_pt1 | contig 10847 bp, 9 predicted proteins | sample SagtaG_8_FD_104938 | JGI IMG/M metagenome (GOLD analysis project Ga0137366, IMG submission 104938) | Vadose zone soil microbial communities from Sagehorn Ranch, Mendocino, California, USA - Sage1_L_60_16 metaG | ecosystem: Environmental > Terrestrial > Soil > Vadose zone | place: USA: California... | reverse complement strand
GCCCCGCTTCGAAAGAATTAGCCAAACGACACTACGCCAGAGCCACTGCGCTCGGCACCCAGCCCGATCCGTCACTTGAGAAATTGTTGCAGTGACAACAAGATCAGTATCGAATTGTTGCGTCAATTCGGAGCAAACAAGCCCGGCTCTCTAAATGCGATTTCTTCGCGCTTTCGCAATTGGCTTAATCACCGCCGTCGTCGGAATGTTCCTGGCGATTTTTGCCTCTGATTACCTCACCCGACTCTATCATGTCCCGGACATGGAAGGACAGCTGCTCGCAAGGAAAACGAAATCTGGTCCGACTGGACACTGGCAACGCAGCGCGCAGATCTTACTCCTGTTCCCGAGACTGAAAAAATCGCCGTTCGCTATCGCGTCCGCCCGGTTGGCGTTTGACCCTGTAACGGCGGTCTGACCGCCGCAATATTGATTTTTCTGCGTCCGACCATGCAATCCTTCCTCAGCGCCAACTGGCGTTACCTGGCGATGTTGAATTTCGTTGTCGATCCAATGATCCTTGCGCGGCTCGTCCCGCCAGGAACGGAGATCGATTTCGAAAACGGCGAGACATTCATCAGCGTCGTCGGTTTTCTTTTTCTCGACACGCGGCTCCTCGGCTTGCCCATTCCGCTCCACCGAGATTTCGACGAAGTGAATCTGCGCTTCTACGTGCGCAAGAAATCTGCTGACACATGGCGGCGTGGCGTCGTTTTCGTGCGTGAGCTCGTTCCCAGGCGCGCTATCGCCACCATCGCGCGGACATTCTATGGCGAACCTTATCTGGCCGTGCCAATGAAGCACGAAATCGAACATGTCGATCTCAACGTGCGCGTGAAATATTCGTGGCGACGCGGTTCGGAATGGGAATCGATCACGATGAAGGCGAGTGGCGAACCGCAATCAATTCCCGCAGGTTCGCACGCCGAGTTCATCACCGAACATTATTGGGGTTACACCCGTTTGCAGGCTGGCTGTAGCGAATACCGAGTCGAACATCCACGCTGGAAAGTTTGGAACGCCGACACGTTCGAATTCAATGCCGATGTCTCCGCACTCTACGGCGAACAGTTCGCTGAAACGTTAAGTCAGCCGCCGCGCTCCGCGTTCATTGCCGACGGTTCCCCAATCACCATCGAGCGCAGGTCACTTCTCATGTAGCGGTAGTCTGCGACCGCCGGATTGTTTCTGGGTGGGGCGAGACTCTGTCGAGTCGACGAATTATTTCGCCAGCAACTGCCTCAGCACGAACGGCAGAATCCCGCCGTGTCGGTAATAGTCGATCTCTATCGGCGTGTCGATCCGCAGCTTCACTGTCACCGAGCGTTTTTGCCGATCTTTGTCTTCGATCTCCAGCGTTACCGTTTGCCCCGGCTTGATTGCATTCGACAATCCGATGATCGAAAAGATTTCCGAACCGTCCAGTCCAAGCGATTGCGCATTTGTCCCATCCGGAAATTGCAATGGCAGGACGCCCATACCAACAAGATTTGAGCGATGAATCCGCTCGAAACTCGCGGCGACCACCGCTTTCACGCCCAATAACCGCGTTCCTTTCGCTGCCCAGTCGCGCGACGAACCGGTGCCGTACTCGTGGCCAGCCAGAATAACCAACGGAGTTTTTGTTTCCGTATAGTTCATCGCCGCGTCGAAGATCGACATCTGCTCGCCGCTCGGTTGATACACTGTCACCCCGCCTTCCGTTCCGGGCACCATCAAATTCTTGATCCGTACATTGGCAAATGTGCCGCGTGTCATCACCAGATCGTTCCCTCGCCGGCTGCCGTAACTGTTAAAATCGGCATGTTCGATCCCGCGCGAAACCAGATATTGTCCCGCCGGCGACGTCGCCTTGATCGCCCCGGCCGGCGAAATGTGATCGGTTGTGACCGAATCGCCGAAAATCCCAAGTGCGCGCGCGCCGCGGATTTCCTCGATATGTCCAGGCTCCATCGAGAAATTCTGGAAAAACGGCGGCTCGTGAATGTAATCACTCTTCTCATCCCATTGGTAAATGTCGCCTGTGCTCGATGGAATTTCGTTCCACTTCGGATTTTGATCGGCGAAATCGCGATAAAGTTTTCGGAACGTTTCCGGCTTGAGCGCGGATTGCATCGTCTGCCGGATTTCACTGAGATTCGGCCAGAGGTCGCGTAGGAATGTTTCCTTCCCCTGCCTATCTTTCCCGAGCGGTTCGCGTGAAAGATCGATATCCACTCGACCAGCGAGCGCGAAGGCGACCACCAGCGGGGGCGACATCAGAAAATTGGCTTTGATGTTTTGGTGCACGCGGGCTTCGAAGTTGCGGTTGCCCGAAAGCACCGAGGCAGCAACCAGATCGAATTCGTGGATCGCCTTTTCGATTTTCGGATGGAGCGGTCCGGAATTGCCGATGCAGGTCGTGCAACCGTAGCCAACGAGATTAAATCCGAGCTCGTCGAGATATTTCTGTAATCCGGTTTTGTCCAGATAATCGGAAACAACGCGCGAACCGGGCGCGAGCGAAGTTTTCACCGCCGGATCGACATGCAGACCGCGCTCGACCGCTTTTTTCGCAAGCAAACCGGCCGCGATCATTACACTCGGATTGCTCGTATTCGTGCAGCTCGTGATCGCTGCGATCAGGACACTGCCATGACCGATGCGACTTTGCCCACGCGCGAACACCTCGCTGGATTCCGCTTCAATTTCTCTCCCAGAATCCGGCGTCGGCCGGTTCGCAATCATTTCGATCTTATTGAGCTCGTCCCCCGGATTGATTCCCTGATCTTCCTTTGTATCGCTCGAAGCCATGCCGCCATTCCGCGGGGCGCTGCCGTTCAATTCCACGAGATGCTTTTCGCGAAGATCGACATTCTTCTTGCCGTAGCCGCCTGCCTGGACCGGCTTTTCAAGCAACTCGCGAAATGTCGTTCCAAGTTCCGGCAAACTGATCCGGTCCTGCGGTCTCTTTGGTCCGGCGACGCTGGGTTGCACCTCTGCCAGGTCAAGTTCGATATCGACGCTGTAATCGATTTCGCCTTTCCGCGGCATCCCAAACATATTTTGCGCGCGAAAATAATTTTCGAAGGCGCGGCATTGCTCCTCAGTGCGTCCGGTGGCACGCAAATAATCCACCGACTCCTGATCAATCGGAAAATAGCCCATGGTCGCGCCGTACTCGGGCGACATGTTCCCAATCGTTGCGCGGTCGGGGACCGGCAGTGATGCTGCGCCTTCGCCGTAAAACTCGACAAATTTGCCGACGACTTTTTGCGCGCGCAGCAAATGCGTGATGTGAAGCACGAGATCGGTCGCTGTTACTCCCTCGCGCAACTGTCCAATCAGGTGGACGCCCACCACTTCCGGCGTCAAAAAATAGACCGGCTGCCCGAGCATGCCGGCTTCTGCTTCAATTCCGCCGACGCCCCATCCGACGACGCCGAGACCGTTAATCATCGTTGTGTGGGAATCAGTGCCGACGAGCGTATCGGGGAAGTAAATAGTTGATGGTTGATTGTTGATAGTTGATTGAGCGGAGAGAACGCCCTTGGCCAGGTATTCCAAATTTACCTGGTGAACGATGCCGATTCCCGGCGGGATAAGTTGGAAAGTTTTGAAAGCTTGCTGTCCCCATTTCAAAAACTGGTAGCGCTCGCGATTGCGTTTGAACTCCATTTCCAAGTTAAGCTGGAGCGCTTTCGCCGAACCGAAGAAATCGACTTGCACCGAATGGTCGACCACCAGATCGACCGGCACGAGCGGCTCGATGATTTTCGGATCGCCACCGAGCCGTTTTACTGCGCTGCGCATCGCGGCAAGATCGACGACGAGCGGCACGCCAGTGAAATCCTGCAAGACGATGCGCGCGACGATGAAAGGAATCTCTTCATTAGCCGGCGATCTTGCGTTCCAGTTCGCCAGTGTTTCGGCATCTTTGCGCCGGACCTTTTTCCCGTCACAGTTTCGCAATACCGATTCGAGCACGATGCGAATGCTTATCGGCAGCCGCGAAATCTTGCCGATCCCTTGCTCTTCCAGAGCGGGCAGCGAATAGAGAAAACCTTCGCGGCCTTCGCCCGCGTCGAATTTCTTCAGCGTCTTAAATTCGTCATTCATCTTGGTACCCCGAAGCACACGAAGGGGAACAATCCCCGTACTCTTCGTGACCTTCGTGGTAAATCCGACTCATTTCAGCTCTGCCAATTTTGCCTTGATCTTGTCGAAGCTCGGCAACTGTTTCGCGTCGTCGTTGCTCTGGGCGTATTGGATCACGCCGTTCTTATCAATAATGAATGCTGATCGTTTCGGGACACCGGCCATTCCGAGATTCAATTGCGGCAGGAATGAGTCGTACATCACGTCATAAGCTTTTGCCACTTTGTGTTCGTAGTCGCTCAGCAGCGGCACGGTGATCTTTTCCTTTTGTGCCCAGGCTTCCTGCGCGAACGGATTGTCCCCGCTGATTCCATAAACGGCAGCATTCATGCCGCTGTAGGCAGAGAGACCGCCGCTGACCTCGCACATTTCTGTCGTGCAGGTCCCTGTAAACGCCATTGGAAAGAAAAGTAGCAGCGTGTTCTTCTTTCCGAAATTGTCACTGAGCTTGATTTGCTTTGGCCCGTCGGCGGTCTTCGTCGATAAGGTGAAATCTGGAGCTTTGGTTCCAACGGCAAGTGACATAATCAATCCTCCGGTTCGAGTTAAACTTGGGGACTTTCAGTATAAGATCGACATGTAGCCGGTCAAAGGAAGATCGTGAACCGCGAAACCGTTACGTCGTTAAACGGGAACCATCTGCGATTCACGAATCACTATTCACATGGAACTCTTCTGGTGGTTTTTCACGGTTGTGCTGTTTGCCGTTGGTCTCATCGGCACGGTGCTGCCGGTGTTTCCGGGGACCATCATCATTCTTGCAGGCGCGGTCCTGCACCGGGTGATGCTTGGGGCGGACAAAAGCATCGGTTGGCGGACCATTGCTGTTCTTGTGCTCCTGACCCTTGCAACGCATGCGCTGGATTTTCTGAGCGGTTACTTCGGCGCAAAATATTTCGGAGCGACACGATGGGGAATGTTCGGCGCTATTCTTGGGGCGCTCATTGGCGTCTTTTTCGGAATCATCGGACTGTTTGTCGGACCGGTGATTGGCGCGATCCTGGGAGAATTCATCGGCGGCAAGAGAATGATCGACGCCGGCCGCGCAGGTTCGGGGAGTTTGTTGGGAAATCTCGGCGGAATGATCGGCAAACTCGTCGTTGCCCTTGCTATGATCACGATTTTCTTCCTGACCGTGCCGCCGCCATTTTGAAAATTGTACCGCTGTTTACGCGGATTTCGCAGATGATCGCGGAATTGCTTGGCTGTTCCGCATCCGTGTTCATCCGTGTAATCCGTGGTTGTCTTTCCTTCCTGGCTGGTTGTGATAAATTAGGCTCCGATGGCAGATGATCGCTGGTAAGCGGCAACGCTTGCTGGAGGAAAGTCCGAACATCGTACGGCGACATGCCGCGTAAAACACGCGGGCGCCGCGATTAAAAAATCGCGGCGACGGAAAGTGTCACAGAAAAGACACCGCCGGTTCTTTGGCAACAAGGCACAGGCAAGGGTGAAAAGGCGAGGTAAGAGCTCACCGCTCGCGTAGTAATTCGCGAGGCAGGAAAAACCCCATGTGGTGCAAGACAAAACAGAGGAAGGGCAGCCGGTCCGCTAAAAATCCTCGGGTATCGTCGCATCACGGCGAATGAAAATTCGCCGGACTCTCGGAGAAATCCGGGTGAGATAAATGATCATCCGCGTGAGCAATCACGCCGACAGAATTCGGCTTACCGCCATCGAAATATGGAGGGCGCTTTCGGAAACGAAGGCGCCCTTCGCTTTTCTGTCAGGCCACCGATGGCCGGACAGTGGATTTTTTGCGCAACAGCGGCAGCACTTTTTCCACAAGCGCCTCACCTGTGATGCCGTGTTTTTTGCGCAGGATCGGAACGGCGCCGTGCTCGATGAATTGGTCAGGCCAACCGATGCGCACAACTGGCGTATTGATCATTTGCGAATGCAGATGTTCCATCACCGCGCAGCCAAACCCGTTATACAAAACATGATCTTCGATCGTGCAGACGACTTGGACGCTGCGGGCGAAGAATTCTAGCGTGCCGGTATCCATCGGCTTGATCCAGCGCGGGTTGATCAGCGCAACGGAAATTCCTTTCTCTTCAAGTTTGCGCGCAGCTTCTTCGGCAACTTCAAACATGTTGCCCAATCCAAAGATCGCCACGTCGCGGCCGTGTTGCACGACTTTAGCCTTGCCAATCTCAAGAAGCTTCGGTTCCGGTTTGATTTGCGTGCCTGTTCCTGAACCTCGCGGGTAGCGGACGGCGATTGGACCGGAGTTGTAGTGCGCCATTGTCCAGAGCATGTCGACGAATTCGTCTTCGTCCTTCGGCTGCATGTGCACCCAGTTCGGGATGTGGCGCAAATAACCGATGTCGAACAAACCATGATGTGTCGGGCCATCGTCACCGCTTAATCCAGCGCGGTCCATGCAGAGTCTGACGTTTAGTTTTTGGATCGCCATGTCGTGAATCGCCATGTCGTAAGCGCGCTGAAAAAACGTGGAATAGATCGTGAGAAAGGGCGTCAGGCCTTGCGTCGCCAACCCGCAGGCGAAAAGGGCGGCGTGCTCTTCCGCAATGCCGACGTCGAAGTAGCGAGTGGGATGCGCCTTGGCGAAATGGGAAAGGCCGGTCCCGCTCGGCATCGCCGCCGTGATGGTGACGAGCTTCTGATTCGTGTCCGCAAATTTCGCCAGTGTCTTGCCAATGATTTCCGAATAGGTCGGAGTCGTTGTCGGAGCAGTCTCGCCGCTCTCGATCTTGTATTTGCCGAGACCGTGAAATTTGTCGGGCTGTTTAATGGCCGGTTCGTACCCTTTACCCTTCTTGGTGAGAATGTGCAGGAGGACCGGCTCGTCCTGGGTTTTCAAAAACTCGAATGTCCGGATCAATAACGGGATATCGTGCCCATCGATCGGGCCGTAGTAGCGCAGACCGAGTTCTTCAAAAATCACGCTCGGCACGAGCAAACCTTTGACGCTTTCTTCCACTTTGTGTGCGAGCTGCACGCCGGTTTTTCCAAGAATCGCCTGGACGAAATCGCGCGCCTTATCGTGCAGATGCGCGTAAGTGGGATTCGTCACGAGGCTATTTAGATAATTAGCGATCGCGCCCACGTTTTTTGCGATCGACCACTCGTTGTCGTTGAGCACAACGATGAAGCGCTTGGTATGCGTTTTCACATTGTTGAGCGCTTCGTAGCTGATTCCGCACGTGAAGGCGGCATCACCCGCGATTACGACAATATTTTCATCGCCGCCGCGCAGATCGCGTCCCACAGCCATGCCGAGACCAGCGGAAAGCGCCGTGCCGGCATGACCGGCACCGTAGCAATCGTGTTCGCTTTCTGTGCGCAAAAGAAATCCGTTGAGTCCCTCGAATTGCCGCATCGTATGAAAACGATCGAGCCGGCCGGTAAAAATCTTATGGACATAGCCCTGATGACTGACGTCCATGACAAAGCGATCGCGTGGTGTGTCGAACACACGATGCAGCGCAATGGTCAATTCGACCACGCCGAGGTTCGGTCCCAAGTGTCCTCCGGTTTGAGAAAGAACTTTGATCAGCTCATCGCGCACTTCCTGCGCGAGCTGGGGCAGGTCTTGTTCGCGCAGCGCCTTGATATCCGCGGGCGAACGGATCCCATCGAGCAATCGCGCGGTCTTGGCTGTCGCGTCGGAAGTTGGAGCGGATTCAGAAGAGTCTGATTTCTTCATTGGTGTCTTGGGGTTCATCGACCACGCTACGCGGCGCTGCCGGCTCGGGCGTTGGCTCGAAATCTTTGACTGTCGTCTTGCCGGCGCTGTTGTGGGTAATGATCTCGATCTTTTGCTCGGCGTTGGCAAGCCGTTCCTGGCAAATTTTCACCAGATTCATTCCTTCTTCATAGCGCACGATTAGATCTTCTAGTGGCAAGTTGCCCGACTCCATCTGCTCGACAATCCCTTCGAGACGCTCCATCGCTCGCTCAAAGTTAGGCTCTGTCTCGCGCTGCTTCGGTTTGCTGCTCACGGGCAAACAAGGAATTAAGCACAATCTGCCGCTGAGAAAAGGGCGGCTTCTGGCGGCCGCTGGGGCTACATCGGCTTTGTCATCAAAAAAGAAAAAGCAGACTGACTCGCCGGACAGCACCGGCATGAGTGATGCGTTCTGCGGCGTCCAAGCCCTACTCTTTAGCAAAGACTAGCCTTTGACGATGCATTTCACTTTTACGGGGCTGAATGTAAGCTCGAACCCGAATGGGGAAACCGTATCACCTTCTGACAGAAGCTCAGAAGGTTTTGGCTCGAGCGGCCAAGAAGCGCTGGCGTAAAAAAATCCGGCGAGACAGCGCGCTCTCACCATTACTTGGCAGCGAAAAAATAGAGTTCGAATCAATAAGCAATATCGCGACCGATACGCTGGAAACCCAGAGTTGTACCGAGCGAAGCTAAAGGCCAAGCGCCAAAGGATGGGCGAGAAGTATCGCGCCCAGATCAAACGCGCGCGAACCAAAATGCGTTTGACTCCAGAAGGCATGCTTTATCATCGGATGAGTCAGTCAATTCGGGAGGCTCTGCGAGGTGCTAAGCGAAGATGCAAATGGGAAGATCTCCTCGGTTATTCGGTCGACGAACTAAAGGCACACTTTGAATCTCAATTCACCGAAGGCATGACTTGGGAGAAATTCTTCGGCGGAGGAATTCATATCGATCACGTCATTCCGCGTATGAAGTTCAAGTATACCTCACAAAACGGCTGGGCGCTTTCAAACCTTCGACCCATTTGGCCAAAAGAAAACTCAGTTTCAGGCGCGCACGCTCGATGGAATAGGGTGAAGGGCACAGTCTAGTCGCGATCGAACTTTATCGGGCGGATTCGATAAGCGCGCTCAGCGCGCGCCCGATCTCGCGGGCGCGGAGCGCAATGGATGCAATCTGCGAATAATCCAGCGTCTCGAGCGGGTTGTCGCTGGTTGGAGACATTTTCTTGAGGTCGATAATGCTGAGAACCGCTTCACCTGTATTTGCCCTCGCGACCGACACAAATCGGGTTGTGGGCGATGCGGTTGCGGGTGGCGGAAAGACTGTTCACCTCTGTCCAAAGATCGCGGGCCTTCCTTTGATCGATCTCAGCTAACGAAGATGACGGGATTAGTGCGACGGCAGCATTGATGCGCAATGAGAGCTTATCTCTGCGGGCTTTAAGCGCTGCCGGTACACCATCAAGCTTCTCAATCCATCTTAATGACTGAAACTCTAATGATGCCGAAATTAATGATTAGCCCTCCGATGCTCTGCGACCAGAGCAGCATATTCGGGATTTCAACGATTTTTGGCACCGTTTACGGTTGGACACAGCAGACGCAACTCTACCCGATCTGCTTTTTATATGCGGCTGCGTCTTTCAACTGTTTGAGATCGTCCGCATTGTCGATCTTGAGAACGAAGATCCAGCCCTGGCCGTAGGGTTCGCGGTTGATTAAGCCCGGGTCTGCTTCGAGAGCTTTGTTTACTTCGACGACAGTTCCTTTCACCGGCGCGTAAATGTCGCTTGCCGCTTTCACCGATTCCACCACCGCAATGGCTTCTTTCGCATTCGCTTGCCGGTCCATTTTTGGCAGCTCGACATAAACGACATCAGTCAACTCAGATTGCGCGTGATCGGTGATACCGACACGCACATTGTCGCCTTCGCGTTTAATCCATTCGTGACTTTCGGTGTAAAGCAAATCGTCGGGGATGTTCATGATTTCTTGTAGAGTGGTTTCTTTTCGATGGTCGCGGGAAATTTCCTTTCTCGAATTTCGATGTCGATCTGCGCGCCGATCTTCGCGTGCGAAGCCGAGACATACGCCATGCCGACGCCCCAGTTCAAGCTCGGAGAAATTGTGCCACTGGTTACTTCGCCAATGCGCTCGCCGTTATCGAAAACCGAATAATGCGGCCGCGGCGGCGGCCCTTTTTCTTTCATCCGAAATGGGACTAGCTTTTCTCGCGGGCCGTTTTCTTTTGTTTGAAGGAGAACATGGCGTCCGATGAAATTTGGCTTGGACAGATCGACAAAGAAGCCGAGCCCCGCTTGAATCGGATTCCGCTCCGGCGACAAATCGGAGCCGTTGAGCGGGTAGCACATTTCGAGTCGCAAGGTATCGCGCGCGCCAAGGCCGCAAGGTTTAATGCCGAGCGATTTGCCTTTTTCAAGCGCCGCGGTCCAAAAATTTATCGCATCGTCCGCGCGAAAGAAAACTTCAACGCCGTCCTCTCCGGTGTAACCGGTCCGCGCCACCAAAACGTTGGTTCCGTTGACTGGAAGATCGACAATGTGATTTCGCGGCGGTAGATCGACAGCATCGCCGAAGAGCGCATGAAATAATTCCGCGATGCGCGGTCCTTGAATGGCGACTCCGCCAAAATTTGCGCTGCGATTTTCGAGTTTCCAAGGAGCGGCGGTTTCCAAACCGCCGCCGGGACGATCAGGAGATCGCCCCTGTTTAAGATGTGTTTGCAGCCAGGCGAAATCTTCATCTGTCCGCGACGCGTTAACCACGAGCAGAAACTTCTCTTCGTCGATCCCGTAAACAATCAGATCATCGATGATGCCGCCGCCCTCATTTAGCAGAAAAGTGTATTGCCCCGTGCCGACACCGAGTTTGTCGATGTTGTTTGTGAGCATGGTGTTGAGCCATTCGCGCGCGCCGCTTCCTTCGACAATCAGTTGGCCCATGTGCGAAATGTCGAAAATGCCGACTTTGCTTCGCACGGCCTGATGCTC